>CAJHYS010000279.1_pt1 | contig 12404 bp, 14 predicted proteins | sample 9198801 | NCBI WGS metagenome assembly CAJHYS01 (sample SAMEA7708368, study PRJEB35096) | sediment metagenome | biome: marine neritic benthic zone biome [ENVO:01000025]; feature: sediment [ENVO:00002007]; material: shallow marine sediment [ENVO:03000034] sea grass bed [ENVO_01000059] ...
GACAGCTGGGCCAGCAGCGCCTTGGTGTGCACCGCCATCTCGACCTGGCAGGCGACCTTCTCGCCCACCTCGCCGCGGTAGCTGATCAGCATGGGCAGCGGGATCTGGTAAAATTGAATGAGTGTGGCGAGTGTGTTGACCACCACGCCGAGCGCCGTGTTCTGCATGATGATGCAGGGCCGCTTGCCGCCGAAATAAGCCCCGGCACAAAGCCCCATGCCCTCGTCTTCCTTGTTGGAGGGCACGTGCATAACCTGGTTGGACTGGTCGAGCACCTCAATGACGCCGGCCAGCTGCTTGCAGGGCACGGTGGTGATGAAGCCGATCTCGTTGGCGATCAGGTCATCGACGATCTTGTGGTCAATTGCGTTGGCCATTCGCTCAGGGGTTTCCTCTTGAAGTTCATGTCTTTGAGTGTTTCGGCTTGTTTGAACATGAAACCAGGCCGGGTGCAAATTGGTTCTTTTGAAAATCACTTGCCTGTGCCAGATTGCGCCTATTGTTCAACAATCGAAAGGAGGTGATCTGATGTCGAGTGAGAATTTTGTGGGCTTTGCCCATCTGAGCGAGCTGACTTGGGTATCGGAGCAACCTCTGGTGCTCAGGTAGTTTGCACGTTCAGGTCATGCACATGACTTGACCGGATTGGCAGAGATCCAATCTCACGGAAAGGGGCCGCATCGCGGCCCCTTTTTGGTTGGGTGCTCGCGCCATCAGCGCCGGAAGACGTGCAGTTTGTTGCCGTCCAGATCCCGGCAGTAGGCCCCGTAGTAGCCTTCCGAATAGTCTCGCGGGCCGGGCGCGCCTTCGTCCGCCCCGCCGAGGCGGATCACCGCATCGTAGAACGCCCGCACCCCGTCCTCATCCGGCAAACTGAACATCACCTGAACCCCGTTGCCGACACTTGCCGGTTCACCGTTGAAGGGGGTGAGCACCCAGAACTCATTGGGTCCGCCCGGACGCCCGTAGCCGATCTCGCGCTCCACCGTCACCTGGCGTTCAAACCCCACGATCGCCAGCACCTCATCGTAAAAGGCCCCGGCCGCCGCCAGATCGTTGGTGCCCACGCAAACCCCTGCAAGCATGGCCCGTTCCTCCTGATGTTCGCGAGCGCCCGCAGCCGTTGGCAAAGCGGCGCCGATCGGGCATTATCGCACGATCTTGCGCAACGAGGTTCCCATGATTGCCGACACCCTTCAAGAGCTTGTGGCGCCCATTTCCGATGGCGCCAGCATCGCCCTGCCGCCGACCCGCAGCGGCCCGGCCATCGCCGCCACCCGCGCCCTCATCGAACAGGGCGCCAAGGACCTGCACCTCATCGCCATCCCCACCTCAGGGCTGCAGGCCGATCTCCTGATCGGCGCCGGCCGCGTCGCCACCATGGAGAGCGCCGGGGTGACGTTGGATGAATTCGGCCAGGCGCCCCGCTTTGTGGACGCGGTCAAGCGTGGCGCCATCGCCTTGAAAGACACAACCTGCCCTGCCCTCGTCTCGGCGCTTCAGGCCGGCGAGAAGGGCATCCCGTTCATTCCCATGCGCGGCCTTATCGGCTCGGACCTCCTGAAGCACCGCGCCGATTACCAGGTGATCGACAATCCCATGGCTGGCGGCGGCGACCCCATTGTGGTGCTGCCGGCCATCGTGCCCGATTTCGCCCTCATCCACGCGCCCCTGGCCGACCGCCACGGCAATGTGTGGATCGGCAAGTCGCGCGAGCTGATGACCATGGCCCACGCGGCCAGACAGACGCTGGTGACCACCGAGGAGATCGTGGAAGAGGATCTGATGAACGACGCCCTGAGGGGCCCTGCCACCATTCCGGCGCACTACGTGACGGCGATTGCCAGGGCCGAACGGGGCTGCTGGCCCATTGGCCTGCAGGACTGCTACGAGATCGATGCGGACGCCATGACCGCCTATGCCAAAATGGCCCGCACGCCCGAAGGCTTCGATCAGTTCCTGAACGATGGCCCCATGCCGGCCCATCCGGTTGCCGCCGAATAGATGGACTACAGCTCTGAAGAATTGCTGATCTGCGTCATCGCGCGGCTGCTGAACGGCGTGGAGCACATTGCGGTGGGCGTCTCCTCGCCCATCCCGGGCTCAGCGGCGCTGCTGCAGCAGGCCTTGTCGGACGGCGCCACCCGGGTCACCGTGCTCAACAGCCGCCATTTGCAGGCGCTCAACGACGGGGTCTCAGAGCTGTTCGACATGGCGGCCCAAGGGCGCATCGGCGCGTTCTTCCTTTCCGGCGGCCAGATCGACGGGTCCGGCAACATCAACCTGGTGGGCGTCGGCGACTATCCGCAGATGAAGGTGCGCTGGTCAGGCTCGTTCGGCTCGGCCCTGCTCTACTATCTGGTGCCCAAGGTCATCCTGTTCCGCGACGAGCACACGCGGCGCACCATGGTGGAGAAGGTGGACTTCATCAGCGCGCCGGGCACCAGCGAAGACGGCATCCACCGCCCCGGCGGCCCCCACGCCCTGGTCACCAATCTGTGCGTCTTCGCCTTCGACAGGCAGAAGGCGAGGTTCACGCTCGAAACCATCCACCCGGGCCACACGCTAGAAGAGGTGCTGGACAATACCGGCTTTGCCTTCGACCGGCCGGACACCGTGCCACAAACCCCGGCGCCCGAGCCCGAGCGCCTAGCGCTCTTGCGCGGCCCCCTGGCCCGGCATGTGGCCGATCCTTATCCAAAGTTTGCCGCCCGGGTTTGGGGCGTGTAGCCTGCAGACCCTCACCATCTGACGAAACAAGAACCGGAACACAATGCGCTGTCTGATCCAAAGAGTATCGTCCGCCGATGTGAAGGTGGACGGCGAGACCCTTGGCGAAATCGGCCCCGGGCTGATGATCCTGGTCTGCGCCATGCAGGGCGATGACGAGGCCAAGGCCGCGCAGCTTGCCAAGAAAGTGACGGCCTTGCGCATCTTCGCCGACGAGAACGGCAAGATGAACCGCTCCCTCATCGATTGCGGCGGCGAGGCCCTGGTGATCAGCCAGTTCACCCTGGCAGCCGACACTTCGCGCGGTAACCGCCCGGGCTTCTCCAGCGCCGCGCCACCGGCCGAGGGCGAGGCGCTTTACGAGCGCTTTGCCGACTTGGTGGCCGAATACGGGGTGACCGTCGCCAAGGGCCGCTTCGGGGCGGACATGAAGGTCTCCCTCGCCAATGATGGGCCCGTTACGATCTGGCTTGAGGTGTAGGAAGATTGGAGGCTGGGCCAGGACTTGAACCTGGATTTCCGGATATGCACTCCGGCGCAGTGACCTTTTGCTACCCAGCCTCTGAACGATCACGAAAGCGTGAGCGTCACCAAGTCAGTGATAATCTGGATCGGTTATCACTTCGTGAACGGATCATTTTCCTCACCCTCCAGCGCGCTCTCGATCATTTGATGCGCCGGTGTGCCGGGCCCCGTGCGATAGAAGGCGAATGCGCCGTCTCATTTTGCTCAGCCTTTGCCTCTGCTTTGCCGCCACCGGTCTTTTGTCCGAAGTCCTGGCCGAAAGCCGCCATGTGCTGAAGGGGCGGATTATCCGCGCGCTGGCCGTTGAGCCGGGCAATCCGGACCACATCCTGGTGGGCCAGAAGGCAGGCAAGCCCGGCAGCGGCCTGGTGTTCAAGAGCCTGGACGGCGGCAAAACCTGGCGCACCCAAAACGCCAACGCCCCCATGAGCCCCGCGGCAACCGATGTGCAGGGCGTGGCGGCGCTCTCCGGCTCGGTTCTCCTTGCCGGCACCTGGAAGCACGGCCTTTTCGCTTCAAGCGACGGCGGCCGCCGGTTCCGGCCGGTCACCGGCTTTCCCAGCAAGGATGTGCGTGATTTCGCCAGTGCCGGTGCACGCGTCTATGCCGCCTCGGCCACCAAGGGCGTGTTCGAAAGCCGGGATGGCGGCACATCCTGGAACTCCATAAGCCCGGCCCACCCGTTCTTGTGGTCCCTCACCGCAGCCGGCGATGCGCTCTACGCCAGTTCCCCAGAGGCCGGTGTCTTCGCCCGCAATGACGGGGCATGGCAACACATTTTCGACCGGGACAAGATCTACGCCGCCGCCGCATCTGAGGAGAAACCACAACACCTGGCCCTGGCCGGGGAGACCGGGCTCTATCTGGGCCAAGGCGGAAAGTGGCGCAAGGTGGCGGACGGCGAGAAGTTTGCCGATGTTCTGATCGCCCCCAGCGGTCAGATCATAGCCGGCTCCTGGCAGAACGGGCTGGTGGTGCTGTCGCCCGGCGGCACCCCCCACAAGCGCCTCTTAACGGGAAAGGCCGTTATACACGTAAAAATTGCGGGACCCAATCTGCTTGCGGGAACCTGGGGCGACGGGCTCCACATCATCCCGCTGGCAGATCTCGCCCAATAAGCCCCGAAAAACTGCCGATTTTCTTCCCATGCAGTTCGGGATAACCACCACAAGATGGCTGCTTTAAGCCTTTTCTAACCTTGTCGGCAGATCACCCTAGGTTGTTTACGCTCGTTTTTACCCACCCCTGTTACCGTCTGCGGCAATAAGTTGGGCCGTGGGAGGCGCGTAAGATATGCAAGTTCGCGACAGGCAGCATCAACGGATCGTGCTCCTTGTGGGGCTGATCATTATCATCTCGTCCATCACCTTATGGCGCGAGATCGCCGGCCTTGTGCATGCCGGCTTCAACCTGACCGCCGGCGGCGGCCTGGTGAACGGCCTGATCAGCGCCGGCATCATCGGCATGATCGCAACCGTGGCCATCCTCTTCCGGCGTTCCTCGCAAGACACCAAGACCTACTCTGAGCTGGTCTATTACGACGAACTGACGGGCTTACCCAACAAGCGCCAATTCGATCAGCGCCTGCGCCAGGAATTGGACCGCGCCAAGCGTCATGGCGGCCTGATGGCCACCATGTATTTCGACCTGGACCAGTTCAAGGCGATTAACGACTGCTATGGCCACTCGGCCGGCGATGCCGCCATCCAGCAATTCGGCGAGCGCATCAAGCACGAAGTCAGGAACGAGGATGTGGTGGCCAGACTGTCCGGCGACGAGTTCGCCGCCATCGTCACCGAGCTGCGCGCACCTTCAGACATCGTCATCCTGTCTGACCGCATCATCGCGGCCATGCGCAAGCCCATCCACTATAACGGCAAGACCATCTATGTGGGCGTGTCCATCGGCGGCGCCATCATCGAGAACGGCGACATCGATGCGGCCGAAGCCATGCGCCAGGCCGATTTTGCCCTGCTCCAGGCCAAGAACAACGGGCGCAACCAGCTCCAGCTCTTCGATCCGGAAATGGCCGAAGCCATCAACACGAAGAAGAAGATGGAAACGGACCTGCGCGAAGCCATCGACAATGACCGCCTGCACGTGGCCTACCAGCCGCAGGTGGCCCAGGACGGAACCAGCATTCTGGGGGTTGAGGCCCTGGTGCGCTGGACCCATCCGGAGATCGGCGAAATTCCGCCTTCGATCTTCATTCCCATTGCCGAGGAGACCGGCCTGATCGACACGCTCGGCGTGATGATCCTGCGCCGCGCCTGCCTGGATATCGGTCAGTTGGACGACACCAAGCTTGCGGTCAATGTATCGCCGGTGCAGTTCCGCCAGGACAGTTTTGTGGATGTTGTGCAAGACATTCTGGTGGAGACCGGTTTCCCGCCGAAGTTGCTTGAGCTGGAGATTTCCGAAGGCATCTTCATCTCCGACCCGGAAAGGGCCACCAAGATCATCAGGAAGCTGCGCGAATTGGGCGTGGGCATCGCGCTCGATGATTTCGGCACCGGCTATGCCACCCTCTCCTATTTGCGCGAGTTCAAGCTGGACCGCATCAAGATCGACCGGTCCTTCGTCAAGGACATGGAAAACTCCTCCGATGCCCAGCAACTGGTCTCCACCATGATCGAGCTGGGCAGCGGCCTTGGCCTCAATGTGACGGTGGAGGGCGTTGAAACGGCCGAGCAGCGCGATCTGTTGTTCGACAGCGGCTGCGATGCTTTGCAGGGTTTCTTGTTCTCCAAGCCGGTTCCCATGGAAGACCTGCGCAAGCTCACTCTGGAAAGCGATGGCGAGAAACCGGTGAGCTCGCGCAAGATGGCGCTGGCGAGCTGAGCATCAGCCTCTGCCTGCCCGCACGTGACAAACCAGCCGGATTGTGCCATCCTGGCCGCCTTCGTCCAAAAGACAAGGAGGACCTGCCGATGACTGTTCGCATGATCCTTGCCGGCCTTCTCATTGCCGTGCCGGCGCTTGCCGGAACCGCTTTTGCCGGCTCTGATGTGGCCAAGCCGGCCGGCGTCAGCCCGCAGCAAACAACGCCGTCGCCTTCGACCACCACGCCGAACGCCACGCCTTTGCCGTCTGATGTGGATACCAGCCATCCCGGCGGATGCCCGTTCGGCCATCAGAAGTCAAAGTCTGCGGCCATTTCCTGAGCCGCTGAGATTCTGCCCTCGCCCATTAAGGGCGCGCCACAGCCCGGTATTGCGTCTCTCCCGTTCGCTTGAACGTGCAAGCCTGCTTGCGCCATCATCCCATCTCCTGGAAAACCCTGTTGGGCGCGCGTGAATTGGTGCTAAATGCTCCTCCCGGCCGGAGCGAGCAGACATCATGATAAAATTCGAAAAGTCCTTCACCCAGCAGGAAGCGATTCCGGACGAGGCCATCGCGGCCGCCGTCGACGTGCTGCAGTCAGGCCGGCTGCACCGCTACAATGTGCTGCCGGGCGAGACCTCCGAGACGGAAAAGCTGGAGGCCGAATTTGCCGCCTATATGGGCGTGCCCTATTGCCTGGCCTGCACCTCGGGCGGCTATGCCATCCATATCGGCCTGCGCGCGGCGGGCGTGAAGCCCGGTGACCTGGTGCTTTCGAACGCGTTCACCCTGGCGCCCGTTCCAGGCGCCATCGAAGCGGCCGGCGGCAGGCCCGTGCTGGTGGAGACGGGCGAGGACTATTGCATCGACCTTGAAGATCTGGACGCCAAGGCCGGCACCAGCGGCGCGCGCTTCTTGCTCCTGTCGCACATGCGCGGGCACATTGTGGACATGGACCGGGTGATGGAGATTTGCAGCCGCCACGGCATCACCCTGGTGGAGGACTGCGCCCACACCATGGGCGCCACATGGGACGGACGCAAGAGCGGCACCTATGGCAAGGTGGCCTGTTTCTCCACCCAGACCTACAAGCACGTGAACTCCGGCGAAGGCGGGTTCCTCACCACCGATGATCCGGAGGTGATGGCCCGGGCCACCATCTACTCAGGCTCCTATATGCTCTATGAGCGCCACGGGGCGGGGCCCGAGCCGGAAGTCTATGACAGCCTGCGCCTTGAGGTTCCCAATATGAGCGGGCGCATGGACAATCTGCGTGCCGCCATTCTGCGCCCGCAGATTGCGCGGCTGGATGAACAGTGCAAGCGCTGGAACCGGCTCTACGATGTGTTGGAAGAGGGCCTGCGCAACCATCCCCACATCCGCCTGCCGGAGCGCCCGGCCAAGGAAGGCTATGTGGCCAGCTCCATCCAGTTTGCTCTGCCGGGCTTTTCGCCTGAACAGTTCCAGACCTTGCTGAAGCTCTGCATTGAGCGCGGCGTGGAGCTGAAATGGTTCGGCAATCCGGTGCCCAACGGCTACACCAGCCGCTACGACAGCTGGCACTATCTTGAGGTGCCCGAGCTGCCGCGCACCCTTTCGGTGCTCTCCACCATGTGTGACATGCGCATTCCGCTAACCTTCGACGAGGCCGATTGCCGGACCATCGCCGAGGTGATTTCAGCCACCGCCCGCGAGGTGGCCGAGGCGGCCTGAATCAGCTCCCTCGATTTGATCCAGATCATGGCGTTTTCCTGTCCGTTTGCGAAGCTGCGTGCATCGCTTAAACACCTTAAGGAAGACCATGAATCACCGTCACCGCAAAGTGCTGCACGCCTTCTTCGCTCACCCGATCAATGCCAACATTCACGTGCGCGATGCTGAGAATCTTTTTGGGGAACTGGGCGCGGAAGTCTCGCACACAAAGTCCGGCCGCTTGCATGTGGCGTTGAACGGCCATTCGGCCAATTTCCCGGTGCCCCATCACAGCTTCCCCAAGGGTGAGGTGATGCAGATCCGCAAGTTTCTGGAAACCTGCGGCGTTGAGCCGACACGCGATTATCCGCTGTAGCAAGGGGCAAGACGAAGAGATGCTGGCACGCGAAGTCATGGCGTCACCTGTGGTCACCACCACAGCCGACGCCGCCATCACCGATGTGGTGGACCTGATGCTCAAACATAAGATTTCCGCCCTGCCCGTGGTGGACGCCGACGGCGGGGTCATGGGTATCGTGTCGGAAGGAGATCTCATCCAGCGCGATGAGATCGGCACCCTGCCCCACCGTTCCTGGTGGCTCTCGGCGCTCGGCACCAAGGCCCAGCTGGCCGACGAGTTCGTCAAGTCCCACGGCTCCACGGCCGAAGCCGTGATGACCATCAACGTGATCACCGCCGCGCCCGACACGCCGTTGCAGGAAATCGCCGAGATCCTGGAACGCAAGAAGGTAAAGCGCGTGCCGATTGTCGAGGACGGCAAGGTGGTGGGCATCGTCAGCCGGGCCAACCTGCTGCAGGCTCTGGCGATCCAGCGTAGCGCGGCGGAGGAGGCGCCCAGTCTGGAAGACCGCGAATTGCGCCAGCGCTTTCTCGACACCCTGAAGGACGAGCCGTGGGCCAACAGCTCCCACCTCAATGTGATTGCCAAGCAAGGCGTGCTCTATCTGTGGGGCCAGGTGCGCTCCGACAAGGAACGTGAGGCCCTGGTGCTGGCCGCCAAGCAAACCCCCGGCGTATCGGACGTGGTGGACCACACCGACCGCAGTGTTACCCTCTATTGACGCTTGGAGGGTCTGGGAGGAGCCCGGTTCGCGTCCGGATCTTGTGGGCCGGGCTCCTCCCCATTTTGCGTTACTTCTTCATTTTGCCCGGCAAACTCAGATCGCCGGAGGCAACGTCGAACACATCGCTGACACAGAGCAGCGGAGCGTGAACATTGGCGTTCACCTTCAGCGCCGAGGTGACGCCGTCATAGGACGCCCCGGCAATTGCGTTGGCATCGGCGAACGACACGTTGACCTTGACCTCAGGTCCGTCAAAAAGCGGGGTGAAGCCCGGGCTGTCCAGGAAGAGCGGCAAGCCGGGCCAGGTGGCCGGCATGGCGGGCGTTTCGCCCTTGGGAATGTCGCGCACCCCCAAAGCGCCCTCACGGCAGGCTTTGGTTGGCGTGAGCACCACCCAGTGGCTGTGCCACTTGGCGCCATCATTGGCCGGGTCACCGTCGCCGTCTTCATCATAGAGCGGCGTGTCGTCGAAGTCCGGATGGCTGGTGGCGGCCAGAGCCAGAATGCCGGTCTTGCCCTCAAAGCCCACGCTGGACGGATCAAGCGAGGTCGGCCAGACATAGGAGTAGACCGACGAGCCTCCCAGCTTTCCGGTGGGCTCAGGTTTGTCGGCGCCGGCCACCCCGTTGGTGGTCATGTGGAAGGTCACGGTGCGTCCGGTCCGGTGCACATGGGCGGCGAGAATATCGAACGAGGCGACCTTTGTCGCATCGGGTGCTGACTTCACGGCATCGTGCATATCAACCGCATGTCCGCTGCCGGCATGGGCGCCGGCAGTGAGGGCAAGAACGGCAACTGAGGCAAGGAAAAGATGTTTCATGGGATTGCTCCGTTGTTGAATTGACGGACCCCGTATAATAGCGAGTCGAAACTATTGCAATACTAATTTCGACTCGCTATTATAACTTCATGACAAAGTTAACCTCAGACGAACATCAAGAGGCCCGCGCCCTGCTGGACCGGGTCATGCGCATCCATGCTTCTGAAGAATGGGACGAGGGCATCAATCCGGCGCAAGCCTCGGCCCTGCTTTATCTTGCCCGGGCGAACCGCTTCTCGCGCTCGCCCTCTCACGTTGCCGAGTATCTGAGTTCAACCCGGGGCACCGTGTCGCAAACCTTGAAGGCCCTGATGCGCAAGGGCCTCATCACCGAGCAGCGTTCGGCCAAGGACAAGCGCAGCATCTCCTATGACATGACCGGGGACGGACATGCCCTGCTGCGGGGCCAGACCGTCTCCCGCGATGCTCTGGCCGGCTTTTCGCAAGCCGAGGTGGAGAAGCTGATTTCCTTGCTGCGCGCCCTGGCCCGCAATGCTCTCAAGGCGCGGGGCGGCAAGAGCTTCGGGCTGTGCCGAACGTGCAAGCACCACCGCAAACGCAAGGCCGGCCCCTATTGTGCCCTGCTCGACGCGGCCCTGGTCCCCACCGAGGCGGACGAGATTTGCCACGAGCATGCCGAGGCAGCGTGAAATGCATTTGGGCAAAAACTGCCAAACGAACCCATTGGGCTTTCGCGGAAGAGCCGCGGCGCTCTAACCGCCGGTCACGCTCATGTGCCGCGACACCGCAGGTGACTTGGTGGTGCGGTCGATGACGAAATCATGCCCCTTGGGCTTGCGCCCGATGGCTTCATCGATCGCCCGGTTGAGCAGCTCGTTGCCGCTGGAGGCCCGCATGGGTGCGCGCAGGTCGGCGGCATCGTCCTGGCCGAGGCACATATAGAGCGTGCCGGTGCAGGTCAGGCGCACCCGGTTGCAGCTTTCGCAGAAATTGTGGGTCAGCGGCGTGATGAAGCCGATGCGTCCGCCGGTTTCCTTGACCTCCATGTAGCGCGCCGGGCCACCGGTCTTGTAGGGGATGTCTTCAAGCGTCCAACGCTCGCGCAAATCAGCCCGTACCATCGAAAGGGGGAGATACTGATCAGTGCGGTCGCCATCGATTTCGCCGAGCGGCATGGTCTCGATCAAGGTCAGGTCCATGCCGTCTTCATGGCACCATTTCATCATGTCGTCGATCTCATGGCCGTTGACGCCTTTCAGCGCCACCATGTTGATCTTCACATGCAGGCCGGCCTTGCGCGCCGCCTCGATGCCGCGCTCCACCTTCTCAAGATCGCCCCAGCGGGTGATCTCGTGGAACTTGTCCGCATCGCGCGTGTCCAGCGAGACGTTGACCCGGCGCACGCCGCAGTCATAAAGCTCATCGGCAAAGGGGGTGAGCTGCGAGCCGTTGGTGGTGAGGGTCAGTTCTTCCAGGGCGCCGGTGTCCAGATGCCGCGACAAGGAGCGGATCATCGACATGATGTTCTTGCGCACCAGAGGCTCGCCGCCGGTGAGGCGCAGCTTTTTGACACCCTTCTCGATAAACGCCGTGCACACCCGGTCGAGCTCTTCCAGGCTCAACACGTCGCGCTTGGGCAGGAAGGTCATATGTTCCGACATGCAATAGACGCAGCGGAAATCACACCTGTCGGTGACCGAGACGCGAAGGTAGGTGACCGCCCGTCCAAATGGGTCGATCATCGGAGAGGCTTGTTTCAAGCCGTCCACCAAAACCGGTTCCGGCATATCACCTGATGTCTTGCTCACTGGCCGCGCCCTCAGTTTGTTGGTTTTGCAGAATATAGGGGTTCCTGCCTTTGCTTACAATTGCAACCCGCACGTTCGTATGAAGGTTCGAGAGGCGCTTCCACATGATGAAAAGCCTGCCGGTTCAGCTTGCTATGGGCGACCGTTAGGTCCAGACTGCTCATTGGAATCGTTCGAATTCCGAGGAACGCTCAAGAAGACCTGAAAAATCAGGCACATAACAAAAAGAAGAGTGGTGGATGGCTGCTGCAGAAGCCGTGAAAACCGAACCTACGGATGAAGATGTGCTGCGCGCGCAACTTTACCGCCTACTCGCGCTCTATCTTCAGGCCCCCCCGAAACAAGCAGAGTTAGATCTCGCCGCCCAGCTTGACGGCGACAACAGCCCGCTGGGCCAGGCGATTTCCACTGTGGCGCGCATCGCTGCCAGGTGTGAGGAAGGCGCGACAACCCAAGAATACAACGATTTGTTCATCGGCATGGGCCGCGGCGAGCTTTTACCCTATGCCTCCTACTATCTCACCGGCTTCTTGAACGAGAAGCCGCTCGCCAAACTGCGCAATGACATGACCGAGCTTGGCATTAAGCGCCAGGAGGGCGTCAAAGAGCCCGAAGACCATGCGGGCGCGCTCTGCGAGATGATGGCCGGCCTCATCGAAGGCGACTTCGGCGATGGAGGTTTGGAAGGCCAAAAAGAGTTTTTTAACAAGCATTTGAGCGCCTGGATCCGGCATTTCTTTACGGATCTGGAGAACGCCAAATCGTCTGTGTTCTATGCCGCCCTCGGCACCGTTGGAAAAGCCTTCATGGAGATCGAAGAAGCCGCTTTCCAGATGAGCTGAGGGGGGAAGAGTTTCCGGTCAGGGCTGCAGACCCGGCCAGAAAGATGAAGATGAGAGTGCCGTTTAAGGCACCGGAGTAGGGAGTTGAGAAGACTTAAGCTTAAGCAACGCGCGATCA
>CAJHYS010000444.1_pt1 | contig 12210 bp, 17 predicted proteins | sample 9198801 | NCBI WGS metagenome assembly CAJHYS01 (sample SAMEA7708368, study PRJEB35096) | sediment metagenome | biome: marine neritic benthic zone biome [ENVO:01000025]; feature: sediment [ENVO:00002007]; material: shallow marine sediment [ENVO:03000034] sea grass bed [ENVO_01000059] ...
ATGCTGAGCGACGTCCGCTTTACCCCCGGAACCGGTCGTCAGGGCACGGAACTTCCGCTTTGCCTCCGATAACAGACTCTATTCGAGAGGGTACCAAACTTCCGTTTTGTGCCATTTCTCTCCGTTCGGGTACCCTGAACCAAGGCGGGCTATTGGCGCATGCACTTGGTCGTCGAGCAATGTCCGCTCTACTCCCAATACTCACCGCAAGCTCTATGGTGAGTTCGTGCGAACAACAGCCTCTCTCGATTCACATTGGCAGCGGCAACCTGTTCGGATGCTGATGATCCTAGCGATCGCCAAAAGTTGCCCAGAGATCGATCGCTTTCGGCCTTGCCTTGAAAAAATCGATGTTAAAGCTCAGTTTCTGACCCGGCGCCAATTGTCCAAGCCGAGCTTGATTCACTTCCGATTGATAAACCGCGACGTCAGCTGCGCCGTCTTCAGTTGAGATGAGCCCAAATCCCTCCGAGGGATTGAAAAATTTTACTGTTCCGATTGTCATAAATTCTACTTCTAAATTGAAATGTGCCCCGTGCAGAATGCAGCAGGTGCGGGAATGTAATGCTGTAGTTTTTGGAAAAGCATTTTAGGAGCGTTTGCCCCAACCCTTGCAAAACAGGCTTTTTATTCCTTAAGTTGCATATGGTCTCACCGTGGGCAAATTGCAATACCTTACACATGGTTCGGATACTTAGGCGGGCAATAACGTACCATTTGCTTAACTACTTGTGCGCTCGACCAAGTCAATGAAGGCACCCATCGCTGTCCGTGGAGCACTGAGCAGACTGCTCAGCAGAGCGCACCGAGCGACTCTCGGCTCCACAGATTTAAAAAAATGGAACTTGTTCAAGCCCGGAAATGTTGAACGTGGCTGACATACGGCCAAATTGCCACATGCCTCGTCTCGGGATCCAAAAAATTCATACGCCCTCATGCTCGCTACGTGCGAGGTGACAGGCAAATCTGGACGTGGCACTGTCCGGCGCATCCCGGCGTCCAACTGAGCGTCCGGAAAACATCTGATCAACAGTTGTTTTCGTTTACCGCTGTGGTGCTACTGAACATCCGCTCGAATTCAAAGGAGAGCGATCATGTTCAATAATGACGAAAAAAGAAAACTGATGCCTGTGCAGCTAGCCCTGAACGACGGGCGCCGACTTGAGGGCAACCTGGTGCTTCCGCTCAGCGTGGACATCAAACGAGTGCTCAATGGAGACAACCTGCTGCTTGAATTCAAGACTCTAGCAGGTGTTGTTTCCTTCATTGTGAAGTCTGCGATTACCGAAATCACACCAGGTGAAACCGTCTCCGAGGTTCCGTAGGCCGTCACGCATCGCCTCGGTGGCTATTGCGCGAGCACGATCTCAAACCACACTCACGGAGAACAACGTTTCCATACCGACCTCATACTTGCGGACTGAAAGGAGTTTCCGGGGACGCTCGTGCGGGCGCAAAGTCTTGTTGAACCACCTGACCGAAACCTCGGCCCGCTCGACAGGGCCCAAACCGGCCAGATCGGGCGCTCCTGTTTGAAAGAGACTGTCCGGCACTTCTTCGAGCCAGCTGCCAGTAGAGCCAGGACGCTCGTCAGAGATACATTCCATCCAGAAGCTCGTGCCGGGCTTGCCTGTCAGCATTGGGGTTTCATCATGGGTGACTATCGGGTCCCTGCATATCTGCTAAGGAATAGACTGTAACGCGCCTCGTTCCTACTCATGCCACAGACAACGTAACACAGTTTCTCCCGGTGGCGGGGAATATGCCTGCGCTGCGCGCGAATTGCGGTGTAGCCGTATTTTCTGGCGGAGGAATCTCCAGATCGGACCTCATAAGGTTGGTGCGGAATTTCCAGCTGGACTTACCGATGGATATGCCTCACTGTGCAGTCACCACGCACACCAGAACACTGGGTGCATGCCTCCGGTACAATTTAGTTTGATTAATGACGCACCATTTTGGTGTCAATTTTCCCTAATTTTAGCCGTGCCGGATTAGAGGAATTTTTATTATGATACCTTCAATGTTCCAAGGGGAGTCGCGGACGCGGCTTCTCCAAGGCGCCGGTTTTGGCGCGCTCGCAACTGTAGTGCTGGGATTCGGTTTTGGTGGCTGGGTGCTCGCTGGCACGGCTGAACAACAGAGCGCCGACAGCGCCCAGAGCGCGGTTGTTGCGGTGCTCGCTCCAATTTGCGCTGACAATTTTCAGCAGGCGGCAGACGCGTCTGAAAAGCTGGTGAGTTTTAAGAAGGAAGCGGTCTACCAGCAGGTCAGATTCGTCGAGGAAGGCGGCTGGGCTGTGTTGCCCGGAAGCAAGCAGGCAGGCGCAGGTGTTGCACGAGCGTGCGCCGCGCTTCTCAGAAAGGTCGAATGACCGAACGAGCGGTCCACTACGTTTGCTTGTTTCATTCAATGGTTCGGGGCGAGGGCGCACTGCCTTTGTCCGGCATGCTTCATCGTTGGATTTGAAGCTCAAAGAAAACGTGGGAAGCGCGACAGGTCGTGTTCTGCTTGTCGTATGCGGTCTCCACACCAGTCATTGAGGCTTCGACACGTTTGGTCGCATCGCGCGGCCAAAACCAATAGCTGACGTCGCTAAATTATTGTTCTGCCCAAAGTTGTTTCGAACTGAGGGTTCCTTTTTGCAGCACGAAACAATTCTTGGCCTCATGCGAAAACATGGGCGATCTCCGAAATTCGGCGGTGGCCTGTCTGAAACGGCCTAACTTCTCCGGGAGGCGCGCGGCGCACTCAAGTTAGATGCACGTTGGGCTGCATTTGGAGCACTGATCCCTTTATCGATCTTGAAAGAGAATAGAACATGAAGCAGTTCCTGCTGTTCACCCCAGGTCCGGTCAATGTGGCCTCAAACGTCCGCCTTGCCATCTGCAAAAATGACATTTGCCATCGGGAAAGCGAATTTGATGAGCTTCTGGCCAGCATTGAACACAAGCTCCTTTCGCTGTTTCAGATCGAGAACAAGGCGCGATACCGCGCCGTTGTCATCACCGGTTCGGGCACAGCGGCCAATGAAGCCATTCTCTCCTCGGTGGTCGGTGACAAGCATGTGCTGATCGTGTCCAACGGAGAGTTTGGAGATCGCTTGCACGCGATATCCTCCATCCACAACAAGAACACATCATTGCTTGAGTTTCCCTGGGGCCACAACATCGATCTGGATCTCGTGGCGGCCTACCTGCAGAAACAGAAGGTCGATGTTATCATGATGGCCCATCATGAGACTTGCTCCGGGATGTTGAACCCGCTTCAAGCCATTGGCGCCTTGGCGAAGGCCCATGGTGCGTTCTTTGCTGTTGATTGTGTCAGCAGCGCCGGTGCCGAGCCTATTGATATGGAAGCCTGCAATATCGCTTTTTGTTCCAGCTCAAGTTCAAAGGCGATTGGTTCCTATGCCGGGCTGTCCTTTGTCGTCGGGGAAACCGAGCAGTTTGAGAAACTGAAATTCAATCCAGTCAAATCCACCTATTTAAATCTAGCCACATTCTATTCGGTGATGAAGAGCAGGTGCCAGACCCCGAATACGCCCGGTGTCCCTCTGTTTTATGCACTTGACCAGGCCCTCTCCAACATATTGCTGGAAGGTGTGGCGAACCGTCATGCCACAATCAGGAAGCGCGCCAACACGTTGCGCCGGGGCATGCTGAAGTTGGGTCTGAAATTTCTGATCGACCGGAAGAACATGTGCTCCGTACTGACCACCGTGGTCCTGCCTCCCAATTTCGATGCCGGCAGACTGCGCCAACAATTGCGGGACCGCTCAATCATCATCTACGAAGGCAAGGGTTGCTTCAAGAACAAGGTGTTCCAGGTTGGAAACATTGGAGAGCTTTCGAGCACGGATATAAGATTCTTCCTGAGCAGCCTTGCTGAAATACTGCCGCCCTTGAAACCTGCACTCCAGGACCAGACGGTGCAGGTCTTAACGCCACCTCGTTTCGGTGTCCCTCTTTCAGCAGCCACTACAGCGCCGATAACTGCGGGCACATGAACGAGAAGCTTACCCGACTGTGGGCCACCAAGACCAAGGACGATGAATGGTGGTCGTCGTTCGTCACGTCGCCGCTTGCAATTGCCGCAAACTATGTTGCCGTAGAGATAAAATGGCTGACGCCAAATCGGGTCACATTTCTCTCCTTCATCATCGCGATTGCTTCAGCGATCTGCATCGTCAGAGGGGGCAACGCCAACTTTGTCACGGCCGCGATCTTGATCCACATAAGTCATGTTCTTGATTGCATGGACGGCCAAATGGCCCGTTACCACAAAACCTCGTCTGCGTCCGGAAGCTATTTCGACCGGCTAACCGATCAGATCCAGGTGACTCTATGGTTTGGAGCGGCAGGCTACGCGGCCTACGCTCAAACTCAAGACGTCCTGCCGTTGGGATTGGCCTTTGTCGGGGTCTCTTTTTATTCCCTCCGCGGATATGCGAAATACGTTGCGATCCAAACGGAGATGTCACGCGACAGCGCCTATCTTTCAAAAATTGCAAACAAACAAACCTCTCCCGATAGAGCCGGTTTAGCCTTCAGCGCGATGGAAAACGTCCAATGGTTCATCGCAGAGCAGAAGAAAATATTGCGGTTCGATGAAGGCGTTTTCATCTTCATGCTCTCCCTGGCATTGATGCTGGATCAGCTCACACCAATGCTCTGGGTCTTTGCAGCCAGCCAGGTTTTCTACGGGCTATATCGGACTTGGCGACACGGACTTGAGATCGAGCAACGACCAAAATCTTTAATTCAAAAATAGCCGGCATCGTGCGCGACACCGCACTACTCGCTGGGCCAAATGGGAGCGCAACAGATGAACGAAGAACAACCAGAATCCACACTCAAGGCGATTGTCCTCGCGGCAGGAATTGGGTCGAGGATCAGACCTCTGACGGATGATTGTCCAAAATGTTTGCTGAAGGTCGGGGGCGTCACGATCCTTGAACGGATGATCGACAATATCCAGGCCTGTGGCATCAACGAATTCATTTTTGTTCTTGGCTATCTCGACTACCGGATTGAGCAGTTTGTAAATGCGACCTTCCCGGGTCTTTCCGCAAAATTCGTCGTCAATTACAAATATGCCAAGACGAACACTGGCTACTCACTGATGCTGACAGAACCTCATACGAAAGGTTCAGGGTTTGTGAAGTTTGATGCCGATGTTGTTTTCGACAGTGTGATCCTGAGAAACCTGATTGCCTGCGAGCACGAAAACGCTCTGTGCATTGACCGCAACATTCAGCTCCAAGCAGAGGAAATCAAGGTCATTGTGTCAGCTGGAAATCGGGTCGTTCGGGCCAGCAAACAGGCGGACCCCAGTTCAGCACTGGGGGAGTCTATCGGCATCGAGAAGATTGGCAGAGCCGCGGCCGCGAAGCTATTCATCGAACTCGATGTGATGATGTCTGACACGGCAAATCATCAGGAATATTATGAAGGCGCCTACGAGAGGTTAATTGAGAAGGACACTCCATTTCACGCTCTTGATATTACCGGTTTGAACTGGACGGAAATCGACACCAAGGCGGATTACGCGGCTGCAAACCAGTTGTTTGGGGAGAGAACGGTGGCCTCAAGAGCCGCGTCCAAATTCTATCCCAGAACTACCCAGCGAAACAAATATCAGATTGGCTCTATCAATTGATTGCCTCAAGGCCCATATAAGAGAGGTGCGTCCTTGCATTTGTTTTGGGCTACCTGAAATAGCCGCTCTCCGACTAGATCGGATACCTCCTGACAATGTAATCGGTAAAACCGTCACCATCCGCGCGGTGTTGAACGTGGCCAATGGACACTGCCGTCAGCCAGTTGCGCGAAGATGAACGTTGTATCCGCTTCAACATCTCGCTGGACAAATGCCAGTTGCGATATTTGCTGCGCCTCCCTTGAACAATCAGGAATGTCAAAAATGCAGTTTTCATCAAAGCAGTCACCAGAGGAAAGATTGGCCGCAATGCGGAAGAAGGCCAAAACCACGTTGAGGCAAAAGGAAAATGAGCAACAATTGCAACGCACTAAGACGGCGCAGCTTAAGGCTTTGCGGCTTGAGCGTGACGCAGAGGTTGGCGCTTCGGACAAGGTGGATGAGTGATGTCGGTGGTTATCCTGAACCTGCCAAATATCCTGAACGCCGAGTGTTCTAGGTGCACGCAAAGTGCCAAGCCGGGAGGCGGGCGTAAAACGCTAAGGATGTTCTTGCTGAGCGTCATTACGCTGCTGAGTGCGCTGGCCGTGCCCTCCGGCACCGCCTTCGCTCAATCCACGCCCGCTGCCTTTCCAGAAAATTCGCGCGCCCAAGACTATGGCAGCGGATGGGAATGCCTCAAGGGTTTCAGGGAGCACAATGGCCGGTGTGATGCCGTTGTCTTGCCTGAAAACGCATATTTGACGCAAAGATCTTATGGACGGGGTTGGTCTTGCAGTTGGGGTTTCCGCCAAGACGAGGATGCTTGCGTTGCCATAGTCGTGCCCGCAAACGGCTTCATAGATTCATCGGGTAAAAGATGGGAGTGTGGCCGCCTGTTCCAAAAGATTGATGAAGCCTGCAGGGCGATAACGGTTCCAGAAAACGGTTATCTATCCGCCTCCTCATATGGATCCGGGTGGAAGTGCCACCGCGGTTACCGTCCAACAGATGGATCGTGTGTGGCCGTGAAGGTGCCGGCCCATGGTTTTCTTGTGGAGTCCGCATACGGACCTGGTTGGAAATGTGAGCGCGGATACCAACAGGTCGAAAACGCTTGCGCCACGATTGCGATTCCTGAGAATGGTCATTTGAAGTCCTCAACTTATGGCCAACAATGGAAATGTAACCGTGGATTTGGTGCGGTCGGTGAGACCTGTGTTGCGGTTATCCTGCCGGCGAACAGCCATCTGGATTATTCGGGAAACGACTGGGAGTGCAATCGCCCGTACCAGCGTCAGCAGAACCTGTGCGCGTTGCCATGAAGCTTCGGCGTATCCTGCAGTTCCGGCGTTCATTCACATCCAGAGTGCGACGGAATGGTCTGAACGATGAGGTGTTGAGCTTTCCAAATCCTAGCCGAGATTTCGTCGCTTCAAAGAACTGGGTTCATTTCACCGGTTATGACAGCGTTAAGGAGATTTCATTCTTCCTGGATGTGGAAGCGCTCGTGAAGCTCCAACCACGGTTGACCGACACTGAACGTGATATTTTGCAGGCGTTTGATAGTGCGCGGCAACGTATTCATGAAGTCGCAAGCCAGGTTTATGCAAACCGGCCCAATCAATCCTTCACCTACCATCTGGAACCGGCAGATTTTTAGGCAATGCCGTCTCCCTCTTCCCTCTGGCATCTCACATTAGGAACTGACTTCCCATGAAAACTGGCACCGTCACATTTTACAATGGCGAAAGAGGCTTTGGGTACATCAAGCCGGATGGCGAAAAAATCGAAGTTTTTGTGCATGCAACCGCCCTGCATAGGGCGGGGATGAACATGCTTCGGGAAGGCCAGAAAGTGTCGTTCGACACGCAAACTGATGAGCGTAGCGGTAAAACCACCGTTGATAGCATAAAGCTCAAATGACGGGCAGATTAAGTGCTTGTTTCGGTGCACGATGGATCATCGGGATCCCTATCTTGGCCATGGAGAGCGTCGAGCTCATTAAGAACTTGGGCGACAAGTTTTTTGCGGCGGGGCTGACCGGCCTCAGGCGTCGTTGAAAAAATCTCAAGAAGGTACTTTGCCTTGGCTGCCACATCACTCCATGAGCGCGCTGGTGCATCCAGAAACGACTGCTCAATATCCTCTGGCTTTGCTGCCTGAGAGCCATGAACCGCCTGATTTTTCTCTAACTGCGCGCGCCGCAGGTTGACGATCTTCTGCCCCGCTTCGTTGCGATGAGAGTCGAGATCAGTCGGTTTTTCGGTCATTGAATGTATCTTCCCATAAGTTTGCAGCTGCGAAATATTACTAGGCTGCCGTGGGCTAGTAACATGGGGACTGAGTAACAACGGAACAGAAAGTCCGTTTCGGGTTTCGGTGCTACTCAGACTCCTATCAAGCATCAACCTGATGCGCACCATTCTGCTGCCCGTAAAGAGTCCTACTCACGCATTCCCACCTCAGGCAAGCGCAAATAAGGCACGACACCGGTGCCGTCCTCTATAATGATCTTGTTCGTGTTTGAAAGAACCCCTTCCATGGTTTCCAAGTAAAGGCGCATTCGCGTCACATCCTTGGCCTTTGCATACTCGTCATAAACCAAGACAAATCGTTGCGCCTCACCATCCGCCTCCGCAACGACGCGGGCCTTGTAGCCTTTTGCGTCCTCAACCGTTTTAGCGGCTTCGCCACGGGCTTCACCCAACAGCTTGTTACGATACCGTTCGGCTTCGCGGATGAATTTGTTCTGGTTCTGCTCGGCGCGCTGCACTTCTTCAAAGGCATCGATCACCGCAGGCGGAGGATCGGCTTTTTCGAGCTGCACGCCGGTAATCAAGATCCCGGCACCAAAACTGTCTAGCGTCGTTTGGATAAGCACTGTCACGGCATTTTGAGCCTCAAGTCGCCCTTGAGTCCGAATCTGGTCCGCGTTGGTGCGTCCCACAATCTCGCGCATTGCGCTTTCGGCAACAACTCGGACCAACTGCTCTGGAGCCCGGGTGTTGAAGAGATAATCCTTGGCGTCTTTGATCTTCCACAGAACCGTAAAACGGATATCCACGATGTTTTGGTCACCAGCCAGTATCAATCCTTCTTGGGATCCCGAGGTGACACCAAAATCAAGTTGGTTCACTGCTTGGACTTTCGGTGTTTCAACGGTCTCCACCGGCCACAGAATAAAATGCAGTCCTGGAGCGGTTGTGCGGCTGTATTCACCAAGGCGCAAGACAACGCCCTGTTCATCGGCTTCCACCGTGTAGACCGCATTCATAATCCAGACGGCAGCCAGGCCGAGAAACACAATGAGAAACATGAAACGGTTAGAGCTGCCGCCGCCGCGACCTCCGGAAATGATGTCGTTTAGGCGTTCGTGAGCCTTTCTCACGAGTTCTTCCAAACCCGAATCTTGCGACCGACCGCCGCCTGATCCTCCGGGTGTTTCATCCCAGGGACCGCCAGTATTGTGACTTGCTTGACTGCTCAAGGGCATATCAAGAGTTTCCTTATGTCTGCCCGGAACGTCCCGACCCAACCCGCGCGTTCTCTAGTCGCTCGCTTGTTCAGGTTTCGCGGGCAACGGATTGGCTTTTTGCCAGTCATTTGCCAAGTGCTCGATAAGCTGACTGACCGACAAAGCCTGGCCGCTCTCGTTTAGCTCTTGTTTGCTCCACAATTGAAGCTGCGCGTACGTTGAACCCGAAAGACGCACGGTCCGATCGGCGCTCACTGTTCTCTCTGGCTTAGGAGGAATGAACCAAGCGCACACGGCAAGGCCAACTACCAAGACGGCCGAGACGGCGGCCGGATGCCATATGTTCATTTGTCTGTCCTTTTGAGTCGCATTGGGCTGCATAATCTTGCTGGGGCTTGAGCTACACAATTGCGATGGCTGTGAGTTACTGTTTGCAAATGGCACCAGTACGGGAACTTCCCCACGCTGAACATTCTTTGCTGAAGCGCCATTTCTAACGGCGATCTCGTCCCGCAACTGGGCGTCTGCAATCTCCGCCCAGCTCACGGCCAGCATCTCCGTAACGCCGGACTTGGGATGTACGTAGAGATGTGTTGCCACTCGGCGATAGGCGGGGAATGAGAGCCCTTCGATCAGCTCTTCATCTGTTGCTAATTGATATTCCCCAGCAGGTAGCTCCCGATCGGAGCCATCGAGCACGAACGGCAATTGGAACGTCACCGTTGTCCTTTTGGTGCGTGTGTTCACTGAGGCTTGCCGATCGCCTTCATCCCTTCGGATTTGGTTGGGAGCGAGGAGTTTTCCCTACGCTCAGAAGCGCTACTTCTCAGTTGTTTGCGCTGTTTCGCTCTTCGCTTGACCTGGCTCTTTGGCGGATTTTTCTGGCGCAGACTTGGAATTGTCGTTCGCCATGTTTTCGGTCTTAGGCTTAATTTCTGAGGAAAATTTGTTGAATGACATAATAAAAAATGACCTTTCATGAGCGGCATTTATTTGACGCTGGCGTATATATGGTGATTGAGGCTCAAAATTACATCGATTCTACTGAAAAATAGATAAATAAAATTCATTGAAATATTTGATAAATAACGATTTATTATTCAAGTAAACAATCGTGAAATCAAATAAATATTTAAACAAATTTACAATAATATAAAATATCAGAAAATATTCTGCGGTATAATGGTCGTATTTCGTGGCAAAGTGACTGAGTCCAAATTTATGAAATGGCGCTTTGTCATGGGAGTTCACCAAAACGTTTCTCAGCCGAGGAATTCGGCTGCTCATCGACACAAAGACTCGGTTGCAGCAGGTCAGGCGGCCATCACCCCTCATCTGGACTTTGGGTAGTATCGGTAAGGATCAGCTAGGCCGCCAGTTCCTCGGCGCTCAACTTCGCCTGAGTTGGACATCTTCTCACAGTCTTGATTGACCCGCTGTTGGTATCCCGGATCAACGAATATTGCTTCAGCTAGCTCCCGTGCGGTTCTGCCGGGACCGTTTTCAATCAGGAATTTTACTACTTTGTTCATTGTTATCATTTGCCGACCTCCTCAGTCGGAACAGGGGCAATCTGAAACCCCATTGCGTCAGGCGTTTAAACTTCAGCCTCAAGCGCTCTTACGGATGCAGGTTCTTTCTTTGAGCGCCCGGCCGCCAGGTCACCCGCTTCATTTTGCCAAAGGACCTAGACGGTGTGGGTGTAACAGTTATCGTTCAGTCATGATATTGATTTGGGATGCGGCGTGCTCGTGCCTGAGAATGAGACACTTCGCGAAAGTGAGCATCCTGCGTGAGGTTCGATATGTTCGAAATAGGCGCGGACCCGACTATTTCTGGCTTTGTGTGCTCGAACCTGTCCATTGCATTCTGGACAACGCTTTAACCGAGCCGGGTTTAGGACTACCGCCGCGTCCACGGACAAATTTACCCACGTATCGCCGGACTTCATCTCAGATCTATCATTTTCCATCAGACCTTCAAGAGGTAGTGATCAACGCCTCATGCTAAGCGTATATCAGCAAATCCGTTTGATCTGGCTCAATGGAGCAATTGAATCTATGGCACGGCTTGTCGAGCTCGTGCCATTCAAAGTCGGTTATTGACATCAGGGAGCCGTCCACACATCGCACCTTCCGGAATCGGTTGCACCGCTCAACTCGACTGTTTTGCCTCCGATTCCAGACATCTGAATTTTCAGGATCGAACTGCCTGAACTATGAAGAAGTCATCTTGCAGTTCAGAACTGGGAGAGTCGCGAAGGGGTCATTTTTTCCCTTTTTGAGCCGGCCCCGATAGCGTCCGAAGCACCCCCAACTGCGGACTCTTTTTTCGAATAGGTCTGGAATACCCCCCGAAACCAGACTCACTTCTACGACGGCCAATACGGTGAAAAAGTGCCATTAATGCCCGTCGGACCAATCTTACCTAATCGTCATTCCCAGTTGGATATGTACCCCCTTGACGTAGGTCAATGCCTGGCTGCAGTCCGTCCGTAGACTTCTTGAGGACACGCTTTCAGAGGATGGTTGGCTTACCCGAGAACGTTGGGAGCAGCAATTTTTTAAAAAGCTTGAAGTGCTCGGCAGCATTGCAGCGCGTCATGAGGTGAACGGCCCGGCACATGATGCCTGAAGGGAGCCGTGGTGGGCTCTTATCGTTCAGACACTCCGGATGTCCGTGAGATCACCCCAGGAGAATTGCCATGCCGTTTGACCGTGCAGAACCGACGGAAGCGGCACCCGGATCGGCCCACCCGGTGAAATCGCTGAGGGTCCTGAATTGCGGCAACGGTGAACAACACAAGGAACACCGCTTTGGCAGTCGGCTGCCGCAGCTTTGGTGGGTCTTCTTCTCACGAAGCTGGGTGCCTATGCCGTTGCATTGCTTCTTGATCGAACATCGTGAGGGCCTGGTTCTGTTCGATACCGGAATTGACCCGCGCATCACGTCCGACAAGGGCTATATAAAACAAGCGATCGGGCGCTTTCTGCTGCCTTGGATATTCCGTTTGCACGTAACCGAGACCGATCGCATCGACCATGTTCTGTCCAGCGAAGGCATTGCAGCGAGCGATATTCGCATGGCGGTGA
>CAJHYS010000299.1_pt1 | contig 11693 bp, 11 predicted proteins | sample 9198801 | NCBI WGS metagenome assembly CAJHYS01 (sample SAMEA7708368, study PRJEB35096) | sediment metagenome | biome: marine neritic benthic zone biome [ENVO:01000025]; feature: sediment [ENVO:00002007]; material: shallow marine sediment [ENVO:03000034] sea grass bed [ENVO_01000059] ...
GCAACGCGCCAACTCCTTAGTGGCGCCTGAGCACAGGATCCGGATCCGACACCGATGGCCAAACTCTCGCATATCAATGACCGCGGCGAAGCCCATATGGTCGATGTCGGCGCCAAGGCGGCGACCGAGCGCCGGGCGCTGGCCGAAGGGCAAATCACGATGCAGCCGGAGACGTTTCGCCTGATCACCGATGGCACGGCCAAAAAGGGCGATGTCATCGGCACGGCACGCATTGCCGGCATCATGGCGGCCAAACGCACCCATGAGCTCATACCCCTGTGCCACCCCCTGCCCGTTTCCAAGGTGACGGTGGATATTGAGGAGGCGGCGGAAGAGCCCCGCATCGACGTGACGGCCACGGTGAAGGTCACCGGCCAGACCGGGGTTGAGATGGAGGCGCTGACTGCCGTTTCAGTGACGTGTCTCACCCTCTACGACATGGTGAAGGCGGTGGACCGCGCCATCCGCATCAGCGATATTCGCGTGACAGAAAAGGCCGGCGGCAAGTCGGGCACCTTCCAGGCGGACTGAATGGCACTTACACCGGTTGATGAGGCAAAAACGGCAATCTTGAAGGGAGTGCGTCCCACGTCCGTGGAGGCGGTGCCGCTGGCCGATGCAGGTGGGCGCATTCTGGCCCGCGCCCTTAAAGCAGGACGTGATCAACCGCCCTTTGCAGCCTCGGCCATGGATGGCTATGCGGTCATCGGCGCGGATGTGGGCGCAGCGCCCGCCCGCCTCAAAGTCATCGGCGAGGCCCCGGCAGGCCAAGCCTTTCCCGGGCGGGTGAAACCGGGCCAAGCGGTGCGCATCTTCACTGGGGCACCCCTTCCCAAGGGCAGCGACACGGTGGTGATCCAGGAGGACTGCCAGGCAGACGGGAGCCACGTGGACGTACTGGAGGCGGCAAAGCCCGGCCAGTTCGTGCGCCAAAAAGGCCTGGATTTCCGAAAGGGCGAAGCTTTGCTCGCCGCTGGAACGCAGCTCGGCGCGCGCGAGCTTGGGCTGGCTGCGGCCATGAACCATGCAACGGTTCCGGCGCGCCGGCGCCCGCGCGTGGCCTTGATGCCCACCGGCGATGAACTGGTGAACCCCGGCGCCAAGCCGCGGGCCGACCAGATCGTCTCGTCCAACAATTTTGCCCTCGCCGCCCTGGTGCGCCTGCTCGGCGGCGAGCCGGTGGATCTTGGCATCGTGCCCGACAGCAAGCGCGCTTTGGCTCGCGCCATCAAGAATGCGGCAGATTGCGATGTGCTGGTGACCCTGGGGGGGGCCTCGGTGGGCGATCATGACCTGGTGCAGGGTGCCCTCAAGGCGGCTGGCTTGAAGCTTACTTTCTATAAGATTGCGATGCGGCCCGGCAAACCGCTGATGTTCGGCAAGCTGGCCCGCATGCGGGTGCTGGGATTGCCCGGCAATCCGGTGTCGGCCATTGTGTGCGCACGTTTGTTCTTGAAGCCGTTGCTGGACGCCTCGCTAGGGCTCGACACCAGCGATCCGCCGCTGACAGGGACCCTGGCCCACAGCTTGCCTGAGAACGATCAACGCCAGGACTACCTGCGCGCCACCCTTTCCGCCGGGCCGGACGGCGGCCTGATTGCGGATCCGTTTGACCGCCAGGATTCCTCCATGCTGCGGCGTCTGACCGAATCGGACTGTCTGGTCATCCGCCCGCCATTCGCACCGGCGGCCAAGGCCGGCGATGCGGTGGAACTGATCAAGCTGGATTTTTAGCGCCGCGGGTCAGTTCAGCATGAAGATCGAGGCGTTGAGGAGCGAGGCGAACCCCACCCAGGCCGCGTAGGGCGCAAAAAGAAGTGAGGCCATACGGTCGTGCCTCCACTCCAGGACCAGAAATATCAGGACGCTGAGCAATAGAAACAGAATAACGATGAGCGCAATGCCAATCTGCTGTGCTGAGAAAAACACCGGCGACCAGAGAAAGTTGAGCGTGAGCTGAACCCCCCAGACACGCGTGGATGGGCCGCGCGGGTCTCTCTGCCAAACACGCCAGCCGGCAATAGCGACAAAGACGTAAAGCACCGTCCAAACGGGCCCGAATATCCAGTTCGGCGGATTGAAACTGGGCTTGACCAGGCCCTCATACCACTGGCCAGGAACGTTGAGATAGCCGATCAATAGGCCTCCCCCGACCACAAGCAAGATGAATCCAATCAGCGAAAAGGTGCGTTGCATTGGGCAATCCTCGAAAATGTGTGCGGAGCAGACAGGCGCCCCCGTGATGACGGTGGATAGCTCGTCAATAACGAAAGGCGCTCGATCTACCTGCCGGTGGCCGCTGCCAGCAGGGCGGCTGCGGCGTCACGGCTTTCGTCGGTGAACCAGCCGTCCAGCGTGGGATCATTGCCATTGTCGATCGCATCACGGATTTTGGCCATGACGGGTGCGCGCAACTGGTGCTTCACGTCCCCGTAAGCCAGCGGAGGGATGGCCGCATAGTCCCGGGCCACCTCAAGCGCCCGCGCCATGACCGCGTTGCGCGCCACCACCTCGTCCAAAACTTTGTGATCGAGCGCCTCGGCAGCTTCAATGTTACGGCCGGACAACAATAACCGCCGGCTCATGGTGGCAGACAGTTCTGCCCTGGCCATCTCCAAAGCCGCAACCGGAAACCGCACGCCGACGCGCACTTCGGTGAGGCCAAAGCGGCTGCCCTCAGCCGCAATGCGGTAATCTGCCCCCAGAACGAAGAAGAAGCCACCGGCAATGGCGTGTCCGTTGATGGCGCCGATGACCGGCTTTGGAAAGCCGTAAAGCGCGCCGTAGGCCCGGTTGAGGGCGTCGCAAACGGCAGTCTGCTCTTTCAGTGAAAAGTCCACGGCCTCCTTCAAGTCGAGGCCAGCGGAAAGAACCTTGCCGGTGCCGGTGAGAATGAGGGCACGCAAGGTCTCCATGTGGGACAACTCGTTCAAGCGCTGCTCAATGGAGAGCAGGAACGGAGCATTGAGCGCGGAGGCCGGAGGCCGGTCGAGCCTGAGCACGCGCACCCCCTCGCCCAGATCTTCTTCGTGCAGGAACTCCGGCATCTCTCTGTTCTCCCAAACTACATCACGGCGCCAATCTGCCACGGCACGAACTCATTGTCGCCCAACCCCAGCGCCTCGCTCTTGGTCTTCTCGCCGGAGGCGACACTCAAGAACTTGGCGAAGATCTCCTCGCCCTTGCCCTCAACCGTGGTGTCGCCCAAGGCAATATCCCCGCAATTGATGTCCATGTCTTCGCTCATGTTCTCATAGGTGCGGCTGTTCGTGGCCAGCTTTATGGTGGGCGCGGGCTTGCTGCCGAAGGCAGAACCGCGGCCGGTGGTGAAGCACACCAGGTTTGCCCCAGACGCGATCTGACCGGTCACCGAGGCTGGATCGTAGCCGGGGCTGTCCATGAACACAAAGCCCGGCGTGTCGACCCGTTCAGCATATTTGTAGACCCCGGCCAGCGGTGTCGTGCCGCCCTTTGCCGACGCGCCGAGAGACTTCTCCAAGATGGTGGTGAGCCCGCCTGCCTTGTTTCCCGGCGTGGGATTGTTGTTCATCTCGCCGCCATTGCGTGAAGTGTAGTCTTCCCACCATTCAATGCGCTCAATCAACTTCTCTCCCACCTCGGTGGAAGCGGCCCGCCGGGCCAGAAGATGCTCAGCCCCGTAGATCTCCGGTGTTTCGGCCAGAATGCCGGTGCCCTGTTGGGCCACCAGCAGATCCACCGCGCGGCCAAGCGCCGGGTTGGCGGTGACCCCGGAGAGGCCATCGGAGCCGCCGCACTGCAACGCCACCTTCAGCTCGCCCGCCGGGCACGCGCTGCGTGAGATCGCGTTGACCGCGGGCAGCAGCTCCTTGATGCGCGCGACCGCAGTCTCAATGGTCTTGCGGGTGCCGCCGGTGCCCTGGATGGTCATCCGGTGAAAGCGCTCCGGATCGGAAATATCGTACTTCTCGGCCATGCGGCTCATCTGGAATATCTCGCAGCCAAGCCCGATAAAGAGAGCGGCGCCGACATTGGCGTGGGTGGCGTGGCCCCAGATCACCCGTTCAAGATTGTCGAAGCCGTCGCCCTCCCCGGCCATGCCGCAGCCGGTGCCGTGGGCGAAGGCCACCACGCCGTCCACATTGGGAAAATCGGCCAGCACGCCGGACCGGTTGATCTCATCAGCCACATAGCGCGAGACCGTGGCTGAGCAGTTCACGGTTGAGCAGATGGCGATATAGTTGCGGGTTCCTGTGCGCCCGTCCTTGCGCTTGAAGCCTTGAAAGGTGCGCAGCTCACGGGCCGGCGCCACCTGACCGGCCTCAGTGGCGAACTGATAGTCGCGGTTGTGGTCGCCCATATGGCAATTGTGCACATGAACATGGGCGCCCGGTGTGATCGGCTGGCTGGCATAGCCGATGATCTGGCCGAATTTGCGCAAGGCCTCGCCTTGGGCCACCGGGTGCGTGGCCACTTTGTGCCCTGCCATGATGGGCTCCTGGGCCTGGATGCCGTCTTCAATCTGGGTTTCAGGGTTCACCTTTTTCAGGGCAACCACAACATTATCGTCCCGGTGGAGACGCAGGATTGATGCGTTCGACATGGCTTCTTTGTCCGTTTGTGTTCAGATGTCCGGCCTTGTTTAGGGCCTTCGCGCCATCATGTCGATCTCCACAAGCGCGCCGACAGCCAGCCCGGTGACCCCGATGCAGGTGCGGGCCGGCAGCCGGCCCGGTTCAAAATAGGACGTGTAGGTTTCGTTCATGCCGGCATAGTCGCGTTCAAAATCGGTGATGTAGGCGCGCACCTGAACGACATTTTCCAAACTGAGATCCATGCCCTTCAGCACAATGGTCAGATTGTCCATGACCCTGCGGGTCTGCGCTTCAATGCCTTCGGGCAAGGGGCGGTTGGGATCGTCGGGATAAGTTGGCATCTGGCCGGTCAGAAACACCCATCCGTCAATTTCGGCGGCATGGGAAAACGGCGCAACCGGCTGCGGGGCGCCGGCGATCATGTGAAGACTTGGAAGGCTCATGGCGTTGTGTCCTGTGGTTCGAGGCTCTTCCACCTAACCGAACAGGCGAAACAGTCAACCCGGAACGGTCTTGCCGGCCGCCGGACACAAAAAATGCCGGTGCAATGAAGACCGGCATTTTGGCCCCGCCCAGGAGGCGGGGATGATTTCGTGAAATGAGGTGCGTTAGCGCTGGGCCCAGTCAACCTGAACCGGCAGTTCCATGCTCATTTCAGCAAGGTCGCTCGATACGCAGAAAGGTGTGCCGAAAGTGGCCATCAGGGAAAAGGCAAGTCCGATAATCGTGTTCATTTTGGTCTCCACGGAGTTAGCTTTAGTCTTACGGTCTCGCCCCTGTCTGCCGTTGGTACAGATCTTCTTGGGTTGTGGCCGCTTGCCCGTGAAGGTGCAACGGGCGTGCCAGTTCTCGCCACGCGCGGCGGGAACGCTTCGTTAAGACTAAATTTCCCGGAAAACAGCGGGCCGGCGCAGATGCCGACTTGCAGAGATGAATAACAAATGAATAACGCGTTCGTGAACGGTTCAATGGGCGGGAGTCATAAAGTGGCAAGCTTGTCGTTGACCCAGACAACACAGAAAAGAAGGAAACAAGCATGTCCAAGCAAGTCTCACAGATTGCTCTGCTTGCCGCAATGGCGGTCTCCGCCGGTATTTTGGTAACAGCTGCCCCGAGCGGCGCCGAAGCAGCAGCGCGTCCCGGTTGTAAACTGAATGCAGGGAACAACGCTCACTTTTGCACCCACGAACAGAGAAAGGCCCAGAAAAGAGGCTATCAAACTCCGTTCGCCGCGCCTACTCGCAGAATGAACTTCGGATCCAGTCCTGAAGATCTGCCCGGCAGCACCATCGGCGGCGGCCGCGGTGACGGTGGTGGCGGCGACGGTGGTGGCGGCGGCGGCGGTGGCGGCAACAAGTCCGACATCCGCCTGAAGCGCGACATTCAAGCCATCGGCACCCTGGCAAATGGCCTTACGCTCTACAAGTTCAAGTATCTCTGGAGCGACACCGACATGGTTGGTGTTATGGCTCAAGAGGTTCTGAACGTGATGCCCGATGCCGTAATCACCGGCGAAGACGGCTTCTATCGCGTGAACTACGACAAATTGGGTATCTCCATGATGACCTTTGATGAGTGGAAGACCCTGGTTGCAGAGTTGGACAAACTGCCGCGCGCGGCCTGATCATCCCTGCACTCACATTCCAACAAACGCGCCGGCGGCGATCCACTTAAGGGTCGCCGCCGGTTTTTTTGTGCCGGGAGGTCCTGCGAAAGTGTTCCAGGCACGGGCTTTGCAGATGGCTTTGCCCAACGTGCAAGATTGCGCCGTTGGGGGAAACAACGGGCGCTGACGAAGGCTCCGGTCCCTGGTGGGACAGGCCGGGGCCTTCACACACTGGACGGTTGGTCAGTGGTAAACGTAAACCTTGGCGCCCACGGCAACCCGCTTGTAAAGATCAATCACATCGGAATTGCGCATGCGGATGCAGCCTGAGGACACGGCGCCGCCGATCGTGTAGGCCTCGTTGGTGCCGTGAATGCGATACAAGGTCGACCCCAGATAGAGAGCACGGGCGCCTAAGGGGTTCTCCGGTCCTCCGGGCATAAACTCAGGGATCACCCTGCCATTTTGCTGCAGCTCGCGCTGGATCATTTCTTTGGGCGGGCGCCAGTCGGGCCATTCCTTCTTGCGCGAGACGTAAGACACGCCACCCCATTGAAAGCCGTCGCGGCCAACACCGATGCCATAGCGGACGGCGCGGCCTTCGGTCTGCACGAAATAGAGTTTGCGCTCTGAGGTGCGGATGATGATCGAACCGGGCTTGTAGTCGCCGGGCACAGTCACGGTTTGCGTGGTGCTGCCGGTGACCAGTTGATCCACATCATTGCCGAGTTCACGTGCGCCTTTTTTCAAATCATCGCCGAACTGCTGGAAGAAACGGGTCAGCCCGGAGAGCGGCGGGTCTTCCGGGTTGGCGCGGACAGAGTCCGGGCTGAGCATCAGGCCAACAGCGAAGAGGGTTAAGATCAGAATAGTGTTACGCATGACGGTTCATTCTTTGTCCCAAACCAGGAGGGTTCGTTTTCGCGCAGTTTGGTTAATAGGATGTTGCAGCCCATCACTTCGCATGTGAACAGGACTGAATTTTGACCTTTCCAGGGCCGTTTCTCAGCACCACGGCCTGACTTGCAGAAAAGTCAACCTGCGAGGGGCGCGAGCATCGCGGATGAGGCCGGGGAATTGCGCCGGCGCCGGAAGGTTTTCACGGGGCGGGTGCCATCTGCCACCAAAGGATGCGGCGTGGCACCGCAAAGCGCTCAAGCGACTTACTCACAGGTACACAATCAGCGGCCGCAGGTGGGGAAAAACACCTGTGGTTTTCCAGCCTTATGCCTCATCCGCCCTGCTTCTGTGTGATTACAAACTGTCGACGGCCTGTGGAAAAACTGTTTCCTGCTTGTGCAAAACCAAAAAGGCGTTGTTTAGCCAAATCCAAAGTGATCCATTGGCTCATTCTTCTAGCATCCTGGTGGGGAGGTCATGCGCGGGTTCTTGGCTGTTTTTTGCATCCCATCTCAATCTATGCCGCACCCGCTAGAGCAGGCTGAAATCAATGTTGGATAGGTTCATTATCTGCCAAAAACTCCGGCAGAACATCAGAGTTTTTCAAGTTGTAGCTACTGCCATCTTTGGCCTTGCACTTTCTTCGTGCAGTCCACTCGAAGAGCAACTCATCAATCAAGGAATTGGCACCAAACTATACAGCAATGAGGCCGCAGAAGAGACCAGGTTGCTTGAGAGATATTTGCGGTTCATGTGCGTGCAAGGTGGGCTCGGCGCTTTTGACGAGCAGGGCGAGCCAAGATGCCATCAAAACCTGGTCACCGAGCACAGCTGGACAATTCTCGTTCGCGCCGGCTTCAACGATATTGACCGGCGCTGCGATTCCTATCTTGCATGGCTCAACAGCAAGCGGCGGACCAACAATGCTGTTTTGTCACAATTGAGCCAATCAGGCACCGCGATGCAATCCATCCTGAGCATTGCCGGCTCAAGCGCCACCCCGATTGCGTTGGCAGGCGTGGCTTTCGGCATCGCCCGCGACACATTCACCAATTACTATTCACGCCTGCTGCTCGAAGTGGAATCTTCGACCGTTGAACGGGTGGTGATCGAAAACCGCTTCAATTTTCGCCAATCCCTCAGCAACAGGCAGATCCAGTTCAAGCCTGACGCGATATATGTCCTGCGCTCATATCTTCTGCTGTGCACGCCTCACGTTATTGAAGAGAACATAAACAGCCGCACCCGCTTCAGCGTTGCGGGGAATTTGCGGGCGCCGCAGGACAATGATCCAGCACAAGTCATGTCGGCCCTCCAGAGCCGCGGCCGGATCGCGGCCACCGCGCAGTCTTTGATTGCCGGAACTCCAGAGCGCAATGAACGCGGGACGCGCACCAGAACCATAATCAAGACGGAGCGCCAGGTGGTTCACAAAGAAGCCCCTCGGGTGAGAACCGGCCCTGGAGGCGGCAAGCTGACGGATGTAGAAAGCGGATTGCTGGCCATTCACGGAAGCACCATCAGATCATCGGTTTGCAATCCGGGAGAGGCGGTGTTCAATAAGAGCGTGAGAAACTCACTTGAGGCAGCAAAAAAGGCCGCGAACTTCTACAACCGGCAAGCCAGCTTGAGCCGACAGTTTTCGAACGAACAGGGCAATTTATCGACCCCCACGGAGCTGCAGTTCTTTATGACTGCCCAGCCCTGCAGCCTCGACAGAACAGGGACGCCCAGAGGCTACCAAAACGTGTTTGAGAAATACGGCTTCCCAAACAGACAGGCGATTGTCGACCTTCAGATGGGCCTGTTCACTTGCGAAACGAAATTGGACCAGAATTCCTCAACCGCGGGGCCGCCGTCCAATCTCAACAAGTTGCTGACGGGCGTGTTCGACGAAAAAACGCGAACTGCGATCAAGAAAATTAAATCTCGGTTGAGAAAACAAGATTTAGTCAGAAATGAAAATGAAATAGAAATTACAACAGAAGACTCCTTGGACGAAGTAAAGAGTTGCAAAATAACTTATCCAAGCTGATACTGAATCATAATTTAATCATCTCTTACCTTTGCGAATTCAAAGGGGCATGTGTATGACAACTCAGGATCGGAAAGTCGCCGTTGGCCAAGCGCTTGTGAAGACCGCATCAATCGACGCAGAGTATGTCAAAGACGCCGACGGCAACAAGGTGCGGATCGGACCAGGGGAAACGGTCAAGGCAGGTCCGCCTGAAGTTGAAGTTCAGGGCACGCAGAGCTGGACCTGGGTGCATATCGAACAGGGTGACAAAAAGGGTTACATTGAAGAGAGGTTTCTTGATGATGCGGACGCCGATATCGCCAAACTGCCGGCCGTCGTCATCTTTGAAGAGGAAGTCTCGCGAACGCAGTTTGCAGAGGCCTGTTTCACCCACGCCTTGATCGCAGATGCCAACACCGCATTTCTCTATGCGTTGGCGTTTGCCGAAAGCGGTGGGTCTTGGACGGCAGACAAGGTGAAGAACCCGCCCGAGAGCGCCGGCTCCATTGGGGTGTTCCGATACTCCCAGGAATACTGGGACGCAGCACTCGTCAAGAACGAGGCGCTTACGGACATTGAGCCTGAAGAAATCAAGTTTCCAGAGGCTCAGGCCATCGTCGCAGCCCGGCTCACCGCCAACGCCATCACGCACGTGAAGAAGAACCAAGGCAGAGGTGCGGTCGCCATCGATCTGTATCTTGCACACCTGTTTTGTGAGGATGGCTCACATGGCCACACCACGGCCAACCTCGTTTTGGAGGCGGAAAAGGCCAATGCAGGCGACCCTGTGAAGACCAGCCTGGAAAAAGGATTTGCCGGCAAGGACGCCAAGCTGGGCGCCCTGAAGACTGTGCGCCCGACATTGTTTGCGAACGGCGACGCAACAACCGTTGCAGAGTTTTTGAAGGCCTGTGAAGAGAGCCTGGATGCTGGGTATGAGGAAGCGCTCAAGCTGTCCGGCGACATTGCTGAGAAACTTAAAAAGCAGATCCCCGAAAGCCCGCGTTCGCCCGTCTTCTCAAGCGCGTTCTCCGGCAAGACGATCATCCTCACCGACGAGGACATCGATGCGCTGGCCCGCGTTGCACACAGTGAAGTGGCCGGCTTCAGGCGATATGGCATGGCGATGCTGCAGGGAGGCCTGGAGGCGGTGGTCGACACCATATTCAACCGGGTTGCACACAAGAACTTCCCCGATTCCATCTCCGGTGTTGTCAACCAGCGCAAACAGTTTTCAGCGATCAATCCGCTTGGGCACTGGTCCAAGCTGCCGCCTGCAAACGATACGAATTTCGACCTCGTGAAGGCCCATGTCATTGCGCGGGCGCAAGGCAAGGCGAGTGTTCTGCAAGGCGCCACCCATTTTCTGAACCCGCATACCTCGAGCCCAACCGCGCTTAACCGGTGGGGCAAGCACCTCGTTAAGAACGCGATCGCCTCATATGGGAAAGATGCCGACCGCAACATCCACTATCACGGCTTTGACCCAGGTGGCCGCGCGCCGGCCGAGTACGCCGTTGAATACAAGGGCGACACCCATGTGTTCGCGGGTGACGGTACAAGTCTCCCCCCCGCAGTGGCTGCCGTCAGCACCAGCGCGCAAGTGATCCCCGACGATTGGAAACCGGTGGCGGACATGAAGCGCATTATCTGTCATTGGACGGTGGGCAGATACGAGGCCTCCAATTTCGAACGCGGCCACTACCATATCCTCGTAGAAGGCGATGGAACGCTTGTGCGCGGCAAACACTCGATCAAGGCTAACGAAAAACTCTTCGGCAACAGCTATGCAATGCACACAAAGAAAAAGAACACCGGGTCCATCGGTGTGTCGGTTTGCTGCATGGGCGGCGCAAGGGAAAAACCGTTCAAACCTGGATCGTTTCCCATGAATAAAGTGCAATGGGATGCAATGGTCGTGGCCGTGGCTGATCTATGCAAGACCTACAACATAGCGGTTTCACCGCAAACCGTGCTGGGACACGGCGAAGTCCAAGCAAATCTCGGGGTTCCCCAAGACGGCAAGTGGGACCCGATGAAGCAACCCTGGAACCTCGGCGCAAGCTCCGAAGAGGTGGGCAACATGCTGCGGGCCCAAGTGTCAGCTCTGCTGTGAGGGCCGAGCCAAAGTCCGCGAGATGAAGTTACGTTAACAAAACGTGACACAGTTCATTTGCCCGGCTATAACGAGAATAAGGGGAACTCAGGCCTCGGGCGGAGATTGTCGGACATGACCAGTTGGCCAACTGCCGTTTCTGCTTTGGGGTTTGTCGGTGTAGGCTGCAATAGAGAATATCGGCGTCCATGCGGCTAGACGAAGACTTTGGTGAGACAGACGATTTCGGTCTGCTGGAAGACGAAGAGCCTCAACGCAACGCGTTTTGGCGCTGGCTAGCCCACGTTTTCAGGGAGCGCCAAGTCTATCTGCGTAGCGACGGCCAGGTCCAATTCATCACCTTGCGCCCCTGGCTGCAGATTTCCTTTGCCATGATTTTCGCCGTCGGCCTGTTCTGGCTGGCCTATGCCACGGTGAACGTCGCCTTCAAGGATCAGTTGATCGCGCTGAAGGAACGCAAGTCGCAATATGTGCGAATCA
>CAJHYS010000456.1_pt1 | contig 11646 bp, 14 predicted proteins | sample 9198801 | NCBI WGS metagenome assembly CAJHYS01 (sample SAMEA7708368, study PRJEB35096) | sediment metagenome | biome: marine neritic benthic zone biome [ENVO:01000025]; feature: sediment [ENVO:00002007]; material: shallow marine sediment [ENVO:03000034] sea grass bed [ENVO_01000059] ...
AAAGCGGAAAAACTCTAAACCAAATTGCAGGAGATTCTGGGGATCAGATCACTGCCTTTGAGCATGAATAATGAGTTACGCACCGAACAAGCGACTGAGGATTTCGAGGGCAACACCCCACACGCCTCAGCGAGTTGACGCACGCAAGAGCGCATCTAGCCTTTTTCAATCGCTTTCGATCGTACAACTTTCGGTCTGTCGCCGCCCAATAAGGGTCCCGCTATGCGGCTCTCCACCACATCAGAAAGCGTCCTTAGCGGTGTCGTGTCTCGGCTCACATAACGGGCAGTCATCGCAATTGTCTTGTGGCCCAGTTTATCCCTGACCAGATAGGCATTTGCTCCGGCTTGGCTGGAATAGGTCCCAACGGTATGGCGAAGATCATGCAAACGGACATCTTCAATTCCGGCCTCAATGCGGATTTGCTCCCAGACTTTTTGCAAGCGTTCCCTTCGCAATGACATTGCCGGATCGCTTCCGCAAAAGAGCCACACTGTGCCGTCGACCCGATCAAGGTTCGCAATAAATGCCAGCGCCAAGCTGCCAATTGTATGCAAGCGTGTTCCCGTCTTGCTGTCGTTGAGTTGCAGGGCACTGGCATCAAAATTGATGTCATCCCACCGAAGTTTAAGCACTTCGCCCGATCTGCAGCCGGTCAACGCCAAAAGTCTGATCGCATCCAAGACCACTTTCGAAGTGGTTCCTTCCGCCTCCATGAGGTTCATGACCTCCCCTACCCGCAATAATTCCCCTTCAGTCAAAAAGCGCTCGCGACTGTTCTCCCGGTAGCGCTTCACATGACGGCAGGGATTGGAATTTGGTGAGCGCAAGCCCCAAGCCTCGGCCAAGTTGAACATCTTAGACATAATGGCCAGTGCGAGGTTGGCCTGGCGCGGAGTAGACGCCATTTCTCGGTGCAGACGCATCACGTCCGCAGTGGAAACATCGCCAATCTTATTGGCTCCAATTGCCGGCCTGATGTGTTTTCGACTCACGCGTTCAGCTTCACGCGCGGTGGATGCCCGATTGTGGATACGCACATGTTCGTCAAGATACTGATCGATTAGACCATCGACAGTAAGCCCATTCCGCATCGCGCGCCGTTCCTGGGCAGGGTCTCCACCCAGACGGACTTCGGCCAACAATCTTGTTGCTTCTTGTCGCGCTTGATTAGGCGTCAGTACGCCGTGTTGTCCAAGAGTAATCTTCTTGGTGGTGCCGTAATGATTCCGATATTGAACCAAGTAAGACTTCCGCCCCGATGGCTTCACGCGCACTCCAAACCCGTGCACTTCTTCATCCCAGATCCAGATATCCTTTTCAACGGGGCGCAATCCGTCAACTACACGTTTTGTAATCCTGGCCATTGATATTCACCCAAGTTGGCATTTGGACACTTGCAGAACACGCACGGACACGTTCTGCGACTCATAAGCCGCTGTTTCCATTCGGCTTGGACGCCTTTGGACGCTTTGGACACCTTTGCCCAATTCTTCCCTTTGCCCTTACAATGCAACTGCGCCGCTGTTTCCGTGGCCTCATTCATGTTGCCGCCACTTCAAGCCCTACGGGAGCAATAGGGGAGCAATAGGGGAGCAATAGGGGAGCAATAGGGGAGCATGCTACAGAGAAACCCATGGTACGCCATAGTGATCAACTCAATCATAACCTATTGTTTAATATAAATAAACCGTACTAGATGGTACTCTAACGCACTCTGGAGTATCTGGCGAATTCAAACTCTTAATCAGCGGGTCCGGGGTTCGAGTCCCCGTGCGCCTACCATAACTATCTGATTTTTCGTGAATTTTAAGGGCCACAGTTTTCAGCCTTATGAAGGTTTGACACTTTTTACGAGGGTTTGACACTTTTTGAGCGCCGTTTGTTCCTTTCGGCGTCCAGGTCTTTGACGATTCCGGTCATGACATTCTTGCGACTCGCGCCTCTCGAATAGTGGCGAGCCATCGTCTCAGATTCCTGACCCAGCGCGTCTGCAATATTGCGTTCGTTGTATCCGAGCTCCCTCAAAAGCACTGCCACCGTATGGCGCAAGCCGTAGAGGGTGAGCCCCGCTCCTATGCGTTCTTCCGCCTGGAGGCGCGTACGCAGCTTCGCCCAGGAAGCTCTGAAGCCGTCAATCGTCCAGGGCAATCCGCGGCTGTTCGCAGCGACTGTGACTGCATCATGTGGTTCTGCAGTCTTGAGGATTTCCAATAACGGTTCTGGAACGGGCCAATAGACCGGCTCCCCTGTCTTTGTACGGTTCAGAGAAAGTGCACCACCTTTCACAGCCGACTTGGGCAAAATCAACGCGTCCTTTGGGCCCAAACCGCAGTACATCATTAGCCCGATGGCCGGAGCTAGATGGCCGGCTTCAGTGATTACAGCCTCACATTCTTGCTCGGACCATGGGCGATTGGCTCTAGGCCTGCTCTTCGGTCGTTTCACGCGTTTTACGCCGATGGCCATATTCTCCGAAACGTAACCGCGCTCTGCACCCGAACCCAGTAAGACGGATAAGACCTGTTTCACGTAGTTTGCGGAGCGAAAACCTTTGGTCTCATGTGCCTTGTCGCGGATGCGGACAATCAACGGGCGCGTAATGTTGACCAGTGCCGTGTCCTTGATCGGTCGGAGATAATCGAACACACGCTGGTAGTCGGTTTGGGTCTTGGGTGCCAGGCCCTGAAAGGCTGTGTGAGCCCGATAGAGGTCAATGAGGCTACCAAGCGTCCCCAGCTTAGCGGGCCGATCCAGCTTCGCCATGTCAGCAATTCGGGCGCATTCTGCAAAGAACTCCGGCGATCCGATGGGACACGCTCTCAGATTCACAGGCTTGCCAGTCGTGCGATGATAACATCGCTGCTTGCCATGCCTGTCTCTGAAGATTTTGAATCCTTTTACACGAACCAAAGTCATCACCCGAGCCTCCCAACAATTTCGTCATCCTCTTGACACTCGACACCGGCCTTTAGGCTATCCATCCACGCATCAAGGTCGCGTATGTCCCAGCGCTTATCGCCGTTCTCAAATTCTACTGGTGATTTGGGGCACTCAATCTGAAACCGTTTCAAAGACCGGCTACAATATTCAGCGGCTTCGGACGCTTTCAACATCCGCTTCGGAACGATTGAGAGGTTGAGAAATTGCTTGAGGCATCAGGACACCGCGCCAGTTTGCGGTTCGTTGAGAGTACGCCGCTCTTGGACGAACATCCGCAATTGATTCGAGTATGCCTTGCGAGGGCTCGAGTTGTGTTTGGGCTGCTGGAACGGGAGAAGTTCTTTGTGCCAGCATGCCCAGGATGGCGATATCCACAGGCGCCGTCCAACGGTTGTGGCGCCGGTAGTCAACGGACGACGGATTACAGCGGGCCTACTCATTTTGAATCTAAATGCCCCTTATGAAGATGCGGTCCCTGGAGTTCATCAACTGCTTTCGGCATTTCGAGCGGGCGATTCGCGGGACCAACATCTTCAGGAGCGATTGCGCGGCCGATACATGTAAAGAGGTTTGAGCTAACACCATCCCTGGTAAATCGGTTGTGGTGGGTTTCGTGTGTCATCGTCGTACTAAATTCCACATGCAAGCGTTCATCCGGGTTTTCGGATAGAAAAATGATGTCTGTCAGCCTGATGCCGGGCATGATAGCGATTTCGAAGTGGTATACTATTGAGCAAGCGGAGCCGGCAGCAGAGAACACGGCATCTAGGGCCTTGCCAAGAGAGAGTGGTTCGTTCTGGCCATGCAGCTCTGTTGGAAGATGCTCATAAGCCTCGCGCCGCAAATGCTTATAAACAGGGTGCGGAAAATAAATCCAATTGGGCGTATTGTTGTTATCGCTCGTTCCATAGACAGCGCTCAGTTCCGTTTCACGCAACTTCTGAACAGCGTCTGCAACCTCGCGGACCTTCTCTCCACACAAAGCCGCTAAGAGCAGGTTGGTGCAGTCCGTTGGCACCATTTCTGCAGCATGCTGCCCCCTGCCATGCTGGCTGATGAGCCCCTTTTTTCGAAGCATCATCGCGAGGACATGGACAGATTTCTGATCCATGTTCAGCCGTGGGGCGTACTGCTGAACTAGTTCTTTGAGTTTCATGTCAATCTCTATGAAACATTTTTTTGTAAAGCCCAAATCAAAAGAAACAAAATTTCGTAGATTTGCTGTGGAGATCGATCCGAATGGGAGATGAGCAGCTCGGGATCACGTTTGAAACCGGACGGAACGATCAGATCGAAACCATCGATCGGACCGCGCACGGCTCGTCGAAAAGCACAATTTTTTGGCCATTCAACGAAGTCGCGGGTTCCCAATTCAAGCTGACCTGCGAGAACAAGTTTGAGCCTGTTCTAAACACGACTTCATAGTATATGGATTCCCCGCCGCTCCTCTTTTCCTAGAAGCCGGTTGTCAGTGTGCAGAACTTCCGTTTTGCGCCCGACAGCAGACTCGTTGCGCCAGGGATGCTACCTTCCGATAAGTGCCATTTCTCTCCGTTCAGCCATCTTGAGCCGATGTCGGTCAATGATACTTAGTGGAGCGAACACTTGCTAACTGAGCGACGTCCGCTCTTCTCCCGAGACTCGCCCTGTCCTTAAAGGGGCGTTCAAGCCAGAATCTAACATTGGTGGTATCGAGGCCGGCGACGCGCAGTTGCCGGTCGGCCGGGCGATACTAGTCTTCGTGTATGTCGTCAGCGCAGAATAGACCGCCCTGAAAAACGGCGCGTGGGTCGTTAGCCGTTGGTGGTTCCTGTTCCGCGTCCAGCTTCGCGCGAAACTTCTCCGATGTGTCCTGCGGGCGCCAGCCCAGATACGCCACTTCACGATTGTCCCACCACGACGCAAGATTGTCGGAGACGCCGTAAATGATCGGACACCCAAGTTTTGGTGTGATGAAGATGCGTTCAATGAGGCGAACGAAATCATCCTCGCTCATCCATGTTGAAAGCATACGGTGGTCTTTTGGTTCGGGAAAACATGAGCCGATCCGCACGCACGCGGTCTCGATCCCGAATTTGTCATGGTACATGCTCGCCAACGCTTCGCCGAACACCTTCGAAACGCCGTAAAGACCGTCCGGCCGCGTTGGCGAGTTCGCGTCGAGCCGCGTTGTCTGCTTGTGGAAACCGATGGCATGGTTGGAGCTCGCAAATATAATGCGCGGACTGGGCGAGGATTTTCGCGCGGCTTCATAGAGGTTGAACATGCCGTCGATGTTCGCATTCTTGATAGTTTCCCATGAGGCTTCGACAGCCTGACCGCCTAAGTGAAGGATGCCGTCGCAACCCTCCACCAACTCTTCCACGGCAGCCTTGTCTCCCAAGTCACACAGGAAGATTTCTTCGTCGGACCCAGCCTCGCCTAATCCCTTTCGCGCGCCAAGCCGGATCACCTTTGCAAGATGGCCGAGCCGTTTCCGACAGGCCGAACCAAGCATTCCGTTTGCACCAGTGATCAGTAATCTTTCAAGCATGACGCACACCATCCGCAGAATTGGGGGCGGGCGAAACACGTGCTCCGCCCGCTCCACCTCAGTTCAATTGTTATTTTGTGTTCTGCACTTGCTCCAGCAGATCGGCACCATGCTTTTTCTTGAAGTCCGCATAGACCGGACCCATCCGTTCGCGGAACGCCGACACATCGGCTTCGTTGACTTCCATGCCCTTGGCTTTCAGCTTGTCGATCGCAGCCTGTCCGACCTCAGCGGTGAGCTTGATCTCGTAGTCCTGAAGTGCTGCGGCTTCTTCTTGAAGCGCTGCCTGTTGTTCGGCCGAAAGCTGGCCCCAAGCCTTCATGCTGATCGCAACGATTCCCGGCGGGCGGAAATGTTGCGTCATGGAGAAGTACTTGCTCACTTCATAGAACTTGTCATTCAGCACATTGCCGGGGGCGTTTTCGCCACCATCCAGAACGCCTTGTTCCAGAGCCGTATAAAGCTCGCTGTAGGACATCGGGGTTGCCGAACCACCCATGGCGTTCAGCGTGTTGACCATCAACGGACTTTCCATGACGCGGATCTTCAATCCGTTCATGTCTTCTGGCTTGACGATGGGACGAACCTTGTTGAAGACGTTGCGGTATCCGTTGTCGAACCAAGCCAGGATCTTGATGCCCCGCGCTTCAATCAGTTCGCCGTATTTTGCGCCGACGGGGCCCGAAACAACCTTTTTGAAGTGCTCGGTGTCGCGGATCAGATAAGGGAGGCTGAACAAATCGAACTCCGACACGAAGCCGCTTACGGGCGCAGTCGATACCTGGGCCATCTGAATGCTGCCCAACATCATGCCTTCAATATAGTCGCGCTCGCCACCCAACTGAGCGCCGTCGAGCACCTCGATTTTGACACCGATTTTGCGCGCGGCGACGCGCTCGGCGAACCAGCGAAGCGATACATTGTGGTGATGGGATGGACCGGTGACCGACGCCACTCTCAAGGTCACATCAGCAGCAATTGACGGCTGTACAAATCCTGACATCAGCAGGGCGGCAGCCCCACCTATGCTCATCATGATTGATCTTCGATTTAGCATTGACTTCCTCCTTTTCTACTTCCTCTAATTTTTCCCCACGTTTCCGCAGGGACCTTTCGCGCCCTCCTGCATTCGGAGAGCTTCAACACCGGTTATCGCTTAGCGCTGCACGGCAAAGTCATCTGGTTGTTCCAGCACAAGGTTATTCAGCGGCCTGACACCGTCCTCCGTGACGGCGACGACAACCTCAATTCGGTAACCTCCACCTGGCAGGTCATGCAGGTCGAGTTTGACTGCGAGGGTCATCCCGGCCTCCAATTCAAAGTCGCTGTCGGAGCTCAAATTGGGTGGCTCCACAACGTCGAGGCCAACCGCATGCCCGACGCCCCGCAAGCCTTTTGCATAGGGGGTGAAATTGTCCGAAAGGCCATGCGGCTCCAGTTCACCAAGCAAGGTGTCGAAGATGGAACGGGCGGTCATGCCTGGCCGAATTGTGGGAATGACCTTTTTCAGAGCCTGGTGGCCGATCACGAGCGCGCGCTCTTGTTCGGCGTCGGCGCCGGGCATCAACACAGTGATGCCACCATCATTGCAGTAGTGGCCGATGGCCGGATTGAAATCGAGCATGACGAACTCGCCGGATTGGATCTTGCGCTCGGTCGCGCGCCAGGCCGGGTAGTTGGTGTTGGGGCCGGACATCACAACGGTGGCGGAACCGATATCGGCGTTCATTTGCCGGGCAATGCTTTCCGCAAGCCCAGCAACCTGAATCTCGGTCATACCCACCTTGACGGCCTTGGCCGCCTCTTTCAGAACCGCGTCATTGATGTCGGCCGCACGGGCCATCAATGCAATCTCGGCCTCGGATTTGATTTTGCGCAGATCAAGCATGATGTCGTCGCGAGCTTCGAAGCTGGCCTCCGGCACCGCTTCCCCGATCTGCTCGTAAATCTCCACAGGCATGATGTTTTTGCCGATCAGACCGATCTTGGTTTCCCGGCCAACGATGGGGGCAAAAATCTCCGGTAGATCGGTATAAGGCCGGTGAATGCCACGGATGTCGTCGATCCAGCAATTGTCCCTGGCGGCATAGGCGTTCAGCCGTCCCAGCAGGACCACAGGTTGCGCATCACCGACCATGATCACCAGTTGGGGGGACTCCTCGATGACGTTGATCGGCTTGTAATTGGTGATGTAGGACGAGTGGCCGGAGCGATATTCATCCGAATAGATGACGAGCGCATCATATCCCTCAGAGCGCATCCGGCGTCTGAGGTTCTCCGTCCTTTGTTCGAGCTCTTGGCGTGTGATTTCCAACTCTTAGTTCCTCCCGCTTTACAGGTATTATTGACTCAGGAATTTCGGCACCGTTGTGATGAATTCCGGGAATATGGCGACGATCATGAGCACCGCGATCAACACGGCGCAGAAAGGTACCAACCCGCGGAAGGCCTGCGAGATGGTCAATCCGGCGATGGAGCAGCTGATGTAGGTGAGGATGCCGACAGGAGGTGTTACCGAACCGATGACGACCGCCATGACCAAAATGACCCCGAAGTGAATCAGATCAATGTCAAGTCCCGTCACGACCGGCAGCAGCACCGGTGTAAAGATGATCAGGATCGGTATGCCTTCGATGAACAATCCAAGGATGAGAATGAACGTCAGGATGAGAAGCAGTGCGACCGTTGGATCCGATGAAAGTCCACCGAGAACGCTCAGGACCGCAGAGCCAAATCCGGCCCAGGCCAGCAGCCACGCAAACGAAGTTGCCATGGCGATCAGGAACATCGCCGCGGCCGTTGTCACCGCTGCATTAACCAGCAGATCTGCAACGATTCTAAAGGTCAACGTGCGGTATACGAACGTGCCCACCAGCGTTGCATAGGCCACCGCGACAACCCCTGCTTCGGTTGCCGTGAAAACGCCTGAAAAAATGCCGCCCAAGATAATGACCGGCATGGCAAGAGCCCAAGCAGCATCCAAAAACGAATCCATGACCGATGGGAGTTCGCTGCGGGAGGGCGCTGGATAGTTGCGCCTCTTTGCGATGAAGTAGGCCATCAGCATTAGCCCCAGCCCGACCATAATCCCGGGAACAAATCCCCCCATGAACAGCTGGGCGATTGAGACATTCGCAATGGACCCGTAAATCACCATCATGATGCTGGGTGGAATGATCGGCCCGACCGCACTTGACGATGCACTGACCGCAACAGCGTAGTCGGCATCAAAACCATTCTTCTTCATGGCCGGGATCAGCATCGATCCAAGCGCTGATGCATCTGCCGTCGCCGACCCTGAAATGCCGGAAAAGAACATGCTCGACACAATGGACACATGTGCGAGGCCGCCTCGAATGTGACCAACAAGAGAATTGGAGAAATTGACGATGCGCTCGGTGATGCCGCACGCGTTCATCAGTTCTCCGGCGATGATGAAAAACGGGATCGCCAGCAACGTGAAGGAATCAACGCCTACAAATGCGCGCGTGACCATGCTGTTTAGCGGCAGCGTGGGGTCGAACGCCAGGGTCACGGCCACCGCAATGCCCAGCGAAAAGGCGATCGGCATGTTGATCAAGAGGAGTGTGAAGAAAGTGACGAAAAGAATGAGAAGCATGGCGGCGGCCCTAACTGTCTTGACCGGAGCTGCCGCGAAGGATCTTCACGATGCGCTCAGCACAAATCAGCAGGATCAGGACCATGGACGTCGGGATCGCGATGTAGATCCACGACATTTGCACGCCCATGGCCGGAGACCGCTGCAGGAAGTTCATCTCGATGACAGGGAAGCTCGCGTAGATGATGGCCATGGCCAAACACCCGATCAGCGCGTTTGACAGGACTTCCAGACCTGTCTGCAGCTTTGCTGGAAGAAGATTGACGAAGAGATCAACGCCGAGGTGAATGCCTCTCTCAAGCCCGATCGCAGCCCCCAGGAACACGATCCAGACAAAACAATATCTGGCCAGTTCTTCGGACCAAGGCAGCGGGGCCGTCAGCACGTACCTGAAGATCACCTGCGACAGGGTTACGACGACCATCACGACAGAAATCGCGATCACCGAGATCTTCGCCAAACTCAGTAAGGCGGACAAAACAAGCGAATGTTGCCCAGGCTCGGTTCGCAGCATCGATATCCTCCCTGGCTGGGCTTTTTATGAAATCGATTTCATAAAGAAGAACATTTAGTGGTAGGATGAGTCAAGCCAGAAACTACACAAAGTGTGAAGCATCTGATATTGTGATGGTTTTCGAACGAACGCTCCGGTTGAAATGACGCTAACATCGAAAAATCGATTTCATGATTTCTCCTCGCGCGTGCGTGTGACGGACGTCGCCAAGCTTGCCGGCTGCGCCCCGGCCACGGTCTCGCGGGCGATCAACAACCCCGATATGGTGTCGCTGGAGAAGCGCGAAAGAATCCAAAGCGCCATGCTCGAACTGGGTTATGTGCGCAATCACGCGGCCCGAGCGCTTCGATCGCAGCGCTCGCACATGATTGGCGTCCTGATTCCCACGTTGGATTACGCGATCTACGCCAGACTGGTCGGAGCCGCCAACGAGCGTCTCTCAGTGGACGGCATATCAACCCTGATAGCGACCTTCAATTACGATCTGGACGCGGAGCTGAGGGAGGCAAAGCTGCTTCTTGAGCGAGGTGCTGAGGCCCTAATTCTTGTGGGCGATCATCATCGGCCAAATCTGTATGAGCTGTTGGAGCGGTATGATGTTCCGTTCGTGAACACCTATGTGTTTGACCCCAAAAGCCCGCACCCGACCGCGGGCTTTGACAACGCCCAGGCGGCGGCGGAAATCGCCCGGCATCTCGTTCATATCGGACACAGGAACATATGTGTCTTATCGGGGCTAACGAAAGATAATGATCGGACCACAAAGCGGCTGAAGGGCGTTAGAGAAGAACTTGCCAGGCATGGGCTGGAACTGCGGGACTCGATGATCGTGGAGCAGCCCTATTCCATTCCTGATGGCCGAAAAGGCTGTGCTTTGCTTTTGTCGCGGGGCGACCCTCAGCCCACCGCGATTATTTGTGGCAATGACGTGCTCGCCATTGGCGCTTTAATGGAATGCACCGAACGCGGGCTGAAAGTTCCCGATGATATCTCCGTTGTCGGCTTCGACAATTTTGAGTTCGCCATGCATTCAAATCCGCCTTTGACAACAATTGAAGTGCCCGCAGAAGAAATGGGAAGCAACGCCGCTTCTTTTCTGATCGCCCAGCTACAGGGAAGCGAGGTGCCGCTGCACCACTCGGTCGATGTGCAACTGATCCTGAGAAAATCGACCGCGCCGCCGAAAAACGTACTGGGCGTTTCGAGCCAAGACGCAAGCATTTCTTAGAGCCCATCCATAATTCGGGCGCTAGAAGCGTGCCGCTAACGCCCAGAATCGGCAAAAATTAAACCGCAAGATGTTCAAACAAGCGTGCCACGGCTTCGGCGCCTGGATCAACGTGTCCTTCCAGCTGTTTGGCACTGATGTACGACGCCCGTCCTGCGTTGGCTCTAAGCATCGTTGCTGTGTGATCGGCCCCGGCGCGCGCGGCCTTCGCCGCTTCGTCGGTACCCGCCTCTAAGGCGTCCAGAGCTGGCGCCAATGCGTCGATCATTGTCCGGTCGCCGATCTCCGCGCCGCCGATTTCCTTCATCCGCGCAAGGCCTGCCTTTAATGCCTCGCGCATGGGCAGGCCGCTTGAGGCACCATCGCCGGTCGCTGCAAAGAAGATAGCCAACAAGACACCTGATGAACCGCCCATGGTTTGGCTAAGCTCCAAGCCAATCGCCCGAAAGAGCTGTGTGTGATCGGCGAGAGGCAGGCGATCGAGAGCACCGATCAGAGCGCGGGCCGCACCGGCCAGCGTTGAGCCCGTGTCACCATCACCGGTTTTCGCATCAAGTGCATTCAGATCGTCTTCCGCCGCAATCATGACGTTGCAGCATTCGGTAAGGAAGGCCCTGGTTTCGGCGTGATCAGAGGGCAGCGGGGTGATGGGGGACCCGAAGGGGATTTACGCGATCACGGCCGCCGCCACCGGCTTCATGCAGAACAACCACGACCGGGCATGGTTCGCCTACGTCTCCCACCACGCCATCCACACCGGCTTGCAGGCCAAGCAGAAGACGCTCGATCACTTCCGGGCGAAAGAAAAG
>CAJHYS010000438.1_pt1 | contig 11547 bp, 8 predicted proteins | sample 9198801 | NCBI WGS metagenome assembly CAJHYS01 (sample SAMEA7708368, study PRJEB35096) | sediment metagenome | biome: marine neritic benthic zone biome [ENVO:01000025]; feature: sediment [ENVO:00002007]; material: shallow marine sediment [ENVO:03000034] sea grass bed [ENVO_01000059] ...
CCGATGCGGGCCGTCATGATGCCGTTCACCGTGCCTTCCCCCAGTTTGGCCGACAAGCGGCCCGCCAGGCCGTGGCCCAGGAGGTTCTGGATGACCGTGTCCGACAGGGCCATGCCGCCGGTGACGGCCAGGTGGGAGACCACCATGCGGGCAAGTTTCAGGGTTTCCAGCGAGCCGGGCCGCCCGCCGTAAAGGCCGGCCACTTCGCGCAGCATGGCGAGCACTTGATAGCCTGTGAACAGAACGTCCAGAGCCGGGGCCGGATTGACCGCGGTGACCACCGAGACCCGCTTCGCCGTCCGGGCGATGATCTGGCGGGCTTCGGCGTCCAGCGGGGTCATGAGCTCGCGTTCGGCAAGCTCCAGGCGGTCGGCCTCATCGATGATCTCGTTTTCATGCTCCTTGAGCGCCGCCAGGGGCCAGGCCATGGCCTTGCGTCCGGCATAGAAGCGCGCGACCTCGGCCACCACCGCCTTGGCCGAGCCGTTGCCCAGCAGGGCCTGTTCGGCCCTTTGGCGCAAGGCCCCGAGGCGGCGCAGGCGGGCAAGGGCGGTGAGCTCTTTGGCCACCAGAGCCAGGAGCGCCAGGCCGCCCAGCGCCATCAGGCCCGAAGCGGCCCAGCCGAGCCAGGTGGCGCGGGCAAAGAGGTCTTCCAAAAGCTGAGTGAACCACAGGCCGACGCCCAGCGAGATGAGTGAGAACAGGGCGGCCAGAAAGAGCGAGCCCCACTTCAGGCCTTTGGCACCGGGCAAATGGTTGGCGGGCACGGGCGGGGCGTGCGCGTCCGGGTCGGCAAACGGGATTTCGTGGAGCGGTTCGGGCTCAGGCGCCACCATGGCGCGCGGCTGGCGCGGCCCTTTGCGTTTTGCCTTGGGCTTGGCCGGCTTTTCAGACTTTTCCGGCTCCACTTCGGCTTCGTGGGCGGAAGGCTCTTCGGCCTGTTCCATGCGGATCGCTTTGGGGCGGCGGCGCCCGCTTTCACTCTGGCTCATGAGAAGCGGTCTCCCAGCAAGAAGTTCAAGGCCCGGTCCAGGCGGATGTGAGGAAAGCTGGGGCTTCTGCCGGCCCCGGCCGCGCTCAGCACCGGCGGGCGCAGCCTCAGGAACTGAACGTCCCCCCGGTCGCCCGCGTCCAAGGCCTCGGCCGGGTCCTCCGGCAGGTCGCCTGGGAACATCGCCACTTCGCTTTTCCCGTCAAAGGCCTGGTCATCGCTCTTCTGGCCCTTGGCCGGCACCCCGACGATGGAGGGCAGGTCTTCGCCGTCCTGGGTCATGCGCACCTCGCGGGTGGCGCGGATGGAGGCAAGGGCGGCCACGTCAATCTCAGCGCCGGCGCTTTCTGAACGGGCGAGGGCTTCATCCACGATGAGGCGCAAGATGGCCTCCAGCCGGTCATGGCTGGAATGGTGCAGGTGGTCGGCCTTTGTGGCGGCAAACAGGATGCGGTCGACCCGCTTGCCCATCAGGGCGTTGAGCCAAGAGGCCCCGCCCGGCCGGAAACAGGGCATGATGGTTTCCAAGGCGGTTTTCAGATCCGCCACGGCGGTGGGGCCGGCATTGAGGGCGGCCAGGGTGTCGACCAGCACGATCTGCCGGTCGAGGCGGGCAAAATGGTTGATGAAGAAGGGCTTCACCACCCGGGTGACGTAGGATTCATAGCGCCGCTGCATCATCGCCCATAAGGAGCCGGCGGGCGCCTTTTGGCCTGTGGGCACCTCCAGAGGGGCAAAGGTGATGAGCGGTGAGCCGTCCAGATCGCCCGGCATGAGGAAACGGCCGGGCGGCAGGGTGGAAAGGGCATACTCATCGTCCCGGCAGGCCTTCAGATAGTCGGTGAAGATGCCGGCGGCCTGGCGCACCACCGCTTCGTCTTCTTCGCCGCTGGGGTCGAGGCTGGCCAAGTGCTTGCGCCAGGGCTTGGAAAGCCGGTCTCTGGGGGCGGTTGCGGCGGAGCGCAACGCGGCAGACGACCAGTCTTCGTAGCTCATGTCCAAAAGAGGCAGGTCGAGCAGCCACTCGCCCGGATAGTCCACAATGTCGATGTTCAAGGTGCCGCCGGAAAGGCGCCGGGCGAAGAAGCCTTCAGGCTCGAACTCCACGGTCAATCTGAGCTGGGAGATCAGCCGGGTACTCTCAGGCCAGGCGCGTTTCTCCCCGGCGGTGAGGTCGGCCAGATGGTCCTCATAGGCAAAGCGGGGCACATCATCATCGGGCTGGGGCTGCAGGAAGGCCCGCTTGATGCGCCCTGCGGCATAAGGGGCAAACAGCGGCAGGCGCCCGCCATGGATGAGATTGTGCACCAGGGCGGTGATGAAGACCGTTTTGCCTGAGCGCGAAAGGCCGGTGACGCCCAGGCGCACCGTGGGGTTGACCAGGCTTCCGGCAGCATCGGCCATCCCGCCAAGCACAATGCGGGCTTCGTCTGTGAGTGAGGTGAATTTCAACGACGTCCTCCGTGCGCTCTAAAGATGGAGGCTGAGAGGGATAAGTTCAATCGTTCAGGGCGATTTCCGTCCGAACCCTGATCACTTGTCCAGTTCGCGCGGCAGGATGAAACGGGTCAGCTTGCCTGCCCCCGGCTCCACCTCTCGCCAGGTCTCGATGTCGAACTTGAGGACGGCGAGGGCGGCCGTGGGGTATTTGTGGGCCAGCTTTTCAGCGCTTTCAGGATCGCCTTCGCCCATCAGGGCCGAGGCCAGCGTCTCGATGGTGGGGTTGTGGCCGATCAGCATCAGGGCGCCCACGGCATCGTCGGTCTTGCGGATCAGGTCCAGATAGCCCGCACCGCCCGAAAAGTTGTAGAGCGCGCCTTCCACATTCACCGGCGGGATGTGTGACCAGCCGGCGGAGGCCCGTTCCAGGGTCTCGCGCGCCCGCTTTGCCGTGGAACACATGATGAGATCGGGCACCAGCGCGTTCTCAGCGATATACTGGCCCATGGCCGCCGCCGCCGCCCGCCCGCGCCCGTTGAGGGGCCGGTCGTGGTCGGCAAGCTGCGGCGAAGACCAGCTCGATTTGGCATGACGCAGGAAGAGCAGGGATTTCATCGGCAAGGTCCTTTATGAGACGCGATAAGATTGCTACCACGTTAGCCAGTTTTCATGACGATCAGGATATTACTCTGCCGATGCGTCAACACCAGAGCCGGAATTGAGCCCGCCGCCTTCGCCGCCCATGACTTACCCAGACACCCTCTATGCCGCCGGTTTCGCCCCGGTGCCGGCCTCAGGGCCGCTGAAGGCCCAGGTTTCGGCCGATATCTGCGTGATCGGCGCCGGGTTCGCCGGTCTGACCTGCGCCCTGGAGGCCCAGCGCCGCGGGTTGGAAGTGGTGGTGCTGGAGGCTGAGCGCGTGGGCTGGGGGGCTTCGGGGCGCAATGCGGGCATCGTTTCGGCCGGCTTTGCCCTGGGCTCAGCGGAACTCCTGGAGGCAGCGGGCGATGAGGATGCCTGGACCTTGCACGGCCTGTCGGCCGCCGGGGCCCAGTATGTGCGCCGGCAGATCGAGCGGCTGGGCATTCGAGACGCGCTGCAGGGCGAAGGCTTCTACCGGGTCGCCCGGCGCCCCAGCGAGGAGGCGCTGAAAGCCCATATCGAGCTGTGCGGCCAGAAGCTGGGCTATGAGCTGGAATATCGTGGGCGTGATGAGATGCAACAGATGCTTCGCACCTCAACCTATCACGAGGCGACCTTCGACCCGCACGCCTTTCACATCCAGCCTTTGGCCTATGCGCTGGGACTGGCCAAGGCGTTCGAGGCGCTTGGCGGTGTCGTGCACGAGCAAACGCGGGCGAGATCCATCCAGCAGCAGAAGGACGGCCACTGGCGGGTGACCACTCCGGACGGGGCGGTGAAGGCCGACAATGTGGTGCTGTGCACCAGTGCTTATGATCTGAAGCTCTACCGGCCGGTCACCCGGGCGGTCCTGCCGGTGGCGACCTATGTGGTGGCCAGCGCGCCGGCGCCGGGCCTCATCGATCAGGCCATCAAGACCGAAGCGGCCGTGGCCGACACAAGACGGGCGGGCGACTATTTCCGCCGTCTGCCCGATGGCCGCCTGGTGTGGGGCGGGCGGGTCAGCACCAGCCGGTCAGAGCCGTTCCGGCTGGCCGAGCGCATGCTGGAGGACTGCTACAACATCTTCACCCAACTGGGCGAGCTGAAGGCGGCCCACAGCTGGATGGGGCTGATGGGCTATGCCCGCCATCAGATGCCGCTGATCGGCCAGGTGGAGCCGCGCTTGTGGTACGCCACGGCCTTCGGCGGCCATGGCCTCAACACCACGGCCATGGCCGGGCACCTGATCGCCGGGGCGATCAGCGAAGGCGATGACCGGTACAAGCTGTTTGAGCGCTTCAAGCTGAGGCGCGCCGGCGGGCCGTTCCGCCGGGCCATTGCGCAAGGGGCCTATTGGTCCATGCAGGCGCGCGACAAGATCAACGAGATGACGTAGAGCCGGCGCTAGCGCCGCCCGGCGCTAGCGCCCTTCGCGCCGTGCCATGAACGCCAGGCGCTCGAACAGATGCACATCCTGCTCGTTCTTCAAAAGCGCGCCATGGAGCGGTGGGATCACTTTGCGGGTGTCGGTCTCGCGCAGGGTGGCCGGATCGATGTCCTCGTTCAGCAACAGCTTGATCCAGTCGAGCAGCTCGGACGTTGAGGGCTTCTTCTTCAGGCCCGGCACTTCGCGCAAATCGTAGAACACGTTCAGCGCTTCAGACACCAGGCGGCCCTTCAGGCCCGGGAAATGGACCTCGACGATCTCGCCCATGGTCTCCTTGTCGGGGAACTTGATGTAGTGGAAGAAGCAGCGGCGCAGGAACGCGTCCGGCAGCTCCTTTTCGTTGTTGGAGGTGATCATCACGATCGGGCGCTGCTTGGCCTTGATGGTCTCGCCGGTCTCGTAGACGAAGAACTCCATGCGGTCGAGTTCCTGCAGCAGGTCGTTGGGGAACTCGATGTCGGCCTTGTCCACCTCATCGATCAGCAGCACCGGGCGCTCCTTGGTGGTGAAGGCCTCCCACAGCTTGCCGCGCTTGATGTAGTTGGCAATGTCGTGCACCCGCTCGTCGCCCAGCTGGCTGTCGCGCAGGCGGCTCACCGCGTCATATTCGTAAAGCCCCTGCTGGGCCTTGGTGGTGGACTTGATGTGCCATTCCAGAAGGTCGGTCTTCAGGGCCTTGGCCACCTCGTGGGCCAGTACGGTCTTGCCGGTGCCCGGCTCGCCCTTCACCAGAAGCGGGCGCTCCAGGGTGATGGCGGCGTTCACGGCAATGCGCAAATCTTCCGTGGCCACATAGTCCTTCGTGCCGTCAAATCGGGTCACGCGTTTTCTCCTCTGATCTGATGGGCCCGGCATTTGCGCGTCCGCGCGCGGGGGCCGGGCTGAGGCGGTCTTTCGCGGCGGACCCTAAGGTTTCGGCCAGATGAATTCAAGCGCAAGGGCGGGCGCGGGCCGCCGATTGGTGAAATTTTTTCGCCCTTGGGGCGCAATGGGCCGCCATTGTCACGGGCCGGTCATCAAAAACCGTTCAAAAGCAACACGCTGCAGGCAAACACCAAAAAAATGCGAAAGATTTGCTTTGGCTTAATTCTTGTCTTGTAGCTCTTGGATTGCATCGATATAAACGCGCCACGCGTGGCGCGGTTTGTGGTTCATTTGAGGTAGAAAATGGCAGCCAAGTCGAAGTCCGGCAAAAAGCCAGTTTCCAAAAAGAACGGTGCAAAGGTGAACGGGTCTGCCAAGAAGGCCCGGAAGTCTTCCACCAAGGCTTCCAAGATTTACGTGCCATCGGAAGACGAGCCCTTCATGAACAAGCGCCAGCAGACCTATTTCCGCGAAAAACTGGAAGCCTGGAAGCAGGACATTATCCGCGAGGGCCGCGAAACCCTGCAAACCCTGCAGGACGAAAACGGCAATCTTCCCGATGTGGCCGACCGGGCGTCTTCTGAGACCGACCGGTCTTTGGAGCTTAGAACCCGGGACCGGCAGCGCAAGCTGATCGCCAAGATCGATGCGGCGCTGAAGCGCATCGAGGATGGCTCTTACGGCTATTGCGATGAAACCGGCGAACCGATCAGCCTGAAACGCCTGGACGCCCGGCCGATCGCCACGCTCTCGCTGGAGGCGCAGGAGATCCACGAGCGCCGCGAGCGGGTCTACCGCAGCGATTGATCGCCTGAAAAGGCCATCTGACCAGATTGCCCGTTTGGGAACAGGCATTCACTCCCTACCGTCATCCCCGGGAACGCGGGGGTCCAGGACTGTTGAGCTCAGGGCTTTGCCGCTCCCGGGTCCCGGGCATTTGCTTGCGCAATCTCCGCGATGACAGGAAGGGATATGTACAAAATCGCGAAAAACATGCTTATAGTGGCAAAAATAAATTTCTCCCATATAGCGGGTAAACGCATGATTCAACATGCATTTTGAGACAAGTAACGAGCTAAGTGAATTTTTTGCTTGACAGCGTCACGCTGCTTTGCCTATAAAGAGATACGCTACGACAGTTGGGCCCGAAAAGGGTCCTTTTTTATGTCTGCTCCTCCCTCACGCCACAGCAACAAACTCCGTCGACGCCTCCTCAAGCGCGCTGAGGATGGCCGGTGGGGGTGAGCGGTCTGTGACCAGGAGATCGAACTCGCTGAAATCGCAGGCCTTGACCAGCGCTGTGCGGGTGAACTTGGTGTGGTCGGTGATGACGATGCGTTTCTGGCCGCAGCTCAAGACCGTGCGGGCAAACTCGGCCTCGGCCAGTTGATGGTCCATCAGTCCGGTCTCCGCGCTCACCGCTGCAATGGAGATGATGGCGTAGCGCACCGAGAAGTGCCGCACGAACTCAATGGCCGAACGCCCGAACGCCGCGCCATTGTCGCCGTGCAACTCGCCGCCCGCCATGTAGACCGTGTTGCCGTTCACGATCGCCAGAGTGCGGGCAATGTCGGAGGAGTTGGTGACGATGGTGAGCCCGGTCCTGGAGAGCAGTTCGCGCGCCAGAATGGAGGTGGTGGTGCCTGTGTCGAGCATCACGCTGTCGCCGTCGGCGATCATGCCGGCCACGTGGCGGGCAATCGCCAGCTTTTCCGATGCGTTCTCGCGCATGCGCCGGTCAAATGGAGCTTCGGCGCCGAAATTGGGCGGGCTGACCGCGCCGTGATGCTTGATCAGAGAGCCTTGTTCCACCAGGGGGCGGATGTCGCGCCGGATGGTTTCCAGCGAAACCCCCATGGTGCGCGCCAACTCGCCGATGCGGATGGTGCCGGCGGTGCGCGCGGTCTCGACAATCTGCTGTTGCCGCCCTGTGAGATTGTTGTCCGGTCTGAGCGTCATAACCGTAATTTTAGGGCAAATAGCAAAAAATGCCAAATCATTTGGCCTCAAAACAACAAAACCGGTCAGTTTCTCACATAAATACCACAAATCCTATTGACTCATCGACCGGCCCCCATGCACATTTCTCAAGGTGGGCGCACAAGATGGATAAGCCGGTATACTCAAGACGCCCAACAGAGCAGCCCCTGGTCAGACAGCTTAGTCTGAGCAGGGACAAGTTGCTCGCTTGTAAAAACAACGTGGGCATATTCCGCTCACACTGAGCGGAATAAGCCTTAGTGGAGGATGCTTATGTTCAAGACGTCATCAATTCGCTCGTTGCTTGTGGCCGCCACGGCGCTCGCCGGTGTCGCGCTCGCGCCATTGCCCGCAACGGCGGATGTGGAATCCAAAGACCCGATCAAACTGACCTTGCATGACTGGACGGGCCAGCTCATCACCACCCGCATCATGGGCGAGGTTTTGAAGAAGGCCGGTTACAATATTGAGTATGTGCAGGCCGACTATATTGCCCAGTTCGCCGGCTTGGAATCGGGCGACCTGCATGTGGCCATGGAGATGTGGGAAACCACCGGCAAGGACGCCATGGAAAAGTCGCTTGCGACCGGCAAGACCGTGGACCTTGGCGAGACCGGCATGGATGCCAAGGAAGAGTGGTGGTACCCGAGCTACATGAAGGAAAAGTGCCCGGGCCTGCCCAATTGGGAAGCCTTGAAGGACGAAAAGTGTGCCGAAGCCTTCTCGATCGCCGAAACGGCTCCCAAGGGGCGCTATCTGGGCGGTCCCGTCACCTGGGGCGGCTACGATGATGAACGGGTCCAGGCCCTTGACCTGCCGTTTGAGGTGATCCATGCGGGCACCGATGCGGCGCTCTTCGCCGAACTGGAATCTGCCTATCAGCGCAAGGCGCCGATCATGCTCTGGGTCTATGCCCCGCACTGGGCAGTGGCCAAGTTCAAGGGCGAGTGGGTGGAATTCCCCGAGTACACAGACGAGTGCTACAAAGATCCCAAATGGGGCACCAACAAAGAGATGGCCTATGATTGCGGCAAGCCCTTCGGCTGGATCAAGAAGGTGGGCTGGAAAGACGGCGAGAAGAAATGGCCGGGCGCCTACAAGGCGGTGCGCAACTTCAAGATCAAGAACGATGAGATGAGCCAGTTGATCGTCGAGGTCGATCTGGACAAGAAGAAGCTTGAAGATGTGGTGGCCAACTGGGTCGCCAAGAACGAAGACCGCTGGTCGGCTTGGATCAAGTGACGGGCGCCAGCGCCCGCGGCGTTTGACCGACCTCAATCTCCCGATCTGTCTCCCCGGAATTTTGCGTCAGCAAAATATCCGGGGGCCCGCGGGCCGCACACTCCAATTTCGTCCGCCTTTGGTTCCCCGCTTTCGCGGGGATGACGAGCGGGGGAAGCCGTGCCTAGACCCAATAACCTGAAGCACCCATAACCCTATGGCAACACCCCCATCACGCAACGCCAAGCTGGAATGCCGTTCGGTCTGGAAGCTCTTCGGCAGCGGCGCGGCGGACGCCCTTGCCGAGGCCGGCGGAACGCTGGACGATGGGGCCCTTGAGCGCCAGCAGCTTGTGGGCGCCGTGCGCGATGTGAACCTGGAGGTTCAGGAGGGCGAGATCTTCGTCATCATGGGGCTTTCCGGGTCCGGCAAGTCCACCCTGGTGCGCTGCATGTCGCGGCTGATCGAGCCCACAGGCGGCGAGATCCTGTTCAACGGGGAGAACCTGCTTTCCGCCAGCGAGGCGCGGATGATTGAGATCCGCCGCCACCAGATGGGCATGGTGTTCCAGCACTTTGCCCTGCTGCCGCATCTCACGGTTCTGGGCAATGTGGCCTTTCCCCTGGAGATCCAAGGGGTGGACCGCACCACCCGGGAGCAACGCGCCGCCAAGATGATCGAGCTGGTGGGGCTTGAGGGCCGCGAGGAGTTCTTCCCCAACGAGCTTTCCGGCGGTCAGCAGCAACGGGTGGGCATTGCCCGCTCCTTGGCCGTGGAACCGGAGATCTGGTTTCTGGATGAGCCGTTCTCGGCGCTTGATCCGCTGATCCGGCGTGAGATGCAGGATGAGTTCATCCGCCTGCAGAACGTTCTGAAGAAGACCATCGTCTTCATCACCCACGATTTCGACGAAGCCATCCGCCTGGCCGACCGCATCGCCATCATGAAGGACGGCAAGGTGGTGCAAACCGGCACGCCGGAGGAGTTGGTGCTGAACCCGGCCGACGATTATGTGGCCGAGTTCACCCACAACGTGACCAAGGCCAAGGTGGTGCGCGTGCGCACGATCATGAGGCCGCTGCCCAAGCGAGCCCCCAAGGGCGGCTATGGCGGCACGGTGCAGGCAAGCGATGCGGTGGCCGACGTGGCGCCTCTGGTGGAGAACTCCAAGAAGACCGTGCGGGTTCTGGACGAGCAGGGCGAGATGGTGGGCTGCCTGGCCAGGGATGACGTGGTGGCCATCATGATGCAGGCGTAACGGGCATGTCGTCCGACAGCGCATATCTGGAGAGCAGTGAGGCCAGGCGCGCCAAGGCCTGGCGGTTCACCCGCTGGCACGGCGTTTGGGGCGGTGCGCTCATCGCCTTCATCCTGTTCTGGCTTTATGGCAAGCCGTTGGCGCGCTGGGCTTTCTCCGTGCCGCGCGACATGCAGATCCCGTTCAAGCGCTGGATCTCAAGCTTCATGAAATGGCTGGTGGACGAGGCGAGCTTCGGGCTCTTCACCTTCACCGAACTCACCCGCTTCATCGCGGCGGTGATCGAGTTTCCGTACAAGATCGTCCTGTCGCTGCTCTCCACCGGGTTCCTCAAGGGCCAGGGCTCTGACGCGGTGCAGATCCTGCCGCCGCTCTCCTGGATCGCGGTGATCGCGATCTTTGCCATGATCGGCTATTTCGCCGGCGGGCGGCGCCTTGCCGTTCTGGTGGGGGCCTGTTTTGCGTTTCTGGCGCTCTTCGGCCAGTGGAACAATGCCATGGTGACCCTGGCCTCGATCCTGATTGCCGTTCCGCTGGGGATCGCCGGCGGGTTGGTGTTGGGGATTGCCGGCTATCGCTGGAATTGGTTCGCGCTGGGTTTGAAGCCGCTGCTCGATCTGATGCAGACCGTTCCGGTGTTCGCCTATCTGGTGCCGATCCTCTTCCTCTTCGGCTTCGGGCCCACGGCGGCGGTGGTGGCCACCATCATCTATGCCCTGCCGCCCATGACGCGGATTTCCATGCTGGCGCTGCGGGGCGTGCCCGACGAGGTTCACGACCTGGGCCGCATGGTGGGCTGCACGCGCCGCCAGATGACCTGGCGGGTGCTGGTGCCGTCTGCCATGCAAGGGCTCATGGTGGGGGTCAACCAGGTGATCATGCTGGCCCTCAACATGGTGATCATCGCCTCCATGATCGGGGCAGGGGGCCTCGGCTATGAAGTGCTCACCGCGCTCCGCCGGCTGGATATCGGCCGGGGCATCGAGGCGGGGCTTGCCATTGTGGCGCTGGCCATCGCGCTTGACCGGCTGTCTCAAGCCTTGGCCACCCGCTCGCGGGCGCATCGCCAGGAAGGCGCGGTTGAGGGCGGCTTCGTGCAGCGCAATCCTTACACCGTGGCGGCCGGGTTGCTGGTGGTGGTGACCGGTGTCGTCGGCCTGCTTGTTCCCGGCGTGCAGACCTATCCGGAGGCCTTGCAGGTTTCCACCGGCACCTTCTGGTCGGAGGTGGTCAAATGGATCAACATCAACTTCTTCGATGAGCTGGAGGCGGTGAAGAACGCCCTGCTGCTCAATGTGATGATCCCCTTCAAGCGCTTTCTCCTGGGGCTGCCGTGGCTCGGCGTCACCTTGCTCCTAGGGCTCCTCGGCTATGCTCTGGCCGGCTGGCGGCTGGGGCTTTTGGTTGTGGTGCTGGCCTTTTTCATTGCCGTGACCGGGCAATGGAACAAGGCCATGGTGACCGTCTATCTGTGCGGCATCTCGGTGGTTCTGGCCTGCCTCTTCGGGGTGCCCGTTGCCATTCTCACCGCCGAACGGGCAAGGCTTTGGAAATGGGTGGAGGCGGTGATCGACACCCTGCAGACCTTGCCCTCGTTCGTCTATCTGATGCCCGCCGTGATGTTGTTCCGGGTGGGCGATTTCACCGCGACGATCGCCGTTGTGGCCTATGCCGTTGCGCCAGCCATCCGCTACACCGCCCACGGGCTTCGCCAGGTGGACC
>CAJHYS010000023.1_pt1 | contig 11488 bp, 12 predicted proteins | sample 9198801 | NCBI WGS metagenome assembly CAJHYS01 (sample SAMEA7708368, study PRJEB35096) | sediment metagenome | biome: marine neritic benthic zone biome [ENVO:01000025]; feature: sediment [ENVO:00002007]; material: shallow marine sediment [ENVO:03000034] sea grass bed [ENVO_01000059] ...
CCATTTCCAAGACCGTGAATGTGCCGGAAACCATCTCGTTTGAAGATTTTCGCGAGGTCTACGCCCGGGCCTATGACAGCGGGCTGAAGGGCTGCACCACCTATCGTCCGAACGACATCACCGGCTCGGTGCTGAGCGTCTCTGACGGCGAACCCACCGCAGCGGCAGAGAGCGCCGATGAGCCCTTGCTGCCGTTGGAAGCGACTTTGCCTAGCTTCGCCGGTCAAGACGGCGCTGATGTGGTCTATATGCAGCAGCCGCTGGAGCGTGAGCAGGTTCTGCCGGGCTTCACCTACAAGCTCAAATGGGCCGATTCCAACCACGCCATCTATGTCACCCTGAACGACATCATCCAGAAGGGCCGGCGCCGGCCGTTTGAGATCTTCATCAACTCCAAGAACATGGAGCACTATGCCTGGACGGTGGCGCTCACCCGGATGATCTCGGCCGTGTTTCGTCGCGGCGGCGATGTGTCCTTCGTGGTGGAAGAATTGAAAGCGGTGTTCGACCCACGCGGCGGGCAATGGATGGACGGAAAATATGTGCCCAGCCTCCTGGCCGCCATCGGCGGGGTCATCGAGCGACACATGATCGACACCGGCTTTTTGAAGCCGGACCAGACCGGCGAGCTGGCAGACCCTGAGGCGGCCCGGCAGGTCATGGTGGTGAATGACGGGGTTGGCGGCGGCTTGCGGCAATGCCCGCGCTGTGGCGATGCGGCCCTCACGTTCCAGGAAGGCTGTGAGACCTGCCTGTCGTGCGGCCATTCGAAATGCGGCTGATGGACCCTGCAGATTTTACTTGCAATTAACGACTAATGTTCTATATTTGTTCTCATGATCGAGAACATCAAAAACACCACCTCCCAAGCGTCAGAAACCCTCCCTCTCGGCGGGCGTTTCCACTATTGGTCAGGCCAGTCCGGCCGCCGCTACATCTTTTCCATTTATAAGCCCGGCGCCTGCCCGCCTCTGCCCGGCGCGGTCTATGTGATTGCCAACCGGCGCCCTGACGGCGGGCGCGAGGCCTTGGCCGTCGGCCGCTTTCCGGCGGTCTGGGAATGTGCCAGCCGCGAGGTAGCGAAGCTCATCAGATCCTCCGGCGGCGATGAGGTGCATGTTCACTTGCTTGCTGAAAGCGACCGGCAGGCCGAAGACATTGTCTGCGACCTGAAGCCCGCGCTCGGAGGTGTGGTGCGCCTTCGCCCGCACGCCGAGATGCGTCCGCGCCCGTCCGTTGAGTTCCGCCAAGGATTTTCAGACGAACAGGTTGATTTATTTGGTCTGGACGACCCCTTGCCGCTATCCGCTACGGCCGCCTAGAGCGGTGTGAGACTGCTCCATTGAAGTGGGGGGCAACTCTTTCTCACACCGCTCTAGTGCCGTTCTCAAGATGGTGCATCAGCTCTTCCAGCTTGCTGTCGTGAATGCCCTCTTCGCGCATGTGCTCAACGGTTCTCACCACATATTCCGGATTCTCGCCGGAATGGCCCACGCCCTGGCGCACGAAGCGCAATTGGTCTTCAACCGAGAGGTTGCCGGCATATTGCACGTGCGTGCGGTCAACCAGATAGACTAGGGCAGTGACGGTGCGCGGCTCGGGGTCCAGCAGCTTGAGCTGCACATACTCTTCCCGGTAAACCATGGTCACCTGTTCGCGGGCCCGAAGGTACTCCACCGTGTCGCCCCAGTGCTCAGGCGCCACCTGATAGGCCGCCCCGCGGCACGCCCCGCCTTTGTCCAGCCCCATCACCAGGCCCGGTTGATGCTCGGTTCCGCGATGATAGAAAGAATAGACGCAGAGCTGGCGGTGTGCACCATAGAGGCGCGCAGGCGCGCGCGCCAAATGTGGAAACCCCGGCTTCCACATGAGCGAGCCATAGCCAAACACCCAGAACTCGTCCATCATTGCGCCTCAGGCAAAAACCACTCAACACCGTCACTTACAAGAATGAACGCATCAACGAAACCCTGGCGCATGCTTACCCCGCTTTTTGTGGTGTTGCTGCTTTGGGGTGCATGGTCGGCGGCTTGGTTCTTCATTTCTGAAACCGCCCAGGAGAAGTTTGCTGACTGGCGCAAAAAATCAGCCGCCAAGGGCCTCAGCCTCACTTGTAGTGAGGAGACGTGGGGCGGTTATCCCTTCCGCATCGAGGTCAATTGCAAGGGTTTCATGCTGCAGAAGGAAAACAAGAAGTCCCGCCTCGCTGTCGCCTTCCAAGACGTCCATGCGGTGGCGCAGGCCTACAAACCCTGGCACATCATTTTCAAACTCAACGCGCCTTTGAACCTGGAACTCTCCCGCGGCGCCGGCGACACCACAACCACTCTGGTGAAGGCCGAGCATGAACCAAGCCTGGCCAGCGTCGTGTTGAAGGACCGGATCAATCCGGAAATCTCTGTCCTGTTTGAAAACATCACCGGCTCCATCACCGACCAGGCCGGCGGCGCCAATTTCGCCCTTGGCGATTTTGATGTGAAAAAACTGAACCTGCATGGCCGCATCGAACGCGAGCTTAAACAAGGCCAAGCCGACTATGCCCTCGCCGCAACGGCCGAAGCTCTCAAATATGACGGCCCCCTGCGCGACCCGGCAGACGGCGGCCCGATCAAGCTCGATACCCTCAGCTTCAACGGCATCGCAGAACGCATGCCCCTGCCGCTCGCCGCCAACCTGCAAAAGACCTTGCGCATCTGGGCCGGCAATGAAGGCCGGCTAAAAATCAACCAGTTGGAGCTGAAGCAAGAGGCACTCACCGCCCGCTCAAACGGCTATGTCACCGCCAGCCAGGAAGGCCAGCTCAGCGGGAAGGTCAAAACCGCCGTGCTCAATCTGGACAAGGCAATCGATAAGATGGTCACCGCCGGGCGTCTGTCGGCGAACGATGCCAGAATCTCCAAAGGTCTGTTCAAGATCCTGTCGGGCAACAATCCCAGCGGCGAGGTGGTCACCGATTTCCGCATCAAGAACGGCAAGCTCTATTTCGGCCCCTTCAAGCTTCTTAAGCTCGCCCCGATTTTCAAGCCGAATTAGGCGCGGCGCCCGAAATCCGGAGCGTCGGTGTCCTGGCCAGCCTCCACAATGCCGCGGCGCACGGCGCGCGAACGCTGGAAGAGATCAAACAGCATGTCGCCATCTCCCCAGCGCACCGCCCGCTGCAGCGCCGCCAGGTCTTCTGAAAAGCGCCCGAGAATTTCCAGAACCGCATCCTTGTTGTTCAGGAACACATCACGCCACATGGTCGGATCAGAGGCGGCGATCCGGGTGAAATCGCGAAAGCCCGCCGCGGAAAACTTGATCACCTCGCTGTCGGTCACGTCTTCCAAGTGCTTGGCGGTCATGACGATATTGTAGGCAATCAGGTGCGGCACATGGCTGGTGATCGCCAGCACCAGATCGTGGTGCGCTACATCCATGCGCTCCACATCCGATCCGCAGGCCCGCCAGAAATCCTCCAGCTTCTGGGTTGCCGCCTCATCGCCATCCGGCAGGGGTGTCAGAATGCACCAGCGGTTCTCAAACAGTTCGGCAAAGCCCGATTCAGGCCCGCTATGCTCGGTGCCGGCAATCGGGTGGCCCGGCACCAGATGAACACCGGCCGGAAGATGCGGCGAGGCATCCCGCACCACGGTTTCCTTTACCGAGCCCACATCGGTGACGATGGCACCGGCCTTAAGGCTCGCGGACATGGCTTGGGCCACTGCACCAATGACGCCCACAGGCACACACAAGATCACCAGGTCCGCCCCCTCAACCGCGCTGGCTGGATCTTCGTAAACCTCATCCACCAATCCCAGTTCCAGCGCCCTGGCCCGCGTGTCGGCGCTGCGTGCATGGCCGGTGATCTTCTCCGCCAGCCCTTCGCGGCGGATCACATGACTGAGCGAAGAGCCGATCAGCCCAAGCCCGATCAGGGCAATTTTGTGAAACATCGATCTGCTTTCTTTTTGCAGCCTGAAAAGGCTCAGCCCAAGAACGCCGCCAGCGCAGCAACGGTCGTCCGGTTGGCTTCTTCCGTCCCAATCGACATGCGCAAGGCATTGGGCAGTTTGTAATTGCCCACCTGACGCATCACGATGCCCCGCTCCAGCAGAAAGGCATCTGCCTTGGCGGCAGAGTGGGCCTCGTCCTCAGGAAAGTGGATCAATATGAAGTTGCCGACACTGGGCGTCACGCCAAGACCAAGGGCCTCCAACTCGCTCTTCAGCCAGGGCAGCCACTTGTCGTTATGCGCCACGGCAGCTTCGGTGAACTCCACATCGTTCAATGCGGCAACACCCGCCGCGATTGCCGGGGCGTTCACGTTGAAAGGCCCGCGAATCCGGTTCAGTGTGTCCGCAATTCCGGGTGCGCAATAGGCCCAGCCGAGCCTGAGGCCTGCAAGGCCATAGATCTTGGAGAACGTGCGGGTCATCACCACATTGTTCGCGGTCGCCACCAGCTCGATACCCGATTCATAATCGTTCTTGCGCACATACTCCGCATAGGCCGCATCCAGAACCAAAATGCAGGTCTCCGGCAACGCAGCATGCAAGCGCTTCACATCGTCAAACGACACATAGGTGCCCGTAGGATTGTTCGGGTTGGCCAGAAAGACCAACTTCGTGCGCTCGCTCACCAGGCCGATCATCGCGTCAATGTCGCTCGTGTAATCGGTCTCCGGTGCAACAACCGGCGTTGCGCCATTGGCGCGGATGGCGATGTCGTAAACCAGAAAGCCGTGCTTGGAATAGATCGCCTCATCGCCTGGCCCCAGATAGCCCTGGGCCAGCAGCGACAACAGCTCATCAGAGCCGGTGCCGCAGACAATCCGGTCCGGGTTCAGGCCATAGTGGGCGGCAATGGCATCGCGCAAATCATGGGCTGCGCCGTCGGGATAGAGCTCAAGGTTGGCACCGGCGGCATGAAACGCCTCAATCGCCTTTGGGCTCGCGCCGAGCGGCGTTTCGTTGGAGGAGAGCTTGTAGGTCTTCACTCCGGGCGAAGCGGTGCTGCGTCCGGGCACATAAATCACAATGTCATCAATTCCAGGCTGTGCCTGAGGGCCCTTTGCCTCGGCCATGGCGAACCTCGTGTGATATATTGTTAAAATGGGGCTTGGCTTCTACCAGCCTGCTGAAGGTTTTCATAGCCCTGGCAGGGCCTTGGCGGCAAAGAAAACATTGACACCTGGCCGAAGGCCCATCTAGCTAGCGCCCCCAATGCCGAACGAACGCGCACCCTGTTGAGTTGACATGCAAAAAGCTTCTAAGAGCGCCCCCATCGCCGATGCCGGCGACCTGCCGTGCGAATACGCGCACTTTGGCGAAGATGCCCCCTTGAAGCTCGACAGCGGCATGGAGCTCGCCCCGCTCACCCTGGCCTATCAAACCTACGGCACCCTGAACGCGGACAAGAGCAACGCCATCATGGTGTGTCATGCGCTTACGGGAGATCAGTTCTGCGCCGGCACCCATCCGATCACCGGCAAGCCCGGCTGGTGGGAGATGCTGATCGGTCCCGGCAAGCCGGTGGATACGGACAAATACTTCATCATCTGCGCCAACGTGATCGGCGGCTGCATGGGCTCCACCGGCCCCACCACCCATAACCCGGCCACCGGCAAGCCTTATGGCCACTCTCTGCCGGTCATCACCATCGCCGACATGGTCCGCGCCCAAGTGATGCTGATCGACCATTTGGAGATCCCCGACTTGTTCTGCGTCATGGGCGGGTCCATGGGCGGCATGCAGGTGCTCGATTGGGCAACGAAACATACCGACCGGGTGTTCTCCGCCATGCCCATTGCCACGGCCACAAAGCATTCGGCTCAGAACATCGCCTTCCACGAGGTCGGTCGCCAGGCCGTTCTCGCGGACCCCAACTGGCACGGCGGCGATTACACCGAACACCAAACCAATCCCCATAAAGGCCTGGCCGTAGCCCGCATGGCCGCCCACATCACCTATCTGTCCGAAGCGGCCCTGCACCGCAAATTCGGCCGCAACCTGCAAGACCGTGACGCGGTAACCTTTGGGTTTGATGCCGACTTCCAGGTGGAGAGCTACCTTAGATATCAAGGCTCCACCTTCGTCGACCGGTTCGATGCCAACAGCTATCTCTACCTGACCCGCGCCATGGACTATTTCGACCTGGCGGCCGATTTCGGCGGCCAGGTGGTCAACGCCTTTGTTGGCACCAAGACCCGGTTCTGCATCGTCTCGTTCACCTCAGACTGGCTGTTCCCCACCTCTGAGAACCGGCAGATCGTGCGCGCCCTGAACGGCGCTGCCGCAGACGTGAGCTTCGTGGAGATCGAGACCGACAAGGGCCATGACAGTTTCCTTCTCGATGTGCCCGAACTGTTCGACACGGTTACCGGCTTCCTCAATTCGGTTGCCCAGCAGCGCGGCCTGACGAGCTGAACGCCATGAACGAACTGTCGCAACTCACGCCAAAACCACCACGCGATCGCAGCGATCTGCAGCTGATCTGCAACATGGTGGCAGAAGGCTCCAAGGTGCTGGATGTGGGCTGCGGCGATGGCAGCCTGTTAAAGATGCTGACCGACCGCAAGAACGTCGCCGCCCGCGGGGTTGAGCTCAGCCAGGCCGGGGTGAACCGCTGCGTGGTGCAAGGTCTCTCGGTGGTCCAGGGCGATGCCGACACCGACCTTGAGACCTATCCAAACAAGAGCTTCGACTACGTCATCATGAGCCACACCATCCAGGCCACGGACCGGCCAAAAGTGGTGCTTGGAGAAATGCTGCGTATTGGCCGCCAGGCAATCGTCTCGCTGCCGAATTTCGCCCACTGGCTGGTGCGCTATCAGATTGCCCTTAAGGGCCATATGCCGCTCAGCGAGAACCTGCCGATCCCGTGGTACGAGACACCGAACGTGCATTTTTGCTCGATCAAGGATTTCCGCAAATTGGCCAACGAAATCGGCGCGACCGTGGAACAAGAGATCGCCTTTGATGGCGAAGGCCGTCAGTTGACCGGGCTTCGCGGCGGCCTGATGGCGAACCTCATGGCCGAGCGCGCCGTTTTTCTGTTGTCGAAATAGCAGCGTTTGCCGACCCTGGCGCACGCGCGAGCTCGGGCACCATCTCTTTCTGGCGCTCGCGCCGAACCGCGGCAAACACCTGCTTTTGCGCATCCACAATGATCACGCCGGACATCATCAGCCCGCTCATCAGGCCGAGCCGTTCCCAGGCCGGCGCTGACCGCATCACGAAGCCGCGTTCGATCGGCGGCACGAACAGGGCATGGGCCCAGCCCCCGGGGTTGAACATGGAATCGCGCAAGAGCTGCGTAAACTGGCTGCGCGAGAACGGCCGCCCGTGGCCGAACGGCGTTGAATCGAGGCGGGCCCACATGCCCCTGCGGTTGGGCACCACGAAAACACAATGCCCTTGTGGGCTCATCACCCGCCAGAGTTCACGCAACATGGCGCGGCGGCTCTCGGTCAGCTCAAGGCTGTGCACCACCAAGGCAAGATCAATGGAGCTGTCTTCCAGCGGCAACTCGGTCTCATCGGCAAGGCACGTTGCGCTCGGCCCACCCGGCGGCCAGTGGGTTACGCCCTGCCAGGCGGGCATGAACCCGAGCACACTTTCCGCCTCTGCCCGCCACGGGTCCAAATAGGGCACCGCGTAGCCAAGGCCCATGATGCGCAGGCCTTTGTGGACCGGCACCCGGGCGCGGATCCTATGGGTGATCAGCCGCCGGGCCATATGGCCGAGCGGGCGCGAATAGAAATCCTTCAGGTCGACCACGTCCATTTTCGCAATGTAGCATAAGCTCTGGACCGGGACAGGGCCGACGTGCGATCAATCAGCGAACAAGGATAATGGAGTGCCCCATGGCCCAATTGCAGGTTCACCAGTTTCCCGCCCTCAGCGACAATTACGGTTTTCTCATCCACGATGCCGACGCGGGCGTGACCGCCAGCATCGATGCACCTGAAGAAGGCGCGGTGCGCCAGGCGCTGGCCGACACCGGCTGGTCGCTGACCCACATCCTGACCACCCACCACCATGCCGACCACACGCAAGCCAATGCGCCATTGAAGGCCTCCACCGGCTGCATGATCGTCGGCCCCAAGCCGGAGGCCTCAAAGGTGCCGGGCATCGATCTGGCGCTGGGCGAAGGCGACACGTTCGATTTCGGCGGCCACATTGCCCGCGTGTTCGAGACCCCGGGCCACACTCTCGGCCACATCGTCTATCACTTTGCCGATGACGGCGTGTGCTTTGCCGGCGACACGCTGTTCCCGCTCGGCTGCGGGCGGGTGTTTGAAGGCACCATGGATCAGATGTGGTCCTCCATGGAGAAGATGGCCGCCCTGCCGCCGGAAACGGTGGTCTACTCGGCCCACGAGTACACGCAAGCCAATGCCGCCTTTGCGCTCACCGCTGAACCGGACAATGCCGCCCTGAAAGCACGCGCTATGGAGATTGACAAGTTGCGTTCCGATAGTACGGCCACGGTGCCAACGACAATTGCGCTGGAGCTGGAAACCAACCCGTTCCTGCGCGCCGGCAGCGCGGCCCGGTTTGCCGAGGTGCGAACCGCCAAGGACAATTTCTGACGCGATGGCCCTCAGCGCAGAAGAGATCATCAGCCGGCTCGGTCTGCAGCCCCATCCGGAAGGCGGGCACTATCGTGAGACCTGGCGCGCTGAAGCCGCACCCGGGGAACGGGCGGCCGGCACCGCAATCTACTTCCTGCTCAAGGCGGGCGAAGTCAGCCATTGGCACCGGGTGGATGCCGCCGAGATGTGGCATTGGTACGCGGGCGCGCCGCTGGCGTTGAGCATCTCCGAAGATGGCCAGAAGAGCAAACCGTCGATCTTGGGCCCGGCTTTTGAAGACGGGCAAAGTCCACAACTCATTGTGCCGGCCAATGCCTGGCAATCGGCCCGCAGCTTGGGCGAATGGACCCTGGTGGGGTGCACGGTTTCGCCGGGCTTTGAGTTCTCAGGATTTGAAATGGCACCCGGTGAGTGGCATCCAGGTCAGGACGTAAGCTAGCCATTACCCCGCATCCCTGCGAAAGCAGGGATCCATAGAACGGCGCAAACCGCTTGCTAAGAGCTATGAGCCCCTGCTTTCGCAGGGGCGCGGGAGGAAGGCAGAGCCTCGTCAGTCCATGTACTGGCCGCCATTGGCGCTCAGCGTGGAACCGGTGATGAACCCTGCATCATCAGACGCCAGGAACACAACGCAGCGCGCAATCTCTTCAGGCTCGCCGAGGCGGCCGGTGGGGATGTGCGGCAGGATCGACTTCTCCAGAACATCCTGGGGCACCGCCAGCACCATCTCCGTGCCGATATAGCCCGGGCAAATGGCATTCACGGTGATGCCCTTGCGCGCGCCTTCCTGGGCCAACGCCTTGGTGAAACCCAGATCACCCGCCTTGGCGGCTGAATAGTTGGCCTGACCCATCTGGCCCTTCTGGCCGTTGATCGACGAGATATTGATCACCCGGCCGAAGCTGCGCTCGCGCATGCCTTCCCAAACCGGGCGGGTCATGTTGAACAGCGAGTTCAGGTTGGTGTTGATCACCGCGTACCATTGCTCGGACGTCATTCTGTGGAACATGCCGTCCTTGGTGATGCCGGCATTGTTGACCAGAACTTCAACCGGGCCAAGGTCGGCTTCAACCTGGGCAATTCCTGCGCTGCAGGCATCGAAGTCACCCACATCCCATTTGTAAACCGGAATGCCGGTTTCTTCCTTGAAGGCATTCGCCTTCTCATCATTCCCGGCATAGGTGGCGGCCACATTGTAGCCGGCCTCTTTCAGCGCAACAGAAATCGCGCCGCCAATGCCACGGGTGCCGCCCGTGACCAAAGCAACTCTAGACATCGTCAGTTTCCTTTTGTCTGCCGGCCGGGCCCCAATGGCCCATCTCACTCCCGGCGAATTTCACTCCAGTTTCCCATGGAGAGCTGAGGAAGGCCTCAGCTCCGCTCCACGCACATGGCGACGCCCATGCCGCCGCCGATGCACAATGTGGCCAGGCCCTTGCTGGCATCACGCCGCTCCATCTCATGCAGCAGCGTCACCAGAACCCGGGCGCCAGAAGCCCCGATCGGGTGGCCAATGGCAATGGCGCCACCGTTCACGTTCACTTTGTCGGTGTCCCAACCCATGTCCTTGTTCACCGCGCAGGCCTGGGCGGCGAAGGCTTCGTTGGCTTCCACCAGATCCAGATCGTCAGCCGACCAGCCGGCATTTTCCAACGCCTTGCGCGAAGCCGGGATCGGTCCTGAGCCCATGATTGCCGGATCCACACCAACGGTTGCGAACGAGGCGATGCGTGCCAGGGGTTTGAGCCCGCGCTTTTCGGCTTCCTTAGCTTTCATCAGCACAACCGCAGCCGCACCGTCGTTGATGCCAGAAGCATTGGCCGCCGTCACCGTGCCTTCCTTGCTGAACGCAGGGCGCAGCTTGGCAACACTGTCCAGGGTGGCGCCGTGGCGTATATATTCGTCATCTTCCACCACGATGTCGCCCTTGCGGTGCTTCACCGTGACGGGGATGATTTCGTCTTTGAACTTGCCGGCCTTCTGGGCCGCTTCGGCCTTGTTCTGCGAGGAAACGGCGAAACTGTCCTGATCATCGCGGGTGATCTGCCACTTTTCGGCAACGTTCTCCGCCGTGGTGCCCATGTGATAGCCGTTGAAGGCATCCCACAGGCCGTCTTTGATCATAGTGTCCACCATCTTGTAGTCGCCCATCTTATGGCCGTCGCGCAGGTGCGCGGCGTGGGGCGACATGGACATGTTCTCCTGGCCGCCGGCGACGATGATATCGGCCTGGCCCGTGGCGATCTGCTGGGCACCCACGGCCACCGACCGCAAGCCCGAGCCGCACACCTGGTTCAAAACCCATGCGGTGGCTTCTTTCGGCACGCCAGCATTGATGGCCGCCTGGCGGGCCGGGTTCTGGCCCTGGGCGGTGGTGAGCACCTGGCCGAGAATGACCTCGTCCACATCGTCCGGCGACACCTTGGCGCGCTCAAGAACGCCTTTGACCACAGCGGCGCCCAGATCATGAGCGGGAACCGAGGCGAGTGATCCGCTGAACGATCCTACCGGTGTGCGCCCGGCGGATACGATTACGATATCGCTTGCATTCGACATAACGACTTCCTCCGAAGACAGGATTTTGCATTGCACAATGAATCTGTTTTCCACTGTTGCAAAGCAGCATGAATAAAGCAATGGTCCAAAAGGTTAACACATATAAACCAGACCATGTACCGCTATTCTGACCCACATTTGAATGAATTGCGAGTCCACAATGCCTGTCGCAGGTTATTTGCTCTTGCGAAAACGATCTCGCACATGCACAAATACCGCAGCATTTTGTGCAGCATAAATTTTGCTGCGTCGCACAATAAAGGATGTTCTGGTGACAAAGCGCACACACTCAAATGGTGAGCCGATTACCATAAAGAAATATGCCAACCGCCGGCTCTACAACACGTCTGCGAGCAC
>CAJHYS010000292.1_pt1 | contig 11428 bp, 8 predicted proteins | sample 9198801 | NCBI WGS metagenome assembly CAJHYS01 (sample SAMEA7708368, study PRJEB35096) | sediment metagenome | biome: marine neritic benthic zone biome [ENVO:01000025]; feature: sediment [ENVO:00002007]; material: shallow marine sediment [ENVO:03000034] sea grass bed [ENVO_01000059] ...
CACCATTGCCATGAAGATCTCAAAGCGGGTCTATGTGATGGGCCACGGCCAGATGGTGTTTGAAGGCACACCCGATGAGCTGCAAGCCGATGCCGATGTGCGCAAGCAGTGGCTGGAGGTTTAGGGCGTGATCCGTCAGCAAATGGAACCCACAGGCCCATAGGCCCAGGTGCCCGCACCAATACGCCCTGAATGCATGAATTTGCGATCTTCAGAGCAACGGCCGACGCAAAGCAGCGGCGCCTTGAGGCCGGACCGTGAGCGCGGCCGGTCCGACGCGGGGTCCGTGTGGCCGGGCGGCAGTTTGCCGGTTGCCTCGGGTCACCGACCGCGAGCGCAGCGCCGATCTCTATCTTTGCGCCAAAGGCGACGGCAATGACAGGATCGACGACCAGGAAGGCTTCAGCTCGTCCAGTGCCCGGCACGACGTGCTCCATCTCACCGACATTCTGGCAAGCGAGGTGGCGCTCAGCCGAACCGGTATCGAGCTCTATATCGACATTCTGCCCACCGGTGAGCAGATCCACGTGAATGACCATTTCTGGAGAGTGGGCTATCGCGGGATCGACGAGATTCGTTTCGCCGACGAGGAAGTTTGGGACAATGACGACATCTTCCAGATTATCGCCGGCGGAGCCGCCGAGATCGACACGGCGACCGTGGCCGGCACCGACGGTGACGATGTCCTGACCGGAAGCTACGATAACGACCTGTTCGAGGGCGGGCTCGGCGATGATATTCTGATCGGCGGCTACGGCGTCGACTGCTATGACGGCGGCGAAGGCGTCGATACCGCCGACTTCAGCTACACCATCCACGACTGGTCGCTGGATCTGACCGCCGGGCGGGCCGTGCAGAGCGCAACCGGCATGAGCGAAACGCTGACCTCGATCGAGAACCTCATCGCAGGCTCCGGCAACGACGTGCTCACCGGGAACGCGGCCGCAAACCGGCTTCAGGGCGGTGAGGGCAACGACGTGCTTGAAGGCGGGCTTGGCGACGACGTGCTGGAAGGCGGCGCCGGCTCCGATGACTACCGTTTCAGCCGGGGCGACGGCCGAGACCTCATCTTCGACAGTGGTCTTGGCGCTGAGAACAGGCTCCTCGTCCACGGCTATACGCGCCAGGACGTGACGGTCTTTGAAGATGTCGGCAACAATCTGGTCACCGTCACATTCGCCGGAACGGACGACATGGTGACCATCCGAAACACCGCAGCCCTCCTGGGCGGCTCGGTCATCGATCTGATTGTGTTCGACCAAGGGCCGAGCCTTGTGCTGGCCGAAACGGCGGCCATGCAGAACCTGGCGCCGGTGGGCGAAGACGATGTCGGCTTTGTGGTCGCCGAGGGTGAGCTGCTTCAAATCAGTGCAGCCTCCCTGTTGCAGAACGACCGCGATCCGAACGGCACTGATCTTGACCTGGCGTCCGTCTCCAATGTGGCGGGCGGCGACGTTTCGCTCACCAGCGACGGCATGATCACATTCCGGGCAGATGCCGGATTTGTGGGCGAGGCCTCGTTCGACTACATGCTGACCGACGGCGCCCTGACCGCACAGGCCACTGTGTTCTTGGATGTGTTTGCGGCAAATGCGGCGCCCCGAGTGGAAGCGGATTCCGGTTGGGAAACCACCTGGAACCGCGCGCTGACACTGAGCGAGGCCGATCTCCTGGATAACGACGAGGACAGGGATGGCGACGACTTCTGGATCATGAGCGTTCAGAACCCGCTCAACGGCACTGTCAATATGGACGACGACGGCACCATTGTCTTCACGCCCACCTCCGTCTTTACAGGCGCCGCCGGCTTCGATTACACGGTCGTCGATGCCAGTGGCGGCACGGCCACGGCCAGCGTTTCGCTGACTGTGACGGAGGCCATCATTGCCGATCCGATCCTCCATGCTACCATGGATGAAGCCGACTTTATCGACTACAGCGACCAGATGGGGCCGGTGGTGGTCTTTTCCGGTGGCGGCGATGACACGGTTCTGGGCTCGTTCCTCAACGACGTGATTGTCGGCCAAGCCGACGATGACATTCTTCGCGGGGGCGCCGGCAACGACATGATGATCGGGGGTCACGGGTCCGACACCTTCATTTACGAGGACGGCTTCGGCGTTGACACCCTCATAGGCTTTGAGACCAGCACCGGCTCTGAGATCACGGGCAGCGCAGACGTGATCGATCTTTCCGGCACCTCAAGCATCACCGGCTTTGCCGATCTTGTTGCCAACCATCTGGAGGTGGAAGACGGAACTGCCACGATCGTCGACGGCGCCGACAAGATCATCCTTTTGAATGTTGCCGCCGGGGATCTGACCGCCGCCGACTTCGTGTTCTGACCCACCTTGCCGAGACGGTTTGAACTTGTCACACTGCACGTGTTGACGGTCAACCAGCCGGCGGGAGGGGCTGATGCGCGGCTTAATGATGGATCATCCCTTGCTGGTCAGCGACCTGATCGAGCATGCCGCCCTGAACCACGGCTTTCAGGAAATCGTCAGCCGCACCGTTGAGGGCCCGATCCATCGCTACACCTATGCCGATGCCCTGAAGCGCATCAAGAAGCTGGCGGGCGCCCTGGACCGGTTGGGCGTCAAGCTGGGCGACCGGCTGGCCACGCTTGCCTGGAACGGCTACCGGCACTTTGAGCTTTACTACGGCGTTTCCGGCTCAGGCGCGGTGTGCCACACCATCAACCCGCGCCTGTTTGCCGACCAGATCGTCTACATCATCAACCACGCCGATGACCGCTTCATCTTCCTCGACCTCACCTTCGTGCCGCTGCTGGAAGCGCTGGCCGATCAATTGCCCCATGTGGAGGGCTACATCGTCCTCACCGATGCGGCCCACATGCCGCAAACCAGCCTGCCCAACGTGATGTGCTACGAAGACCTCCTGGCGCCCGAAGACGAAAGCTTCGACTGGCCGGTGTTCGATGAGAACACGGCCTCGTCCATGTGCTACACCTCCGGCACCACCGGCAACCCAAAGGGCGTGGTCTATTCCCACCGCTCCACCATCCTGCACACCTTCTTCCAATGCGGCGGCGAGAGCTTTGAGCTCTCAAGCCGGGCCGTGGTGATGCCAGCGGTGCCCATGTTCCATGCCAATGCCTGGGGCCTGCCCTATGCGGTCTGCATGGCAGGGGCCAAGCTCGTCCTTCCCGGCGCGGCCTATGACGGGGCCTCGATCTGGGAGCTGCTGGACACCGAGAGGGTGACGTTCGCCGCGGGCGTTCCCACCATCTGGATGATGCTGCTCGACCATGTGCGCCAGGCGGGCAAGCGCTTTGATCATTTGCGGCAGACCGGCATCGGCGGCTCGGCCGTGCCGCTGGCCATGGTGGAGGCGTTTGAAGATGAGTATGAGGTTCAGGTCTTCCATGCCTGGGGCATGACGGAGACCAGCCCGGTGGGCACCACCGGTGCCTTCAACTGCAAGGTCTGGCAGATGCCGCTGGAGGCCCGGCGCCGTTATCAGATCAAACAGGGCCGTTCGATTTTCGGGGTGCAGCTGAAGATCGTGGGCGAGAAGGGCGAGACCTTGCCGCGCGACGGGGAAACGTTCGGCCAGCTTGCCGTGAAGGGCCCCTGGATTGTCGGGGCTTATCACGACAATGACGAGGCCAACGCCAGCCAGTTCACCGAAGATGGCTGGTTCCTCACCGGCGACGTGGCAACGCTCGATGAGTACGGTTACATGACCATCGTCGACCGGGCCAAGGATGTGATCAAGTCGGGCGGCGAATGGATCAGCTCCATTGATCTGGAGAATGCCGCCGTTGGCCATTCGGCCGTGTCCGAGGCGGCGGTAATCGGCATCGCCCACCCCAAGTGGGACGAGCGCCCGCTTCTGATTGTTGTGAAGGCACAAGGCGCCGCGGTGACGGACGGTGAGATTCTGAAGTTCCTTCGGGGCAAGATCGCCAAGTGGTGGATGCCGGACGCTGTGGAGTTTGTGGACGAACTGCCGCATACCGCCACGGGCAAGATCGCCAAGCTGAAACTGCGCGATCAGTTCAAGGACTATGTGCTGCCGACGGTGGGAGGCTAGGGCAACCTCCGATCAGACGGTTACGTCTGAGCGGAGATAAGTTGCCCGCCCATAACGATAGTCTGGGGCAAGTTCTGCTCAACCTGAGCAGAACTTGCCCTTGTGCCTCGCGCGGGTGTTTGTACTTCCGTCACCCTGGAATTTGCGTGGGCAATTGTCCGGGGCCCAGGAGCCGCACCCTTTGAACTTCACCTCCCGGCATTCGCGGGGATGACGGAAAGAGAAGTGGGGATGACGGGAAGAGAAGAGAGGGTGACGGAGAAGGGACAGGGTTGCAGCTACGCCGGATAGGCCGCGCAAAGCCCGGCAACCTTTTCCCGGGGCCCAACCGCCCCCTCGTCCAGGCGTCCAGCCGCCGCCGCCTCGATAAGATCGGCAATGCACGTTCCCAGCACCGCCATCTCCGCCTCGCCCAACCCGCGCGTGGTGGCCGCCGCGACCCCCAGCCTGAGGCCCACCCAATCGGCCGGGCGGGGTGCATCGAAGGGCACCGGGTTCTTGTTTGACGTGATGTTGGCCGCTGCCAGGGCGCGCTCCGCATCAGAGCCGATGAGGCCATGGGGAGACAGATCCAAAAGCAGCATATGCGTGTCGGTGCCCCCGCTGACGATCTTGATGCCGCGCCCGCTCAACGCGCCCGCCATGGCCCGGGCATTGGCCACAACCTGATGGCCATAGTGCTTGAACGCAGGCTGCAAAGCCTCGCCCAGACACACCGCCTTGGCCGCAAGCACGTTGGAATGAAGAGAGCCCTGGACGCCTGGAAAGATCGCCGTTTGCAGTTTGCCGGCAAATTCATCTGAACACGACAGGATCAGCCCGCCGCGGGGGCCCCTCAACGTCTTTGTGGTGGTGCAGGTGACAATGTCCGCATGGGGCACCGGTGAGGGATAGGCACCCGCCGCCACCAAACCGGCATAGTGGGCCATGTCCACCAGAAGCCGGGCGCCCACCTCTTCGGCAATCTCGGCCATGGCGGGAAAATCGATTTCGCGCGGATAGGCCGAGCCCCCGGCGATCAGCAGCTGCGGGCGGAGTTCGCGCGCCTGGGCGGCGATGGCGTCATAGTCCATCAGCCCGCTGTCGCGCTCCACAGTGTAATAGTGGGCATCAAACCAGCGCCCGGAAAGGTTCGGCTTGGCCCCGTGGCTGAGATGGCCGCCGGCGGCAAGATCAAGGCTCAGGATCTTGTCGCCCGGTTGGACCAGGGTGAAGAACACCGCCTGATTGGCCTGGGTGCCCGAATGGGGCTGCACGTTGGCGTAGTCCGCGCCGAACAATTCCTTGGCCCGGTCAATCGCCGCCTGCTCCACCACGTCCACAAACTCGCCGCCCCCGTGGAACCGCTTGCCCGGATAGCCCTCAAGCGTCTTGTTGGCCATCTCATGGCCAAGCGCCTCCAACACGCCGGCACTGACAATGTTCTCTGAGGCGATCAGCTCGATCTGGTTTTGCTGGCGCGCCTTTTCATCGGCAAGGGCGGCGGCAATCAACGGGTCACTCTTCGCCAGGGGATGCGGGAAGGGCGTGCTCATGAGGTTTGCTCCTGGGGGGCGGTTGGGCCGGTCGGCAAAAAACCATAGAGCCCCTGGCGCGCGCAAACCAGTTTTGATAAATCTTAGGCCTAGAATTTCTATGGGTGCTGCAATGGCGATTTCCCCTCCCCGGCCCACAGGCCCGCCCCTCAATGCGCTTCGCGCCTTCGAAGCGGCAGCCCGCCACGGCAGCTTCAAGGCGGCGGGCGAGGAACTGGCGGTGACCCCGGGTGCCGTGGCGCAACACATCAAGTCTCTTGAGGCCTGGGCCGGCGCCCCGCTGTTTTCGCGTCTGGCGCAAGGGGTCGAGCTCACCGCTCTTGGCCGCACCGTGCTGCCCGGCTTCATCGCCGCGTTCGACCAGATGAGCGAGGCCGTGCAGACCTTGCGTACTGCGGCCCGGCCCAACCACATCCGCATTGCCGCGCTCCCCAGCATCGCCCAGCTCTGGCTCTCGCCCCGCCTGCCGGCGATCCGCGAGGAGGCCGGCGATGTCACCATCTCGGTGACCGCCCTGGAAGCGCCGCCCAAGCTGAGGCGCGAGCAGTTCGACCTTTCCGTCTTTATCGAGACCGCCCCCGGTCATCGGGCGGTCATCGAGGTCTGCGCCGACGTGATCTTTCCCGTCTGTGCCCCGGCTCTGGCGCGCAGCCTTGCCTCCCCGGACGACTTGAGAGACCAGGTGTGCCTTCGCGATGCGGCCTGGGCCGGCGATTGGGTCACCTGGCTGAAAGCGGCCGGCGCCGGATTGGATGTCCAGCCTCAGGGGCCTGTGTTCTCGCTCTACAGCCTGGCGGTGGAAGAGGCCAAGAACGGGGCCGGCATCCTGATGGGGCACGAACCCCTGGTGCGCCCTCACCTTGAGGCCGGCAGCCTGGTGGCGCCGTTCGATATGCGGGTCCCGTTGGATGCCAAACTGGTGATCGGCGCGGCCCGCCCGGTGCGGCCCGCTTCGGCCCTGGCCGGCGTGGTTGGTCTGCTGTGCGCTTGAGTGAATGGCGTCCCCGGTTTGCATTTTTCGCCTCCTTGTTTTGCGGATGTTCTCATGGTTGATGATATAGGAAATTTAACCCAGATTGTCAAGGCGAAAATTACAATTTATGATATTTATTTCCTGAAAATTGGAATATCAGACAGTTAGTGAACAAAACATATCCTATATAGGAAATATTCTACAAATACGGGTTATCGGTTGCAGAAAACCGTTCTGTTGACCTTCAATGGCGGAAGAGCAGATTTTGCGGAGGTGTTGGGGCCGCCCCTACCCGCGCTCGCGCAGTTCCGGCGGCGGGGCTTTCCAGTCCGTGTCGTCCATGTCGGGAGCCGCCTGGCGGTCTTCGCGCATCAGGCGTTCGGCCAGTTCCTGGGCCTTGTGGCTCTCGGTGATGAGGGCCTCCTCATCGTCCATGTGCTTCACCGTATCGCGCAGGTTCTGCTCATCATGGCTGCGGAACTTGAGCACCAGCCGGTGCGCCTTGTAGGCCCTGAAGCCCAAAACCTGCAGCGCATCCTTGCCCATGTCGAGCGACGAGCCGAAGGTTTCGCGATAGACATGCTCAAGGCCGGCATTCATCAGCTCATAGGCATGGCGCCGGTCATAGGCCCGGGCGAAGATCTTCAAATGGGGATAGTGCTTCTGGGCCGCCTCGGCCACCGCCAGGATCTGCTCGCGGTCGTCCAGCGCGATCACCAGGAGCTTGGCCTCGTCCGCGCCGGCCGCATGCAGAAGGTCGGGCCGCGAGGCATCACCATAATAGACCGACCAGCCGAACTTGCGCAAAAGCTCAATCTGGGAAGGGTCATGCTCCAGCACCTTAAAGCCGATGCCGTTGGCCGAGAGCAGGCGGCCCACGGTCATGCCGAAGCGGCCATAGCCGACGATGATCGCAGGGGTCTCGCCGATCTCGATCTCGTCATATTCCGGCTCGTCCTGCTCGGCCTGAAGCTTGCGGGCGACCAGCCTGTCATAGGCGATCAGCATCAGGGGCGTGAGCGCCATGGTGATCGCCACCACCGCGATCAACTGGTTGGCCATCTCCTGGGAGAGCACCCGGCTCTGGGTGGCAAACGAGAACAATACAAAGGCAAACTCGCTGCCCTGGGCCAGAAAGCAGGCGAACAGAAGGGCGCTGTTGACCTGCATGCGGAAGACCCGGCCGAGAAGATAGAGCACGAACAGCTTGATGGCGATGAGCCCCACAACGAGAGCGGCGATGAGCAGCGGGTCGTTGGCGATCAGGGCAAAGTTGACGCTGGCCCCCACCGACATGAAGAAGAGGCCGAGCAGCAGGCCTTTGAAGGGCTCGATGTCCATTTCCAGCTCGGCCCGGTATTCGCTGTCGGCCAGCATCACGCCGGCCACGAAGGTGCCGAGCGCCGGCGACAGGCCCACGGTCTCCATGAGCAGGGCAATGGCCACCACGATCAGAAGGGCAGCCGCGGTGAAGGCTTCGCGGATGCGGCTTTCGGCGATGTAGCGGAAGGCCGGCCTCAGCACATAGCGGCCGGCCACGATGATCGCCACCAAGGCCCCCAGCACCAGGGGCGCGCGCTGCCAGGCCGGCAGGTTGTCGATCATCGACTGGCTGGTGTCGGCCTCGTTGATGTTGATGCCCATCCAGAAGTCGGGAACCGTCAAAAGCGGCATGATGGCCAGCATGGGGATCACGCTGATGTCCTGGAACAGAAGCACCGAAAAGGCGTTCTGGCCGGGCTCGGAGCGCATCACCCCGCGCTCGCGCAAGGTCTGCAGCACAATGGCCGTCGATGACAGCGACAGGATGAGCCCGATCGCCAGCGCCTCGCGCCAGTTGAGCGAGAAGCTCAAGCCCACAGCGAAGATGAAGAACGCGGTGAGCGCCACCTGAAAGCCGCCCAGCCCGAAGATCGAGGTGCGCATGGACCACAAGAGCCGGGGCTGCAGCTCAAGGCCGATGATGAAGAGCATCATCACCACGCCGAACTCGGCAAAGTGCAGGACATCGTCGCCCGACGTCAGGCCCAGAACGTAAGGCCCGATCAGGACCCCGGCAATCAGATAGCCGAGCACCGAGCCCAGCCCCAAGCGCTTGGCCACCGGCACGGCAATGACCGCTGCGGTCAGGTAGATGAAGGCGCCGGCGAGAAAATCGTGTGAGCTCATGGGCTTGCGCCCTCCAGCCCGTAGAGCTTGCCGGCCGCATTGTTGGCCAGCCGGTAGCGTGCCAGGGCCTTGGGGTCGATGCGCTCATCGCGCAGGCCGCACACGAGATCCTTGTAGAGGCCGGCGCTCTGGGCGAGTTCGGCGCGCGCCAGCCGGCGGCCCTCGAACACCACATAGGGCGGCAGATAGCCCATCCGGCAGAGCGCGGCGGTTTGGGCAATTGGGGCCAGGAACTCTGGAATGGTGTAGCGGTTCTTGCCGGTCTCGCCATAGGCATCGGCGCTGCCGCCGGTGCTGAGCGCGTTCATCAGGAACTTGCCCTCAAGGGCCCGGCCGGTGCGCCCATAGGCCCAGCCATGCTCCAGCACCAGATCGGTCCATTCCTTCAAGATGGCCGGCGTGGAGTACCAATAGAAGGGATGCTGGAAGATGATCAGGTCGGCGGCTTCCAGGCGCTTCTGCTCGGCCGCCACGTCGATGTTGAAATCGGGATAGCGCTCGTAAAGGTCCAGCACCGTGATGGCGGCTTCGCGGCGAATGCCGGCCAGGAGCTTGCGGCACACAACCGAAGCTTCAAGAGTGGGATGGGCGGCAAGCACCAGTATCTTCATAGGCATCCGGAATCAGGCAGTCTCAGCGCAAAGCAGTCTACCTGCTCGCTGATTCGCCACCCAGACAAACAATGCCTATTGAGGAAAGCTGTGCAGAAACGAAAAAACCGGCCAGCCGGATCTTTAAACCCGGCTGGCCGGCACTCTTATAAAATGCAGCCCGAAGCCTTAGCCTGGCCGGTATTGCTGAACCCGCGTCGCGCGCAGGCCCGGCAAGCCGTGACGGTCGATCGACCGCTGCCAGCTGAGATACTCTTCGGTGGTCAACTTATAGCGCCCGCACGCCTCTTCGAGGCTGAGCAAGCCGCCGCGGACCGCGGCCACAACCTCCGCCTTGCGACGAATGACCCAGCGCCGGGTCGTTGTCGGCGGCAGATCTGCAACTGTCAATGGCGTGCCATCGGGACCGATGACATAGTTGACCCGTGAACGAACGTGACTCATGATATACTCAAAACCTGATACGCATACAAACTCACTAACCCCCTCAAACTAGGCCGGTGCGCTTAAAAAAGGTCTAAAAAGAAGCGAATAATTCGCAAACATCGGGGGCCTTTGTGTCTCAAATTCGCACAAATGAGCGAAATTGGCTGGCCTTTCCCTGAACACGCGTCATGACAGGTAAACGCCCGCACCGATTGCACCTGGCGCCCAAGGGGCCTATATGAGCCCCCTATTGATCCATAAAAGCACGCGAAAACTCAGCCATGGCGGCACCCTTGAACACATTGGACTTTGCCAAGCCCCCGGGCGAAACCCGGGTGGTTGTGGCCATGTCGGGCGGTGTGGATTCATCCGTCGTGGCCGCCCTGCTGCACGAGCAGGGTTACGAGGTGATCGGCGTCACCTTGCAGCTTTATGATCATGGCGCCGCGGTGGCCAAGGCCAGGTCGTGCTGCGCCGGCCAGGACATTCACGATGCCCGCCGGGTGGCCGGCGACCTGGGCATCCCGCATTATGTGCTGAACTATGAAAGCCGCTTCCGCCAGTCGGTGATCGACGATTTCGCCGACAGCTATCTGCGCGGCGAGACCCCGATCCCCTGCGTGCGCTGCAATCAGGGGGTGAAGTTCCACGATCTCCTGAGCATGGCCCGCGAGCTGGGCGCCGATTGCCTGGCCACCGGTCATTATGTGGAAAGCCGCGCGCCTGAGGGCGGCACGGGCCCCCGCACCATGCATGTGCCGGCCGACATGGCCCGCGATCAAAGCTATTTCCTCTTCGCCACCACCCAGGAGCAGCTTGACTATTTGCGCTTTCCGCTGGGCCACATGAAGAAGGACGAGGTGCGCGCCCTGGCTCAGAAGCATGGCCTGGCCGTTGCCGCCAAGCCGGACAGCCAGGACATCTGTTTCGTGCCGAACGGCGATTATGCCTCCGTCATCGCCAAGCTGAGGCCGCAAGCCCATGATCCCGGCGAGATCGTGCATCTGGACGGCCGGGTTCTGGGGCGCCATGACGGCATCATCAATTTCACCATCGGCCAGCGCCGCGGGCTTGGGATCACCGTGGGCGAACCGATTTATGTGATCTCCATCAATGCGGCCCAAAAGCGCGTGGTGGTTGGCCCCAAGGAGGCCTTGTTCACCCGCGAACTCACCTTGCGCGAGCTCAACTGGTTGGGCGGGCCGGAACCTGAGGGCGAGCGGCAGGTCCATGCCAAGGTCCGCTCTACCCGCCCGGCGGCGCCGGCAAGCTTGCAGGCCGGCGAAGCAGGGGTCAGGGTGGTTCTGAACGGCGGCGATCACGGTGTTTCACCGGGCCAGGCTTGTGTTCTGTATGAAGGCGAGGGACCCGGCGCGCGTGTGCTGGGCGGAGGATGGATTGCCGAGGCGAAAAGCCTTGTGCTGGAGGACCTTGTGTCCGGCGCCGAATTGCAGCCCTCACATGCTTGACTTTTGCTCCCGGCGATCCCTATATGCGCCCCGCGCAAAGCAATCGGACGGCGTTGCGTTCGTTTGGAAGGCGGAGTAGCTCAGCTGGTTAGAGCAGCGGAATCATAATCCGCGTGTCGGGGGTTCAAGTCCCTCCTCCGCTACCACAAATTTCCCCCCAATAAATCAATATCTTAGCGAATTGAC
>CAJHYS010000357.1_pt1 | contig 11349 bp, 9 predicted proteins | sample 9198801 | NCBI WGS metagenome assembly CAJHYS01 (sample SAMEA7708368, study PRJEB35096) | sediment metagenome | biome: marine neritic benthic zone biome [ENVO:01000025]; feature: sediment [ENVO:00002007]; material: shallow marine sediment [ENVO:03000034] sea grass bed [ENVO_01000059] ...
GCAAATCGGTCAGCGCGCTCTCCATCATGCAGCTCCTGCCCTATCCGGCGGCGCACCATCCGAACGGCTCCATCACCTTCAAGCAGACCGAATTGATGCATCTGCCCGAAGCCGATATCCGTGCCATCCGGGGTGACGACATCGCCATGATCTTCCAGGAGCCGATGTCGTCCCTCAACCCGCTGCACCAGGTGGAGCGCCAGATCGGCGAAATCCTCCTCACCCACCGCGGCATGAGCGAGACCGACGCCCGCGCCCGTGTTCTGGAACTGCTTGACCTGGTGGGCATCCGCGACCCTGAAACCCGCCTGGCGAGCTACCCTCACCAGCTTTCCGGCGGCCAGCGCCAGCGCGTGATGATCGCCATGGCGCTCGCCAACGAGCCGGACCTTCTGATCGCCGATGAGCCCACTACCGCGCTCGACGTCACCATTCAGGCGCAGATCCTGGTGTTGCTGAAAGACATTCAGGCCAAGCTCGGCATGGCCATGCTGCTGATCACCCATGATCTGGCCATCGTGCGCAAGATGGCCAACCGGGTGAACGTGATGAGCGGCGGCAAGATCGTCGAACACGGGCCCACGGAAAACATCTTCACCAAGGCCAAGCACCCCTACACCAAGCAGCTTCTGGCGGCAGAACCCAGCGGCGATCCGCCGGAGCCCAACGAGACGGCGCCCGTGGTCATGGAAGCCGATGCCCTGAAGGTCTGGTTCCCGGTCAAGCGCGGCCTGATGCGCCGCACCGTGGACCACATCAAGGCGGTGGACGGGGTGACCTTGAAGGTCCGCTCCGGCCAGACCTTGGGCGTAGTGGGCGAATCCGGCTCCGGCAAGACCACGCTGGGTCTCGCCCTGCTGCGCCTGATCTCCTCAGAAGGGCGCATTGCCTACATTGGCAACGCCATCGAGAAATACCAGTCGGCCGAGATGCGGCCCCTTCGCAGCGATCTGCAGATTGTCTTCCAGGACCCGTTCGGCTCGCTCAGCCCGCGCCTCTCGATCCGCCAGATCGTGGAGGAAGGCCTGATTGTCCAGGGCCAGGATCTGACCTACGAGCAGCGCCGCGAGCGCGTGGCCAAAGCCCTCGACGAGGTGGGCATCGATCCGTCCGCCATGGAGCGCTATCCCCATGAGTTCTCCGGCGGCCAGCGCCAGCGCATCGCCATTGCCCGGGCCATGGTGTTGGAGCCGAAATTCGTCATGCTGGACGAGCCCACCAGCGCGCTCGACATGTCGGTGCAGGCCCAGATCGTCGATCTGTTGCGCAGGCTCCAGGAAGACCATGGCCTGGCCTATCTCTTCATCAGCCACGATCTGAAGGTCGTGCGGGCGCTGGCCGACGAGGTGGTGGTGCTGCGCGCCGGCAAGGTTGTGGAACAGGGCCCGGCGGCGGAGATCTTCGACAATCCGGAGAGCGACTACACCAAGGCCCTGATGGCCGCCGCCTTCGATCTGGAAACCGCCCCGGAAGGCGTGGTGGCGCAGTAGAGGGAGATGAGTTTGAGGACGGTCAAGCCGCTTCGACCTGATGTTTCATGATGCCGTCCTCGGGTCAAGCCCGAGGACGGCAGTTTTCAGCAAAAGATCTTGCTTGGTTTAACCCCATCTCGAAAAAGACCCCCCATGGCCGTTCTCTTCGTTCTCAACCGCTTCAATGCGTCCGACTGGTCCGACATGATGCGCGACCGGGGCCCTGATCTGGATGTGCGCCTGTGGCCGGACGAAACAGGCAACCCGGAGGATATCCGCTTCGTGGTGGCCTGGAACCCGCCACCCGGAGAACTGGCGAAATTCCCCAACCTGGAAGTCATCTTCTCCATGGGTGCCGGCGTGGACCACCTCACGAAGGACCCAGATTTGCCCAAGGTGCCGGTGGTGCGCGTCGTGGACGCCGACCTCACCAAGCGCATGACCGAGTATGTGGTGATGAACGTTCTGCTGCATCACCGCCGCTTCAGGCTCTATGACGGCCAGCAAAAGGCGAACGACTGGACCGAACACAGCCAGCCGGCTGCCAATGAAGTGCGGGTCGGCATCATGGGCTTCGGCACCCTGGGCCAGGATTGCGGTGTCATCCTGCGCGATCTGGGGTTCAAGGTCGCCGGCTGGAGCAACAGCCGCAAGCAAGTTGAGGGCATTGAGAGCTTCGCCGGCGATGCCGAGCTTGGAGGCTTCCTGGCGCGCAGCGACATTCTGGTCTGCCTGTTGCCGCACACTCCGGACACCGACCGCATGCTTAACGCGAGCCTTTTCACAAAGCTGCCCCAGGACGGCGCCCTTGGCGGGCCGTTCCTGATCAATGCCGGCCGGGGCAAGGTGCAGAGCGATGCGGACATCTTGGCCGCCCTCAACGACGGCACCCTGAAAGGCGCCTCGCTTGATGTGTTCGAAGAAGAGCCTCTGGCCCCGGACAGCCCGCTCTGGTCCCATCCCGGCGTGGTGCTCACCCCTCATGTGGCGGCAGAATCCTCACCCGTTGCAATCAACGACTATATTCTCGACCAGCTTCGCGGCTATGAACTCGGCGAAGCCTTGTCTAATGTGGTGAACGCCGAGCGCGGTTACTGAGCGCTCACCTGAGAACCAGTACGAACGAACGCCTGCCATGTCTCAAAATCCTGTTTTCGTGGAAGCCACCCGCGGCGGCATCGTTGAAAGCCAGCATCGCGGAGCCTTCGCCGTGGTAACAGCCGACGGCGCGCCGGTGGCCTCAGCAGGCGACATCGATCATGCGGTGTTCCCGCGCTCAGCCATTAAGGCCTTTCAGGCCCTGCCGGTTGTGGAAAGCGGGGCGGCCGACCGTTTCGGCTTCACACCAGAAGAAATCGCCCTGTGCTGCGCCTCCCACGGCGGCGAGGCGCGCCATACCCAAAGCGCCACGCGCATGCTGGCCAAGGTTGGCGTGAGCGCCGATCAGCTGGAATGCGGCGGCCATTGGCCCACCCACCAGCACACCACAAAATGCATGCTGTCCAACGGCAAACGTTTTGGCCAGATCCACAACAATTGCTCAGGCAAACACGCCGGAATGCTGGCCCTCGCCGCCCACCTGGGCGCCGATCCGGCCGGCTACATCGGCATCGATCATCCCGTACAACACGCCGTCCTGGAGACGCTCCAGAGCATGTGCGAGGTGGACCTTTCCGAGGCGCCGGTGGGCATTGACGGCTGTTCGGTGCCCACCTGGGCCTTCCCGTTGCGGAACATGGCGCTGGGCTTTGCCAGATTTGGCGCAAGTCAAAGCCTGGGCGGGGCGAGGCGCCGCGCGGCAGACCGCATCATCGAAGCAGTGCGCGCCCATCCCTTCATGGTGGCCGGAACGGCCAGCGCCTGCACGGTGCTGATGGAAGCGGTGCCCCGGGCTTTCGTGAAGATCGGCGCTGAAGGGGTCTACTGCGCCTGCGTGCCCCATGCGGGGCTCGGCATAGCGCTGAAGTGCGACAGCGGCTCGTCAGATGCTGCGGAAATCTCTATCGCCGGCGTGCTGGCCGCCTTGCCGGTGTGGAGCGAGAACGAGCAGGGCGCCCTCGCTGACCTGGCCGCGCGCCCGCTGCTCAATCGCCGCAAAACCGAAGTGGGCGTGCTGCGCCGCGGGCCTGCTCTTGCAGAGCTCAGCATCCAATTCTGAAGGCCCGGCGCCGCTTCCGGTCACAGACCTGCCGCTCTTGCCCATTTGCATTCGGGCCCCGAAACCCTATTTTTCACTCATGGACCTGGCCCCGGCAGAGACTTACGAGTTCAAACGCACAGGCGGCGGCGTGTTGCTGATTGCCTGCGGGGCCCTGGCGCGCGAGATCATCCAGCTCATCGAGCTCAACAACTGGCGCCATCTCGACGTCACCTGCCTGCCTGCCAAATGGCACAACACACCCGACCTGATCCCTGAAGGGGTGCGCGGCAAAATCCGCGAGGCCAAGGGCAAATACGAGAAAATCTACGTGCTCTATGCCGATTGCGGCACCGGCGGCCTGCTCGACAAGGTGTTGGAGGAAGAGGGCGGCGTGGAGCGCATTGGCGGCCCGCACTGTTATTCCTTCTTCTCCGGCAACGCCCTGTTTGAAGCGCGCGGCGATGAGGACATGCGGTGCTTCTACCTGACGGACTATCTGGCCCAGCATTTCGACAAGCTGATCTGGGAGGGCTTCGCCATCGACCGCCACCCCGACATGGTCTCGTTCGTCTTCGGCAACTACGAGAAGCTGGTCTACCTCGCCCAGGCCCCCACGGACGCCCTGAAGGAAAAGGCTGAAGCCGCAGCCAAGAAGCTCGGCCTCACCTACGAGTACCGTGAAACCGGCTATGGCGACCTGGAGAGCTTCATGCGCTCGGCGGGCTGACGGTCCGCCATGACCCGCACTGTCCGCCCGGCTCGCCCTCACGACGTGCGAAACCTCGCCGCCCTCGGCACCCAAGTGTGGCTTCACACCTATGCGCTTGAGGGCATTCGCGATGCGCTCTCAGACTATGTGTTGCAGGAGCTCACGCCGGAGCGCTTCAGCGAGCATCTTGCTGATCCGGCAACCCGCATCTTCGTGTGCGAGCAGGCAAAGTGCCTGCTGGGCTATCTCAAGATGACCGCATCCGCGGCCTGTCCTCAGGATGAGACCATCACAACCGAGATCGAGACGGTCTATGTGCAGGAGCACCACACCGGCTCAGGCGTCGGCCGTGATTTGCTGAAAGCCGCGTTTGAGGCGGCCCGCCAAACCGGCGCACAGAAGATCTGGCTCAGCGTCTACCACGAGAACAGCGCAGCCCTGGCGTTCTACGACCGCTTGGATTTCCAGGTGGTCGGCGACACCTGGTGGGCGTGGGATGATGAACGTTACCGCAACCTGGTTCTGACCAGAGACCTTTAACCCTCAGCAAGCGCCGCCTTGATCAACGCCTTGGCCTCATCGGAATCCCATTCCGCCGGTCCGAGCAGGCGGCCGATTTCCCGGCCCTCCCGGTCGATCAGGAACGTGGCCGGCAAGCCGATGACCCCGAGCTTCTGCAAGGCATCGGAGGTCTCGTCCACATAGAGCTTCAGCGAGGAGGCTTTGACCTCCTCCAGAAATTTCGCCGACGCCGCAAGGCCCTTGCGGTCGACACTCAAGGCCACCACCTCGAACTGGTCGCTGCCAAACTGTTCCTGCAGGCGGTTGATCGACGGCATCTCGTGGCGGCACGGCGCGCACCAGGTGGCCCACAGGTTGAGCATCACCACCCGGCCCTTCCAGTCGGACAGTTTGCGCTCCTTGTTCTCGCCGTCGCGGAACGGAACCTCAGGCAGTGCCGGAAGGTCGGCCTTCAACACGAAATTCTTCACTTGGCCGGTGATGAGCGCCTTGGAAATCGCCGCAGAACCGCCGGCTGCAGGCATTGCGGCCGTTGTGATTTTCTCCGTCTCGCCACCCGTGAACATCGAAGCGGCCACCGCAGCAATCACCGCGCCGATCAGGAACGGCACCATCAGCCGCTTCATCGGGGCCTGATTTTCCTTGTCTTTTGCTGTCATAGGAACGATTAGGTGTCTTTCATTGCTTTGCCCGGGATTGAGCACGATGACCAACAGAATGTGGGGCGGAAGATTCTCCGCCGGCCCCGACGAAATCATGACCGAAATCAATGCCTCCATTGACTTCGACAAACGCTTTGCAGCCCAGGATATAGCAGGCTCGCTGGCCCATTGCGATATGCTGGCGGCAACCGGCATCATTTCAGAGGCCGATGCGGCGGAGATTAGGCAGGGCCTCACCACAATCCAAACTGAAATTGATCAAGGCACGTTCACGTTTTCGCGGGCGCTGGAGGATATTCACATGAATGTCGAGGCCCGCCTTGCCGAACTGATCGGCCCGGCGGCAGGGCGCCTGCACACCGCGCGCTCGCGCAACGACCAGGTGGCAACCGACTTCCGGCTCTACGTGCGCGACGTGCTCGACACGTTCGACGGCCAGCTTAAAGACCTCCAGCTTGCCCTGGTGGAAAAGGCAAATGCCCACGCAGACACCATCATGCCGGGTTTCACCCATCTGCAGTCGGCCCAGCCGGTCACGTTCGGCCATCACTGCCTGGCTTACGTGGAAATGTTCGCCCGCAACCGGGCCAGACTGACCGATGCCCGCGCCCGGCTCAACCGGTCGCCCCTGGGCGCCGCCGCGCTCGCCGGCACATCGTTCCCCATCGACCGGGAAATGACCGCCAAGGCCCTGGGTTTTGACGGCCCGGCGCGCAACTCCCTTGATGCGGTCTCCGACCGAGATTTTGTTCTGGAAACCCTTGCCGGGGCCAGCATTTGCGCAACCCATCTGTCGCGACTTGCCGAAGAGCTGGTGATCTGGTGCACGGCCCAGTTCGGCTTCGTTAAACTGTCGGACAAGTTCTCCACCGGCTCCTCGATCATGCCCCAGAAGCGCAATCCGGACGCCGCCGAACTGGTGCGCGCCAAAGTGGGCCGCATCCTGGGGGCGCTGAACGCCCTCACCGTGGTGATGAAGGGCCTGCCATTGACCTATTCAAAGGACATGCAGGAAGACAAGGAGCCCGCCTTTGACGCCTTCGACAGCCTGTCCCTGGCTCTGGCCGCCATGACCGGCATGGTGCGCGATCTTGAGCCACAGAAGGAGACCATGCACGCGGCCGCGTCGTCCGGATATTCCACAGCCACGGATCTGGCCGACTGGCTGGTGCGCGTCCTGGGCCTGCCCTTCCGCGAGGCCCATCATGCGACCGGCGCCATCGTGGCCCTGGCTGAGGGCAAGTCCTGCCCCCTGGAGGACCTGAGCCTGGCAGATCTGCAAACGGTGCACGCGGAGATCACCGACGATGTGTTTTCCGTGCTCAGCGTTGAGAACTCCGTGGCCTCGCGCACCTGCTTCGGCGGCACCGCACCGGACAATGTGCGGGCCCAGGTAAAATTTTGGCAGAAGGCCTTAAAGGCCTGACTCTGAGGTGATTTTGCGTTAGAACGTGGATATTGTAGAGTGCTTGGGCGCAAGAATGCGCCCGTCGGGAGAGGATAACGTGCGGCTGACACGGTTTGCCATACTCGCTCTGATGCTTGCCGCCCTGGGGCTCACCGCCTGCGGGCGCGCCGGGCCTCTGGAGCCGCCTCCGGGCCAAGAGAAGGAAGAGGAAGACACGTTCATCCTGGACCCGCTCATTGACCCGGACGGGCCTAAACCCTCAAACTAGAACATGCATCACTTTGAGTATCTGAGCGGCATACTCCATGCCGAGGGCATAAGCCTTGCCCAGATCGCCGATGAGGTGGGAACCCCGTTCTATTGCTATTCCAGCGCCACCCTGGAGCGCCATTTCAAGGTGTTCGATCAGGCCTTTGAGGGCGTGGACCGCATGGTCTGCTATTCGCCCAAGGCCAATTCCAACCTGGCAGTGATGAAGACCCTCAGCGATCTGGGAGCCGGCGCCGACGTGGTGTCGGAAGGCGAACTGCACCGCGCCCTGGCGGTGGGCATTGATCCGGGCAAGATCGTCTTCTCCGGCGTGGGCAAGACGGCTGAAGAAATGCGCTTTGCCCTGGAGGTTGGCATTGCCTGTTTCAACATTGAATCAGAGCCCGAGCTTGAATTGCTCTCAAAAGTCGCCTCCTCCCTGGGCAAGGAGGCGCCGGTCTCCATCCGCGTGAATCCGGATGTGGACGCCCGCACCCACGAGAAGATCACCACGGGCCTGGCCCACAACAAATTCGGCATCTCCTACACCCGTGCAGAAGAGGTCTATGCCCGCGCGGCCGCCTTGCCGGGCATCAGGGTCTCAGGTGTGGACATGCATATCGGCAGCCAGATCACCGATCTGGAGCCGTTTGCCGAAGCCTATGGCCTGATGGCCGAGCTGGTGCACAGCTTGCGCGCCGCCGGCCACACCATCGATCATCTGGACCTGGGCGGCGGGCTTGGCATCCCCTACCGCGGCACCAACGATATCCCGCCCCACCCGGACGAATATGCCGCCATGGTCGAGCGCACCGTGGGTGATCTCGGCTGCAAGCTGGTGTTTGAGCCCGGCCGGATGATCGCCGGCAATGCCGGCATTCTGGTGACCAGGGTCATCTATGCCAAGCCGTCGGGCGGGCGCACCTTCCTGATTGCCGATGCCGCCATGAACGACCTCATCCGCCCCACCCTCTACGATGCCTTCCATGAGATCTGGCCGGTGGATGAGGCCTTGAAGTCGGCGCCCGCCGTCACCGGCGATCTTGTGGGCCCGGTGTGCGAGAGCGGCGACTACATCGCCCGCGACCGCGATTTGCCCGATGCAAAGGCCGGCCAGTTGCTCGCCATCCTGTCCGCGGGCGCCTATGGGGCGGTTCAGGCCGGCACCTACAACACCCGCCTTCTGGTGCCTGAAGTGATGGTGAAAGGCGATGAATACGCCGTGGTGCGGCCCCGGCAGACCTATGAGGAGCTTATTGGCCTCGATAAGTTGGCCGCCTGGCAGTAAAATCTTAGTGGTAGCAATAGCTTAACTGCGTCACAAAACAGTGAGGTCAAGGCCGGGTATTCCTGTCGAATTGCTGTCAAATCATGCTAGTATCTTCGGCGTCATGCAGATGAAGCGCAAACCGGTCAGTGTCGACCAGCGGTTGGACGCAAAAATCTCCAGAGCCAGGTTCGTCTTGCTCTGGGAACAGATTTGGACGGCCGCGTTCCCACTTGTTTGTGTCGTTGGCGTGTTTGCTCTGGCCGCTGTCTCCGGCGCCTTGGAGCTTTTGCCGCGCGAAGTGCATTTCGCTGTTCTGGGCGGGTTCCTGATCGCCGTGGGCGTTGCCCTTCGGCCGCTGTTTTCCGTGCGCATGCCCGATCACGAGACGGCGCTGCGCCGCATCGAAGCGGTCTCCGGCGTGCCCCATCAGCCGGCCACCTCGTACCGCGACACCATTGCCGGCGCCCCGAAGGATGCCGCAAGCCGCACGCTTTGGGCCGCCCACAAGGAGCGTCTCGCCAAGCTCATCGCAGCGCTGAAATCCGGCTGGCCCAGATCGGCCCTCGCCGAACGCGATCCCTTCGGCCTACGCTACGGCCTGGCCATGGCCATCGGTGCCTTCTTCATTCTGAACGGCGGCGACTGGCCCGACCGCATCCAACGCGCCGTGGTTCCGGCCACCAAGACCAATGTTGCCCTCTTCATGGATGCCTGGATCGCCCCGCCCGCCTACACCGGCAAGGCGCCGGTCTTCCTGGCCCGCGGCTCGGCTTCGCGGGCCTCGGTTGAGGACCTTGCCCCGGAAAGCTTCAAGGTGGCCGCCGGCAGTGAGCTGGTGGTCCGACTCAACGGCGCCATCACCCCCATGGCCCGGGTCGAAGCCAGCGGCAGCGGACAGCCGCCGGAGAACTCTGAACACGCCTTCAAATCCACCGATCCCACCGCCGCCCCGGATGCGAGCAAGCCCGGCGCCAGCGAGCTGCGCCTCGCCCTGAAGCGCCCGCAACACGTGGCCATCGTGGAAAACGGCACCGTGATCGCCTCATGGAACTTCACCCTGATCGCCGACAACAAGCCGGAGATCAAGATTTCCGGCCTTGGCCAAACCGCCGATGGAACCTTGCGCTTTTCCTATGAGGCTACCGACGACTATGGCGTGCGCGACATCACCACGGCCTTCTCGCTGGCGGCTGATGAAAAGGGCAAGAACAACCTGGCGATGAACCAGAAGCTGTTCCCGCCTCCCAACTTTGCCGTTGATCTGCCCCGGGTGGATCCCAAGCGGGCTGATGGCAAGGTGTTCCGCGATCTCAGCGCCCATCCCTGGGCTGGCATGAAGGTTGAAATGCGCGTGACCGCCCGCGATGCCGGCGGCCAGTCCGCCGATCATGAGGGCGCCCCGGAGGCGATGACCCTGCCGCAACGGGTGTTCACCGAACCTTTGGCCCGGGCCATCGTTGAACAGCGCAAGGCGCTGATCAGCAACACCGACGATGCCGCATTGGTTTCCCGGGTGCTTGAGGGCTTCACGATCTATCCCAAAGACATGCTGAAACAGAGCGGCGTGTTCTTAGGGCTGCGGCTCGCCAACCGAATGCTGGTGCGCGCTGAGAAGGGCGAAGATTTCCGCGACGTGGTGGATCTGCTCTGGGAAATCGCTTTGACGGTTGAGGATGGCAATCTCTCAGATGCGGAGCGCCAGCTTCGCAATCTGCGCCGCGAACTGGCCAAGGCCCTGTCGGAAAACGCACCGCCGGAACGCATCGCCGAGCTGATGAACAAGATGCGCGAGGCCATGAACCGCTATATGCGCGAAATGGCCAAGCAGATGCAGCGCAACATGCGCGAAGGCAAGATGGACCAGTTCCAGCCGCGTCCTGACCAGGTCATCTCCAGCCAGGATCTGCAAAAGATGATGGACCAGATCGAGAAACTGGCCCGCGCCGGCAATCATGATGCGGCGCAGAAGCTCTTGTCCGAGCTGGAACGGATCATGGAGAACATGCGCCCGGGAATGGCCCAGCGCTCACCCCAGCGCGACACGCCGACGTCAAAGGCCCTGCAGGAACTGGCCGACCTTATGCGTCGCCAGCAGGAGCTCATGGACCAGACCTTCCGCATGCCCGACGGCCAGCAACAGGGCCAGCAAGGCCAGCAGGAAGGCGGCGAGCGCTATCAGGACCAGCAAGGCAAGTCCGGCCGCTCAGACGGCCTCTCGCGCCAGCAGGGCGCATTGGGAGACGTCTTGCGCGAACTGATGGACGCCCTGCGCGACCGCGGGATCAATCCTCCGAATTCGCTTGGCCAGGCCCAAGGGGAAATGCGCGGTGCCGAAGGCGCCTTGAAGGAGGGCGACCGCGGCTCGGCCCTCGGCAAGCAGGGCGAGGCCTTGAACAATTTACGCCAGGGCATGCAAAGCATGGCTCAGCAAATGATGCGCCAGGGCACGGGCCATCAGGGCAATTATGGGCGCCATGAAGAAGGCCGCGAAGGTGGAGATGACTTCGATCCTCTGGGCCGCCCCGCGCCCACCACAGGCGAGCAACAGGGCCCGCGCCGCGACATGGTGCCCCCGCAAGCGGCCATTGAACGGGCCCGGGAAATCCTCCGTGACCTGCGCAACCGCTATTCGGACCCCCAGCGCCCCAAGATCGAGCTTGATTACCTGGAACGGCTGCTGCGCAACATTTATTAGAGCGGTAAGCGCAGAGGCGTGACCAAGCCGTTATTGTCAGATCTTTCCTGATGTCGCCCTTGGGCTTGATCCGAGGGCCCGAGCAGCGGAACTCGTAGCTTTCCGCCCTGGGTCCTCGGGTCGAGCCCGAGGACGACACCATCCGGCTGCATCGCAAGATTCTTCGGCCGAATCCCACCTCGCTCCAACGCTCTCCCCCGCGCCGCTGCACCCTTCCCGCGC
>CAJHYS010000188.1_pt1 | contig 11346 bp, 12 predicted proteins | sample 9198801 | NCBI WGS metagenome assembly CAJHYS01 (sample SAMEA7708368, study PRJEB35096) | sediment metagenome | biome: marine neritic benthic zone biome [ENVO:01000025]; feature: sediment [ENVO:00002007]; material: shallow marine sediment [ENVO:03000034] sea grass bed [ENVO_01000059] ...
AGCCCGACAGCCTGCGCGGGCCCGCCTTCGATGCCGCCTGGTGCGACGCCACCGGCGTCTGGACCATCGGCTATGGCCACACCGCCATGGCAGGCCCCCCGAAGGTCATCCCAGGCATGACCATCAGCCGGGAAGAGGGCAGGGCCATTCTGCAGCGCGATGTCAAGAGCTTTGCCGATGAAATCGGCCCGCTCATCAAGGTCCATCTCAACGCCAACCAGTTCTCCGCCCTGTTGTCCTTCGCGTTCAACGTGGGGGCCCGCAACTTCGCCCGATCCTCGGTGCTGGCCTATGTGAACCAGAAACGATTTGCCGAGGTGCCGGGGCGCCTTGCGCTGTGGACCAAAGCAGGCGGCAAGGTGCTGCGCGGCCTCAGCCGCCGGCGGGCCGCAGAAGGGGCCCTGTTCCTTCGCCCGCCGACAGAGGCGGAGGGCCGCGCTGAGACGAACGAGGTTCAAAAGGCAGGCCGCCAGCTGGCGCAACGCCAGGGCAAGTCGGCCTTGCAATCCACCACCAACCAGGCGGCCGCCGGGCTCACCCTGGCGCTGCTCATCGACCAGGCGAACGAGGTTCTGTCGCTCGCCGACCGGGCGGGGCGGACGGTGAGCGAGATCTTCGCGCTCGACTGGCAGGCCCTTGCCTGGCCCCTGGCGCTCAGTGTTCTGGCGCTTGGTCTTTGTGGCTGGATAATTCGTGAACGGATGAAAAAATCAAACGAATACGGAGTGTGACCCATGGAGCTTATCCTCAGAATATTGACAACGCTCACCGGGCCGGCCTTCGCAAAGTGGCTGGTGGCGACAGTTGCCGGACTGTGCGGCCTGACGGTTGTGCTTGTGGCAAGGCGGCGAGGGCGGGCGCAAGGCCGCGCGGAGGTGCGGGCGGAAAATGCCCGCGCCCGGGCGCGCCGCCAGGCAGATCTCAACGCGCTGCGCGATGCGCAGATGAAGACGTCCAACAGCCGGCCGGACGCGGACGGGCTGGACAAGATCCTGGAAGAAGGGAGGTTTTGATGCCCGCCGTCAAAGTGATCTTGTTCTGCGTGCTGCTGGCCGGCTGTGCGCAGGGGCGCGGTGGCTATGACGCCGTTCCGTTAGGGGCAGCTTGCCCGCCGGTGAAGGCCTACACGGCCAAAAGCCAGAGCCGGGTGAAGGCCGAGCTGCGCGCGTGCGGGAGGGGCTGCCGGCATCTATCGGAGTGGGTGAAGGACTACTATGTCTTGCGCCAGCAGATAAGAGCTTGCCGGACACACCGATAGGGCGGTCACTCAACCGTGTACTGGGGCGTGGATTTCAGAAAGCGGCCATAGGCCTCCGCGTTGGGCGGTGCGAGGTTTTCTGCAATCAGATTGCGCTTGCGCACCGTTGCCCCCATGTCGGCCAGCAGTTCATCGAAATGCAGGAAGTGGAAGGGCGCAGAACACAAACCGCCATAGACCTGCGCAGCCGGACGCTTGTTGCGTTTCCAGTCGAGCATCATCTCAATGTTTTCGTTCATCTCAGCCGGTGTGGGCTGGTGGGCCAGCATCCCGTCCGCATAGCGCACCAGCCAGTTGGCCGCCATTTCCGCGCTCAGCACCGTGCAAAAGGATGAGTTGAAGCCCACAAAGCCCATCTCCGGCAGGTCCGGATTGGCGATGATGCGGTAGAGCCGGTATTGACCGTCGCTCTCGATCAGTTTGCTGCGGAATTCCGGCGGCAGGAACGGCACGCCCAGCTTCCAGCCCACGGCGAGAATGGCCACGTCGGCCGGCACGGTCTGGCCGCCGGAAAGATCGATGGTGCCCTCGCCATAGGCGCTGAAGGTGCCCTGGATTGTTTTGATCTTGCCGTCTGCAATCAGGTCAAACAGGCCGGGCGTGACGATGGGGACCGAACAGCTGACCGTGTCCTCAATCGGCTGACTGGGGCGCAGGCCCGTCTTGCCCAGTTTCAGCTGCAGGCTGAGCAGGGCCTCAAGCGCGCGCCAGTTGGCCCAGATGAACGGCGCCGCGACGGCGTATTTGAAGCGGTCCAGGGCGCTTAACCCCCAGGCCTGGAACATGTTCTCCTGCTTGCGGATATAGAGGATGCGCTTGAAGTTGATCAGCCCGCCAATGAAGTAAGGGATGCGCCAGACGCTCTCGCGGTAGACAATGGTGACCGACTTGGCCCCGTTCTGGACCGCGTTGACCGCGATGTCGGTGGCCGACTTGGAAAAGCCCAGCACCACCACTTCCTTGCCCTTGATCTGGGCGGGGTCGGTGTATTCCGATGAATGCAGCACCTGGCCGCCGGCGGCCTCGAAGGCCTGTTGCCCGGGATGGGTGAGCACGTTCTTTTCGCTGAACTGGCCGGTGCAGACGGCGACGAAGTCGAAGTGCTCCTCATGCGCAGCCGCGCCCTCTTGTGCCAGGCTGAGGGTCCATCCCGGTTTGCCGTCCGCGCGGCGCTGCATGGCTGATATGTTGGTGTTGAACCGGATGAGGGGGCGAAGGGCGTTGTCCTCGGCATAGGCGCTCAAGTAGCCGTGCACCTGAGCACCGTTCGGCCATTCCGGATAGGTCTCCGGCATGGCTTTGTCGGTGTAACGGTAAAGCTCCTTGGGGCTTTGGGTCTGGATGCCCGGATAGGAGCGCGACGGCTCCCACACGCCGCCCAGATCATGGCTGCGCTCAAACACCGCCACGTCGTGGCCCGTCTGCTTGAAGGTTCTTGCAGCCGCCAGCCCGCTCACGCCGGCGCCGATGATGGCCACCTTCTTCTTGCTCGCCATGGTGGTTTCCCCACTGAGTTACGTTCAGCGGGCCATCTTAATGCGCCGCGGCTGGGGTGCAATGGGGCTGGCACCCGCCCGCGCGGGAGCAACCGGGAAGGGGAGGAGAAGTGGGCTCAGCCGCGCGCTTCGTCCAGCCACTCAAACAGCCGGTCAAACCCGCCGAACGGATAGAGATGGGCCTGGACCACGCCCAGTTCGGGCTGGTTCGTCTTCAGGTCCGCCAGACCGGCCACCAGGCCGTCAGGCTTGTTCACGCTCATCAGCCTGGTGACGTTGAGGGCCTGCTTGCGGATGAACTTGGCCGAAGCGCCAACGCCGCAGACGGCGGCATATTTCACCAGGGTCTTGAGCGTGGCGGGGCCGGGCACGCCCACATGGATGGGCAGGGTGATGCCTTCAGCGCGCAAGTCCTTGGCCCAGCTTTCCACCGGACCGGCCTCAAACAGGAACTGGGTGGCGATGTGGGCGGTCAGGCCCTCCTCGGCGGCATATTTCTGCTTGTCCTGCAAAGCCTGCAGAAGCGCGGCCTTGCCCACTTTGCGCTCGATGTCCGGGTTGCCTTCCGGATGGCCGGCCATGCCGAGCTGGGTGATGCCGTGCTTGGCGAAGAGGCCGGTTTGCATGAGCTGAACCGCAGCATCGAACTCGCCGTTGGGGGTTGCCGCGCCGCCGCCCAGAACCAGCGCCTTTTTGACGCCTGCTTCGCCCGCATAGGCGCCGAGCCATTCATCCAGCACGGCCGCGGTCAACACAAACCGGGCCGGAACATGAGGCACGGGCTCCAGACCCGCCGCGCGAAGGGCGCGCGCAGTCTTGAGGATGCCCGGCTGGTTGTTTGCCTCGATCATCGCCACATAAACTTGTGTGCCGGGCTTTAGGTGCGAGGCCAGAACGTCGATCTTGTCCAGATGCTTCGGCGTGATTTCCAGCGAGTATTCGCGCAGAAATTCAGCCACAGGGTGCACCGGTGTTGCCTGATTTTGGTTTACAGCAGACATCATGTTCATCTTGACCATCCTTGGCTCCTTGCCCGCGGCGGGCGTGGTCTAAGTGGGCCTTTGTGGACAGGGTGACGCGCTTGGGAACGACACGAGTTCAGCAAATTGCGACTAGCCAAAACTTTGTGACGGCAGTATGTGAGGTATTGTCGCTTTGGTTCTTAAGGAATGTGCCTGGAATGTTCGGTGAAAAGCCGAGAGAGCTGCCGCAGGAATTCGCATTCGTGCTGATTCCGCAGTTTTCCATGATGCCGCTGGCGGCAGCGGTTGAACCATTGCGCATTGCCAACCGCATGTCGGAGCGCGATCTCTATAGATGGTCGAGCCATTCGGTGGACGGCGAGCCCGTGGTGGGCTCCAACGGCATGCCCGTTGTGGTGGACGGCAGTGTCAACGATATCGGCGATCATGCCACGATCATTGTGTGCGCAGGCATCGACGTGCACCAGCATATTGACAAGCGGCTGGTGAACTGGCTGCGCAAGGCCGACCGCCGCGGGGCCGACATTGGGGGCCTGTGCACCGCCAGCCATTTGCTGGCCGAAGCCGGCCTCTTGAACGGCCACCGCTGCACCATCCATTGGGAGAACCTTCCGGGCTTTGCCGAGGCCTTTCCCGATATCGAGGTGACCGGGGGCCTGTTTGAAATCGACCGCGACCGCTTCACGTCGGCGGGCGGCACCTCGCCCATCGACATGATGCTGGCAATGATCGCCAGCCAGCACGGCCCCGATCTGGCGGCCGATACGGCCGAGCAGGTGCTGCACTCGCCAATCCGCCATCATTCCGAACACCAGCGCATGTCGCTGCCGGCGCGCATCGGCGCGCGCCACCCCAAGCTGGTGGGCATCATCGAGCAAATGGAGCAAAACCTGGAAGAGCCGCTCTCGCCCAGCATTCTGGCCAAGGAGGCCGGGCTTTCCACGCGCCAGCTGGAGCGCCTGTTCCGGCGCTATCTGGACCGCTCGCCCAAGCGCTACTATCTGGAGCTGCGCCTGAAGAAAGCGCGTTCGTTGCTGCTGCAGACCAATATGTCGGTGATCAATGTGGCTTTGGCTTGCGGCTTCTCTTCGCCCTCGCATTTCTCAAAATGCTACCGGGCCTATTACGGGCGCACACCTTACCGCGAGCGCGGCATCCCCACCTTGGCCTCCAGCGCCGCAGGGGCCCCGGCCTGAGGCGCGCCTGAGCCCCCCGGCATCCGCCGGGATCATGAAAGCAAACATCACCCGCGCCCCTGCGGAAGCAGGGGCCCATAGCTCTGAGCGTGTTGAAGGTATGCGTGGGGCAGGTGGAGGAGAGCTGGACCCGGCACCCTAAGGCACAGTGAGATCAGGTTGAATCACCCTATGCTGCATTCCCCGAGGGCGACATCGTTGGAAACTTTGTTTCTAATGGCTTGAACGCACGTAAACTCGTAACGCTCTAAGCAAAATAGAGGGCGGGCCTCCTTGCGGAAACCCGCCCTCCCGATAAAGTATCGCCCACGACCGGGGGCAAACCTGCGGACGGCACTCTATCATTCGTATATGCACGTAAGCTACATGCGGATTTGCCTCTTGCCAACCAGCAGGTGGCCTAAATCCACCGACTGATGGCCCGTCAATCCGCCACGGCAGGGATCTTGAGTTTGACCTCCAGGCCACCAAGCTCGGAGGCGCCCAGCTTGATCTTGCCGCCATACATGCCCGCGGTCTCAGAGACGATGGACAGGCCAAGGCCGGAGCCGGGCTTGGATTCATCGATCCGGTGGCCGCGCTTCAAGGCCTCATGGCGCTGTTGCGGGGTCAGGCCCGGGCCGTCGTCGCTGACGAAAATGTCGAGCCAAACCCGGCCCTCGTCCATCTCCGAGGCGCGCCAGACGGCCCTCAGATCAATGCGGTTTCTGGCAAACTTGAACGCGTTCTCCAAGAGGTTGCCGATCATCTCCTCCAGGTCCTGCTTCTCGCCGCGGAAGCGGGCATTCTCCGAGCAGGTGACGTTCACCTCGATGCTCTTGTCCTGATTGATGCGCTGCAGGGTGCGGGCCAGGCTTTCCAGTACCGGCTCAACCTGGGTGGACGAGGTCAATGTTCTGGCTCTGGCGGCGCGCCGTGCCCGGTCCAGGTACATGTTGACCTGATCGCGCATCAGGCGGGCCTGTTGGGTGACCTTTTCAGACAAGTCGCCGGGATGAAGGTCGGCCTCGTTGGAGAGCACGCTGAGCGGTGTCTTCAAGGCGTGGGCCAAGTTGCCCACTTGCGTGCGGGCGCGGTCCACCACCTCGTCATTGTTCTCCAAGAGCAGGTTCAGTTCATCGGCCACGGGCTGGATTTCGCCCGGATACTCGCCCTCCAGCCTGCCGGCCTTGCCGGCCCTGACCGCAATCAGGCCGTCACTCAACGTGCGCAATGGACCAAGGCCATAGCGCACCTGAACAAAGGCGGCCAGCGCCAGCCCGAACGCCAGGATGGCCAGCGCGACAATGAGCGTGCGGTTGAACTCTGCAACGTCGTCGGCCACCACCTTTTCATCGCCCGCCACCAGAATGGTGAAGACCTGGCCGGAGCCGGAAATCTGGATGGGCCGGTCCACCACGCGGAGCGTCTTGCCGTCAGGCCCGCGCAGATAATAGCTCGCCACCCCGCCTTCGGCGCGCGATGCGGTCAGGCTCTGTCTGACCGGCAGGCGCTGTTCCAGAAGGGATTCAGAGGCAATGGACTGCTCCTTCCCGCTGCCCGATTGCGAAGAGACCTGCCAGTACCAGCCCGACAGAGGCAGCGTGAACTGGGCATCGGGCAGGGGGCGTGTGTTGATCAGCTTGCCGTCGGCGCCCAGCTCGACGCTCGCCAACAGGCCGTCGAGCAGGGATTGCAGACGGGCATCGAAATTGCGTTCAACCGAGGTGTGGAACAATTTGGCAAGCAGGAACCCGGCCACCGCGAGAACCACCAGGCTCCACAGGGCCGAAGACGCAACGAGGCGGAAGGATAGGGACTTATGCCCCTTCATCGGGTGCCGCGAGCCGGTAGCCGAGACCGCGCGCAGTCTTGATCATGTCCAGTCCTATCTTTTTGCGGACCCGGCCGACAAAGACCTCGATGGTGTTGGAATCGCGGTCGAAATCCTGGTCATACAAGTGCTCAACCAGCTCGGTCCGGTTCACCACCCGGTCTTGATGGTGCATCATGTAGGCAAGCAGCCGGTATTCCAGAGAGGTCAGCTTGATGGCGCGGCCGTCCACGGTCACCTTGGCAGACTTGGTGTCCAGCATCATGGGCCCACAGGTGAGCTCGCTGGTGGCGTGTCCGGCGCTGCGCCGCAGCAGGGCCCGCACCCGGGCCAGCACTTCTTCCATGTGGAAAGGCTTGGACACGTAATCGTCGGCGCCGGCATCAAAGCCCGACACCTTGTCGCTCCAGCGGTCGCGGGCGGTGAGAATCAGCACTGGCATTTTATGGCCTTCCCGGCGCCAGGCTTCCAAAACACTCACCCCGTCCATCACGGGCAGGCCGAGATCGAGAATCACACAGTCATAGGGTTCCGTATCACCCAGAAAGTGGCCCTCTTCGCCGTCCGTGGCATTGTCGACCACATAGCCGGCGTCGGTCAGGGCGTTGACCAGTTGCCTATTGATATCGGGATCATCTTCAACGACGAGTATGCGCATTGGAGGTTCCTTTTCAGCGAGCAAGCCCCACACCGAGCTAGCGGCGCATCACGGATCCTGTTTTAGCATCAATCACGATAATGTGCAGCCGCCCCTTGTTGCGTGCTTTAATAACATAACGCGGGGAACCGCCACCGGAAAGACGTACGTTGAGAAGTTTGCTGGAGGGGGCAACCCGGCGTGCAATGCGTGCGGCGGCTGAGGGGGCGATGAGCTTGTGGCCGTTCGACTGGGCCAGCTTGAATTCTGCCGCCACGCCAAGGCCAGAGCCCTTCAGAGCCGTCGAGGGCACCGCATGCGCACTCGTGGCGGCGATCGCCATGGCTAATATGAAAAAGATTGGTCTCAGCACCGTTCCAGCTCCACTCCATTTATTGGATGCGACCTTACGAGATTCAGCCTGAACCTATGATGAACGGCAGAAGCTATTGATTTCATGAAGTCCTCACCCGCGCGATGATGCGAACAAATCCAGGTGCTTTGTCAAGTCTTCAGGCTCGGTAGTACATGTAAGGGCCAAGCAGAGCGGTGCATTGCAAACCCGCCGCCCATTCAGGGGCGCGATCATGGCGGTGGAATCGTGTGGCCCCGTCTGTCGGGTCTTCATAGAGGCCGGCAAAGACCCCGGCGACGATCGCTAACGATCTCAGGCTGGGTTCGGCCGGTTCTTCGACAGTGGTTGAGGAATGATCACCCATTTTGGTTGACTCGTGATCCAGGATGATCTGATCGAGGCTGTCGCCTCGGCGCAAACGGTTGGTGATTGCATAAGTTGTTGCAATTTCATCGATATTTTTATCTACATTGATAAAACGCTCAACCAGATTGCAAACCTTTATGGTGTCTTCTATATGGTTCATAGGCTATTTTTCATGTTATTTAGCTTTTTTTCCTATAAACAGAACTGAGTGTCAAGGCATTTTCCGCATGGGTTGGACAATTGTTGGGTTTTGTGTGCGGGATTTTGAGATTATTCTTGGGTTTCCAGGGCTTTGGCGGTGCTGTCTTTTTCCGCCTCTTCCTGGAGCCAGGTGCTGAACGCCTTCACTCTTGCCCTGCGCATATGGGCATGCGGGCACACCAGCCAGTAGGAGAAGCCGGCCTTGATCGCCAGCTCGAACGGCCGCACCAAGCTGCCGTTTTTGAGTTCCTCCACCACCGCGTAGTTGCTCACCAGGGCGACGCCGTTGCCGCTGATCGCCGCTTCGATGGCCATGTTCTCCACGGTGAATGTGGGGCCATGCTTGACCTTCAGGTCTTCAAGGCCGGCTGCGGTCAACCACATCTGCCAGTCGGGCAAGGGAACGGCGAATCGGCCCCAATCCACATGCAGCAGGCGAAAGTACTGAAGGTCGGACGGCTCGCGCAGAGGAGGATCGCCGGTGAGCAGCTTGGGGCTGCAGACCACGCTCACCTGTTCGCCGAAAACCCGCTCCACATGCAGGCCCGGATAGTCGCCCAGGCCGAGGCGGATGCCGATGTCGATGCCGTCGCGCTCAAAGTCGCGCGACAGCAAGGAGGCGTCCAGGCGCAGATCGATATCCGGGTGCTTTTCGGCAAAGGCCGGCAGGCGCGGCAGGAGCCATTTCTGGGCGAAGGTCGGAGCACTGCTGACGGTCAGGACGCCGGTTTCAAGATCCTGAGAGAGATGCTCCACCGCTTCGGCCAGCTTGTCGAAGCCTTCGGTGATGAGGGGCAGCACGGTGCGCGCCTCGTCGGTGAGGCGCACCGCCCGGGTCATGCGGTGGAACAGGGGAACGCCGAGATAGGTCTCCAACTGCTTGATCTGTTGGCTTACGGCAGCGGGAGTGACGAACAGTTCATCTGCAGCTTTAGAAAAACTGAGCCAACGGGCGGCCGATTCGAAGGCACGTAAGGAATTTAAGGGCGGAAGTCGGCGCATGCTAAGGTTTCTGAGGTTAATAAATAAGTTATTCTAACTTATCACATCAGAAAGCATCGTTTGTCAAAGGGCGCTGGCGCGGGCACATTCGGGCCAACAAACCAGTGTCGTCCCACTCAAGGAGATTTCGCCATGACCCAGCACGTCAACCCCATGCCCAGCCCATCGCTCACGCTTTCCATGCTGATCTCAGAAACCGTTTTCCGTCTGGTTTCGGCTGTGGAGTTCCTAGGGCAACTTCCGCTCAAACTGAGCGGAAGATGCCCAGGTTTTCGTTATGGGCGAGCAACTTATCTCCGCTCAGACGATTCCGTCCGATCGGAGGTTGCTCTGGTGCGCAGAGACGCCAAGTAGCTTTCAGAGCATGCGCTCGTTCCCGCATGCATCAGAACACCCCGTGCCCCTGAGAGAGTGGCGGCGCGGGGTTTTTGTTTAGACCACCGGCGGGGCGTCGGCGGGTTTCAGGAATTCCACCTCACTGCCCTTCATGGCCGTGGCCTCTATCCAGTCCCAGGCATGATGGGCGTAGGAGCGGAAGACCATCAGGTCGAACACATCCGGCGCATCTGAAACCACGTGCACCATGGCCGCGATTTCGCCGAACAGCATGCGGCGCACGGTGCCAGCCTCATAGCCGGGCTGGGTGAAGTCGATCGATGAGCCCTTCATCAAGGTCTCGCGCACCCGCTCGCCCTCCAGGCGGATGATGGTGCGGGCGTCCGACATGTCCACCGCGAGGGAGTGGATGCCTTCCAGACCCGCATTGAGCTTTGCCAGAAGATCGCCAACCTGCTTGCGCGGGCAGGTGATGAGCCATTGGTCGGGCGACATCCACAGGCACACGACGCCGCCTTTGCCGGCGCTGGTGCGCGGCGTTGCGGGCAGGGCCAGCCCCAAGGCAGCCCCGGCGGCGGCCATGAACTTCTTGTCTTTGGGTCCACCGCGCAGGTCGATCATGCCGCGGTCGACGATCTCGCTCATTCCGATGGCCAGCCCGTCCGGGGCCTGGCGGTCGTGCAGGGGCGTGATGATCAGGGCCTCAGACATTTTGCTTCTCACCTTCCTTGTCATAGAACACCGGATCAACAACCTCCGCGCGGATCACTTTGCCTTCGGCCACCGGGAAGGCGACCTTTTCGCCCATCTTGGCGCGGCCTTGCTTGATGAGCGCCATGGCGATGGAGCGGTTGAGGGTGGGGCTCCAATAGGTGGAGGTCACCTGGCCGATCATGTCCATGGGCAGCTTCTCTGAGATGGCCGACACCGCATAGGCCCCGTCCGGCAACACCTCGTTGGGGTCCTCGGTCAGCAGGCCCACCAGCTCTTTGCGGTTCTCCGCGGCAAGGTGAGGCAGCTCCAGGGCGCGCTTGCCCAGATAGTCGGCCTTCTTCTTGGACACCGCCCAATTGAGGCCCAAGTCCAGCGGGGTTACGGTTCCGTCGGTCTCATCGCCAATGGCGATGAAACCCTTCTCGGCGCGCAGCACGTGCAGCGCTTCGGTGCCGTAGGGTTCCACACCGAATTCTTCACCCGCCTCCAAGAGCTTCTCCCAGAACACCCGTCCATTGTTGGCCGGAACGGCAATCTCGTAGGAGAGCTCGCCGGAGAATGAGATCCGGAAGACCCGGGCACGCGTGCCCGCGAGCGTGCCCTCCGACATGCTCATGAAGGCCAGCCCATCGGCACTGAAGTCCACATCGCCTTCAAGCTTTTCCAGCAAGGCGCGGGCCTTGGGGCCGGCCACGGCGAACTGCGACCACTGTTCGGTGACGGCGGTCACGAAGACCTTCATGTCGGTCCACTCGGTCTGCAGCCATTCTTCCAGCCACTCCACAATGCGCTCCGCACCGCCTGATGTGGTGTGCATGAGATAGTGGTTCTCGGCCAGGCACACGGTTACCCCGTCGTCGAACAGGAAGCCCGTCTCGTTCATCATCAGGCCATAGCGGCCGCGGCCCGGCTTCAGGGTTGAGAACGTGTTGGTGTAGACCCGGTCGAGCAAGGCGCCGGCATCAGGGCCCTTGATCTCGATCTTGCCC
>CAJHYS010000148.1_pt1 | contig 11313 bp, 9 predicted proteins | sample 9198801 | NCBI WGS metagenome assembly CAJHYS01 (sample SAMEA7708368, study PRJEB35096) | sediment metagenome | biome: marine neritic benthic zone biome [ENVO:01000025]; feature: sediment [ENVO:00002007]; material: shallow marine sediment [ENVO:03000034] sea grass bed [ENVO_01000059] ...
CCCGACCCATTCGCCGACAACGGCCCCGATGGGCGCGGTGGCGGTCACCATCCGCGCGCCCACGCCGATGGTGCCGAGGCTGGCGGGCAAACGAACCAGCCAGAAGAACGGCCCGGGCTTGGCCCCCATAAGCTTGGCCTGTTCAGGCCAATAGGGGCCGATGCGCCTTAGGCCCTCAACCACGGCAACGGTCACCGGGAAGAACACGATGAGCACGGCCATGGTGATTTTCGAGGCGAGGCCGTAGCCCAACCAGATCACCAGTAGCGGGGCAATGGCGAACACCGGCACGGCCTGACTCGCCAGCAGCAGCGGCCAGAGCCAGCGCTCCGCCGGGGCCGATTGCCAGATCAGAACGCCGGTGCCGAACCCGGCCGCCAGTCCGATGATGAGCGCAAGAACAATCTCGGTGGCGGTGATGAGCCCATGTTTGAAAAACAGCGCCGGCGACCGGACGAGCATGTCGAACACCGCTCCGGGCCCGGGCAGGATGTAATGCGGCATGTCGAACACGCTCACCAGCCCCTGCCAGAAGAGGCAGATCCCGGCGAAGGTTATGAGCGCGCGCACGATCATGAGTTTTGCAAGGTCTCAAACAACTGCTCGGCCCGCGCCGGGGCGTCAGCGCCGGCCCCATTGAACGGGGTGAGCGTAGCGGGGCCGCCGGGCTCAGACTGCGCCAAAACATAGATGGCGTCGCCCAGGCGCACCGCTTCCATCGGGTCATGGGTCACCATCACCACGGTCCTGCCGTCGAAATGCCGCTTCACCAGGTCCTGCATATTGCGCCGGGTGATGGCGTCCAGGGCGGCGAAGGGCTCATCCAGCAGGTTCAAGTCCGCGCTTTCCAGAAGCGTGCGGGCCAACGCGGTGCGCTGGGCCATGCCGCCGGAAATCTGCCCCGGATACTTATGGGCATCACGGGCAAGGCCAAATTGCTCCAAGGTTTCAGAAAGCCTGGCAGGGTCTTCAGGCTCGCCGCGCAGCCGGCCGCCGATGCCCGCATTGCGCGCCACCGTGAACCAGGCCAGCAGCCGCACATCCTGGCTCATATAGGCCCGTTTCGCTTCGGACGGCAGCCCCTCCAGGGCCATGTTCTCAGGAACCTCTTCAAGCCCGGCCAGAACGCGCAGCAAAGTGCTCTTTCCGCTGCCGCTGGTGCCCACCAGAACCGTGGTCTGGCCTTGCGCCACGCGCAATTGCGAAGGGGCGAACAGCCCCGCCGGATAGCCGCTGCCGGGTGCGGTGATGGTGAGCGTGATGATGTGCCGATGGGCGATAGCCATCTGCGGTTTCACTCCCTACGCTGGTTCTAACCAGATCAGGTTCTACGGGTGTATCTCAGCCTTGAAGGCACCCCGGGGGACGCGGCATAAACCGGCAGATTGGCGCTCAAGTCAAGGGGTTTCGCTCGCCAAGGCGCCGCGCAGGCCCATATCCCAGAACCCGACCTCCAGGCGAGTGGCGGTCGTGAAGCGTTCACACAAGGCGCTCCAGCGTGGGCTCTGTTGCGGTGCATCGCCAATACGCGCAGCCATGGCGCCCTCGATCATGGCGCCCACGGACCGGCACACACCCTGGTAGTCGTCGCCGGAATAGGTGTCTATCCAGTCCTGATAGGGGGTTGCGGCCGAGCCGGTCTGTTTCAGATGCGCCCCGATCTCGCCATAGCCGAACACGCACGGGGCGAGCGCGGCGATGAGGTCGAGGAAATCGCCCGACAGCCCCGCATCCATCACATAGCGGGTATAGGCCAGGTTCTCAAAATCCTCCTCTGCGCTGAACAGCTGCGCTTCGCTGATCCCGGCTTCGGCGCAGATCTTCACGTGCAGCTGCATTTCATGATTGACCAGCGCATCAACCGTTCCGGCCGCCGTCTTCATCTCCTCCAGGCTCTCAGATTTCACCACCGCCAACGCCCATGCGCGGCTGAAGTGAATGAGGAACACATAATCCTGCACCAGATAGTGCAGGAAGGCTTTTTGGGGCAGGCTGCCGTCGCCCAATTGCTGAACGAAGGCATGCTGCGTGTAAGCCTTCCAGGGGTCGGCAGCTGCCGCGCGCCAGCCTGCAAAAGTGGGGGAGCCGTAATCGGTCATGGTCATGCGAGTTGCTTCTCCTTCGGGGCTTCTGCGCGCGTGCACATGCCATGATTGGCGGGGCAGAATCCAGCCCATTTCTTGAAATGGCATGACAGGCGGCAGGTGAGGGGGCTATGTAGCTTTATCAACCCCTTCCACCTTGGTTCTCAAGACAGCTCCCGTGACCGCTCCGCCCACCCTGCCAGAGAAACCCGTTGTCGGCGTCTATCTGGGCGTGATGATGGTTCTGGAGCTGATCGAGATCTATACCGGCCTGGAAACCCTGGCCAGCTTCATCCGGGTGATGGTCTTAGGGTTGCCGCTTCTGGCGCTGCCCATGTTGAGGTTGCGGGAATACTACCTGTTGGTGGTGTCCTTCATTCTTGCAGGATTTGTCTGGAGCGCCCCTGGAGAGGGCTGGCAGACCCTGCTCACCGGGCTGGACCGTTCCGCCTATCTGGCCAGCTTCATGATGCTGATGGCCCTGTTGCGCGAAGGCGCCATCACCTCGCCGGCGGTGAAGACGTTCGGCACCTACCTCACCCTGCAACCGCCCAAACGCCGCTTTCTGGCGCTGTTCTCCGGCAGCCACTTCTTCTCCGTCCTCATCAATCTGGGATCGGTGAGCCTGCTCACCCCGTTCATTCAACGCGGCGTGCGCGGCGATGCGCCTTTGGATGCGCCGCTGGACGAGGTTCAGCAGATCCGCGAGCGCCGCCAACTGGCAGCCGTGCACAGAGGCTTCTGCTGGTTCCTTGTGTGGGCTCCAACGGCGGTGACCCAGGCCATCCTGCCGGGGCTCTTGAGCGGCATCGATGCGGCCCGGCTGATGGCGCTGGGGTTTTGCATGGCCCTGGTGATGCTGGCGGTCGGCTGGCTTGAAGACACGCTCATTTGGGCCAAGACAGGTCAGCGCCTTCGGGCGAGCGGCCAGGTTCAGGCCGCCCAGCCGCCTCCATTGCCACGATCGGCCGCGCTCAATCTAGCTCTGGTATGCGCCGGCCTCATCGCGCTGACCCTTGCGGCAAAGACATTTGGCAACGTCAGCATCGTCTCCGGCGTCATGCTGGCCGCCCCCTTGGTCGTGTTCGTCTGGGTGTGGGCCCAGAGCGCGGCGGAGGGGCGGGCCCCGGCACCGCGCTACCGCGAGATCGCTCTGGTCAGCATGCCGGGCTTCCTGCGCGAAGTGGTGTTCATCTCCTGCGCCGGCTTCATCGGCACCACGGGGGCCTATCTGGTGCCGTCAGATCAGTTGGCCACACTGGTTGAAGCCTGGGCGATCCCCGGCTGGGGCTTCATGCTGGCGCTTTCGGTGTCGGTGCTGATTGCCGGACACATCGCCCTCAGCCCCATCACCATGGCCGTGTTCCTAGGTTCGGTGGTGGCGCACATGCCCGCAACGCCGGTGGACATCACCCTGTGCGCCCTGGCCATCGCGGCGGGCACGGCGATCAGCTCGTTAGGGGCGCCGTTCGCTTCCGCCGTTCTGATGATGTCGAAGGCGTCAGGCCACGCCACAACGACACTGACCTGGGCCTGGAATGGTCTCTACACAGTTCTGAGCACGCTTGCTCTTGCAGGGCTGTACATTGTCTATACGGCCCTCGGACTTTAGCCTGAGAGCAGGCGTCAGTTGTCGATCTTCACATATTCAAAGTCACCCGGCTTGCTGTCGATGCCCACCTTGGGCGGTGCGATCCAGTCGGCAAACTTGCCCGGCTCCCAGCACGGCTTCATCAAGGACGCGATATAGTCGCCATCGGCCTTGGACGGCAGATAGTCGTCTTTCGCGCTGTCCCAGGCGCCGTTCTGCAGGATCTTGCCGCAGGGCGTGATGTTGGCGCTGGAGAACTCGCCGATCTGCCGGTGGAAGGCCACGTGGGGCAGGGTGATCTGGAAGTCCACACCCTCCTTGTTTATTGTGTTGTTCCACAAAGTGATGCCCTTGTCGCAGTCCTTCACATAATCGTCGCGCAGCCGGGCATTGAGCGCCGACAGGGCTGGCTCATCCACCAGCTTCATCTCACCGTCGATCAGCCGCATCACCTGATAGGTGTCGTTCAGGAGCTTGTGGTCATCTTCGATCCGGTTCTCTTTATAGCGGCCCTTGATGCCGGCATTAAAGGCGTTGGCGGCATTGGTTGAGATTTCCGAGCCGAACAGATCCAGCGACAATGAGAAGTGCAGGTTGCATTTCTTCTGGATGGTCGGAAGGTCGATCACCCCGAGCTTGCGCACCCCTTCAATGTCGTAAGGATCTTCGATGCCGGCCTCTTTCATGGCCGCGCAGGTGCGTTTGATCACGCGCTGAACGCCGGTGGCGCCCACGAACATGTGGTGCGCCTCCTCGGTCAGCATGAAGCGGCAGGTGCGCGACAGGGGGTCGAAACCAGATTGCGCCAGCGCTTCCAGCTGCATCTTGCCGTCGCGATCGGTGAATGTGGTGAACATGAAGAACGACAGCCAGTCGGGGGTGGCTTCGTTGAAGGCGCCGAGCATGCGCGGATGGTCTTCATGGCCGGACTGGCGGCGCAGCAGCTCTTCAGCTTCTTCGCGCCCGTCGCGGCCGAAATATTTCTGCAGCAAGTACACCATCGCCCACAGGTGCCGGCCCTCTTCCACATTCACCTGGAACAGGTTACGCATGTCGTAGAGCGACGGGGCGGTCTGGCCGAGATGGCGTTGTTGTTCAACCGAGGCAGGTTCGGTATCGCCCTGGATCACGATCAGCCGGCGCAGCATGGCGCGGTGTTCGCCCGGCACGTCCTGCCAGGCCGGCTCGCCGGCCTGCTCGCCGCACGGAATGGTGCGGCCCTCTTCCTGCGGGGCCAGCAGAATGCCCCAGCGGTATTCCGGCATGCGCACATAGCCGAACTTGGCCCAGCCATCCAGATCAACGCTCACAGCCGTGCGCAGGTAAACCAGCTTCTCCTGAAACCCCTCCGGGCCCATATCGTGCCACCAGTTCAGATAGCCCGGGTGCCAGCGCTCCAGCGCCTTGAGCACGCGGCGGTCTTCGCCGAGGCCGATATTGTTGGGAATGGTGGTCGAATAATCAACGTTCATCGATGTGGCCATCAGGGGTGTCCTCTATACACGGGTGAAATCATAATCGGGCCGCTGACCCGAGCCATAGCGCCGCAATGCGCCGTCGGGGCCCACCGCGTTCGGGCGCTGGAAGATCCAGTTCTGCCAGGCGGTCAGGCGTCCGAAAATCTTGGTTTCCATGGTCTCCGGCCCGGCAAAGCGCAAATTGGCCTCCATGCCGGTGAGCCCGTCGGGGGAGAAGCTGGCGCGCTCTTCAACGAACAGGCGCACCTCGTCCTCCCAGTCGATATCGTCATAGGCGAAGGTCACCAGGCCAAGCTCTTCTGCCTCTTCAGCATCAAGCGCCGAACCAATGGTCTCCTGCGCGCGCCCCACCGCTTCCGGCTCGCCCAGAAAACGGGTTTCCAGCCGCGATATGCCGTTCGACATGACGTGGGTGCCGAAATTGGCTTCGCTCAGGTGAAGCGCCGCCTCAGGCCGGTTGTCGCCGTCAAACTGGCCGATCAACATGTAAGACCGGTCCGTGGCGAACACCAGTTCCGCCAGCGTTCCGGCAAAGCAGCTTCCAGGTTCAACCAGCGCCACCAGAGAACGCGCAGTGAGGTCAAGCCGCTTGAGCACGCGGGTCCAGTAAGCTGAAATTTCCCGCATCAGCCAATCGCCTCCGTGGGCGGCGAGGAATGCGTCATAGGCCAGAACCTGCTCAGGGTCGCCTTGGGTCTTGATCTGGATGAGCGCGATTTCCGGTTCATTGCTGCGCAGGTGCAAGATCGCATCGTCCAGCTCCCGGGCAAGCGCCAGGGGGTAGAACTGATCGCCTTGCGCATGGGCATCCGCAACGCCTGCGGGCGGGATTGTGCTTGGTCCGGTGATCGACAAGGTCGCCACCCGGGCGGTGCGCTCCAGTTCCACGGTCACGTGCCCATAGCGCGCATAGTCGTCGCCAAGCTCGCGGGTGAGGGGGGTGAGCGCGACCCCGGCCGCATCTGAAGGGCGGTCCGAACTGGCAGCATACTCAGCGCAGCGTTCTTCCAGCAGCGCATCCAGCTTGGAGTTGGCGACGACATCGTCCACCAGACGCCAGTCGGCGGCGCGCTGGCCTTTGATGCCTTCCTCGATGGTGCAGAACACATCGGCCCGGTCGCGGCGCACTTTGCGCTTGTCGGTCACCCGGGTGAGCCCGCCGGTGCCCGGCAGCACGGCCAGCAAGGGCACCTCCGGCAAGGCCACGGAGGCCGAACCGTCATCCACCAGCACGATATGGTCGGCCGCCAGCGCCAATTCATAGCCGCCGCCTGCCGCCGTGCCGTTGACCACGCAGATATAGTGCTGGCCCGACTGCGCCCCGGCAGCTTCCATGGCGTTGCGGGTTTCGTTGGTGAACTTGCAGAAATTCACCTTGTGGGCATGGCTGGAGCCGGCCAGCATGCGGATGTTGGCGCCCGCGCAGAACACACGGTCCTTGGCCGAGCGCAGCAGCACCACCTTCACCTCCGGATGCTCAAAGCGCAGCCGCTGAACCGCATCGTTCAGCTCAATGTCCACGCCCAGGTCATAGGAGTTGAGTTTCAGCTCATAGCCCGGGACAAGGCCGCCGTCCTCATCCACATCCATCCATAATGTCGCGATCTGCCCGTCCACCTCAATCCGCCAATGGCGATAGCGCGATGGATCGGTCTGGAAATCGATGATCATCCGGCTTGTTCCCTCAAATCGGAAATATAATGCTTGTTTTTCGTCGAAAGTGAGGTTATAGGAATTATAATGTCAATGCAAGTTGTTCATAGCCACGAGGATCAATTGACCGCCCGGGTCGGCTCTGCGGTGCGTGCGGCGCGGCGCCAGGCAGGGCTGCCGCGTCATGCCCTGGCCGAGGTGGCGGGCATTTCCGAACGCTATATCGGCCAGTTGGAAACCGGCCGGGCCAATATCTCGCTCAACGTCCTTCAGAAGATCGCCGCGGCGTTGGGTACCGAGATTGTGGACCTTTTGGAGCAGGGACATGCTCACTATGCGCCCTTGGACGATCTCTTGGCCGGTTTGAACGAGCAGCAGCTGCGCGATGCCTATGGAGTTCTGGCGCAGCACTTTGAGGCTGAACGCGAAGCCAAATGCGGTGTCGCGCTGGTGGGCCTGCGTGGTGCCGGCAAAACCTCGCTGGGCCGGGCGCTGGCGCAAAAACTGGGACTTGAGTTCGTGCAACTCACCCAACTGGTCACCGAGCGGGCCGGGATGACCACCCAGGAACTGGTGGAGCTGGCCGGCTTGGAGGCCTTCCGCCGGCTGGAGCGCGAGGCCTTGCTGGCGCTGATAGATGAGAGCGCCAAGGTGGTGCTGGAAACCAGCGGCGGCCTTGTCGGCGCGCCTGAGACGTACCGGCTGGTTTTGGAGCATTTCCACACCGTTTGGGTGAAGGCCCAACCCGAAGAGCATATGCAGCGCGTGGTCGACCAGAACGACCTCAGACCCATGGCCGGCCGGCCTGAAGCCATGACCGACTTGAAGGCCCTGCTGGCCGACCGGCAGCAGGCTTACGGCCAGGCGGCCGCGGTGCTCGACACCTCCGGGCTTGATGAAGCCACCACGGCAGAGCGTCTGGCCCACCTGGTTTCGGCCCAATTCCACCTGGATTGATCTTTTCTCAAAAAATTTTCGTCGTTGTGGCAAACCCCACATCGTTAACGGCCGTTAACCTTTAGAACGGGTTCATCAGGTTTCAGAGTTAAGTGCAAAATCAACGCTCCATGCAGCGGAAAAGAACAATAAGAGTTACAAGCCGTAGTACCCCCTCCCCACTCCCAGCGGCTTGAACGGATGGCGGTCCTGAAAAGGGCCGCCATCATTGTTTTTGGGGCTCGCAGGCAGGCGAATTATTGCGAAAGCCCTGCGCCAGCTTTGCGCGGTACACCGGCCAGATCACACATAAAGTGGATGTTCAGTCTTGGATATGTTGAATCGGTTGCCCTCCATGGTTTGTGTCGGTGGAACAAACAGCCAGCGGACGCGGATCATGGATCTCAACGAATTGCATTTGGCCCTGGCAAGCCGCAGCCGCAACCAGCTCGGTTTTGCCAGGACGGCCGGCGTCACCGTGCCGTTCTTGGGCTATGCGCTCTGTCCCATCAATTTTGACGAATATGAAGTGAGCGATGCCGAGGCCAGGCAAGTGGTGGGCGCGTTCCTGCAGCTCTGCGATGGGGACCGTCTTTCCACAAGCAAGCAGGTTTATGCCCATTACACAGCATCGGTCCGGACCATGGCGGCCGAATATGACGACGAGCACGAGATGCTCGGGGGAAATGCCCCGCCGGCCTCGCCGGAAGATGTCTGGCGCCTGGTCACCGGCAGCGATCTTGTGGTGCGCAAGGAGAACGATGTGCTCTATGTGCTGGTGGTCAGCGATTGCGAATGGGACCTGGACCACGGATTTTGCATGATCTTCCGCCACGGCACCGAGCTTGTGCGGGTCGGCGATCTGGACAACGGCTCCCTGGAGCCGGAAGCTGCGCCACAGCAGCCCGACCTTGCGCGCATGGAGTCCTTCGGCATGCCGGCGATCATCTCTTATGAGAGAATGTAGCCCCATCAGCGGCTGAGCGCGGCAGCAAAACTGGACACTTTGGCCAACACCAACTCAGCCTGGTCGCGTTGGGGAGAATGGCCGCAGGCCTCAAGGACCATGGTCTCCACCGGCCCGCCCGACTGCGCCTCAGCGGCCCGCACGTGGTCAAGGCTGCCATATTCATCGTCACGGCCCTGAATGAGCAGCATGGGCACCGTGATCGCCGGCAGGAACTCTTCAAGGTTCCAGGCCATGAACTCCGGGTCCAGCCAGGCGCCGCTCCAGCCATAGAAGGCGCAATCGGTGTTGGGCCCGTGATACTTCTGCAAACCGGCTTTCAGCTTGCCCGCCTCATAGGCCTTGGTGGCCCGGGTGATGGCTTCAACATTCATCTCTTCGTTGAAGAAGTGCGGCGCCATCAGCACCAGGCCGGCAATGCGCTCATCATCCTGTGAGCCGGCATAGATGGCGGCGATGGATCCGCCGTCGCTGTGGCCCATCAGGATCCCGCTGCGAAAGCCGATCGCGTCCAACAGCTCCGGCAGCACGATCTTCGCCTCATCATGCATGTAGCTCAAGGGCCGGGGCAGGGCGCAGGGCGAGGAGCGGCCATAGCCGAAGCGCGAATAGACAAACACACCCATCCCCGTGGCACCCGCCAGGCGGGCCGGGAAATCCTTCCACAAGTCGACGCATCCCAGGCCCTCATGCAACAGCACGATGGCCGGCCCGTCCGCCGGCTTGGCCCCATGGCGCTGATACTCAACCTGGCCGCCGCTGAGCTCTACAAACCCTGCATCGTCAGCCATCATTCGCGCAGCTTGAACCTTTGGATCTTGCCGGTCGCCGTCTTGGGCAGGTCATCCACAAAGTCGATCCAGCGCGGATATTTCCAGGCGCCCACTTCCTGCTTCACATGCTCTTTCAGGGTGTCGAACAGGCCGTCCCCGTCCTGGCCCTGGTTCAACACCACGAAGGCCTTGGGCTTGAGCAACCCTTCGGCATCCTCCTTGGCCACCACGGCGGCCTCCAACACCGCTTCATGGGAGACAAGTGCGCTTTCCACCTCAAACGGCGAGACCCAGATGCCGGAGACCTTGAACATGTCGTCGGTGCGCCCGCAATAGTGATAGAAGCCGTCGCCGTCGCGGTAATACTTGTCGCCCGTGCGGGTCCATTCGCCCTCGAAGGTGGCGCGCGATTTTACCCGCTGGTTCCAATAACCGTTGGCCGCCGTGTCGCCGTGCACCACCAGTTCGCCGATCTCATCATCGCCCAGCTCGGCGCCGTCCTCATCGACCAGCTTCAGCCCATAGCCGGGCACCGCCTTGCCCGTGGTGCCGTAGCGCAGATCACCGGGCCGGTTGGAGAGGAAGATGTGCAGCAGCTCTGTGGAGCCGATGCCGTCGAGGATCTCCACGCCGAACTTCTCCTTCCAGGCGACGGCCACGTCCTCCGGCAGGGCCTCGCCGGCGGAGATGCAGTGGCGCAGCCGCGCCGAGCCGTTCTCAGGTGTGCAGTCCGGGTCCGCCAGCATGGCCGCATAGAGCGTCGGCACGCCGAAGAACAAGGTGGGCTGATGGGCCTTCAGCATGGCGAACACCGATTGTGGCGTGGGCCGGCCGGGCAGCAAGGTTGCGGTGGCCCCTGCGGCCATGGTGAAGGTCATGGCGTTGCCGAGCCCGTAGGCGAAGAACAGCTTGGCGGCCGAATAGACCACATCGTCCTCGCGCATGGCGAGCACGCCTTGGGCATAGTTGCGGGCGGTGATCATGGCGCTGGTGTGCACATGCTGCACCCCCTTGGGGTCTCCGGTGGAGCCTGAGGAGTAGAGCCAGAAGGCCACTTCGTCGGCCAGGGTGTCGGCCGGGTGGAAGACCTGGCCGCAGCGGGAGAGCTCGCTCTGGAAGTCCAGGTGGGCGCCGGCCTCGCCGCCGGAGACGAGGATGTGTCTGAGGCTCTCAATGTCGCCCAAGACGCCCTCAACGGCGGGCAGCAGGGCAGCGGAGATCACCAGCACCTCGGCGCGGGAATCGCGCAGCATATAGTCGTACTGGGCGGCATTGAGCAGGGTGTTGAGGGGCACCGGAATGATGCCGGCCCTGATGGCGCCCCAGAAAGTGATGGGGAAGTCCACCGTGTCCAGCATGATCATGGCCACCCGGGCCTCGCGTTTGACGCCGAGCTCGGTGAGCAGGTTGGCCATCTGGCAGGAGGCTTCCTGAAGCTGGCCATAGGTGAGGGTGCGTTCAGGATCGATAAAGGCCGCCTTGTCGGCCCGTCCTTCGTCGATGTTGCGGTCAACGAAGTCCGTTGCCGCGTTGTAGGTGCGTGGAAAGTCCATCTGGGTTCCGTCTTTCAGCCGTCGCAGTGGCGCGAACACTCTCATAATGGGGCCATTCAGTTCAACAGAACAATAGTGCCTGCGGGGGGAGGGGGAACTCTGAGCGTTCCGCCCGTGGGCCCCGGACATTTGCCGGCGCAAATTCCGGGGTGACGGGGAGGGCGCTTTGCCCCGCGCGCGGCAAAGCGCCGGACGGGCTCATGTGCTCTCCGGGTTTATCCAACTGAACACCCACTAGTGGGTCCCGCCTAGCGGGGACGCGGGCCGGGTCGGGTCCG
>CAJHYS010000412.1_pt1 | contig 11195 bp, 9 predicted proteins | sample 9198801 | NCBI WGS metagenome assembly CAJHYS01 (sample SAMEA7708368, study PRJEB35096) | sediment metagenome | biome: marine neritic benthic zone biome [ENVO:01000025]; feature: sediment [ENVO:00002007]; material: shallow marine sediment [ENVO:03000034] sea grass bed [ENVO_01000059] ...
ACATAGCGGCGCTGCACGTCGATGAAGCGGGCCGCGTCCATCTCGTGAACCCCGGTGGGCTCGTCATTCTCGTTGCGGGCGTTCTGACCGTCAGGATCCTGCGCGCGCTCCAAAGCGACGGTCAAGCTCTGCAGCTTGCTCACGTCCTCGCGAATTTCGGCAACATTCTGGCCCACGCGTTATCCCCGCCCCTCGGCTGATGAGTTGGATCTGCCACCAAGGGGGGTGATCGCTTCGATGAGCCTGCGCCCCCCACCCAGCAACAAGACACAACGATACTGCCCCTAAAGGAAGACGATTGTGGTTAATCAAGGGTTAATTCGGGCGCTTCTGAAGGCCCATTTCTATTCCGCTACTGCGGTCACACCTCTGACCTCAACCCAATAGCGCCAGTTTCTAGGCTCGATCTGATCGATAAACTTGATGGCTTCTTTAAAGGCGTGGGTGGCGCCTGGTGCGACGTTGATCGCATAGAGCCCCAAATTGCGCTGGCCAATCAGGCTGCATTCGCTGGTCAGGCGGGAAATCTGCACCTTTTCAGCGGGCGTGGTGAAGAACACCGGGCAATCAAACAGCCGCACCAGCAAGGAGAGATCCTGCATGGTGTGCTGGCTGGAGAGGTTCTTTGCCTCGCCCGTCAGGGTCCATGAGGTGAAATCAGGCAGCTCTTCCTGCTCGCCATTGGCGTTCCAGGCAACTCTCTGGCCGGGGCTGAGGCCACGCTTCGTCAGGGCGATATCGGCAGGTTTCAGCGCAAACCTGGAGGTTTCCAGCTTTCTGGAGACCGCTTCAACCTCGGCAATGGCCGCGTCCGGAGCCAGTTCAGCGGCCTCGCGGCGCTCCGGCTCGTCCAGAACATAGAAGAAGACGGCGGAAATGACCGCAATGAACGTCAAAACCCCTAGGCCGATCAAGCGCGTGGCCTTTGAGTCTGCGAACATCCACACCAGGATGCCGGCTATCAGAAAGAGGAAGGCCCAACGAAACACGAATTCATTCTCCAATTGCTGCGCAACAAGATATGGCGTTGCGCCCTCATTCCGTCAATGTGCCATGGATGATGGCCCCTGGATTTTGTTTTCTGGGGCGCGATCAAAAAGTCATGTCACCCGATACGGCCATTCTCATTTCCGGCGGCGGCCCTGTTGGCCTAACCGCAGCACTTGAATTGGTGCGCCGGGGGTTTCAACCCCACATCATCGATGATGATGGCGAACCCACACCCGAATCGCGTGCCTTGGCGGTGAATGCCCGAACCTTAGATATACTCGAACCGTCCGGCGTTAGCGAGCGGATCATTGAGGCCGGCAACCGGGTCAACGGCATGATTTTCCTCAATGAAGGGCGCGAATCCATGCGCCTGGAGCTGCGCTACCTGCCCCATCGCTTCAACTTTCTGGTGACCCTCCCGCAATCGCGCACTGAGGAACTGCTGATCGAGCGTCTTGGCGAATTGGGCACGGCGGTGAGCTGGCACACCGAACTGCGCCATTTCGTTCAGACCGAGAAGGCGCTGCAGTGTGAGCTGAGTTCGCGCGAGGGCACCAAGGATCACGCTTGTGACGTGCTCATCGGGGCGGACGGGGCCCACTCCCTGGTGCGCAAGACGCTTGGACTGAAGTTCGATGGCGAGACCGAACTGCAGGCGTTCAGCCTGGCCGATGTGACATTGGACGCCTGGCCCTTCCCGTTCGACAGGGCGGTGGTGCACGCCGCGCCGGACCGGGTGGTGGCCTTCTTTCCCATATCTGAGGGCCACGGGCGCTTTGTGAGCAATTTTCCCGACCTGTTGAACCACCTGCCGGCGGCGGCCAAGGTCAGGCAAGTGATCTGGGAATCCGCCTTCAAGATCAGCTACCGCCAGGTGGAGACCTATCAGGCGGGGCGCACCTTTCTGGCCGGTGACGCGGCTCATATCCACTCACCCGTCGGTGGCCGGGGCATGAACCTTGGCATAGAGGATGCCGCCACCCTCGCCTGGCTGATCGCTGAAGGGCGCACCGACGATTACACGACGCTGCGCCACCCGGTTGGTGAGCAGGTGTTGAAGTTTACCCAAGCCCAGACCCAGCAGCTGACGGGGCGCAGCGCCGTGCAGCGGTTCTTGCAGCACAAAGTGGCGCCGCTGATGTTGAAGGTGCCGGCCATCCAGCGCTTGGCCGTAAGCCGCCTGGTGGGCCTGGAGACGCCACACCCGCCCTGGCTTTAGGATGCAGATGACTTTCTGAGTTCTGCCAGGGCCTGATCCACCGCATGGGCAAGCGCATGCAGGCGGTCGAGTTCCTCCGGTGACACCGTGCCGTCCGCTTCCATCACCTTGGCCGCAATCTCCCAAATGTGGCCGAGCTCGGCTTCTGAGCGTTTGGCCACCCGCAGAACCGAACGCTCGATCGCCGCGATATCGGGCATCTGGTGGCGGAACCAGTCCATCACCTTGGCATGGTCGTAATTGCCGGCAACCTCATGGCCGAGCCTCTCAGCGCGGCTGCGCACGAAGACGGAGATCAGATTGTCTTCCGCCTGGTGCAGGCTTTCGTCCGCCTTGGCAATAAAGGCCAGAATGCGCAGCTCATCGCCCAGCGCCTTCAGCACCTTGCGCGTGGCGCCGTGATCGTCGTCAAGCTCTCCGGCCTGCTCTGCGAACGGGGCGAAAAAGGCCCGGATGTCAGCGATCCTCTCCCCGGTGCTGTGGTTTGCTGCTTCCTCAATGCGGTCCAGAAGGAAGGTTCTGTCGGTGCGCCGGGCGTGGCAGAAGGCCAGCAGCCTGTCGCCGTCCTCAGCATGCACGAGGCGCTTGCAGGTGACCAGCCGGTTGGTGCGGCGCCCTTCTGCGTCCACATAGCCGATCTCAAGGCGAATTCCGTCGAGCACAGCTTCAGGCTCGGCCTCGCCGGGGGCGTGCATGTCTGCGCTGTCCTGATCGCCCAGCGCCGCATCGCCAAGATGCTTCGGCTGCGTGGCCGGCTCGGGCCCGGCGCCGCGAACCGCTTCTCTGAGACGGGCAAAGATCCCCATGTTTGCTCCATTGGCCACCTCAAACAGGTGTGCCCGAGGCTAACATGGGGGTCAATTGGAAATTATGACATGCCCGAAAGGGGCTGCTCAGCGCTTGGCACAGCGCTCAACCCAAAGCATTCCGCTCCTGCGCAGGCGCACGGGCAGAACTTGCACCTTCTGCAAACAGCCCAGAGTGCGCTTCAAGCGCCGTTCCCTGTTGCCGCCCTTGATGTAGGACACGACCCGGCGGGCGGCAGACATTTGCTTGTCGCGGCAGTTCCGGGTCCGTTTTGGGGATGTTTCCTTGGAACAGATCAACCGCGTCGCCCGCTCTGCACGGGTCATGAAGTAGGCTTCTGAGCGTTTCTGGTTTTGCGCCGAAGCCTCAATCTGGCTGGTGAGCAGCAGAGCTGCTGCGCACCCGCATAGAAGGGCCAATTTGCTTGGATTGCTTTTCTGAATCATACGGGGTCTCTTAGAAAGCCATTTGGGCAGGACTGTGGGCGCGGCGGCGAATAGGCTTATGACACAAACGTGGAAGGTCTCAACAGGTTTATTGCACCACGTGGTCGCAGAGCGCCTGGCAGACCGGCTTGAAACGGCGCTGGACGGTGAAGATGTGGTGGTCAGCGCCTTTGAGGAGGATGCCACGGCACAAAGCTGGCGGGTGGAGGTCTATTTTCAAGACCAGGCGCCGGGGCCGGCCGCACTCAACGACTTGTTTGGAACGCTGGACGTAAGCTCCGAGCAGCTGCCGGAGACCGACTGGGTCAGCCACAGCCAAAGCCGGCTGGCGCCGATCAGAGCCGGGCGCTTTTTCGTGCACGGCGAGCACGACCGCGCCCAGCGGCCGGCCTCGGGCATCAGCATCCAGATCCAGGCCGGCCAGGCCTTCGGTACCGGCCATCACGGCACCACCCGGGGCTGCCTTTTGGCGCTGGATGACCTTCTCCGGCGCAAACGGCCCGCGACCGCGCTGGATGTGGGCTGTGGATCGGCGGTTCTGGCCATCGCCTTTGCGCTGGCCACCCGGCGGAGCGCCCTTGCCAGCGACATCGACCCTGTTGCGGTTGCGGTTGGCCGTGAAAATGCCCGCAGCAACCAGGCAGGAAACCTAGTGCACACCCTTGTGGCCGCCGGGCTTGATCATCCGCAGATCCGCGCCTTTGCCCCGGCAGACCTGGTGATGGCCAACATTCTGGCCAAGCCGCTGACGGACATGAAGGCCAGCCTTGCGGCAACGGTGGCGCCGGGCGGAAGTCTTGTCTTGTCGGGAATTACGGTGGATCAGGAAAACCGGCTAACCGGGGCCTATGGACCCTTCGGGCTCACTTTGCAGAAGCGCTGGCGGCTCGACGGCTGGTCAACCTTGCTGTTGTCGCGCGGTTCAAGCTGACGCCCTGCATAAGGCAACAGCGCCCCCGGTTTCCCGGAGGCGCTGTTCCTAGACTACTTAGCGGACGGCGAGGCGAGGAGGCTGGCCATCACTGTGGCCGGGTGACCATCGGCCAATTCCTTCAAGCCTGCGTCCGAGGCCGGAGCCTTTCAAACGTTGTAGCCGCCCCAAACCTTGGTTTGGATGTCTGCACGCTCGATGCCGATGTCGGCGAGCAGGCGGTCATCGAGGGTTTCGAGTTGACGCTGTGCAGCCTTCATCTCGAAATGGGTCACGATGGCGTTCCAGACGCGGGTAGGAAGATTGAAAGTGCCCTTCGAAGCGGGTCCGAAAAAGGCCTTGCTGTTTACTGCGGTTGCGTAGACCATGGGCTTTACTCCATTTAAGCCTCAACAGCACCATTGCCGTTGAATTGGTTGATCCGAATGTCTCGGGCGCCGACTTGATGTCATGTTGTGCGGCGTCTTTGAACTGACGCTTATTTAGGTCTTTTGCGAGCGGCTACCAGCGCTGTTTGTGCAATGCAGCAATGCAAGAAACGCATAGCGGGTTAATGCACATTAAACATTTGTAATAATTGCCATAATCAGGCCATAGAGTCTTAGAGATCGAAGGGAAATCAGGACCAGATCCAGGCCCGTTTTCAAGCAAAAACAAAGCGGCCGTTTTGCGCCAAATGGGCAATATTCCAGCCCGCTGATTGCGGAAAACATGGCCAACCTCAATTGCCCGATTGCAGAAAATTTTGGAGCACACTAGAACCCTAATATGTTCCAATCCTTCAGCGACAAGAGCCAAGGCAAGATGAGCGCTAAGCGCACGAATGCTTTGCGCCAAGAATTGAAATCCCGAAATCTAGATGGCTTTGTTGTGCCGCGCGCCGATGAACATCAGGGAGAGTATGTTGGGCCGAATGCCGAGCGGCTGGCCTGGCTGACCGGCTTCACCGGCTCGGCGGGAACCGCGGTGGTGTTGCAGGACAAAGCAGCCATCTTCGTGGACGGCCGTTACACCGTGCAGGCTGAGGAACAGACGGACGGTTCGGTTTATGAGCGCTGCCATCTGGTGGATGAACCGGTGACCAGATGGCTCTCTGCCCAGCTCAAGGCCGGGCAGAAGCTGGGCTATGATCCGTGGCTGCACACGGTCAACGCCGTCAAGCAACTGAGAGGGGCCTGCGCCAAGGTGGATGCAGAGCTGTTTGCGGTTCAGGGCAATCCGATCGATGCCGTGTGGTCCGACCAGCCGGCCAAGCCCGGTGCGCCGGTCTACGCCCATCCGACCCAGTTTGCCGGCCAAAACAGCGCGGAGAAGGCCGAAGTGCTCACAGATGCCCTCAAGACCGCGGGCGCCGATGCAGCCGTGCTGACCATCCCGGAATCCATCGCCTGGGCTTTCAACCTCAGAGGCTCCGATGTGCCGCACACGCCGATCTGCCTGGCCTTCGCCATCTTGCGCCAGGAGGGGCCTGATCAATTCTACATTGACAAGGCCCGGCTCGAGGAAGACCTGCTGCGCCAGCTCGATGGGTTGGTGGAGATCAGGCCTCCAGAGGCGTTTGAGAGCGATCTGGGCGGGTTTTCCGGCCAAAAGGTGCTGATTGACCCGGCCTGGTGTGCCGGCGCCGTAGAGGCCGCTCTGAAGGCTGGCGGAGCCCAGATCGTTAGCGGATCAGACCCCTGTTTGCTGCCCAAGGCGATCAAGAACCCGGTTGAGCAGGAAGGCGCGCGGGTGGCCCATGTGCGCGACGGCGCCGCCATGGTGAAGTTCCTGCACTGGCTGGAGCAAGAGGCACCCTCCGGCGAGATCACCGAGATTGGCGCGGCCGCCAAGCTGGAAGCCTTCAGGGCCGAAACCGGTGTTCTTAAAGAGATCAGCTTTGACAGTATTTCAGGCACTGGCGAGCACGCCGCCCTGCCCCATTACCGGGTCACCGAGGCCTCCAATCTGGCCCTGGCGCCCGGCACGCTCTATCTGATTGATTCCGGAGCGCAATATCAGGACGGCACAACGGATATCACGCGCACTGTGGCGGTCGGAACACCGACAGACGAGATGCGTGACCGCTACACGCGGGTTCTGAAAGGCCATATCGCAATCGCCACGGCGCGCTTCCCCAAAGGCACCAGCGGTGCGCAGTTGGACACGCTCGCGCGGCTTTCCCTTTGGCAGGCCGGTCTGGACTTCGATCATGGCACCGGACACGGGGTGGGCAGCTTCCTGTCGGTTCACGAGGGGCCGCAGCGAATTGCGAAAACCGGCGCAGTGGCGCTTGAACCGGGCATGATTCTCTCCAACGAGCCTGGATACTACAAGCAAGGGGCGTTCGGCATCCGGATCGAAAACCTGGTGATCGTCAGCGAGACGCCGCGAGGCACCGGCGAAGAGCGCGAGATGTATGGGTTTGAAACAATTACGTTTTGCCCCATCGATACATCTGTGATCGAAGTGCCTTTGCTCAGCGATCAGGAGCTGGAGTGGCTGAATGCCTATCACGCTGAGGTGCGCGCCAAGCTGTCCTCCGGGCTTGAAGGTGCAGACCTTGCCTGGCTGCGAAGCGCTACCGAGCCGGTGATGCGCTAAAGTCACAGTCTGCACCAAAGCCTGCGGGCGCGGCATTAAAGCCGTGCAAAACCCTAGACAAACCTTGCTTTCGGGCCCCAGGTTCGGTTTGACAGCCCGCTAGCAACAAGACAATATGCAGCTTTCCAGAGCGTCCTGGGGTGGGGCTGCGCTCGGAAAATCATGAAGACGGCAAACGGATGCTTATCGAGGCACATGCGTCCAAGGACGCAGCATCCTGGTTGGGTGGGGCCTTGCGTTATGGCGAACGTTAAATCTCTTTGTGCGCCCGGACGGTTTTGAGTAATTCCGGTGGCCAAGAAAGAGCATAACATTTCGACCCAAGCCATCGCGGCGGTGGGCTATTCGCTTTCCGCGCTGCTGCTGGCGTTCGCTGCTGCGCTCTATATGGGCTGGCTGCCCGCCAATGGAGGCCAGTCGGGAGCTCCGCAACAACAGGCAGAAAAACCTTCGATCCCGGTGGTCAAATCTCCTGAACGCCCTCCCAAGAAGCGGGTCACCGACCTGCCGGAAGAGGACCCCGAGCCGAAGCCACTGCCCGAAACCGCCGAGCGTGAGGTTGCACCGGCGCCGTTGCCCGCCGAAGAGCCAGAGTTGCCGCAAGAGGAACCGAAGATCGTTGAGGAGCCCCCGCAGGCCGAGCCGGTACTGCCGAAAAGCGCCCGGATCGCGCCGCGCGAGCACCATACGCCCGAGGCCTATCCCCTGGAGGACCCGGCGCCACAACCTTTGGCAGAAGAGCCTGAAGACACCAAGCGCCTGGCTGAAACCGAGACATCGAAGCCCGAGGAGTTGAAGACCGCGCAAGAGGACAGCGCGGAACCGACCCCGGAAAAGGCACAACAAGACCTGGCGCCACCAGGGCGTGAGCCTAGTGAGACTGCCGAAGGTCAGCCCGAGGCCGAGGAGCAAACCGCCCTTGCGCCCGGTGGCGAGGCCCCAAAGCCGAAGCCCGAAGAGCCGGTCATCGCAGAAGAGGCAACGCCCAAAGTCCGCATCATCGCTCCACCCGCCCCGGTAGCGCCTGTTGAGCAGTCGCCCTCGGTGGTGATCCGCATCCCTCCACGGGCAGAAGACAAGCTGGATGAACTGCCACCGCCGATTGCCGTGCCCCGCGGCAAGCCCAAGATTGTCGAGCGGCCGCCACAGGCTGCGGCGCAGGCAGATGACAAGGCACAGCGGCCAGCCGTGCCGCGCGCCAAACCGGTGCAGCCTCAAGATGCCGAGCCGCCAGCGCCGCCCAAGCCCAAGGTCGTGCTTCGCGAACCCGCGCCCCAGCCACTTGCGCCAAGGACACCGGCGCCAAGGACACCTGCCCCAAAGACACCCGCGCCCAAGACCGATGTATTGGCTGAGGAGGCCGAGGATGATCCGGCCGTGACTGAGGCGCTGAATGTGCCGAGGCCTCAGGCAAAGCCAAAACGGCTAGTCAAGGCCCCAACCCAAACAGCGACGGTGACCCCGCTGCCCAGACAGACGACGCGGGTGGACAAGAAGGTGAAGCGAACCCAAAGAGCCAAAGTGCAACGACAACGTGCGCGCGCAGCCCAGCGTCCCAGGCGGGCCCGCGCGAAGGCCAGAAATCGGCGGGTCAAACCGGCCCGGGTCACCATCCACAGGCCGCCCGGTTCTGGACGGGTCTCTTTCGATCAAGACACCTATTGCCTTGCCATGGCCATCTATTACGAGGCCGGACGCAAGAGCTTGCAACAACAGGTGGCCGTTTCCAGGGATGTGCTGCATCGGGTGGAAAGCTTCAACTTTCCCAACAGCGTCTGTGAGGTGGTCTATCAGTATGCCCACCGCCGCGGGCGCTGCCGGTATGCCTTTGCCTGCGACGGGCTGCCGGACCGGCCGAGAAACAAATCGGCGTGGCGCCGGGCAAAAGTGCTCGCCGGCGCCCATATGGCGTGCGGATCACGTTGCGGATGCACTTTGCAAAAGCCGGCACGGGCCTTCAGTTCCCAGAGCCGGAACCGCCGCATCATCCGCTGCAGCGCCAATATCCGCACCCCGGTCGAGCAGTCTGAGCCCAAAGGATTGGCGCAAGGGTCGCAACTTCGCATCAAGCCGGTCTCTTCACGGCGCCAGAGCGTGCCGGTCAGCCCCCTCGGACGCCTCTTGCCCTAGGCTTCCCCGATCAGCACGAACCAGCCATCCTCGTCGGTCACTTCTACGCCGAGATCGGTTGCCTTTTTCAACTTGGAGCCAGCCCCGGGACCCGCTACCACAAGATCTGTCTTCTTAGACACCGATCCGGCGACCTTGGCGCCGAGGCGCTCGGCCATCGCTTTGGCCTCATCGCGTGTCATTTTCTCCAGCGAACCGGTGAACACCACGGTCTTGCCTGAGACCGGAGATTCGGCCGCCACCGCCTCCAAGGGCTCGGGCGAAACCTCGGCCAGAAGGTCGGTAAGCACCTCCTGGTTATGCTCTTCGGCGAAGAAATCCACGATGGCTTCGGCCACCACTTCGCCAATGCCGTCAATATTGACCAAATCGGCCCAGGCATCGCCTTGCCGGTCGGATGCTGCGGACATGGCATCGTTCAACGCTTCAATTGTGCCGTAGGTACGGGCCAGCAGGCGGGCCGTTGTCTCGCCCACATGGCGCATGCCCAAGGCAAAGATGAAGCGGTCCAGAGAGACGTTGCGGCGCTCGTCGATGGCATCGAACAGGTTGCTCGCCGAGGTCTCACCATAGCCTTCACGGTCTTTGAGTTTCTTGAGCGCGCGCTCATCGCGTTTACGCAACGTGAAAATGTCCGCCGGGCGCTGGATCATGCCGTCTTCATAGAAAGCTTCAATCTGCTTTGTGCCCAGCCCCTCAATGTCATAGGCGTTGCGCGAGACGAAGTGCTTCAGGCGCTCCATGGCCTGGGCGGGGCAAATGAGACCGCCCGTACAGCGGCGTACCGCATCCAGCTTTCCGGTCTTGGCGTTGTGCTCGCGCACCGCATGGGAGCCGCAGGCCGGGCACAGTTCGGGAAATTCAAAAGCCACCGCATCGGCCGGGCGGCGTTCCGGCACATGCCCCAACACCTGGGGGATCACATCACCGGCACGCTGGATGATCACCGTATCGCCGATGCGCACATCCTTGCGCGCAATCTCATCTTCGTTGTGCAGGGTGGCATTGGAGACCACAACCCCGCCGACGGTCACAGGATCGAGCTTCGCAACCGGGGTAAGGGCGCCGGTGCGGCCCACCTGGATTTCGATGTCCCTGAGCACCGTGGTTGCCTTCTCCGCCGGGAACTTGTGAGCGGTTGCCCAGCGCGGCGCGCGCGAGACGAAGCCCAGCCGGCGCTGCCAATCGAGCCGGTCCACCTTGTAGACCACACCGTCAATGTCATAGCCAAGCGATGCGCGTTGCTCCTCGATTGAGCGGTAGACCGCCAGCATTTCCGCAATGCCCTCACAGCGCTGCATTTGCGGGTTAATCACAAAGCCCCAGGCCGCCATCTGCTCCACCGCCCCCATCTGGGTGGTCCAGGGCTCCTCGGACATCTCGCCCCAGGCATAGGCAAAGAATTTGAGCGGCCGGGCGGCGGTCATCGCCGGGTCGAGCTGGCGCAGGGATCCGGCGGCAGTGTTGCGCGGGTTCACGTAGGTTTGCTTGCCGGCCGCTTCCTGGCGCTCGTTGAGGGACGTGAAATCGGCGTGAGTCATATAGACCTCGCCGCGGATCTCCACCACCTGCGGCCGGGCCTCGCCCTGCAGCCGGTGGGGGATGTCTTTGATGGTCTTCAGGTTTTCCGTAACGTTCTCCCCAACCTGCCCGTCCCCCCGCGTGGCGCCGGACACCAGCCTGCCGTTCTCATAGCGCAGGCTCGCCGACAGCCCGTCGATCTTCGGCTCGGCCGTCATTGCCAGAAGCTCATCTTCGGGCAAATTCAAAAAACGCCTTATGCGGGCACAGAACTCGTGCACATCCTCATCATCAAAGGCGTTGGAGAGCGACAGCATGGGCACTGCATGGGTGACCTTGTCGAACTTCTCCGCCGCCACGGCCCCAACCCGCAAAGAGGGGCTGTCTTCACGCACCAGATCGGGAAACCGCGTCTCGATGGCCTCGTTGCGGCTTCTGAGGGCGTCATATTCGGCGTCAGAGACCTCAGGAGCGTCATTTTGGTAGTAGAGGGCGTCGTGGTGCGCGATTTCGGCGGCCAGGCGCTCCAGCTCAATTTTCGCCGCCTCAGGGCTCATGCTCTCAACGG
>CAJHYS010000193.1_pt1 | contig 10778 bp, 7 predicted proteins | sample 9198801 | NCBI WGS metagenome assembly CAJHYS01 (sample SAMEA7708368, study PRJEB35096) | sediment metagenome | biome: marine neritic benthic zone biome [ENVO:01000025]; feature: sediment [ENVO:00002007]; material: shallow marine sediment [ENVO:03000034] sea grass bed [ENVO_01000059] ...
CGGCCGGCATCAGGGCCGGATCGACCTTTGCCGCCTCGCCTTCAGCAAGATTTGAGGTGCGAATGGTCAGTTTGCCGCCCCCAGGCATGGCATCGCGGGCATTCACCGCCAGGTTCATGATCACCTGCTCAAACTGGTTCACATCCACCTTCACCAGGCCCAGATCGCGCCCATGGGTGATCTCCAGCTCAACCTTTTCGCCCAAGAGCCGGTTCAAGAGATTGCCCAGATCGCTGAGCGTGTCGGTGAGCGAGAGCACTTCTGGCCGCAACGTCTGGCGCCGTGAGAAGGCCAGCAGCTGACGCACCAGATTGGCCGCCCGGTTGGCGTTCTGCTTGATGTTCATGATATCCTGGAAGGACGGGTCTGTTGGCCGGTGCTTGGCCAGCAGAAGATCTCAAGCGACAAAACTGCCCGTCAGGAGATTGTTAAAATCGTGCGCCACGCCGCCGGCCAACTGGCCCACGGCCTGCATCTTCTGGGACTGGGCGAACTGCAGCTCCAGGGTCTTCTGCTCGGTGGTGTCCACCGCATAGACGATGACGCTTGCCGGGTCATCGCCCGCTTCATCCATGCGGTTGAAGAAGATCTGGCCCGACCGTCCCTCCTGGCCTTCCTCGCTGCCGAACTTGACATCGTGCGGCGGCACCCTTTTTCCCGCCCGCGCCGCCGCAATGGCCTCGGTGACCGCCGCCCGGCTCGGCGCGTCGACCAGCGCGATGATGTTGCTGTCCGAAGCAACGGGCCCCACCGTGGTGGCAAGCGCGGTGTTGGAGCTGATGATCTTGCCGCTTTCGTCCACCTCCGCAATGCCGATGGGGGCATTGTTGAAGAAGCGCCTCAGCTTCAGTTCGGCCAGGCCGGAGTTCTTCACGCTGCGGCTGCCGATCTGCTGCTTCAGCACCAACGAGCGTGAGGCGCCGGCCACACCGTCCTCATCAAAGGTCACCGAATGCAGCACCCGCACCGGGATCGAGGTGCCGTCCTGCGCGATAATGTCCATGTCGAACAGGTCGGCGAACGTCTCGCCCGCCTGGGCGCTGACACGGGCGAGGAGTTTGGCGCTTTCGGCCGGCGTGAACTGGCTGACCTGAACCGAGCCGCTGGCCGCCTCGATGAGATCGAGCCCCAGCCACTCAGCCAAGGTGGCGTTCATGTATTCAACCGCCCCCGACGGGTTGGCGGAGAAGAAGCCGGCGGGCGCCTCGTCCAGATAGCGGATGATGTATTGCAGCTTCTCGAACGCGGTTTCCTGGGCGATGCGGGCATCGGTATTGTCTACGATGCGCCACATGATGTGGGTCTGGCGTCCTTCATGGACCACCGGCTCAACGAAAATGGAGTGCCACGACGCCGTGTCGGCCCGGGCTCCGGGCGCCGCGCTGCCGGCGGCCAGCTTGAAGTCTTCTCGCCCGGCCTTGCCCTCCTTGCCGGTCTGCGCCAGCCGGTAGACCAGTTCGGAGACCTCCGGATAGCCGGCATAGAGGTTCTCCACCCCGACCATCCTGGCCCGCTCGGCCGAAGAGCTCAAAGCCACATAGCGGCCATTGGCGAACACCACCCGCCCGCGCATATCGAGCACCACCGCAGGATCGCTGAGGCCGTTCAGCACCCCTTCCAAGAAGGCGATCTGACGTGACCTGCGGCCAAGGTGCACCACGCCGCCAATCCAGCCGAGCAGCGCAAACAGGCCGCAAAAGGCAAACACCGCGGCCCCGCCCAACAGCCAGACCGGCGCCTCGCCCTGAAAACGGTAGGCCACAAGGCCGGCCGCACCGGCCACCAGCACGCCAAGCGCCAGGGCAACGACCGGATTGCCTCCTTGCGCCGGTTCAGAGGCCTGGAAGGCCGGCTGCACCGGTTGGCCTGCAACGGTCTGTGTCGCGTCGTCTTTGCTCATCAAGGGTCCGCTATGGTCCGATTCTTGGCCCTAAGGGAAAGATGTGATCGAATCACCGCCCGACTATAGGCGAATTTGCCCCCATGTCTGCAAGAAGAGTAGTGCCCCTGTGCAACACTTCGCCACCGCACCGGCATGCTGCGGCAGAGCGCTGAGACTGCGCTCAATGATCGCGCCTTTACCCTGCCATAAAAAATGCTAGTTTGCAGGCAGAAGTAGATCTGAAGGGCCGAATCACACTCACCAGCGAGAATAGGCCCAACTAGAGGCGGAGGGCGGCCGCCGGGCGGATATGAGCACAGACGACCTCATCAAAATTGTTGGCGCTACGGCCATCATTCTATTGTTCATTTTCATTGCGATCGCGATTTTCCGGCGCATAGGCGGCGAAGTGCGCGGCAAACGGGGAAGCCGCCTTGCGGTCACCGAGTTCCGCGAACTGGACAAGTTGCGCCACCTGGTGCTGATCCGGCGCGACAACGAGGAGCACCTTTTGTTGATCGGCGGCCCGCAGGATGTGGTGATTGAGACCAATATCGGCCGCTTTGACGAGGGTTATCAGGAAGAATCAGCCCCAATCGGGCGCGTTGTTCCACCGCCGCAAGAGCGCGCCGAACCGGCCGCCGCGGCGAGCGCTGAACCCAAGCTGCCGCCGCCGGCGGGCCAGCAGTATGACGAGTTTTCCGACCTGCCCCCGCCTTTGAAGGTCCCCGGCCCGCGCTAGCACCCTCTTCCAGAGCCGGTGCAAGACTGCAACACACGCGCCTAAATTTCATCACATTCGCGCAGCGGCCTTGACGACCGGAGGTGAAATAAGGCCAATAAGGGCATCCTGAATATCTGTACGATTGAACACTTGTTCATCAAAACGTTGATGCGGCAGATATCTCAGAATGGTGAAGCTTGAAGGAATAACGGGCCATGCACTTTCGCACTTTAGCTCTGGCAACACTGGCTTTGTCTGTCGCCGGAACTGCATACTCCGGCGCGGCAATTGCTGCGAAAAAGTTTAACTTCTCTGCACAAAGCTGGAAACTCAACCGCAAATACGATCGCACCGAGGTGAACTACTCAACGGACGAAAAGCCCGGCACGATCATTATCTCCACCCGCCGCAAGTTCCTTTGGTACATCAAGGGCAACGGCAAGGCGATCCGTTATGGCATCGGCGTGGGCCGCTGGGGCTTTAAGTGGAACGGTGTGGAAAAGATTACCCGCAAGGCAACCTGGCCGACCTGGCGCCCTCCCAAAGAAATGCTGGAACGCGAGCCTGATCTTCCGAAGGTCATGCCCGGGGGGCCGGACAATCCGCTTGGCGCCAGAGCGCTCTATCTTGGCAACACGCTGTACCGCATCCACGGCACCGCACAGCCCTGGACCATCGGCACGGCGGTCTCCAGCGGGTGCATCCGTTTGACCAACGAGAACATTATCGATCTGTACAAGCATGCACAGGTCGGCGCGAAGGTGATCGTCGACTGATTGGCCTTCGAGAAAGCGAATACTGGAAGCCCGGCCACGTGCCGGGCTTTTTGTTGCTTGCGTTTCACCGTCACCCCGGAATTTTGCGTCAGCAAAGTATCCGGAGGCCCGGGGCCGGTGGCTCAGGCTCTTGTTGCCCTTCAAACGTGACCCCACCTCCCCGCTTTCGCGGGGACGACAAAGAGGTCGGCGGGCGGTGAAACGTTAAGAGCCACCCTATCGCGCCGGCCCGGCCGCCACCGCAGCCACATGCCTGGCAAATTCCGGCCTGGCCATCAGCGCCTTGCAACGCTCAAAGCGGCCCACCGAGTAGGCCCAGAAATCGTCCGCCGGATTGTCATTGGCATGCTGGATGAGGCCCCATAAGGTCCACAGCAGGTCGCACATGGCCTTGTAGATGATGATGCGGCCACGCTCATCGGGCCGCGGGTCGCCGCCGAAATAGGCCTGGATCATCTCCTCATCCTGGGCCGGGCTGAAACCGCCCTCCACCGAGAGATCGCCCAGATCCCACATGGGATCGTTCATGCCGGAATACTCCCAGTCCACGATCCACATGCGTGTGCCTGTATCCAGGAAGTTCTCGCACAAGGGATCACAGTGGCAGGCGGCGCTGGGCAGCGGATGGGCTTCCAGCGCCTTGCGCACGGCTCCTGAGTCGGCCAGCACATCGTGATAGCCCTCCGGCAAGTCCACGGTCTTGCCGGAGAGGATGCCCAGATACTCATCGATCATGGAGAAGAGCTCAAAGCGGAAATTAAACTTGGCCCCTGAATCATGAAGCATCCTGAACGCTTCGCCGGCCCGGCCCGGCGAGCCTTGGCGGGCGGCAAACTCTTCAGGCGTCATGGTCACCGCGCCGTCGATGAACTCAGAGACCATGATGCCGCTCTCCGCATCCGCATAGATGACCTCCGGGCTCACCGTCGCCTTGGCCGCCTCGCGGGCGGCTTGGGCCTCGTCCGCCCGGTTGATGTATTCTTCCGTGCCCGCCCCGGGCAGTCTAAGGCACCAAACCTGGGCGCCGTCCGACACACGGAACACCAGGTTCGTGAGCCCGCCCAGGCGCTCAATCTTCGCTGAGCCCGCATCAAGCACCGCAAGCGGCGGAATGCCGGCCAGCGCCTTGCGCGCCAAGTCTAACCCGTCATCTCCCATGGTCCCTCTCCTCTCTCACGCTTTCAATCGTTCCATGGCCGGATCATAGAGGCAGCGCCCCGTCGTCCTGGCCGCATAGGTCTTGCCGAAGGCCTCAATCTCAAGGGCGCTGTCTGTGCCGATTTCCGCCGGCAGATGCGCAAACGCGATGGAGTGCCCCACCGCATAGCCGAAGCCGGCGCTGCTGACGGAGCCCAGCACCTCACCGCCGCTCAGCACCGGCTCGCTGCCATGCAGGGGCACGAAGCCCTCCAGCGCCAGGGTCACCAGTCGGCGGCGCCGGTTCTCGCCTCTGATCTCAAGCAGCGCGCCGCGTCCGGTAAACTCGCCCTTGTCCAGCGCCACACAGAACCCAAGGCCCGCCTCATAAGGGTTCACATCCGGCCCGATGTCGCTGGACCAGTAGACATAGCCCTTCTCCATCCGGCAGGCTTCCACCGCCCGGTAGCCCGCATTGGCAATGCCGTGCCCCTCACCCGCCTGCCACAAGGTGTCGTAGACGTGGCCGGCATAGTCCTGGGGCACATAAAGCTCCCAGCCAAGCTCGCCCACATAGCCGATCCGCACGGCCAGAACTTCAGCCAGGCCAATTTCGATCACCCGGGCGGACAAGAAGGGCAAAGCCTGGGTGCTCACGTCATCGTCGCTGACGGCCTGCAGCACGTCCCGGGCGCGCGGGCCGCACAGGTTGAGGGTGGCCCAGGCTTGCGTGACCTCGCGCAGTGTCACCGAGCCATCGGCCGGCAGCTGCCGTTCAATCCAGTTCTTGTCGCGCACCCCGAACCCGGAGCCCGTGACCACCAGGAAGCGCTGCTGGCTCTCGTGAACGATCGTCAGGTCCGCCTCAATGCCCCCTTGGGCATTGCAAAGCTGGGTGTAGACCGCCCGGCCCGGCACGTCGGGCACCTTGTTGGCGGCGATCTTCTCCAGCGCCGCGTGGGCCCCGGGACCGGTGATCTCGAACTTGGAGAACGAGGACTGATCGATCAGCGCCACCCGCTCGCGGATGGCCGCGCACTCGGCCCCCACCGCATCGAACCAGTTGGGCTTGCCTTCAAAACTGGGCACGTCCACAGGCTGGGCGCCTTCCGGCGCAAACCAGTTCGCCCGCTCCCAACCAAACTTAGAGCCATAGACCGCGCCGGCGGATTTCAACCGTTCATAGAGCGGCGAACGGCGCAGGCCCCGGCCCGCTTCGGCCTCCTCGCCCGGCCAGTGGATCTTGTAATAGGCCGCATAGGCCTCGATCGCCCGTTCTTCCAGATAGCGCCCCTGGGCATGCACCGCCCCGAAGCGGCGCACATCGAAGGCCCAAAGATCCATGCCCGGGTCGCCGTGCACGATCCAGTTGCCCATGGCCTCGCCTGCCCCGCCCGAGGCGGCAATGCCGGCCGTGAAGGCACAGGCCACGAAGAAATTGTCGAGCTCCGGCGCCAGGCCCATGATCGGCTCGCCGTCGGCCGAGACCGGGATGGGGCCGTTGATCACGGTCTGGATGCCGATCTCGTTCAGCACCGGCAGGCGTTCGGCGGCCGGCAGGGCGAAGAGCTCCAGCCGGTCCATATTGGCGGGGAAGAGCTCGCGCCCGAACTCCAGCGGCGGGCGGCCGCGCCAGCAGCCCTTGGAGCCGTCCTCCCAGCCGCCGATGGCAAACGCGCCGGTGTCGGGCTTCAGATAGAAGTTGTGATCAGGATCGCGCAAGGTGGTCAGCGACGGGTCGAAATCGAGTGCTTTCTCGGTGAGGAAATACTGGTGCTCCACCACGCCCGCGGCGAGCTTCACGCCCGCCATCTCCCCCACCCGCTTGGCCCACAAGCCGGCGCAGTTCACCAGGATATCGCAGCCGATGGTGCCGTGATCGGTCACCACACCGGTGACCCGGCGGTCTTTGACGATCACGTCGGTGACGGTGACGCCCTCTTCGATCTTAACCCCACCCTTCCGGGCCGCTTTGGCAAAAGCGTGGGTCAGGGCGTAGGGGTCGATGTAGCCGTCGCCTGGAATGTAGGCGGCCCCTTCGATGCCCTTCGTCTCGATATAGGGGAACATCTGCTTGGCCTCGGCGGCCGAAAGCGCCTCGCACTCCACGCCGAAACTCTTGGCTTGTGTCATGGAGCGGCGGATTTCGCTCCACCGGTCCTCGCTCGCGGCCAGGCGCAGAGAGCCCACCTTCTTCCAGTCAATCGCCGCGCCGGCCTCTTCCTCCAACCGGTCGAACACAGCCACCGAGTTCTGCATCAGCCGGGTGAGATTGCGTTTTCCCCTGAGTTGGCCCACCAGGCCGGCCGCATGCCAGGTGCAGCCGTTGGTGAGCTGGGATTTTTCCAGGACCAGCACGTCCCGCTCTCCGGCCCGGGCCAGATGATAGGCCACGGAGGTGCCGATGGCGCCGCCGCCGATGATCACGATGCGGGCATGGCGATCTGCTGTGCTGCTCATGGGGCGGTCCTTCTTAAGCTTTCACCTTCAGGTTTTCAGGATCGTAGAGCGGCTCCAGATGCACGCGCGCCGCCACCTTCTCCTGGGCCACCACAAGCTCGTAGGAGCCCGCCCTCACATAATCTTCGGTAACGCCGCCGGCCGAGCGCACATAGCCGTAGCCGATCGGTTTGCCCACGCTGTAGCCATAGCCGCCCGAGGTGAGATAACCGGCGAACTCGCCATTGCGCAGAATGGTTTCGCGGCCCAGAAGCACGATCTCCGGATTGTCCACGGTGAAGCCGGCGAGCCGCTTTTTCGGCACCGAGTTGGCGGCCTTTTCCGCGGCCGCCCGGCCCATGAACGGGGTCTCGGACTTCAGCTTCACCGCCCAGCCCAGGCCGGCGTCAAACGGGCTGTCATTGGGCGTGATGTCGGAACTCCAGGCGCGGTAGCCCTTTTCAAGGCGCAAGGCCTCCAGCGCCCGGTAGCCGACGGGACGCACGCCATGAGGTTCACCCGCCAACATCAGCGCGTCGAACACATTGCCCGTGGCGCCGAGCGGCACATGCAGCTCCCAGCCCAGCTCGCCGCAATAGGTGATGCGAAGCGCGCGCACCTGTTGGCCGGCAATGGGGATCTCGCGCACATGGCCGAACGGGAACGCCTGGTTCGAGCAGTCGGCCTCCGTCACCGCCTGCAGCACGGCGCGCGCCTTCGGGCCCATCAGCGACAGGGTGCCATAGGCTTCGGTCACGTCCGTCAGGGTGGCTTGCATGCCGGCCGGCACGTGATCGGCGATCCAGGCGCTGTCATGCACCCGGAAGCCCGTGCCGGTGACGATGTAGAACAGCTCATCGGCAAGCCGCGCCACGGTGAGATCGCACTCGATGCCGCCGCGCGAGTTGAGCAGCTGGGTGTAGGTGAGACGGCCCACCGGCTTGGCCACCTTGTTGGCGCAGATCCATTCCAAAGCTTCGGCCGCATCCGGGCCCTTCATCTCAAACTTGGCAAAGGAGGATTGATCGAAAATACCGGCCGCCTCGCGCACCAGCCGGTGCTCTTGGCCCACCGCATCGAACCAATTCTGCCGGCCCATGCAATAGACATCCATCGCCGGCTCGCCTTCAGGCGCAAACCAGTTCGGCCGCTCCCAGCCGAGCTTTGCGCCGAACACCGCCCGATGGGCCTTCAAGCGTTCATAGAGCGGCGAGACGATGCGCCCCCGCCCGCTCTCGTGCTCCTCATGGGGAAAGCCGATGGTGTAGTGCTTGCCATAGGCCTCCAGGGTGCGCTCGCAGACCCAGTCCCGGTCTTCATGCAGGCTGGAGAAGCGGCGCACATCCACCACCCACAGGTCCATGGGCGCCTCGCCGTCCACCACCCATTGGGCCAGCACCCAGCCCGCGCCGCCGCCGGACGCAATGCCGAACGCGTTGAAGCCCGCGCCGACATACATGTTGGCGCATTCCGGCGCGCTGCCCAGAATGAAGTTGCCGTCGGGCGTGAAGCTCTCCGGCCCGTTGATCATCTGTTTGACGCCCGTCTCGGCCAGCACCGGCACCCGGGCGACCGCCTGTTCCAGATGCTGTTCGAAATGGTCCCAGTCATCCTCAAACAGCTGGAACTCAAAATCGTCCGGCACATCGCCCCTGGTCCATTCAATGGGGTCCTGCTCGTAGCCCCCCAAAACCAGGCCGCCCACTTCCTCCTTGAAGTAGGTGAAGCGGTCCGGATCGCGGATGGTGGCCGCATCGGGGCTGAGGCCGTCAATGGCATCGGTGATGATGTACTGGTGCTTGATGGGCTGCAGCGGCACGGTGATGCCCGCCATGGCGCCCACCTGGCGGGCCCATTGGCCGGCGCAGTTCACCACCTTGTCGCAGGCGATGCGGCCCTGGTTGGTTTCAACCGCAACGATGCGGCCCTCTTCCATCTCAAAGCCGGTGACCCGCACCCCTTCCACCAGCTTGGCCCCGTGCATGCGTGCGCCCTTGGCCAGCGACTGGGTGATGTCGGACGGGCTCGCCTGGCCGTCGGTGGGCAGCCAGCTTGCCCCCACCAGATCGCTCTCATCCAGAAGCGGCCACATGGCCTTGACCTCAGCGGGCGAGAGCAGCTCCATCTCCATGCCGAAACTCTGGGCGGTTGTGGCGAGGCGCTTATATTCGGTCCAGCGGTCCTCGTTGCAGGCCAGGCGCAGGCAGCCGGTCATCTTCCAGCCGGTCTCAAGGCCGGTCTCGCCCGCCAGCTGCTTGTAGAGGTCGACGGAGTATTTCAGCACCTGGGTGATGGAGGCCGATGAGCGCAACTGGCCCACGAGCCCGGCCGCATGCCAGGTGGAGCCGCCGGTGAGCTTGCCCTGCTCCAAGAGCAGGACATCCGCCTTATGGTCGCGGGCCAGATGGTAGGCCGTGGAGCAGCCGATAATGCCGCCCCCGATGACGACAATCTCAGCGCGGTCAGGAAGCGTCATGCCTCAGCCCCTCCCATAGGTGGAGCGGTAGGCCTCCACCGCGGTGTTGAGGAGGGCCAGATTGTCCTCGGTATATTCTTCATAATCGACCCCCGGCGCGTTCAGATAAAGTTCCGACACCATGCTCCACATGGCCTCGCGGAGCAGCGAGGCGCATTGCATGGCCGCATGGCTGCGGCGCACCGCATCGTCCGGCGCCCGGCCGAAATAGGCCTCAAGCAGCTCATCGGCCTGAGCCGCGTCAAACTCCGCGTTGGAGGCAATGCCGGCGAGATCGAACATGGCGGTGGAGAAGCCGGCATACTCAAAGTCGATGATCCAGAGCTTCGTCCCGTCATCCATGAAATTGGCGGGCAGGAAGTCGTGGTGCCCGAAGACGATGGGCAGGACCATCTGGGCCGCCTCCATCTCCTCGGCCAGGGCCAGATAGCCGGGCAGGTCTTGCTTTTTGCGGCTGCCGCCATCCTCCAGGGTGCGGGCATAGTCGCGGATCACGTGGAACACCCAGAAGATGAAGCCTGCCCCGGTCACATGCTTGGCCATGGTGTTGTGGAACAGGCTGACGGTCTCGGCAATCCGCCCGATATTGGCCTGCACGTCTTCAGCGCCATAGGTCTTGGCCTCGATGAACCGGGAGATCATGATGCCAGGCTCTGAATAGACCAGTTCGGGCGCAAAGCCCGCCGCATGGGCCGCCCGGGTGGTCATGATCTCGCGTTCCCGGGAGACATGGTGAAAGGGGAAATCCACACCGAAACGGCAGACGAACTTCTCGCCCGCTTGCGTCACCGTGAAGCTCTCGTTGGAAAGCCCGCCCTTCAAGGGCTCCCAGGTGATGGCCGACGTCCAGTAAGGAACCGCCTCAATTCGTGCACCGGGATCTGACATGTCTTCCTTCCCCTCTTATCTCTTCAGTCCAAGGCGGGCGCGCATGCGGTCGGCGCCCGCTGAAATCAATCGGTCGGCAATGATGGCGATGAAGGCCACGGACAGGCCGGCGACGATGCCGCGCCCGGTATCGGCCTTGGTGAGCGCGATATAGACCTCCTGGCCAAGATCGCGGGTGCCCACCAGGGCGGTGATCACCAGCATGGAGAGCGCCAGCATGATGGTCTGGTTGAGCCCCAGCATGATCTCCGGCAAGGCCAGTTTCAGCTTGATCTTGGTGAGCAGCTGCCAGGGCGTGCAGCCGGCGGCCGTGCCGGCCTCCACCAATTGCGGGTCGACCTGGCGCAGGCCATGGGCGGTGTAGCGGATGGCCGGCGCAATGGCATAGGCCACAACGGCGATCATGGCGGTGAAATCCCCCACTCGGAACAACATCACCGCGGGCATCAGATAAAC
>CAJHYS010000115.1_pt1 | contig 10686 bp, 6 predicted proteins | sample 9198801 | NCBI WGS metagenome assembly CAJHYS01 (sample SAMEA7708368, study PRJEB35096) | sediment metagenome | biome: marine neritic benthic zone biome [ENVO:01000025]; feature: sediment [ENVO:00002007]; material: shallow marine sediment [ENVO:03000034] sea grass bed [ENVO_01000059] ...
CGTGCGGCAGGGTGTTGATGCCCACCCCAAGCTCGCGGATTTCGCTTGAACGCTCGAACACCTCACAAGCGATGCCCTTCTGGTGCAGGCTGAGCGCCAAAGCCAAGCCGCCAATGCCGCCGCCGGCGATGAGAACCTTCATGAAACCCCTCCTAAAACGAAAACGGGCGGGAGTGTTGAGGTCCCGCCCGCTCATAAGAATGTGTGCAAGATTACATGGAGCAATCTTTGGCGTGCGGATCGACGAAGTCTTTCAAGACCACCTGTTTGGTCTTATGGGTCCATGCGCCGTCTTCACCCTTCACCACTTCGCGCAAGACGAAGTTCTGAACCGGGAAGTGGTTGTTGCCATACTTGTAGGACCCGCGCACCGAAGGATAGTTCGCCTTCTTCAGGGCGGCCCGGAAGGCATCGGTGTCTTCGATCTTGCCGCCGATTTCCTTCACCGCGCTGTCCAAAAGGAACATGGTGTCATAGGCTTGCGCCGCATAGAAGCTCGGATAGCGCTTATGCTCTTTGCGGAAATCTGCAACAAAGCGCTTGTTCTGGTCGTTCTCGAAATCCACATTCCAGTGCATTGTGTCGATGGACCCGAGCACAGCTTCCATGTTGGCCGCCTGGAACTTCGGCAGGGAAATCCCGTCCACGGTGAACACGGTGAAAAGCTTCATGCTGTCGCGCAGGCCGGCCTGGCCGAACTGCTTGACGAAGGCGCCGCCTGCTTTGCCCGGATAGAAGGCAAACATGGCTTCTGCGCCGGAAGCCTTGGCCTTGGCCAGCTCAGCCTGGAAGTCGAGCTGGGCGTCTTTGCCCCACTTGGTGAAATCCTTGCCTTTGATTTCGCCTTTGAATGTGCGCTCAACGCCTGAGGCCATGTCTTTGCCGGCCGCATAGTTCGGCGACATGATGTAGATGGACTTGATGCCTTCTGCGTTCAGAACCTCACCCAGCGCCATGGGCACGGTGTCGTTCTGCCAGGAGGTGTTGAAGAAGTTCTTGTGGCACAGCTTGCCGGCCATTTTGGAGTGGCCCGCATTGGCGCTGATGAAGATCTTGCCGGCATCCAGAATGGTCTTCTGGGTGGCCAGAAGCACATGGCTCCAGATCACGCCGGTGACCACGTCCACATCATGCTGCTTCACCAGCTTGTCGGCAGCCTGCTTGCCCACGGCCGGGTTCACGCTGTCATCTTCCACATGCAGCTCAACCGGCAGGCCGCCGAGCTTGTTGTCCAGATGTTTGAGCGCCAGATTGAAGCCGTTCATCTGCTCTTTGCCAAGCACCACCGGGCCCTTCACAAGGGTGGTGATGATGCCGACTTTGATCTTGTCGGCCGCTACGGCCGCCGTGGTGCTCATCAATGCCGCTGCACAGGCACCGGCCAGAATTTTGCTGAATTTACGCAAAGGTCTTACTCCCTGTTTGCCTCTCGCTTTTCGAGAGATGAAACGCTTCCCCACCCGGATTTGGGTCTCCACTTTCCGCGCATGTTCAAGGCACGCGCGGGTTCTGGCCGCCAACAAACGCCATTGGCCCGGCAAGGTCAAGTGTTGAGGCGGGCCGAACGGGTGTGAGTGTTAACGTACTCTCCTCCCCGGCCCCTGCGAAAACAGGGGCCCTTACCTCTTAGCCTGGGGTCAAGCCATTAGAAACAAGGTTCCCAACAATGTCGCCCTCGGCCTTGAGCCGAGGGGCGCGAGAGATCTGAGCATTCCGCCCCGGGTCCTCGGGTCAAGCCCGAGGACGACACCCTTGGGGAATGCAGCATAGGGTGGATCTCATTATGCTCTAGAATGTGAATGTTAAGCCAGCCGCGCCGCTGTGATCAGTTGAGGAATCGGAAAAGCTACCGTCATAACGGATGTGGGCGGCAATGCGATCAGACACATGCAACGCCCCGCCCAGACCCAACGCAACCCGGTCCCGGTCGGTGGAGGCAGAAGCGCTGGCAAATGTTGCCCCGGCAACCGGGATCGCCGAAGCCGCAGTCACCGCCCTGTCGCCGAACACATGCTCCCAGGCAAGGCGGAGATCGGCGCTGAGGCGCATCCCGTCCAAGGATCGGTCCACACCTATGGCAAGTCCCAGCCCACTGGTGGTCTGGTGGGCCGTCTCTTTGGCCACAGTCAGGTTAAGAATGCCGGCACCGGTCTCGGTGAAACCTTCGCGCTCCGCATGAACCGTTTCAAGGGTCGCCAGCGGGCCAAAGCGCAAGCCGCCCGAAGCGCCAGGATCTGCAAGGTTGTAAAAGGCTTCGCCGGATGCGCTCAAAGCCGTGCCATCGGCCTTGCCCCTCGCCCTGCTCGCAGCGCCGCCGACCGGCACCTGCCGATCGAACGTGTAAGCTTGCCAGCCATAGGACAAGGCGCCGGAGAGGGCCAAACCGCCCATCTGACCGGTCCCGTAGACCCCTGCATACCAGGCGTTCACATCAGCGTTGGACGCACCGCTGTCCACATTTGTGCCGGTTGTGGCGCCGGCGAGGCCCACCACCCCGTCAAAATCATCAAACCGGTGCTCAAGCCCAAAGGCAAGGCCGCCGGAGAGGGCATCCCACCCCGGTGTCCCGCCGGACGCCGAGGTTTTCGAGGTCTCCCCCATGGCCGCGCTCCAGACGGAGAGATTGTGTAGGGCCGGACTTGCAAGCGGGCGGGTTTGCCCCGCCTCGCTGGCGGACAGGCCGGCACTCGAAGTGAAGGCGCGGGTTTCTGAGCTTGCGCCCGCATGGAGCCCGCCGCGTCGCCGCATGGTTTGAGAGAACAGACGCGAAGCATCCAGCGCTGCTGCTTGCGCGGAGGGATGGATCTGCTTGGGCGAGGTCGCGCCAGGGGTTTGAAAGTATCTCAACTGGACGGCATCGGGCTGATAGATCGCCTCCAGATCGACATCGGGCAGGTTGTCGTGGACGCTCGCAAACTGCCCATCAACGCCGCCGTCAGAGGTCAACACGGTGAAGCTGCTGGACAATGGAAACCCGCCGCCGGCGCCCGTGACCTGCAAAATGGTTCCCATATCGGAGATCACCGTCCTGCCGTTCACCGCCAGGCGCTCACTCGCGCCGTCCGGGGCAGTGTCCACTGCAAACGTCGAACCATCATTGAAGGTGGCATCACCGGCAACAGTCAGGGTCCCGGTCCCGCCCTCACCTGGTGAAACCACACCGCCGCCGGACACCGTAACCGGCCCGGCCAAGGTTCCAATGCCGCTGATTGTGCCGCCACTGCCGACCTGCGCCTGACCGCCCAACGTGCCATTGACCCTCACATCACCGCCTGTCACATTCGTCCGTCCCGTGAACCCGGAACTGTCTCCGGTGAGAACCGTCGTGCCGGCCATATGGTTGATGTCACCGAAGCCGGAGACTGCGGGAGCAAACTCATGCGCCGTGCCTGTGTGATTGAAGTTAAGGGTGCCGGTGCCATCACCGAAAGCAAGTGTTGGGGTTTCAAACCGGCCAGGAGCGCTGGCCGCCTCTCCCGATCCTGCACCGATATTCAAAATTCCCGTGCCGCCGGCAAGTGTTCCAATGATGACATTTCCGGCGGAGACACGACCGCCATCCTGCACTGATAGGATAGACGTTCCTGCAACACCGTCGCCGATGCGGAGCCCGTCTTCAACTTCCATGGCGCTGCCCATGCCCGTGATCAGAACTGTCGCCACGGTTCCGTTTCTTCCAGGGGACGTGGGTTGGGGTTCAACGCCCAATACGACAATATCGGATGTAACCACACCGCCCTCTTGAATGGTCAAAGTGCCATCCCCGCCTTTTGCATTGCCGACGGTAACAAACACCCCGCTATCCCAGCGGCTTCCTTCGCCCGTTACGGTGACGGCACCGGAGGAACCCGGCAAGTTGCCGATTGTCCCACCAATTTCACTGACGACCCTGCCTCCATCTTCGATGGTTGGGGTTCCGTCCCCGCTGCGGCCAACCCAAAACCGTTCGTCAAGAAACAAGCTGCTTCCAACGCCAGTTACAATGGCTGTGCCTTGAGACCCCCTAAGAGTGCCGACAGCACTGGGAGCACCGGCATGAAGCACGGCGCCATTTTGAACTGCAAGCGCACCGGAACCGTTGGTGCCGACAATCAGGTTGCCTGTCTCCAGGCGGCTTCCAGCGCCGTCAACCGTAAGGCTGCCTGTGGACCCGGCTGCAAAACCAACAAAAGTGCTTGTACTTGCGACAACGGAGCCGGCACTCTGGATGGTCAAGCCGCCCGCGCTTAACAAACCGATCGTGAGCGTAGCGTCGCCAGGGATGATCCAGCGTTCTGGCCGGTCTCCCGGCACCGTCACCGTTTGGCCACCGTCAATAACCGCCTGGGCAAGAGCCGCCCCGCTGGGAACAGCGCTGAAGAGCGCGCTGCCGACCAACGCGCACGACAAAAGCAATTGGGCACGTATTGATCTGGGTCTCATTCATTGCATCCGATTGGGCAAGGTGAGGTTGGCAAAATTGCATCCTCATACCCATCGAGATGGAGGCGCTCGTCGGCCGACGGATCGCGGATTGCCGAATCATTTCGCCGTAAGGCGATCTGTCGAACAATGTCCAAAAATGGCTACACCTATGTGGTGACTTTGGGGGGGGTAGAGCCGGAATGGGCCGATCTGCACGCCCGATTCCGGCAGAGTTTATCCACAACGGCTCTCGGCAGAATTTCGGCGTGCGGGAAGTCGAAACTCTACTCCGCCGCCTCGGTCACCTTCAGCGGCTCAACCCGCGCCGCGCAGAACTTGAACTCCGGGATCTTGCCGAACGGGTCCAGCACCGGGTTGGTGAGCAGGTTGGCCGCCGCCTCCACATAGGCGAACGGCAGGAACACCACGCCTTCGGGGATGCCGCCCGTGGGCCGGGCCGCAAGCTCGATGGTGCCGCGGCGGGTTTCCACCCGCACGAAGTCACCGGCCTCCAGGCCGAAGCGCTTCATATCGGCCGGGCTGAGCTGGGCCGAGGGCGCAGGCTCGATGGCATCCAGCATGCTGGCCCGGCGGGTCATGGAGCCGGTGTGCCAATGCTCCAGCTGGCGCCCGGTGGTGAGCACGAACGGATACTCCGCATCGGGCTGCTCATCTGGCGGAATAACCTCGGCCGGCACAAACTTGCCCGTGCCGTCAGCGGTGGGGAAGCGGTCGCTGAACACAATGTCTTCACCCGGCTGGTCCGGGCCAAGGCACGGATAGGTCACCGCGCTCTCCACCATCAGCCTGTCCCAGCTGATGTTGTCGAGCGACGGCATGGCGAGCTTCATTTCCGCAAAGATATCTGCCGGGCCATCATACGTCCAATTCAAGCCAATGCGGTTCGCCAGCTCCTGGGTGATCCACCAGTCGGGCCGCGCTTCGCCCGGCGCATTGATGGCCTTGCGGCCCATCTGCACCGTGCGGTTGGTGTTCGACACCGTGCCGTCCTTCTCCGGCCACGCGGTGGCGGGCAGGATCACGTCGGCGAACATCGCGGTCTCTGTTAGGAAAATATCCTGAACCACCAGATGGTCGAGCTTGGCCAGGGCCTCACGGGCGTGACCGGCATCGGGGTCCGACATGGCGGGGTTTTCGCCCAGCACATACATGCCGGTGATGTCGCCCTCGTGCACCGCATCCATGATCTCGACAACGGTGAGGCCCGGTTCCGGATCAAGCTTGGTGTCCCAAAGCTCTTCAAACTTGTTCAGCTTGTCGGCTTCGCCAACCTTGGCGTAGTCCGGGAACACCATGGGAATGAGCCCGGCGTCAGAGGCGCCTTGCACGTTGTTCTGGCCGCGCAGCGGGTGCAGCCCGGTGCCCTTGCGCCCGGTCTGGCCGCACATCAGGGCGAGCGAGATCAGGCAGCGGGCATTGTCGGTGCCGTGCACATGCTGCGACACGCCCATGCCCCAGAAGATGATGGCCGCTTCGGCCCGGGCGTAGGTGCGCGCCACATCGCGCAACACGTCAGGCGCAATGCCGCAGATCTCCGACATTTTCTCCGGCGCGTAATCGGCCAGATGGGCCTTCAGCTTCTCAAAGCCCTCTGTGTGGGCTTGGATATATTGCTTGTCGTAGAGCTCTTCTTCCACGATCACGTTCATCATGGCGTTGAGCATGGAGACATCGCCGCCCGGCTTGAACTGCAGCATATGGGTGGCATGCTTTGAGAGCTCATGGCCACGGGGGTCCATGAGGATCAACTGGGCGCCGCGTTTGGCAGCCTGCTTGAAATAGGTGGCGGCAACCGGGTGGTTGCCCGTCGGGTTGGCGCCGATGACGATGATCACGTCGCTGTCCTCAACCGCATTGAACGGCGCCGTCACCGCGCCAGAGCCGATGGTCTCCATCAGTGCGGCCACCGAGGAGGCGTGGCACAGCCGGGTGCAATGATCCACATTGTTGGAGCCGAAACCGGTGCGCACGAGCTTCTGGAAGATATAGGCTTCCTCGTTTGAGCACTTGGCCGAGCCGAAACCGGCCAGCGCCTTGCGGCCCCTGCCCTTGCCTTCGCCGTCGCGCACGGCTTTGATGCCGTTTGCCGCCAGCTTAAGCGCCTCTTCCCAGGTGGCTTCGCGGAAATTCTCCAGCGGCTGTGTGGGGTCCATGTCCGGGTGCGGGCTCTTGGCCACGCCCTCCTTGCGGATCAGCGGCTTGGTCAGGCGCTCAGGCGAGGCCACATAGTCAAAGCCGAAGCGGCCCTTTACGCATAGCCGGTTCTCGTTGGCCGGTCCGTCGCGCCCCTCCACCCAGGCGATCTTGCCGTCGCGCAGCTTGTAGGTGATCTGGCAGCCCACACCGCAATAGGGGCAGACGGAGTTCACCTCGTCATCGGAGGTGCGTGCGCCGCGGCCCTCTTCGTCGACGATGGAGGCCGGCATCAATGCGCCGGTCGGGCAGGCTTGCACGCATTCACCGCAGGCCACACAGGTTGACTGGCCCATGGGGTCGTCGAAATCGAAAACGATCTTTTCCTTGGAGCCCCGGCCGGCCATGCCGATCACGTCATTGACCTGAACCTCGCGGCAGGCGCGCACGCACAGATTGCAGTGGATGCAGGCATCCAGGTTCACCCGCATCGCCGGGTGCGATGGGTCCGGCGCCGGCGCGCTGCGCTGCGGGAAGCGGCTGGCATCAACGCCCATGGCATCGGCCCAGGCCCAGAACGACGAGACCCCGTCGTGCGCGTCTTCCTTGACGGGCTGGTCGGCCATCAGCAGTTCAAACACCATGTCGCGCGATTTGACGGCCCGCTCGCTTTCCGATTTCACCACCATGCCATCGGTGGGGGTGCGGATGCAGGAGGCCGCCAGGGTGCGTTCCCCGTCGATCTCCACCATGCAGGCCCGGCAGTTGCCGTCTGCGCGATAGCCTTTGGCATCCTTCCAGCACAGATGGGGGATGTCCGTGCCCTCCCGCTTGGCTACTTGCCAAATGGTTTCGCCGGGCTCGGCCACAACGTCATTGCCGTTGAGGGAAAAGGTAATCTTGCCGGTCATCATTTAAACTCCTCAGGGAAGTACTTCATCACCGTCAGAATGGGGTTGGGCGCCGCCTGGCCGAGGCCGCAGATGGAGGCATCCATCATGGCACCGGAGAGCTCGGTCAAAAGCTCGCGGTCCCAGTCGCCGCCCGTCATGATCTTGGTGGCCTTCTCGCAGCCCACCCGGCACGGGGTGCACTGGCCGCAGCTTTCATCTTCAAAGAAGTGTAAGAGGTTCAGCGCCGCATCGCGCATGTCGTCCTTGTCGGACATCACCACAACCGCGTGGGAGCCGACGAAGCATCCCAGTTCCGCCAGCGGACCGCCGAAATCGAGCGGCACATCGCCATGTGCGGCCGGCAGGATGCCGCCCGAGGCACCGCCGGGCAGATAGCCCTTGAAGGTGTGCCCGTCCAACATGCCGCCGCAATAATCGTTGATCAGCTCGTTCACCGTCACGCCGGCCGGGGCCAGCACCACGCCGGGGTTCTTCACCCGGCCGGACACCGAATAAGACCGGGCGCCCTTGTGGCCCTCTTTGCCTTGGGAGGCGAACCACTCAGCGCCCTTCGCCAGGATTTCCGGCATCCAGTAGACCGTCTCCACATTGTGGACGAGGGTCGGCCGGTTGAACACGCCGACCTGGGCAACGAACGGCGGACGGTGCCGCGGCAGGCCGCGCTTGCCCTCGATGGATTCGATCATGGCGCTTTCTTCGCCGCAGATGTAGGCACCCGCCCCGCGGCGCAGCTCCACATAGCCGGGCTCCACAATGCCGGCCTCTTCGATGGCCTTGATCTCGTCGGCGAGGATTTTCAGCACCGTGGGGTATTCATCGCGCATGTAGATGTAGACGCGTTGGGCCTCCACCGCCCAGGCGCCGATCAGCATGCCTTCCAGGAACTGATGAGGCCGGGTCTCCAGATAGTGCCGGTCCTTGAACGTGCCGGGCTCGCCCTCATCGCCATTGATGCACATGTAGCGCGGGCCTTGCTCCATGCGCACGAACTTCCACTTCTGGCCAGACGGGAATCCCGCTCCGCCAAGGCCGCGCAAGCCTGCTTCCAGCAGTTCTTCAATCACGCCGTCCGGGCTCTTGTCACCAGCGCGGCAGGTGTCCAATACGCCATAGCCGCCCTCGGCCTTGTAGGCCTCCAGGCTTTGATAGTCCGGCACATGGGGCTTCACGTCCCGCGCCTCGACCGCGCCTAGAAGGCTCTCGGTGGTCACGTGGTCCATATAGTTCTTGCCCACCGCGGCAGCCGGCGCACAGTGGCAGCGGCCCATGCACGGGGCATGCAGCACGCGCACATCCTGGCCCGCCTTCTGCTTCAAATCGGCAATCAGCTCTTCAGAGCCGGCAAGCGCGCAGGACAGGGAATCGCACACCCGGATGGTCACTTCCGCAGGGGCCTCTTCGCCCTCTTTCACCACATCGAAATGGTCATAGAAGGTGGCCACCTCATAAACTTCCGCCATGGGAATGCGCATGTGGCTGCCCAGGGCGGCCATGTGGGCGGCGGAAAGATGGCCGTATTTGTCCTGGATCAGATGCAGATATTCGATCAAAAGATCGCGCTGAACCTCGCGCCCGCCCAATAGCGCCCGCACCTCATCCAGGGCCGCGGTGTCAACCTGCCGGCCCTTGGGAAAGCCGCGCGGCTTGCGTTTGCCACCCTTTCCGCGGCCAGGGCGGATCGGCTTGAAATCGGAACCGGGTTGATGCTTGTTCATGGACTATCCAAAGGACTTTCATCGGCACTGGTGTGTGGTATACCACAGAACTGAACCAATGAAACCGGCCATCCGATTGATTGGTCCACTTAACTAATAGGCGAAGAATGGGGAGCCATCCTCTGCCTAGAGCGGCGAAAATCTGTAATTAGCGACCATTCAGGGCGCAAGCAATGGCTACCCGGAGCGAAATGAACACAAGCTCGTCAGACACTCTCGACACGCGCGGCCTCAAATGCCCCCTGCCCGTCTTGAAAGCAGCCAAGCGGCTGAAGTCGATGGTGGCCGGCACGGTTCTGACCGTCGAGGCCACAGACCCCATGGCGGTGATAGATTTTCCCCATTTTTGCGCCGAAAGCGGCCACGAACTGGTGCGCCAGAGCCAGGAAGACGATCTCTACATCTTTGAGATCCGAAAAGCCTGAAGAAGGGCCTGTCCCGTCTGGGGGCCAGATTTGCAGATTATCCCAGGCCAAGCCCGGCCTGCACCTCGGCGCTCCAGCCCACGGTCACCGCGCCATCTGCCTCAATCACCGGGCGTTTCAGCATCGTGGGGTGTTCGGCCATCAGCGCCACAGCCTTGGCCTCATCCACATCCTGCTTGTCCGCATCAGCCAAGCCACGCCAGGTGGTGGACTTGGTGTTGAGCAGCTTCTCCCACCCGGCAGCCGCGGCCCATGAGGCGATCTGCTCTCGGCTCACCCCGTCGGCGCGCACGTCCTTGAAAGCGTGGTCCATCCCGGCCGCACTCAGGGCTTTCAGCGCCTTGCGGCAGGTGTCGCAGTTTTTCAGGCCGTGGAGTATCAGGCTCATCAGTCCAGCAGGCCTCCGCTGCGCAACGACAAGGTCTCATCGCGGAACGCCGCGCCCGCCCCTTGGGTGCGGTCGGTGAAGGCGGTGAAGAGCTTTTCCAGCTCAGCCTTTTCCACATCCCGCGTGATGAACACCAGGCGCGAGCGTTTGTCCTCATCGGGCCAGGCCTCAAGCTGCACCGGCGGGTGGAACACATGCTGCACGCCGTGAATGATGAAGGGCCGCTCGGGGTCCTCCTCAATCTTCACAATGCCTTTCACCCTCAAGAGGTTGGGCCCGTGATAGGAGCGCAGCAGTTCCAGAAACAGATCGAATGAGGTCGCGCTGATCGGCTGGTCAGCGGCGATGCAAAACGCATTGATGTGTTGGTCATGGCGGTTCACATCGTGACGGTGGTCGTGGCCGTGGCTGTGCCCGCGGCCCTTGCCCCCAGAACCATAGGCCTCCTCGGCCAGCCAGCGCTTCACATCGGGTGATTTCGTTTCAGGGTCGTAGAGCCCGGCATTGAACAGATTTGCAGGCGTCACCTCGCCGCTGAGCGTGTCGAGGATGCGTGCCGCCGGGGCCAGCTTGCGCAGCCGCACCACCAGGGAGGCAATCTGCTCCTCGCCCTCGAGGCCCTCCATCAGATCCGCCTTCGACAGGATCAGCCGGTCAGCCACGGCCACCTGCTTTACCGATTCCCC
>CAJHYS010000055.1_pt1 | contig 10639 bp, 11 predicted proteins | sample 9198801 | NCBI WGS metagenome assembly CAJHYS01 (sample SAMEA7708368, study PRJEB35096) | sediment metagenome | biome: marine neritic benthic zone biome [ENVO:01000025]; feature: sediment [ENVO:00002007]; material: shallow marine sediment [ENVO:03000034] sea grass bed [ENVO_01000059] ...
AACTTGCGGCTAACCAAAAACTGGGTTTTGACATTGAACTTTGCAAAACCAGACCAAAGGCCATCAACCTATGGGCGACTTTTGGCAACCGGTAGGACTGAGCTCAGCGGAAGAAAGATGGCGGGGTACGCGAAGCGAGGGTCTTCTCTGTCACTCCGGCCAAGCGTCGTTCATTGATGAATTCCTCCGCAGCCTCTGTAAAAAGGGGACCCTGCTCTTGCGGGTTATCAGGTTCAATTTCGCCCTCGGGCAAACTCCGCGCCAGCACATCTTCAAATGCTTTGATTTCAGCCTGGAGCATCTCTCGGGCGATGTTTGGGTCTCCATCCCTATCGTGTCGACCAACAGCCAAATCCCGCTGCGCACGCTTCAGACGTTTCTTCAGCCTAATCTTGAAAACGAATAAGAGAACGTCGTCGAGACACTCCGCATCGACAGCGAGGTCGTGGAAGCGCTGCGTGTTAGGGATCGGGATGACTTCTCCCCGATAGAACGCGTCTGGATCGGCTTCTGCCTGCGTGAGCACTTCGCGGCGCCAAGCAAATTCGTCGTCGATCGTAGATTGATAGTGCAGAGCGCAAGTTCTCTTCACCTGAACAGCACAAGGCATGTTGTCCCCCGCGGGGGCATCTAGTGGTCTTCGCAGTGCATCGAACTCTTTGTCGGCCTCAACATCTTCGATACGCGCAAGCTTCACAGCTTCGCGACGATCACGCGTGCGCAGCGACTTGATGCGGTTTTTCTTCCCGTACGCCTCAACCACGTCTTCAGGGGTCGTTACACGGTGATACCAGACGTCTCCCCGTTGGAATAAATGTGGCTGTTTTGGCATCTCAGTCATCCTGAACTTGTAACAATAAGTTGTAACAGTTCAGGTAACTAAGTCCCTGACCTATCAGGATTAATTGGATTTCCGCCAATTTCAGAGAGTGTGGTGCCCCTGGCCCGACTCGAACGGGCACGCCCTAAGGACAACAGATTTTGAATCTGTCGCGTCTACCAATTCCGCCACAGGGGCTCTCAGATGAGACCCGCGCGTCATAGCCGTGGGCGGGGGCTTGCGTCAACCGTTCATCGGGTTTTCAAGCCGATGATTTTTGCCTTGGACAAATCAGAATCCAGGGCGCTATCCAACACTCATGTTGAGACGGCTCTACGATTGGGTGATGGACCTGGCCGCACACCGCAACGCAACCGCGGTGCTGGGCACGGTGTCGTTCATCGAAAGCTCGGTGTTTCCCATCCCGCCCGATGCCTTCCTCATTCCCATGGTGCTGGCCAACCGGGCCAAGGCCTGGTGGTATGCCCTGGTCTGCACGGTCACCTCGGTGCTGGGCGGGATCTTGGGCTATGCCATCGGCGCCCTGCTCTACGACACCTTGGGCTCGGCGCTTTTGAACTTCTACGGCTATCAGGCCCACTTTGAGGAATTTGCCACCAACTACAACAAAGACGGCGCGCTCTATGTGTTCGGCGCCGGGCTCACGCCCTTCCCCTATAAGGTGATCACGATTGCCAGCGGCGCCACCCAGCTCGCCCTGCCCGTGTTCATGGCCGCAAGCGTGGTGGCCCGGGGTTTGCGGTTTTTCGTGGTGGCTGGCCTGCTCTATTATTTCGGCCCGCCCATTAAAACCTTCATCGAGAAATATCTCGGCCTTCTCACCGTGCTGTTCTTCGGCTTGGTGGTGGCCGGCTTCGTCGTGGCCAAATATCTCCTGTGACACCGTGGCCACCTGCACCGGGCGGCAACATTCGCTAAATAGCCGCCATGACGGATGAAATCGGCAAATTCAGCAGCCCGGCTGCGCTCGCGGTCCTGGCCATCACCGGGATAACCATCGCAGCGGCCTGGGGCTTTCAGCTCATCGGCGGCTACATTCCCTGCCCCTTATGCCTGCAGCAGCGCTGGCCCTATTATGCGGTGATCCCGCTGGCCTTTGCGGTCTTCATGCTGTCGCGCACCCACGGGGCCATAGGCTTCGTGCGCGGTGGATTGGTGGTGTGCGGTCTGATCATGCTGGTGAGCGCAGGCATGGGCGGCCATCATTCAGGGGTTGAATGGGGCTGGTGGGAAGGTCCCGCCGCCTGTGCGGGCGGCGCGGGCCTCAGCACCGACAGCGTGCTGCCCGACCTCAACAACATGACCGTGGTGCGCTGCGATGAGGTGCAATGGCGCTTTTTGGGGCTGTCGTTCGCCGGCTGGAACTTCGTGATCTCGCTGATCACGGCGCTGATTGCCTTCCGCGGCGCGCGGCGGCTGCTGCAGCCTTAAGCTGAGGCGGCTATTGCGCCGAGGACGGGAACTGCTGCCGCCATTTGATGCACCGTTGTTCATCGCGGTCTTCGTAGATCCTCAGGGCCGAGCGAGGATCGAGCGCAAAGCTGTTCTCCACATCTTCTCCCAGTGCGGTCAGCCGCATGGAGTACCAGGCCGTCACCCCGCCCCGCGGGGGAGACTGGAACCTCGGGAACTCAGGATCACCACCTGGCTCGGAAAGCCAGTCTTCAGCTGTCTGCGGGTTCAACACCATGGCCCGTGCGAGGCTCACCACATCGACATCGCCACGGCTCAGGGCATAAACAGCTTGTGCGCGCCGCTCGAACCCTCCGGTCAACATGAGGGGCACATCGGTGATCTGCTTTGCACGGCGGGCAAACTCAATGAAATACGGTCCGCCATCGGCAACGCCGTCCGAGCTTGCCTTCGCGCCTGGAAAGTAGGTGCCGCCGCTGATGTCGATCAGATCAACCGTGGTTTGGTCAAGCAGGCGCACCACCTCCAGAGCCTCATCCTCTGTCAATCCGCCTTCCAGCTTGTCGGTTGCGTTGAGCCTGATCCCGATGGGAAATGAGGGGCCAACGGCGCGCCGCATTTCGTTTATGATCCTCAGCACAATAGTGCTTCGAGCCTCGATCGAACCGCCATAGGCATCTGTCCGCCGGTTGAACAACGGTGAGAGGAACTGGCTGAGCAGGAAGCCGTGCCCGGCGTGCAGATGAACGCCTGTGAACCCTGCGCTTTGCGCAAACGCGGCGGTTCTTGCGTACATGCCGGGAAGGTCTGCAATCTCCTCAGCGGACATTGCCGCGCACTGAAGGCCTTCAATATCCAGAGCAGACGGCCCTTTCGGCCGGCTGATGGGCAGGTGAGAAAGAGCGCCGGCATGGCCGAGCTGCGGCCACAGATGGGCTCCGTCGATCACGGCTCTGCTGGTCAGCGAACGTAGCGCATCTCGGTCGCTATGAGCACCGAACACCAGGTTTCCCGGTTTCTCCGGAAAGCGCGGATCACCTTGCACTTCGCCGATCATCGACACGGCGGCCCCACCTTCGGCCCATCTTTCGTAGAGCCGAACCTGGGCTTCGGTGGGATTGCCCGCACCGTCCCCAAGCGAATCTGACATGGCCGACTTTGCGATACGGTTTTTTAGAACCGCACCGCAGGGAAGCTCGAGCGGGCGGCCAAGCACACGATGTGGGCTTGCTGCGCCATGGCTTTCGATTTGTTCCGTCATTTCGGTTCCTTTCTATCGAGATATCTCGATTTATAGATTTATCTGGTCACACCGAAACCGCACGATTTGTTCTCAACGCTGTCGGCGAATTACGGCGCCAACAGTTCTTTTTCCACCTCGCTCAAGAACGTGCGGATCGCCTCTTCATCGCGGCGATAGAACGTGAACTGCCCGTGACGTTCGGAGATCACCAATCCGGCCTCCTTGAGAAGGCCCATGTAATTGGAGATCGTCGATTGCGAGAGACCGGCCTTTTCTTGGATGTAAGCCACACAAACACCCTCCAGGTCCGCATGCTCCGGCAGAGCTGGCGGAAAGTTCGATCTGACCTTAAGCCAGTCGAGAATCTTACGGCGAACAGGGTTGTTGAGCGCGGCAATCGCTTTATCTACGTTCATATATCGAGATATATCGATATATTGGTACATGTCAATTGAAATCTGTGAGACCCGCTGGCCGGAGGGGCGGCAGGGCCTGCAGCCTAGTTCTTCCGCTCTACGATAAAGAGGGCCGCTTCACGCAGGATGCCGGCGCGGTTGCCGAACACATCGAGCGCCGCGCAGGCTTCGTCCACCAACCCGTGGGCCCGCGCCTTGGCCCCGTCCAGGCCCATCAGATCGATGAACGTGGCCTTGCCCGCCTCGGCATCTTTCTGGGTTTGCTTGCCTAGCTGTTCAGGCGTGGATTCCTGGTCCAGCACATCATCGGCGATCTGGAAGGCAAGACCGATCCTGTCGGCATAGACCGAGAGCGCAGACCGCTCCACCGCCCCTGCCTGAGCCAGGATGGCCCCGGCCTCGCAGGCAAAGCGGAACAAAGCGCCGGTCTTCATGCCCTGCAGGGTGATGATCTCATCCAGATCGTGGCTCTCGCGCGCTTCAGCCTCCAGATCGAGCATCTGACCGCCCACCATGCCGGCCGGGCCGGCCGCAACCGCAAGCTCGCCCACCAGTTGGGAGCGCACCGAAGCGTCCGGGTGGGTCTCAGGGCTCGCCAGAATTTCAAAGGCAAAGGTCAAGAGCCCATCGCCTGCCAGAATGGCCGCCGCCTCGTCAAAGGCAATATGGGTGGTGGGCTTGCCGCGCCTCAGATCGTCATCATCCATTGCCGGCAGATCATCATGCACCAACGAATAACAGTGGATGCATTCCAAGGCGGCGCCGGTTCTGAGCGCCTGCAGGCGGTCCACATCAAACAGCTTGGCACTTTCGCACACCAGAAACGGCCGCAACCGCTTGCCCTGACCGATCGACGCATAGCGCATGGCTTCAATGACCCGCTTGGCCGGCGCGCTGTCCACCGGCATGATCCGGTCCAGAAGCACATCGATTTCATCAGCGGTGTTTGAAAGTTCGTCTAGAAAAGGCATGTGCGGGGCAAACTCATCAAAGGGGTCGGCTCAGGAATACTAACCCTTGCATGCAAGGGTGGTGGTCTTTTACGGATCAGGGATGGCACGTTCAACCACAATAGCGCGTTCGGCCACACGCAATTTGCGCCGCTGGCTCGCCAGGCTCTTCCTGCTCGGCGTGATTTTGCTGCTGGCCCCGTTCGCCCTTGTGCCGCTTTACGCAGTGATCAACCCTCCGGTCACCGTGCTGCAGCTCGCCAAGGCCTGGCAGGGCAACGGCATTTCCAAGTCGTGGGTCGCCATGCCCCAGATCGCGCGCACCCTGCCGGCGGCCGTGGTGGCCTCAGAAGATGCCCGCTTCTGCAGCCATTCCGGTATCGACTGGGACGTGGTGCAAAAAGTGGTTGAGGACAAGATCGAGAATCCGGACAAGAAGGTCCGCGGCGCCTCAACCATCACCATGCAAATTGCCAAGAACCTGTTCTTTCCGCCCGACCGCTCATTGTTCCGCAAAACCATGGAGGTGCCGCTGGCCCTCTGGATCGATCTGGTCTGGTCAAAACGCCGGCAGATGGAGGTCTATCTCAACATCGTGGAATGGGCGCCGGGCATCTACGGCGCGGGCGCGGCGGCCAGACATCATTTCCGCAAACCGGCAAGCCGGCTGACCCGGCGCGATGCTGCCCGCCTGGCGGCAAGCCTGCCGAACCCGAAGGTGCGCAACGCCGGCAGGCCGGGCCCCTTGACCCGGCGCATCGCAGCGCGCATTGAACGGCGCATGCGGGCCGCAACCGCCAACACCGGCTGCCTCAGCTCCGGCTGAGCCCATCACCAAACAACGGATCCACGCCATGAACCCTGTGGTTCTAACCTTCACAGACCGCCTCTGCGCCGCGCTTTCACCCCACCAGGACCACACACCCGCCCTGGCCCAATTCATAGCCGAGCTCAATGCGATCGATTGCACGCAAACCCAATCCCTCGCCCCCCTGCCGCGGCCGCAAACCGTTGCGGCCCACCTGGAGCCCACCCTCAACGGGCTGGCCTGCGAGCCCAGGCTGGCCGAGGCCGTGCAGCTCCTTGCAGAGGCCGCCAGGTGGTATCAGATCTTTGAGGGGGAGGGCATTGAGCCGACCCTGGCGCAAGGTCTGGTGGCCGGGCAACTGGCCGGCCAGGTCGGCTTGGTGGGCGCGGATACCATTAGAACCGGGCTGTTTCTGCTGGCCCCCCATCTGCATTATCCGCTGCACCAGCATGGCGCGCTTGAGCTCTATTATGTGGTCTCCGGCCGCCTCACCCTGCAATATGGTACGGGCAGCACCCCCTTCGATGTGGTGCCGGGCGAGTTTTCCGTGACCCCCAGCAACGTTGTGCATGCGCTCACAACCCACGAGGCGCCCTGTCTGGTGATCTATGCCTGGGTGGGCGAGGTGGAATCGGCCAACTGGTGGTGGGTGCCGGGCGAAGCCGGGGGCTGGGAGCGGGTCTGCTGGGAGCGCCAGGCGGATGCAAAATGGATCCAAACCCGGCGCGAACCGGTGAGCCAGGCCATTCTGGAGGAGGCCGGCGAGGCCTGACGCCGGACTATTTGGACAGAAAGACCTCGCCGCTCACATTACCGACCCCTTCAGGCACAGGCACGTCGGTTGCTGAATAATCGGTGTTGAGCACCAGATGCGGCCCTGCGAACAGCTCCAGGCGGCTCACGATGATCGCCGTGTAAGCGGATTTGTCGGCGATGGGCGCATCGGCATCAATGTAGAGGTGGCCGGCGGGAAGGTAGATCGTGCCTTCCAGCTTACGCGCACCGTCGCTCAATATGGCGTGAGGACGGGCCTTCGCGACGCTCCGCTCGTCAAAAAACAATAGACCGGCCATTTTGCCATCTGTGGGCGCTGAGAGGGAGATTTTGGTGTGGGGTCCAAAATATAGGTTGGAATCCTTGCCGCTGAAGAAGAAACCAACACTGTCCCCAGTCACCTCTGCTTCTTGGGTCACATAAAGGGGACCATCTTTGATAACGTAGTCGCCTGGGGCGAAGGTGGCTATAATTCCGGCACCAATAGTCAATCCACCACAATAGACGCCAGGTTCGATTGTAACCTCAGAGCGATCGTAGTGGCTTGTGTCCTGAGATACCTCTTCTGTCTCTTGGAAGCGCCTCTTGCCATTGCCCCCATAATCGCCGGTCTCATCTGACGTTTCGTACTGAATGTCGTCTTTGACCACTCGTTCCGAAACATTCAAATATTCATCAAAGCCAATCTGGAAATTCTCATAGTCGCAGCTTCCAACTGTTGGCTCCGCCCTGTTTTGCAGAGGGTCTTTGAACGTGGGGCAATCAGTCACCGGTGCCGGATTGAAATTATCCACATCGCCTGCCGTTCCGCCGGCGCTGCAAATCAGCCCGGCTTCAAGCAGGGCGCCAGAATTAGACTGGATAGAATCTTTCTTGGTGGAATTCGAATAGACGGCACAGCCATTGCCGGTCAGTTTGGCGTACTCGTTGAGCGTGAGGCCGGACCCCTGGCCGCTTTTCTCATGAGAGAGACCCAGAACACAGAGTGGAATGTCGCCGCTGTGAACCCCGGCCACCGCCTTGACCGAAACGCCCTTGCCCTCAGTCCAATCCATAAAATAACTGGCCACGGGCACGTCGGCCGTCACCGTCAGGGAGGTTTTGTCATCCGCTAATCGGACTGCGACGGTCACCTCAGAGTTAGTGCCGCCGTAATTTGCCTCAAGTGTTTGAGTTGCAACGGAAACAACCTGCGCCTTGGTGGTGTTGGACACCTGCAGTTCCCGGGCAGCGGCCAGGGCGGCCGCGTCTACGGCGCTTTGCAGCTTGTTTCTCTCCATGGAGGCGATGCCATAGTCGAGGGCCATGCCCCCTGCGGCCAAGAGGACCGAACCTGCAATTCCAAAGGTCATGGCGACCGAGCCTTTGGACTGCTTGGCCAAACGCGCAAGGGCGGCGCGACTCATTTGCAGAATCCGGGAGAAGCCCATATTGCAATCAACCATTTCAGCCCCATTGGACAAGACGACGCTTGTCAATGCAACGCAGCTTCCCCTCTACGTTGGAATTCACCCGGTGATATGGAAAATGCCATAGGCGAATAAAAAATTTATCGGTAATTCGCTGATAATTTTAAGAAAATTCGAACGGTGGAGAAAAGCTTCCATGAAGCATAGCGATTTCCGGATCGCGCTAATCCGGCTCGCCAAACAGGATCACCGCCAACTTTTCAGCCGCGCGCCTCAGGGTCTCCACATGCTCTTCGGCCTGGTCCAGCGTGATGCGTTGCTTGGGCGCGTGGAAGGCGAGCGCGGCAAACAAACCCTCGTTCGGGTCGAAGATGGGAACCGAGACGGCAATCAGGTTGTCGATGAACTCTTCATTGTCGCGGGAAAACCCGCGACGGCGGGTTTCTTCAAGCTCGCATTTTAAATCGTCCCGGTCCTGGATCGTGTTGCGCGCAAATTGTTCCAGCGCCAGGGTCGCCAGCAACTTGTCCAGCTCGGCCGGCTCAAGCGTGCTGAGAAAAAGCTTGCCGCTGGCCGTGCAGTGAAACGGCACATTGGAGCCGACCGGCAACTGAAACCGCATGGGCCAGTGGGTTTCCACCCGGTCCACGTAGAACATGCCGTTTTCCTGGGGCACAGACAGGTTGCAGGTCTCGCCAATCGCCTCCGACACCTCGCGCAAGATGGCGTGGCGGGCAATGTGAATGCGCGACGAGGTCATGATGCCCGACGAGATGAGCCGCAAGCGCCGGGCCGGGCGCAAGCGCTTGGCATCAACGTCGCGCGTTAAATACCCCTGCTCCAGCAAAGTCGTGCACAGCCGGTGAATGGTGGGCTTGGGCAGCCGAAGATCTTCGTTGATCTCGGTGGGTGTCAGGGGGCGGCCCGCCTTGGACAGCACTTCGATAATCGACAGCGCCCTAAGATTGGGGGCGATCTTGTCGGACTCTGAGTGTTTCACCGTAAAAAAACTCTCCACCCTGGCAGCCCCTGTACGGGACCAACATTGCACCAATACCTGGAAAATCCCGGTCCACTATACCATTTCAGGCATTAATGCGTTGATTTTTGAGACTACTGGTCTTATTTTATGAAATCAAGACATTGCCGGGTTAACCGGCTGAGGGAGATGTACACGGCGTGGGGCCCAACACTATACCTTTGGGAACGAACGAAATCCGCCGGCTCATTGAGCCGGCCGGTCAATATCCTGTGCAGGGTTCTCTGATGTTTTTACCACTTCGCACAATCGCTGCCCCCCAGCAGCCTGACGATTTAAGATCTCCTGCACATGCTAGAAACTGCCCTGAACTTCTCTTCGATCATTTTGGCAGACATCGTTCTTTCAGGCGACAACGCCCTGATTATCGGTATGGCGGCTGCCTCGCTTTCTCCGGAACTGCGCAAGAAAGCCATCATGTTCGGCATGGCCATGGCGGCCGTGCTGCGCATCATCTTCGCGATTTCCGCAACCTATCTTTTGGCCATCAAGGGCCCGTTGTTCATCGGCGGCGTGCTTCTGCTCTGGGTGTCGTGGCGTCTCTACAAGGACATCCGCGAGGAAATGGCCGAGAAGGCCGCAGAAACCCAGGAAGACATAGAGGGCGGAGGATATCAGGGCCCGCCGCGGCGCAGCCTGACGTCGGCGCTGATCTCCATCACCGTTGCCGACGTCTCCATGTCCATCGACAATGTGCTGGCGGTGGCGGCCATCGCGCGCGACGACACCACTTTGCTGGTGTTCGGCCTGGCGCTGGCCATTTTGCTGATGGCCTTTGCCGCCACCATGATCGTCAAGCTGATGACACGTTTTCCCTCGATTTCCTGGCTCGGCCTGGTGACGCTGGTATATGTTTCTTGCCGCATGCTTTGGGAGGGATGGCCCGAAGTTGCGGTGCTTGCCGGACTGGCTTGATTGTGGGACAACTTCATTCAAGCTTGCCCCGGCAAGCAAATAAGAAAGGCTTGAGCCTCAAAGGATTTCTGGGAGACGAACCGGTTTCGCACGCGCGAACCCCCAGTATGATCCCATTCGTCAGAACCCGCTCAAGCGGAACGGCACTGGGCTTCGGCTCAGGCGTTGCGTTTGCCCGGCCACCTGCGCGGTGTGGCCAACCCTCGCGGGCTCTGAGTTCAACCTAGGACTGCGCAAATTGGGAGGAATGGTCCAAATGAAGGGCTTTGGAACTGTACTTAAATCGTTTGCGGCCGGGGCTGTGGCTCTGACCGTGCTTGCGGCGGGCTCGCTCGTCCAGGCTGCTGAAGTGACAATTCGTGTGCAATCGGTGATCCCGTCGAAAGCCGACGAAGTGCACATGCTCAACGAATTTGCCAAGGATGTGAGCGCGCTCACCAATGGCGAGCTGAAGATCGAAGTGCTGCCGGCCGGCGCCGTTGTGGGTGTAAAGGAAACCCTCGATGCGGTCGACCAGGGCCTGATCGAAGGCGGTTTCGCCTGGACCCACTATTGGTCCGGTAAGCACCCTGCAGCCATGCTGTTCGGCTCGCCTGTTGCCGGCGCCGGGGTTGGCATCGACAATATCGCCTTCGTCTCCTGGTTCCTCTATGGCGGCGGTTCTGCGCTTTATGACCAGCTCTGGAAAGAGATGGGCGTAAACGTCAAGGGCTTCATGCTGCAGCCGGTTGGTCCGGAAGCTCTGGGCTGGTTTAAAGAGCCGATTGCCTCCATGGATGACTTCCGCAAATACCGCTTCCGCACACCTCCGGGCATCCCGGGCCAAACCTA
>CAJHYS010000013.1_pt1 | contig 10619 bp, 10 predicted proteins | sample 9198801 | NCBI WGS metagenome assembly CAJHYS01 (sample SAMEA7708368, study PRJEB35096) | sediment metagenome | biome: marine neritic benthic zone biome [ENVO:01000025]; feature: sediment [ENVO:00002007]; material: shallow marine sediment [ENVO:03000034] sea grass bed [ENVO_01000059] ...
ATGAAATAGGCAATGTAGAACTGCGGAATGTTGAGATATTCGGTGACGTCACCATATTCCCGCGCCCGCCCGGCGAGCTGCCAGACGCGCACCGCCGGCCACAACAGGACGATGCCGCACACCAGGTTGACGATCGCATCGCGCATGCGGCCAAGCCGGGCACTGAACAGGGGATCGAACAGATCAACGACAATGTGTTCGCCGCGCCACGAGATAACCGGCAACGCCGAGAACACTGTGATCGCCATGAACAGACGCGTCATTTCGGTCGCCGACTCGACCGGATCATTGAACGCCGAACGCAGGATCACATCGAAGAACGTCATCACCATCAGCGCGAACAGCGCTGTAGCCGCCACCGCAGACGGAAAGAAGGCCAGCCATCGGCCAGCCTTCCTGAGTGTTTCGCCGTTGTCGTTTTCAGTCATGGCCCCTGATACGCCAAATGCCGAGTGGCGACGATGCCACGAAGGCTATTTGCCGAAAGACGACATTTCCTTGGCAATGAAGTCGACAGCAGCGGCGGCATCGACACCTTTGGCGCTGACCTCGGCGATCACCTTGGCGCGGATCGGCTTGGCGATTTCCGCATAGGCCGCCTGGTCGGCTTCGCTGGCAACGTTGAGCGAGTTGCCGTCGGTCGAGTTGGTGGCATCGGTACCGATCGCATCGATCTCATCCCAGACCTTGCCGGACATCTGTGAGACCGCCTCGCCGAAAATCGTCATCAGGGCCTTCTGGTCCTGCTCCGGCAGCGATTTGAACTTGTCCTCATTCATGATCAGGGCAAACGAGCCGCGATAAAAGCCGCCCGGCATCTGATAGGTGTGCTGGGCCACTTCGGTCAGCTTGAAGCCCTTCTTGCCTTCCATCGGCATCATCACCCCGTCGGCGGCCTTTGAGGCGAGGGTCTCGTAGACCTTAGGTGCGGGCACCCGGATGCCGGTGGCGCCGAGCGCCGTGCCCACATCGCCGGAGACCCCGCCGCCAAGGCGCAGTTTCATGCCCTTGATCTCGTCAAGCGCGGTGACCTTCTTGGCGCTGTGGAGCTGGCCTGGGCCGTGGGTGTGCATGGCCACAACCTTCACGCCCTTATGCTCGTTGGCGCCTTTCAGGAACTTGTCATAGGCCCGCCAATAGGCGACGGAAGCTGCTTCGGCGCTGCCTTCATAGCCGGGCAGCTCAATCAGCTTGGTGGCGACGAACCGGCCCGGGCTGTAGCCGTGGAAGATCCAGCTCAAATCGGCCGCGCCGTCCTGGATCAGGTCGAACTGGGCCGGCGGCGAAGCGAGCTTATATTTGATTTCAGCGGTGACGCGCCCGTCCGTCGCCTTCTCGATCATTTCGATGAAGCGCGGCCACAGCTTGGCATTGATGCCATGGGTGGGCGGGGCCCAGCTGGAAATGATCAGTTTTTCAGCGGCCTGGGCGGCGCCGAAGGTGAACGATGCCGCAACTGCGGATGCGGCCAGAACGGTTGCTACTCTGCGGGTCAGTTTCATTAAGTGTACTCCTCCCTGAGACAATACGAAATCTGCGGCGAAATTAGTTCCACCTGCAACTAATTGCAATCCCGGAATGGCACTATGGCCCAGAAAAGCTCATTTCCCAAGGATCAAGGCACGCAAATCATCATGCACCACCTTGCCCATGACGTTGCGCGGCAGGGCGTCGGCGAATTTGTATGACTTTGGGTGTTTGAAGCGGGCGAGCCGGGCGTTGAGAGCGGCGTTCAATGTGTCGTCTGAAGGCGGTTCTGCGCCAGGGGCGGCAACCAGAACGGCGGCCGGCACCTCGCCCCATTTGGGATCGGGCAGGGCGCACACGGCGCATTCGGCAATGCCCGGCACGGCGGCAAGCACGCGCTCGATCTCGGCGGGGTAGATGTTTTCCCCGCCGGATATGATCATGTGTTTGGAGCGTTCGCGGAAATAGAGGTTGCCCTCCTCATCCAGCGCGCCGATATCGCCGGTGCGGAACCAGGCACCGCGGAAGGCCGCTTGGGTTTCGTCCGGGCGCCGCCAATAGCGGCTCATCACGTGATCGCCCTTGACCTCGATTTCTCCGTCCTCACCCGTCGGAGCGGGTGCGCCGTCGGCACTCATGACGCGCACTTTTGAGCGGCAGCCGGCCCGGCCGGTGCTGCGCGGGTTGGTCTTGCCTTCCCCCGGCGTGGTGTAGGCGGCCACCGGGCAGGTTTCCGTTGAGCCGTAGACCTGCACCACGCTGATGCCCTCGTTTTCGAAGGCCTCGATGAGGGGCAGGGGTACGATCATGGAGCCGGTGGTGAGCATGCGCAAACATGAAAGCGCCGTCTGCCAGCCCGGCTGGGCCATGACGGCCTGCATGGTGGCCGGCACCAGCACCAGAATGTGGGGCTGCAGGTCTTCGGCTGCTGCGACCGTGGCGGCCGGATCGAACTTGCTGTGCAGGTGCACCGTGGCGCCGGCACAAAGGGCGGGCGTGAGCGAGATGTTGAGGCCGCCCACATGGAACAGGGGCAGGACCACGAGCACCCGGTCGTCCGGCGTAAGGCCATGCATCTCGATGCTGCCTTGCGCATTGGCGACAAGTGCCTTCTGGCTCAGCACAGCGCCCTTGGCGCGGCCGGTGGTGCCGGAGGTGTAGACGATCAGGAGATCATCGGCGAGGGTGCCGGAATCTGGTGCCGGGCCGGCTGGTGTGTTCAGGGCGCTGAGCGCGGAGACCGGCTCAACCTTGCTCCAGATCGCCTTTGCCGTTTCCTCAAAGTCCTCTGAAAAGACCAGAACATTCGGCTCGCAGTCCTTCACAATGAACGCCAGTTCGGCTTCGGCCAGGCGCCAGTTGAGCGGCACCAGAATGGCCCCCAGGCGCGCGCAGGCAAACAGCAGGGCGATCACGGCCGGATCGTTGAACCCCAGGAAGGCCATGCGGTCTCCGCGGCCCACCCCATGAGCTTCCGCCAGATGGCTGGCGATGGCAGCGGCCCAGAGGTCGAGCTCAGCGTAGCTCCAGCTGCGGCCGTCCTCGAACGCAAGGGCCGTCTTCTCCGGCGGCCCATTGGCCAGCCAGCCGGCAATGTTGCCGGCGCCCGTCTCGTCAGTCATCGGTCTCGCCGGGCTCGTACAGCGCCTCGCGGCCGATCCGGTCAAGGCACAGTTCGGCCGTCCAGGGCAGCATCAGCGAGCCGCAGCGGCTGTCGCGGTAAAGGCGCTCCAGCGGCAGGCTTTTCAGCATGGACTGGCCGCCGCAGGTGCGGATCGCCAGGCGGCAGAGCTCGTTGGCGGTTTCCATGATCAGATGGTTGGTGGCATAGGCGCGCAGCACCTGCTCTTTAGAGGGCTTGCACTGGGCCTCGGAAATGGCCTGGAACCAGAGCGACTTTGCCGCTTCCAGCTTGACCCGCATCTCCGCCACGGCGATCTGCTTGGTGGGGTACATGCGCCGCTTGACCGGCGGGGTGCCCGGAACCTCGCCGCGCAGATAGGCGACGGTGAAGTCATAGGCCGCCTGGGAGATGCCCATATAGGTTGGCGACAGGGTGAGGAACATGTGCGGCCAGTTGCTGGCGGCCTGGAAATAGACCCCCTGGGGCATCAGCTCCTCTGAGGCCGGCACGAAGACATCCTCAAACAACAAGGTGCGCGAGACGGTGCCGCGCATGCCGAGCGGGTCCCAGTCGCCCACCACCTTGACGCCCTCGGCATTGGCCGGAACCGCCAGATAGAGCGTGTCGGCGCGGGACGGTTTCTTGCCCTCAATGATGTGGGTGCAGAGCACGCCGTAATAATCGGCATGGCCGGCCAGCGAAGCGAAGATCTTCTTGCCCGAAACAATGTAGCCGCCCTCGGTGGCCCGGGCCTGGGTGGAGAAGGGCTGGAAGCCGGCAGCGGCCGCCCCGCCCTCTGAGAACGGTTGAGAATAGACCGCGCCCTCATTGACGATGCGGTTATAGTGATGGGCCCGGCCCTCTTCGTGGCGGGCGCGTTGTTCATCGCTCAGCTCCAGCTCGTCGGCCAGTGTGCCGGTCCACAAGGTTGAGCAGATGTGCATGTTCCAGGTGAGCGCCGTGGAGCCGCAATAGCGGCCGATCTCGGCCGCCGACAGGCAATAGGCCCGCATGCCGGCGCCAAAGCCGCCTTGGGCTTCGGGGATGCAGATGCCCAGAAGGCCGGCCTCGTGCATGTCTTTGTAGTTGTCGGTGGGGAAGATCGCATCGCGGTCCCATTTCTCGGCGCGCTCGGCGAACTTCTCCTTGCCCAGGGCGCGGGCGCGGGCCGTCAGGTCCGCTTCAAGGTCGGTGAGCTTCCAGGCATGGGGGTCGAATATGGGGGCATCTGTCATGGTGGGTCTTTCAGGCTATGAACGCTTCTACGATCGTGTTGAACTCATCGGGCTGCTCCATGGGGGCAAGATGGCCGGCGCCGGGCATCTCGGTGAACCGGGCACCGGGAATGCGCGCGGCCATGCGCTCCATCATGGCAGGCGGCGCGGTGGAATCCTCGCTGCCGGCGATCAGCAGGGTGGGGCGGTCGATCTCGCCCAAATTGGCTCTGAGATCGAAGGTGGTGATCAGGGCCACAACGGCCCGGTAGGTTTCCTCGGGCACGTGCGACATGCAATCGATCGCCTCTTCAACTGCGCTCGCCGGGGCCGTTTCGCCCACCAGGGTCGGCGCCACCTTGGCGGCCACGTCGGCCATGGTCCTGCCCTCGTCCAGCGGCCTGGTGCGGGCGGCGACGAACTTTTTCTGGAAGTCACCGTCCGGCTTGCCGAAGGCCGGGCTGGTGCCCGACAGCACCAGGTGCTTGACGCGGTGGGGGAAGTCCTTCACCAGCTGCTGGGCCACCATGCCGCCGAAGGAATGGCCGACGATGGCCGCCGAAGCGATGCCGGCGTCCTCCATGTCGCGGTCAAGCTGGGCGGCGAGGGCGGCGAAGCTCACATTGTCCAGGCGCGCGCGGCCGCCATAGCCCGGCGCGTCCCAGGCCAGAACCTGATGGCCGCACTCAAAATGCTCCACCTGCGGGCGCCAGATGCGCCCGGCGCCGCCGACGCCGTGGAGGAACACCAGAGCCTTGGTCATGCAATCGCCTCTGCCACCATGGTGCCCTCGTCCACCACAACCTGGCCGTCGAGCGCAATGGTGCAGCCGCGCACGGGCAGATCGAAATGGCCTTCGGTGAAGCGCCCGGCAAACTCGTTGGCGCCGGTTGAAAACAGGAAGTTGCCGGCATAGGCGCGCAGTTCGGTGCCGTTGAAGTCGCGCTGGTCGTAGAACGTCATGGCCTCGTAGCGGGCCGCCTCGTTCATGCCCCAGCCCACATGGGAGACCGCATAGGCGTTGGGGTCGTCCCAGGACGCCCAATAGCGCCGCATGAGTTCAGCATCCGTGCCGTCACCGGTGATGCCGGTTACGAAATCATCCTTGATCTCCAGCGACACCGGGCGCTCCAGATAGCGCTTGAAGGTGAGGTTCACATCGCCCGCGTCGAGCACCAGGGTGCCGTTGGTGGAGCCCGATTTGGGGAACGAGACCACCAGTCCGGCAGGCCAGTGGGTGAGGGTGCCGGGCTTGTCGGTGAAGCCCCAGACACCCACCGTCTGGGCGCCCTCCATGCTCACGGTCAGATCGGTGCCCGCGGTGGAGGTCACGGTCATCTCACTGCAGCCGCGGCAGAGCTTTGCCGCTTTGAGCACCTGGGCCTTCTTCTCCTCCGTGGGCAGCAGGCGCTCCAGCGCCTCGGGGTGCTCGTTGGTGATGGTGACCACCCGGGCGCCGGACTTCAGGATCTCCGGCAGCTCCGGGGCGTGCATCAGGCCCTCCAGGGTGACATCCACGATGACCGGGCAGGCCGTGAGGGCCGCAAGGGTGGTCTTGTGGTTCTGGATCGCCTGGCAGGCGCCGGTGGAGCGGATGGGCACCGGGGCGGTTTGGGCCGGGGTTACGGCTGAGACATGCACCGGGTTGGCGCCGAGGCGCAGCAGCGCCAGTTCGGCGAGATGCACGTTTAGCTCGCGCGACTGGGTCTCTGAGAGGATCGCCACATCGTCGCCGGGGCCGATCTTGCTCAAGGCCAAGGCTGCGGCAAAGGCCTCGATCCAGCGATGTTCAATCCGGTCGCGCAGCATAGGTCCTTGCTCCTTTAAGGCTTCATCGCCTATAGGCCATAGGGCAAGGCGTTAAACAATAGGACAAACCGTTCACCTCAGGCCCCATGGCGCAACTGGCAAACACATGGCTTCCCGAACGCCCCGCCGATCCTGGCTGGAGTGCGGCGCAAGCGGCTGAACGCGCAGCCGCGTTCGATCCGCGCCACCTGGATGCGGCATTCTACGCCAACCCGGTCCCGGTCTACAGCGCGCTTTTGGAGCACGACCCGGTTCATCTGTGTCCGGACGGCAGCTGGTTCCTCACCCGCTATGAGGACCTCAACCGGATCTACCGGGACACGCGCACGTTCAGCTCAGACAAGAAGGTTGAGTTTAAGCCAAAGTTCGGCGACAGCCCCCTCTATGAGCACCACACCACCAGCCTGGTGTTCTCCGACCCGCCGCTGCACACAAGGGTGCGCAAGCTCATCGTCGGGGCCCTGTCGCCGCGGGCCATTGCGCATATGGAGCCCGGCCTGGTGGCGCTGGTGGACACGCTTTTGGACGGGCTGGAAGCGAAAGGCGAGGTGGACCTGATTGAGGACTTCGATCCGCCATTCCCATCGAGATCATCGGCAATCTGTTGGGCGTGCCCCGTTCCGAACGCGGTCCGCTCAGGGGCTGGTCGCTGGACATCCTCACCGCGCTTGAGCCGGTGCTGACGCCCGAGCAGGAGGCCCGCGGCAACGCGGCGGTGGTGGAGTTCGTGGTGTATCTGAAGGGGCTCATCGCAGACCGGCGCAAGAACCCGGGCGACCCGGCGATCGATGTGCTGACCCGGCTGATCCAGGGCGAGAGCGACGGCGAGCGCCTGACCGAGCCTGAGCTCCTGCAGAATTGCATCTTCATCCTCAACGCCGGCCACGAGACCACCACCAACCTCATCGGCAACGGCCTCTATTCGCTGCTGGAGTGGCCGGAGGAGCGGGCCCGGTTGTTGGCGCAACCTGATCTGATCGAGACCGCGGTTGAGGAATTCCTGCGCTTTGAAAGCTCAAACCAGCTCGGCAACCGGCGCGTGGTTGTGGAGACGGAGATCGGTGGGGTGAAGATGGAACCGGGCGCGCTGATCACCTTGTGCATCGGCGCGGCCAACCGCGACCCGGCCCAGTTTCCGGACCCCCACCGGCTCGATCTCAGCCGCCAGCCCAACAAGCACCTGGCGTTCGCCGGCGGCCCGCACCTGTGTGCCGGCCTGTCGCTGGCGCGCCTTGAGGGCAAGATCGCCATCGGCCGCATCCTGAAGCGTTTCCCGGACTACGGTCTGTGCGGCGAGCCGCTGCGCGGCGGCCGGGCCCGCTTCCGCGGCTTCCTCAATCTGCCCGTGCGGGTGGTCTAGGCAGCTTCGCTTGGACCGGCCGCATCTGTCTGAATGTGGATATAGAAGCCTAGGTTGTTTCTCCGCATGGTCGGCAAACAATGCTTTGCTGATTTGAACATCTGGTGCGGCGTGGAAACCAAATTTATTTGCGGGTCTTGAATGCCCCCAAGCTCAATGACTTTCACGGCAGGCCTCTTGCTTATCCTGCAGGCTTGCACGTCAAGTGTATCCGACGATGTCTCGATGCAGGCGGTTGCCAGCCGGAATGAAGGGATTGTCATTTTGTCGGGTCAGATGCCCCAACAGTTCATCTTGTGTTCGACCGTCAACATGGAAATTTTGCGGCTGTCTGGTGAGAAAGCATACTATGAACTCCACGCCGTCAAAGGTGCTGCGACGTTCAATGGGATAGCGCAGATGAAGATCAAAGCGGGGCAGTATGCGGTCACAAACTTAGTCTGCAACATCGGAGGCCACAAGACCGTCTTGCAAAAACGCACGAAGTGGACAGAGCCGAACAGGGCTTATGCGAGGTACGGTACCTTCGAGGTCGGCCAAGGTGAAGTGGTCAATATCGGACAGATATCGATCGCGCTTGCAGGACCGGGGCGGGTTCAGCTTGCCGCCGCGCCAATGACGTCTGAGCAGCTTGCCTGGCTCGGTGAAAACCGCCCGAAGCTCTCGGCCCGCATGGTAACACGCCTTTTTAAGCCCGCCCGGCTCTAGGCAAGGAGCTTCAGAGGGCGATAGTGAAAAGTTCTCACAAGGTTGCGCACCTGCGTAACAGGCAAGTCACGTTGCGCTCACCCCGGTACGGCAACAAGCTGTCCGGCGCGCGCCTTCACGCCGCCCGAGACGCCGGTATGGATTTGCTCCGGGAAGCGGCTGGGCAGTTGCTCTTCAAGCTTGGCGAGCGCGGCATTGCAGGTGTCCGCGACGTCCTCAAGCGCAGCGATTGCAAGCCGTTTCGGTATCCCGGCGTCCTGCGCGGTTTGCAGGAAATGCCGGGCATGGATCTGGTCGATCCGGTAGTGCCGGTTTGTGCCCACGGACATGGCGAGCTTGAATTGGCGCCGTGTTATCCGGTGACTGTCGAGGCTGGGTTGCGCCGTTAGCACATCGTACAGCGGTGTGAGGCGGAAGCTTCCGCCAGGGCCAAGGAAGATGCTGAAGTTCTTTGCATGCCCGTCTGTTGCGCCCAAAAGCCAGAATAGAATTTGGGCCTTGAGGATGGTTTTCTGATCTTCCGCCGGCGTGTCGCTGCCTTTGAGAAGATCCAGGATGTGGACCATGCCGGGGCCACCGTCGCTTTGGTATTTCAATGTTGGCGGCACGGAGAGCGCCTGACAGCAATCTTCTTGGGGCAGGCGCAGGAGCCGGCCGTCTTTGGTCCATGTACGGTCAAACCGCTCAATAACCAGGGCTTTGGTTTCTCCAAAAACCTGCATCTCCGCCTTTGCGACAGGTAATCGGAAAGCTTCGATAAGCTTCAGGCAATAGAATTCGTTCTCCACACTGTTTGACAGATCGATGCCGTTCGGGAGTTCTCCAGTCTGCGTTTTGAAAAGATGGGTGGTGGGCGTGACGCCTTTCGGTTTGATCCACTTTCCGTCGTGGTGGAGCAGGGCCGTCTTTTCCTGTGCTCCGGCCACCGATATGCGGAAATGATCGTCGCGCATGAGCCCGAGGGGCGCTTGGCTGAGGTTTCTCAACAGCTTGTCGACGGCCTCCTCATCAAGGGGTTCCCCCTCGATCTTGTTGGTGGCCTCAGCGATCTCATCGTCTTGCGCAATGAATTGCAGCGCCCCTACGCAATCACGCCCGATGGCGGAAAGCAGGTTGTAGGCATCGATCCCTCTGGCGCCGACCCTCTCAGCCACGCGCCGGCGCAGCAGATCTGAGTCCGGCAGGAGATTTTCAAAGACGGCGGCAACCTGTTCTCCCCGAAATCCGGATTCCCGAAGGGGCAGGGAGAGAGACACCGGCAGAGCATGCTGCCAGGTCAGCCATGTTTCATCATATTGAAACCCGATCGCGCCGCTTGGTTCCCTGGTGAGGAGGCCGACCAGCCTGTTGTTCAAGAACACGCGCAGAGGACTGTTCTGCCGTCGGCGCGGCATCAAAAAATGTCCTCAATATCCTTTGCACGTCCTTTGGTGCGCGGAGCGATTTGCAGCTGCAAATCCAATGCGCCCAAGACCAGCAAAAGGGTTTCCAGCTTGGTTGCCGGATTGCCGCTCTCCATCAGCGATATTGTTCCCTGGCGAAGTCCGGTCTTTGCGGCCAACTGCGATTGTGTCAGCCCCAATGTCTTGCGGGCGCGCTGGATCGCGTTGCCGATCTGCTTGGGGTTTCGGGCAGCGTCTGTCATTGGGATTTTATACGCTAAATAGAATAAAACATCAATATACGATTTGGCGTATAAAAAGGATGTGCTTCAGGACCCTACCCCTGCAACGCCTCCCACATCTCCAGATCGCGCTTGTCGGTCCAGATCTTCGGGGTGTCGATGCCGCGGGCCTCGTCATAGGCGCGGGAGATGTTGAAGGGCTGGCAATGCTCGAAGATCGGCCAGTCGCCATATTTCGGGCGCATCACGTCGTTGGCCTTGTCGAAGCAATCCTTCAGGCTCGCGCCCCGGGCGGCCTCGCGCTCCACCGTGTCGTAGATGTCGTGCAGGAACTCCGCCGTAAGCTCGATGGCCTCTTCCACCGTGTCGGGCTCGGCCAGCGCATCGCCGCGCCCCGGCATCAGGGCTTCGGGCCCGAAGCTCGCCACATTGGCCAAGGTCTCCGGCCAGTCGCCGAAATGGCCGTCGCCGCAATAGCAGGCCGATTTGTACTCCACGATGTCGCCGGAGAACATCACCCGCTCATCGGGCACCCAGGCCACGATGTCGCCGGCGGTGTGGGCCCGGCCGAGAGACATGAGGTCCACCCGGCGGTTGCCGAGATAGAGCGTCAGGCTGTCTGAAAAGGTCATGCTCGGCCAGGTCAGGCCGGGGATGGACTCTGCATCCTGAAAGAGGCGCGGGAAGCGGCCATATTCTGAATCCCAGTCTTCCTGGCCGCGCTCGCAGATCATGGCGCGGCAGGCGTCTGATGCGACGATTTCACTGGCGTCATAAGCCGAGGCGCCCAGCACGCGCACGGCATGATAATGC
>CAJHYS010000373.1_pt1 | contig 10581 bp, 10 predicted proteins | sample 9198801 | NCBI WGS metagenome assembly CAJHYS01 (sample SAMEA7708368, study PRJEB35096) | sediment metagenome | biome: marine neritic benthic zone biome [ENVO:01000025]; feature: sediment [ENVO:00002007]; material: shallow marine sediment [ENVO:03000034] sea grass bed [ENVO_01000059] ...
ACCGATGGCGTCGGCAGAAGGCCAACACCGCGCACTTCAAGCAGACCCTTCAGGGCAGGTGGTGCAGAGGCCAGAAGCCGCTCTCCTGAGCGGCGCACCAGCACCTGGTCGTCGGCCACCAGACGGGTTGTCACAAGATCTCCACCTGCGCCCCGTCCGGGTTGGTCGATCAATCTGAGCGCAAGATCGGACTTACCGCTGCCGGGGGGCCCCAACAGCAAGAGGCCGCGCGTCCCAACCGCAAGGCAGGTGCCGTGCAGGTTCGTTTGTTCGGGCATCAAGTCTTGTCGGTGCTTTGGCTGGAGCCGCGGCGCCGTTCGCGCGGGCGCACCGGCAGGCGAACCGTGAACCGGGCCCCTCCGACCTTGGATTCGGTGCTGCCGGAGGACTGGGTGTACCAGTTTTCCGCCCAGATGCGGCCTCTGTGGGCATCTACGATCTGTTTGGAGATGGACAGGCCGAGGCCGGAATTTTCCCCGAACGCAGCTTCCGGACGGTCAGTGTAGAAGCGGTTGAAAATACGGTCGAGATTCTCTTCAGGAATGCCAGGCCCTGAATCTTCGATCCTGAACTCCACCTGACCCGGCAGCTGCCGCAGATTGATCCAAACGTCCGACCCGGGCGGCGAGAACGAGCGGGCATTGTCGAGCAGATTGCGCACCACCTGGCCCAGCCTGCTGTCGTGGCCCATTATGAAGAAGCCTTCTTTGTTGCCGTCCCCGCTTTGCGATTTCTGGCGCATCTCAGCCGGCACGGGCTCCACTTTCAGATGCACCGTGGAGCCATTGTCGTCCCTGCTCTCGTTCGCCATCTGCGCGAAGGTTTCCAAAAGGTCGCGCATGTCGACCGGTTCGGCGTCATTGCGCGCAAGTTCAGCATCCAGGCGCGAGGCATCGGAGATGTCGGAGATCAGCCGGTCGAGACGTTTGACATCGTCCTTGACGATCTCAATGAGGCGGGAGCGCTGGGTATCGTCTTTGACGTAGTCGAGGGTCTCCACCGCGCTGCGCACCGAAGTGAGCGGGTTCTTCAACTCGTGCGACACATCGGCCGCAAAGCCTTCAATGGCGTCGATCCGGTTGTAGAGCGCGTTGGTCATGTCACGTAGCGCGCCGGAGAGATCTCCGATCTCATCGCGGCGCGTGGAGAAATCCGGGATCTCAACCCGCTTATTGATGCCCTTTCGGATCTGGTCGGCGGAGCGGGCAAGCCGGCGCATGGGTTCTGCAATCGTGCTGGCCAGAACCAGCGACAGCAGCACGGCCACCAGGGCAGCCACCACGAACATGCGGATGATGTGCCAGCGCTCGTTGACCAGGGTCTCGTCGATCTCGCCGTCGCGGGTGGAGAGCACCAACGCGCCCTGAACCGCGCGGAAACGCTGCACGGGCACGGCAACCGAAACAATCACCTCGCCCTTGTTGTTGATGCGCACGACGCTGACCGCGGCCCCGTTCAGAGCGGCGTTGACCTCCGGAAACTCTTTGCCGTTGTCGCTCTCGAACTCCTTTTGCAAGGGATAGTCGTTGGCCGAGAACCAGTCGCGTGCGGCCTTCCACCAGGTTACGAGTATACTGTCCTTCTCCACGTTCAGTGGCGGCAGATCAAACTTCAGAACCGCGCCGGAGGCGTAGAGAAAGTTGGAATCGGCAAGCAGCACGCCTTCCTGGTCAAATAGGCGGGCGATGATCTTCGTTCTGGCCACCAGTTTGCGCAAGACCGGACCGGCTTGTTCCGGATTGATCGGGAAGTCGAAATTGCCGAACTGTTCTTCGGCGGAAGGAAACGCGTTCTGCTTGTGCATCTCCAAGAGACGCTCGTGGTTCAGCACCACGCTGTCGGAGGTGTCGACCGTGGCTGACGAGGCAAGGGCGCCGGCGATGATCTGCGCCTGGCTCATCATGGCCTCCACGCGGGCGTCAATCAGGCCTTGGCGAAACTGGTTGAGATAGAAGATGCCCGAGGCCAGGATGATCAGCCCGATGAAATTGATGATGATGATCCGGGCGGTCAGGCTGCCGGGGGCGAATTTGGACAATATGTTGCTGAAGCGCGAGGCGGCCTTGGTGCTCGCCGCGCCCATTGTTTGGCTCAAGTCTTTCAGGTCGCCCTTCTGAAAGCTTGTGTCCTGTTCTGCGTCAGCAACCATTCCCGCCCCATAACGCCCCACTTGCGGCGTTACAATTGTGGAGGACGGCCCGGCCGGCGGGCCGGCCGGGCCGTTCAAGTTCACGCCTCTTTGAAGCGGTATCCCACTCCGTAGAGGGTCTCGATGCCGTCAAAACTATCATCAACGGCTTTGAATTTCTTGCGCAGCCGCTTGATGTGACTGTCGATCGTGCGGTCGTCAACATAGACCTGATCATCATAGGCTGCATCCATCAATGCGTCGCGGCTCTTCACGATGCCGGGACGCTGGGCGAGGGATTGCAGGATCAGAAACTCGGTGACCGTGAGGGTGACCGGCCTGCCGCCCCAGGTGCACAGGTGCCGGTCGGGATCCATCGCCAGCTTGCCGCGCTCGATGGCCCGGGTACTGGTTTCCATAACGGCTGCAGCGTCCTTGGGGGCTGCGCGCCGCAGCACGGCCTTGACGCGTTCCACCAGCAGACGCTGGGAAAACGGTTTGCGGATGAAGTCGTCGGCGCCCATCTTGAGGCCGAACAACTCGTCGATTTCATCATCCTTGGAGGTCAGGAAGATTACCGGCATGTCGGAGCTTTGACGCACGCGCCGCAGCAATTCCATGCCATCCATGCGCGGCATCTTGATGTCGAAAATGGCCATGTCCGGGGGATTGTCCGACAGCCCTTGCAAGGCGGCGGCGCCATCCGAATAGGTGTGTAGGCCATAGCCTTCTGCTTCCAGGGCCATTGAGACTGATGTCAGAATGTGCCGGTCATCATCCACGAGGGCGATCGTAGCCATTCGTTTCCCCATACTGTTATTAAACCTCCGAAAGGCGTTAGGGGTCGATCTAGGGCAAATTGTGGCAAGCTTCACGACGACGCCGAATATCACAAAAGCGCCGCGAATTGTCACTCTTTCGCCATAATATAGGGCGGTCTGTGCCCAATTTCCACCCGTTCGGGCGCGAATGAAAGTTTGCCGGTCAAAAGGCACGACATCTCGATGTGCAAATTATGGGTTGCACAATTGGGCATTCAAACTGCTGCAAAAACCTGGGATCACTGAGCCTTGGCCATTCAGAAGCGAAAAAACGGCTGTGTAGAGTCAATGTACAGGGTTGAAAATGAAGTTTTCACAGGATGAGTATCTTGCCTATCTCAACGCGATCGCCGAGAAGCCGTCTCGCGAGTTGATGTTGAAATACATCCGTAAATCGGTGGAATTGGCCGGGCTGAGCGAACTGCTCGGCCTGGAGTTACGGGGGCGGTATGGAGGCCGCGGCTTGCAGGAACTGGGCGATGAGGACCTGTTGGAGGTCTGGCGCTGGATGCAAACCTGCACGGCGATGTTCTTCCAGCCTGCAGAAGAGGCGCAAAGCAATGTGATCAACTTGAGCGACCGGCGCAAATGACGCCGGCCGCCCATGAGCGCCCCGGTTTTTCCTGCCCGCGAGCGACTTGTCTCTGCTCGGGCGTAACCGTCTGATCGAAGGTTGCTTTAGAAAAAGCCGAACGGTGCCTTGTTGACCAGATGGGGCCGGATCTTCTTCTTCAGGACGGGCGGTTCTTCCGGCACGACGGTGGTGCCGCCGAACGGGTTCGATTGGCTGGTCATGAAGAAGTGGTAGTTTATGTTTGTGTCGGTGAGTTTCAACGTGTCGGACACGAAACACAGGTAGTTGCAGACGCCATTGAAGCGGCCCCTGTAAAATTCGGCTCTGGTGTCTGGAAGATAGATGATCCCGGAGGCATAGAAGCGCGTGTTCAAAATCCAGAGATTTGGCGGGGCATGCGCACCGCGGGCGGCCATCAGGGCAACGCCGGCCCATGTGCCTGTGCGCATGGCGCGGATGGAGAAGTGTCCGCCATGCACCTGCACTTCAGCCTTTTTGTCCGCCAGATAGATAAGAACACCATCGCCCTTGATCGGTTTGTTCGCCATTGTGGCGTCAATGATCAGGGGGCCGCCCTTGATGATGTACTTTCCGGGATTGAGTGTGACTTCGTTCGCCCCGGTGATGGTTAGTCCGCCGCAATAGACCCCTTCGTCAAGCGTTGGATAGAGATCTGTCGTCACATAGTTGGTTTCATCGCAACCGCTATGGGGAGGAGCCGGGAGGTCATGCAGAAAATCGCGCACCGGGGAGACGCCAGCATGAACTCTGTCGGTCCTGGTGACCCCCGTCGCGCCGCCGGTAACGCCCACATAATGGGTGCCAATACCGTCCGGCCGTGCGGTGAACCGAAAGGCATCGCTGGCTGCAGAGTTGACCTGAACCGCAAAGACATCGATATCGGCGGAGCCATGCATTTCCAGTGCGCCGCTGGCATCCGGTGAAAGCATGTGGAAGGCCGGCGGGACCGGCATGACGGCGACAGAGCTGACGTTCAGGTCCACATGATCCAAAAACATCTTACCGAACAATGCCTTGACCGGATTGGAGCGGCCTTCGTTCAACCGCGCCCTAATCCTTACTGCGTTTGCCGGATAGCGGTTTCCGATCGGGTTGAAGACTTTCTTTTTGAAGTCCCATTTGCCGAACAGAATGTCATGGGTCTTCACCGCCTTGTCTTTTGCCTGAGCAGGCATGTTTTTGTGTGCCATCTTAATCACGTCTCCGCGATACCGGGACGCGGCGGTCGATACCTCCAGAATGTCGACCCGGTCCTCGTCACGCATTTTGGTGAGTATGGTGAGGCCGCTGATATCGGCAGCCTGCTGCACCTTGGCTTTGACGGCGTAGTAGTGGCCCACGTCCACTGCAAGAACGCCAAAACCAATGAGCACAGGCAGGGTGAGCCCGACCGTCATTGCGGTCGAGCCCTTTTTGTCTTTCAAATACCCCCATCCCAGTTTCTTCAATGTCATCATCATATCGGGGTATCCAATCCTTGATTTGAACGTCAGATAGAGGACGTTGCCATTACTCTTTTCCCCCTTGTTCCTTTGTGTTTGAGATCCACCTGAAATTGAACCTATTGTCTGACCAGGGACGCGCCGCGTGTCTTTTGGGTTCCCTGGTAGCTGCGCAATGCTGAGATCGTCCTGATGCACTGATGGGCCAGTTTCTGAACGCCGGCCTCTATGTCGACAATCTCATGCGGGCGCAGGTCCGAGGACACCAGGACCGAGAGTTTCGCCAGAACGTCCGCGTGGACCAGCTTGACCAGGCTGTAGAGCTTTTGCGAGCTGTCGGTCAGGCGGCCGGTTTTCTTGTGGGTGGCGATTTGCAACACCAGGTCGGTCAGCTTTTCGGTCTCCACGATGAACTCGTCGATCAGGTCGTCATGATCCATGACCCGCCGGATATGAGGGGGTGCATCTTTCTTCGGAGGGTTCAGCACATGCAACTGACACGCATCTGCTTCTGCGGCGGAAGGGTTCATTGTTATTGCCTCTTGAGTTTATTGACGTGTGTGGATTGATTTGGCTTCACTGCCCGTTTTGGGCCGATCTGCTCAAGATTTGCGGGCGAAAGGTCTCCATAAGGGCGGGTGGCGCGACCGGCGGGAGCGCGATTTTGCCGAACGGGTCCAATTTGCCGATCTTTTTCTGATTCACGTTCACTTGCGTTGCGTCCAGCTTCAGAGTCCCGGTGACGAAGCAGATGTATCCGCAAACGCCGTTAATGACGGAGTGGCGCGCGACTACGTTAGATTTTGGAGCATAGAAAATGCCGCCCAGATAGACAGATGTGTGATGAAAGACGATTTCAGGTGGAGGAGATGCGCCAGGAGCCACCATGATGGCGACGCCTGCGTAGGGCCCGGCGCGGCGTGGGTTAAGAGAGAAGTCGGCACCGGCGATCAGAGCATCGGCATGCTCGTCAGCCAGATAGATCAGAACGCCATCGCCTTTGATGGGTCTGTCCTCCATGAAATTGCTCACCCGAAACGGCCCACCCTCAATGATGAACGTGCCGCCAGCCTCAAACGTCACCTCTTCCACATCGCGGATTGACAGTCCGCCGCAATAGCGGCCCGGTTTGAGGATATGCGAGTCGCCGCCGTCGAGCTCGAGGTTGGTGGCCTCGCAAGGCATCTCGTCATAATCGATTGTCGGCAGTTTTTTAAGAAAGTCAGCGGCTTTGTCCGCGCCAAGTTTGAATTTGGTTTTATCCGGCGTGCCGACCATCCCGCCGGCCACGCTGACCGCGTGCACACCGACCTTATGTGAGTATTGGGGCGCTTGGAATGCTTTGTCCGAAGTGGAGTTGATGTGAATGGTGTTGGTGTCGATGTCGGCATCGTCGCCGACGAACACCAGAGCACCATCTGCGTCCTCGGACAGCAGCAAAAAGCTGTTGGGAACCGGCAGAACGGCAACCGTGCTCACAGTTGCGTCCACATGATCTTTGAAGATCTTGCCGAACATGGTTTTGATCGGGTTTTTCCGCTGCTCGCTCATGTGCGCTTCGATGCGTACCGCATTGGCTGGCCGTTCGGTCGGGTCGGTCAGGAAGATCCTTTTTCTGAAATCCCATCTGCCGAACGTGATGTCGCTCCTTGTGACCGCCGCGTTTTTCGCGTGATACGGCATGTTCGCGTTTGCCAATTCCACCGTCTGATCGAGATAGTCTTCGGTGGCTTGTTCAACTCTCACCGTGTCAATCTGGCCTGTGTCGCGCATGCGGGTGAGGATAGCCAGACCAGCGAGATCGGTGGCTTGCTGCATGTTGGTGCGCAGGGAATAGAAGTGACCCACATCGACCGCAAGGGCCCCAAAGCCGACGAGCGCGGGCAAAGCGATCGCCACCATCATGGCGGCCGAGCCCCGATTGTTTTTCCACAGGCTTGATTGCTTTTTTTCGTTTCTATTCATCTTCCGGACTCCCACTTTCGGCGAATGTTGAGGTTTATGGTGCTAGGTCGTCGGGTTGAAGGCCGTGATAACCGGCGCAATGAGTTCGACGCTCAGTTTGTTGGTGAACACCTCCGGTGACACAAACGGAAACGGCATCAGGCTGGCATGCTTTGCGCTCAGGGAAATGGTGATGGTGATCTCGTTGCTGCCGGTGTCTTCGACCAGATCCACGTTCCATTGCCCGCGAGCTCTGTTGCCGACGCGGCTCAGCTGACTCTTGGCAAAGGTTTCTGCATCGGCGAGGTTCATATGCCCGTAAGACACCGAGCGCAGAACTTCACCCGCGATCGCCTGCATGGAGTGTTGGACGTAGATCACGTGACCAAAATTGATCGATGCTGCCAGAAGCATGATCAGGATCGGCATGGTCATGGCAAATTCAATTGCGGCCACGCCGGATTTGGCTTTGCGGAACTGGTTAATAATGTTCATGAATCCACTTAAGAGAAAATTGCCCCTTTTCGTCGGACTTGTTGAATTGAACATCTCTATGCTTATCCTGCTGTGTATTATTTTGGATTATTTCTTGTGATACATTCATTATTCAGAATCTGCCCATCCATAACAATCATCAACATTGAATGATCAGAATCGAACACTGGAAGAATGCAAATTTAGCGGGTGTATTAATACTTGGGTAAGATATGGAGATTGAAACATGGCATCAGCCGGCATGCCCCCAATTCCTCATCTGGAAGCGGTGCGTAGCAGAGTGTTCGGCCCTCAAACGGGGCGAACGATTTTCTTGATTTACGCGCTCCGCTGCCCGGATCCGCAACCAAGCAGAGCCGCCTTCACCAGACGGCCCTGATGCAGATCAGACATAAGGCGGGAGGGGTTTTAGGAGAAGTGACCCTCGGCCGCCTCTTTCAGGATGAGCTTGTCCAAAGTCAGGTCGGAGACGGCACGCCGGAGGCGGGCGTTCTCTTCTTCAAGGTCTTTCAAGCGCTGGGCGTGATCGACTTTGAGCCCCCCGAACTCGCGTCTCCAGCGGTAGTAGGTTTGCACGCTGATGCCGATTTGACGGCAGGCTTCACCCGTTTTCATGCCCCGTTCCAAAAGCTCTTCGGCTTCGCGAAGGTTTCCGAGAATCTGCTCTGTTGACGGCTTCTTGCGGCCCATATTTACGTCCTCCTCAATGTTGACTGACCTTGGCCGTTCGTGCACCGGCAGATGGCCGGCGTCGGGTGGCCGAACGTCTCAAACCGAGATCCCCTAAGATACTGGTCCTTTTGCACCGTTGTCTTTTGCGACTTTGATTTGCGAACGAACTCCTGAACAAACGGTGCTCTTTTTGCCTATGTGGCGTGGATACCTCGCTACGCCTAAATCGTTACCCTGAAGGCCCTGCAAGCGGGCCTGGAAAAGTTCCATTGTGTTCGGTCTAGGTTTTGGACCCCGAAGCACCGTTTCAGGCGGCCTCACATTGAGTGAGTTCATCGTTGAAGCGCCCAAACAGTTCGCCGCGCGACGACACACCAAGTTTCAAATAGATGTGCTTGATGTGGTTCTGGGTCGTGCCTGGGGTGATGCCCAAGACCCTGGCGATCGACTTGGCGGATTTGCCGGAGATCAAGAGCCTGACAATCTCGTGTTCCCGCGGGCTCAATGTTGTCGCGCCAAAGCTGTCAAACGCCACGTTTGCACGATTTTTGCTGACCTCTTCGGCCGGAGCTTGTGCGGTAACGGCCTCGCCGCGCAGGGTCCAGATGCGCTGCAGAGCGACGGTCACCAACGGGGCGATCAGTTGAAACTCGGAGAGCTCGCTGGCGCGAAACGGCTTATAGGTCGCTGAGCGGGTCAGCGTCAGGGCCAAGGTCTTGCCGTTTCCAACCGAACACAAGTAGCCGACCTGATCGGAGAACCCATTGGCGGCTGCCAAATAGTCCTCGCAATAGGCCGTGGCCTGGAAGTTGCGCGGAGCAATCTCGGTGATTTGATAAGCCCCTGGCAGCACTTCATTCTTTGCAGCCATATAGAAGGGGTCTTCACGAAAATGGTTTTCGCAATAGTCCGTCTTCACAGGACGTTGGTCGCGGTAATCAATGATCAGCGGACACTCATCGCCTTCAAAGCAAACGATCGCCCAAGCATCAAAAGACGCTATGCTTGCCAGCGTCGTGGCCAACTTTGTCGGAAGCAGCCTTTCGTCTGTCTCTGACAAAAAACTCGCTATGTCATAGATAAACCTACCGTTCATGGTAAAGTCCTCTCTGCGAACCCCCCGGCTCTACAACTTGACTCAACTCTGAGGATAAATGGGTTTAGAAACAAATGCTGTCCGGATTGCGCAATCATTGGACAGATTCTGCACAAATTTGACTCTATCGGACCAAAACTCTTGCGCTCAACATTCATAGCCGCGGCGGAGCAAGAGCGAATTTCACCAGGAAATCCGACCAGATCAGCCGGAATGCGACGCGGCTCTCTCACATCATTCTTGGAATTCTGTGAAAACTTAATGGTAGTGGTGCGAGATTAATGCAATTTATTGGTGTTTATATTAATATGATTCAATTATAAGTAGAATAATTTGCAATTGGCCTGGGCGCTTGAATCTTCTCCACGGTGCGTACCGGCAAATGACGGTGTGTCACCAATTTTGCGCGTGCTGTCTTGCCGCGGCGGGCGGTATGCTCTCGTCCTGTGCCATGACGCAGGGATCTGCCGGCATGGGTTGAATTGGAGATTGGCGTCTAGCAACACGCATCAGTAGCGCAGGCCTGGCTGTACCGGCACGTGTCGATAGCCTCGCCCCGCCCGAGGTAGGTTTCATCGGAAAGATAGAAGGCACTGAAGGCATGATCGAAGTCAGGAGCGACGGACCTTTCTGCAAGATCGCTGGCAAGCAAATCTCTTTGCCAGCGTTTGAGCTTCGGGCGCAGCCCGATGAAATCGTATCCAGAATGGCGCTCGACAATAGCGGCACGGTGCAGCAGAGGCAGCCAGGCAATGTCCACCATTCCGATTGTCTCGCCGGAAAAGTGAGGTCCATCGCCAAAGTGCCCCTCCATGCGTTCAAATGCGGTGGCAAGCTTAGCGCTGCGCTCGGCCAACACGTCCGAGTTCGGGCTGCGCTGTGCGCTGCATTGCACGAGGTAATTCTTCGATGCCAAATAGCTCCAAGCCCGGTTCAGGGCCTTTTGTTCGGGCGAGAGCTCTGGCTGCAAAGGCAAGAAGACTTCTTCAATGTATTCCACGATAGCATCGCTCTCGAACAGCGCTTGGCCTCCGTCGGTGATCAAGATGGGCACCTGGCCGTTGGGGGATATGTCCAAGAACCATTGCGGTTTTTCCTTCAGGCTGATGTACTCAATCTCATAAGGAATAGCTTTGGCTTCAAGCAGCGCCGTAACCCGCTGAACGAAGGGACAGATCTTGAAACTTACAATTCTCATGGCCGCTGAACCTCAACTCCGGATGGCACTGTTGATCTTTGATGGGAAGACAGTATGTTTTTTATCTCAATATTTCAAGAGATGTTGAGATATGGATGAACGACAGGCCATCTCCATGTTCGGCGCGCTCTCCCAGGAGACCCGTTTGCACATTGTCCGGTTTTTGGTGGCGTGCGGAGAGAAGGGCGCT
>CAJHYS010000260.1_pt1 | contig 10351 bp, 11 predicted proteins | sample 9198801 | NCBI WGS metagenome assembly CAJHYS01 (sample SAMEA7708368, study PRJEB35096) | sediment metagenome | biome: marine neritic benthic zone biome [ENVO:01000025]; feature: sediment [ENVO:00002007]; material: shallow marine sediment [ENVO:03000034] sea grass bed [ENVO_01000059] ...
GATGCCATTCTGATTTCCAGCGTTGCACAGAAGCGGCTTGATGCCGCCCGCGTGGAACTGCCTAAAAAACCAATTCTACCGTTTCATTTTGAGCTGCGGCCGGACAGCGAAGAGATCATCGTCGATGCATATAACAGTCTAAACGAGGTGCGGCCGGCACCTGGATAAAAGACAAAGTGCATCAAGGGAGGAGTTCTGGCGTGATGGGTAACGGCCAAGACAATTTGCTCCTGGAAGTAGAGGGACTATCGAAGTTCTTCGGCGGCCTTCGTGCGCTGGACGATGTTAGTATTGCCTGCAAACGTGGCGAGACGCTCGGCATCATTGGACCGAACGGCGCCGGCAAAACCACTGTCTTCAACGTTATCACAGGCTTCACGCGTGCAACCGCCGGCGAGATAAGATTTCGCGGCCAGACGATCAATCAGAAAACAGCAGCACAGATCTGCCAACTGGGCATCTCGCGGACCTATCAGGGTGTGCGCCTGTTCCGCGAAATGACCGTGTGGGAAAATGTCTGGCTCGGCCAGAACTATCACGCCAAATACCTCAATCCGTTCTTCTGGGCGCGGGGTGTCAACGAAACTGAACTGCGCGATGAGGTTGAGTCGCTGCTGCGCGACTTTAATCTGTGGAGCAAAAAGGACGCCAAGGCGCGCGAGCTCGCATTCGGCGACATGCGGCGGCTGGAAATCTGCAGGGCGCTTGCTCCCAAACCTGAATTGCTGCTCCTCGACGAACCGGCCTCTGGCCTTTCCCCGGTTGAGACCACGCACTTCATGGATGATCTTCGAGAGATTTCTGAGGCGGGGAAAACTATCATCCTGATCGAGCATGACATGAACGTTGCGCTCGGCCTATCCGACCGGGTCGTTGTTCTCAATTTTGGTAAATTGTTGGCGGAGGGGACACCCGCCGAAATTCGCAAAAATCCGGCCGTGATCGAAGCCTACCTCGGCAGCTCCGCGGAGGCGGCCCATGCTTGAACTCCACAATCTTGAAGTCTCCTACGGGGAGGTTCGTGCACTTCGGGGTATTTCCTTGAAGGTGGAGGAAGGCCAGGTGGTCACGCTGATTGGGGCCAATGGGGCGGGCAAATCGACGACTTTGCGCACCGTTTCCGGTTTGCTCAAACCGTCCAGCGGCAAGGTCAGTTTCGATGGTCGAGATCTTAACGGGTCGGAGCCTTATGAGATCACCCAAGCTGGGCTGATCCATGTGCCCGAAGGCCGAATGCTGCTTGACAACATGACAGTGCGCGAAAACCTCCTGGCCGGAGCATATTGCCGGCGTGACCAGGACGGTATTGATACCGATCTGAATTCCGTTGAAGAGCGCTTTCCGATCTTGAAGGAGCGCACCAGCCAGAAAGCCCTCACGTTGAGCGGTGGAGAACGTCAGATGCTGGCAATCGGCCGCGCACTGATGGCGCGACCCAAGTTGTTGATGCTCGATGAACCATCGCTCGGTCTCGCACCCAAGCTTGTGGAAGAAATGTTTAAATCCGTGTCTCAGCTGAAGGCCGAGGGGACAACGATCCTCCTGGTTGAACAGAACGCCTACGGCGCTCTGGCAGTTGCGGATTATGCCTACGTGTTACGCGTGGGCGAAGTGGTGATGGAAAAGGATGCCAAGAGCCTGCTCACCGACAGAAGTCTCCTCGATGCCTATCTGGGCGAGGCATAGGGGAGTTGATGAAAACCCTAGAAGCCAAATGAAAGGGAGGATACCCATGAAACACCTTAAGGCTTTAATGCTCGCGACCGGTGTGGCGGCAGCCGCTATCGTGCCGGCCAGCGCTTTTCAGAGTGAGGACACCGTCCGGATTGGCAGCACCGAACCGCTGACCGGCCCGGGTGCGGTTTATGGTCAGCCGACCATCATCGGTAAACAAATCGCCATTCAAGAGATCAATGCGGCCGGTGGTATTGAGATTGACGGTAAGAAGGTCAAAATTGACTTGGTCTCAGAAGACGATCAGGCCAAACCCGACCAGGGTGTTACCATCTTTCGCAAGCTGGCAGGCAGCGACGACGTGTTGGTGATCACCGGCACCATCTACAGCCGGGTCTCGGAGACCATGTGGGGTCTTTTGCAAAAGAAACTTGATGATCCCAGTGACGCGGGCCTTCAAGTTCCGGCCCTTTCATTTCTTTCGATGAAGGCGGGCGTTGCCTCCATATCGCCCTGGGCTTTCCGCAATGCCGGTGTCGAGTGTGATCAGCACGAACAGCTCATGAATTTGGTTCAGGAAGCCAAAGGCGCCGAATTCAAGAGCGTAGTCGCTGCACTTGAGTCCAATGAAGCCCATTCCGCAGCCGCTTGGCGTGTCTGCTACCAGGGATCGCTCAAAAAACGCGGATGGGGTACCAAAGAGTATGTCGAGTGGTTCGAACAGGACACCGACTTTTCGGTTCAGGTGCGACGTATCCGTCGTGCGAAACCAGACCTGTTCATCCTGAGCTCGCACTATCAGGCAAATGTCGGTGCAATGCTCGAGATGGCACGTCAAGGTGTCAAGCCAGATTACATGATCAGTCACATCGGTGCTGACGCGGTTGAGATGATTGACCTTGGCGGCAAGGCGGTCGAAGGCGTGATATTCCCGTCAACGGCCTTCTATGCAGACCCGGGCGTGAAGTCATTGCTCGCAGAATACAGCAAACAGACCGGCGAATGGTATATGCCAGCATTCACGTATCTCGCATATGAAGGCATGTATCTCTTGAAGCACGTGATGGAAACCGCTGGCATCAAGAACACGCCGGAAACCCTTGCCGAAGATCGCCGCAAGGTGCGTGATGCCCTGGCGAACCTGAAGGACTGGCCGAACCCGATGGGTCTGAAGCTCACCATGGGCCCGACCGGCGACATTTCCCGTCCGTACGTCTACGTCACGATCAAGGACGGTACGTTCAAGATGTGGTGGCATCCGACCAAGGGCTTCATGAATCCCTGATCGACCGACGCCAACGGCGCATGCAACCCGGAGGCCAAGTCCGCCTCCGGGAGCCGCCAGCGCCACATATTGACTGGGAGGGAACATGCAGTTCGACGAATATTTTGTTGTCGATTTCATCCAGACCGGCATCGACGGGGCAATGCTCGGTTCGGTCTATGCCCTGATGGCAATTGGTTTTGCGCTCATCTGGGGATTGCTTGGAATCCTGAACCTGGCACACGGCCAGACCGTGGCATTCGGCATGTTCGCGGGCCTGTTGACCGCCGGCCACCTACAACTGCCAATTCCAATATCCTTTGCCTGCGCTGTAATTACAGGCGTCCTCGTTGCTCTGATTATCGAACGTATCTGCTACCGGCCGATCCGTCGGGCGCATGAACTTGTGCCGATGATCGCGACATTGGGTTTCTGGATCGCCACTGAAGAGCTGCTGCAGAAGGCTTATTTCCACCTCTATTTTAAGGATTTCATGCCCTTTCCAAACCCCTTCACGATGGAACGGTACGAGATCGGAGAGTTCGTGATCCGGGGCGACTATATCGTCACGATGACTGTGGCGATCGTTCTGGTGTGCGGTCTCTACACTGTCATCTACCGCACCAAGCTCGGCATGGCGCTACGTATGGTGGCGGCGGGCCACGACATTGCCCACCTGATGGGTGTGGACGTGCTGAAAACACTGCGAAGGGCGTTTATGATCGCCGGAGCTTTCGGCGGATCTGCCGGCTACTTGCTCGGCTACGTCGCCAACATGGCCAATCCCTATTCCGGTACGTTGGCGACCGTGAAGGGGCTATTCACCATCATCCTCGGCGGAGCCGGCAGCATTCCCGGTGCAATTATCGGTGGCATAATCCTCGGATTTACCGAACTGGAAAGCGCCTTTCTGGTTTCCTTCGCCTATCGTGATGCCATTGCCATGGGCCTGTTGTTCTTGCTCTTGGTGTTCAGGCCTCAGGGTCTGTTCGGCAAGCGCGTGGAAGATAAAATCTGAGGCGGCAGGATGGATTATTGGTACACAGTTATCTCGCTCATGTGCATCAACACAATCCTGGCATGGAGCGTCTATTCCAGCTTCATGACCGGCACCGTGTCGTTGGGGCAAGCCGCTTTCTTTGCTATCGGCGCCTACGCAGCAGCTACCCTGACAGCGATTTTTGAATGGCACATTGTGCCAGCCACGATGATGGGGGCGGTTGCTGCGGCAATCGTCGGTTTGGCGATTGCCCTACCGATGCTTAGACTGCGCGGGCTCTATTTGACCATTGCCACGGTTGCCTTTGTAGAGGTGGTGCGTGTGGTCTTCCACAACATCAAATACGGTCGAGAAGGTGATTTTGGGGTCGACACCAGTTCGGCCGATGCGCGTCAGATGCCATGGATCGGCCCAGACGGCCCTCTCGGTTTTAGGCACATCACATACCTAACGGAAAACCACATAACGCCTGGCGAGTACGCAATGTGGCTGGTGCTGCTTGTGGTTGCATTCGGAGTCTACTTCTGGACCTTAGAACGCTCGCGGCTCGGATTCGCCATGCGCGCCGTTGAAGCAGACGAAATCGCCGCGCAAGGTGTCGGGCTTTCACACAAGTTCCTCAAAGTTTTAGCGTTTACCATTGGTGCTGCCATTGCCGGCGTTGCCGGCTCACTCTACGCGCATATGCTGACCTTCATCACCGGTGACGATTTCAACATCGCGCTCACTGTGATGATGCTTGCCTATGTGGTGATCGGCGGCGGGCAGACGTTATGGGGCCCGATCCTTGGCGCCCTGATCTTCACACTGCTGCCGGAAGTAGCGCGTGAGACAAAGGAGTTTCGTCTGGAGATCTTTGGTTTTGCCATGCTGGCGACCATGGTTTTCAGGCAACATGGTCTCATCACCCGCGACATGGTGCGAAGGGCTGAGACGCGCATCCGAAGAACTTTCACCGGTCAATCAAAACCAAAAACGACCGATACCGGCGCATAGACGCGAAAACCAACCGAAAAGTAAGGGAGGAAACTACGATGAAACTAAAATCTGGTAAGACATTATTGCGTACCTGCATGCTTGGGGCGGCATTTGTTTTGGGCACGCTTTCCGCCCAATCGGCCAGCTTCACTCTGAACGGCAAACAGTTGGCCGAAGCGGTCGAACTGGGCAAGACAAAGCATGACCAGGACGCAACTGCATTCCGCTTCGCCTATATCAACAATCTTGGCTACGGCTATCCAAGTGTTCTGCTTCGAACGGAGTATCTGGCGGTCGCCGATTATGTGCGTCGGTCCGAATACCAACGCCACTATGGTAGCCAGAAGATCCACAAATTGACTGACGAACGTATCGAAAGTGCGCGTCGCGAGGTCGATGGTAAGCTGCAGTTCATGGTCACAGTCTACGGTCCGGATGAAAATTTCACAAAAGACTATGACTTTCACCTCATGGCAGGCGACAAGAAAGTCATGCCGGCTGCTGTCGATAAACCGGCGATGGCGGATTCGTCTGGGTTCAAGGGCAAGCTTGCATATGCAGCCACAATCATTCTTGACTTCCCGACCGCTGACCTGAAGGGCGACGAGAAGATCAAGCTCATTCTCGACCCCCCGGACGGTCTTGGTCCTTCCGGGTCGCGAAATGCTAATTTTGAAGTGCCTTTCGATCTTTCGGCCGTGAAGTAGAAAGATAATCGGCGGGAGCGACTTTGGGCGCCGCCGAATAGCTTGAGCTCGGCACGTCGGCGCGTAAAGCACGAGCACGCGTGCCGTCTTGTTGCTGATACAATCCGATTGCCGGTTTCTTCGAAAGCCAACGCAAGGCAACGGTCAATGCTGGACTTCGTACAAAACACCCTCGATGGTGTGATGGTCGGCGCCTCCTACGCGCTGCTGGGCTTGGGGTTTACCTTGATGTTCGGCGTTATGCGCCGCCTCAACCTCTCCTATGGGCCAACCATCTCAATGGGCGTATATGCCGGCGCCTTTATCAGCCTGCAGGTGTACAACTCGCTGTTGCTGGCACTTTGTGTTTCGGTGATCGTGTCAATTGTCGTGGGTCTGGTTGTGGAGGGTCTGTGCTTCCGGGCGGTGCGCAGCGACAATCCGCTCGCGTCGATGGTCAGCGCCTTTGCCATGTGGATGGTGCTCGAGGAGATCATCATCCTGTTGACCTGGGGCCGTTTGTTTCCGGTCAAAAACCCCACCGGGCTTGCCACGTTCGATATCGGCCAGTTTGCCGTGCGCGGCGACTACTTCCTCCTTTTCCTCACCGCTGTTGCTCTGATGATGGGCCTATATTGGCTGATCTATCGAACTCCCTATGGCAGGGCCGTCCGAGCGGTTGCCGCCGACAGGAAGGCCGCCCAACTGATGGGGATCAACGTGCCTCGCATGTCCACGCAGGTCTTTCTCCTCACCTGTGCCTTCGGCGGTTTCGTTGCCTTTTTCATTGCCGCCAGTCTGCACCAGATCACACCCAGCTTTGGCTTATGGGCAACGGTCAAGGGTTTGATAGTCATGATCCTCGGTGGCATCGGCTCAATTCCCGGTGCCATCATTGGAGGCTTATTGCTGGGTATCGTTGAGTTGCAAGCTCTTTGGTACCTCGGGGGCAGCTATCGAGATATGGCTGCCTTCCTGGTGCTCTTCGTTTTCCTCATCGTCAGGCCCCGAGGCATTCTCGGCACCGGCGAGGCGCGTGATTAGGAGTATGGCATGAGCGATTACATGGTCAGCGTCTTGTCGCTCATCTGCATTGAGTCGTTCGTCGCGCTCAGCACCTACCTGCTGTTGATCACCGGCCAGATATCCTTCGGCCAGCAGGCCTATTTCGGTATCGGCGCTTTTGTCGGGGGCGCCATGACGGCAATGCTTGGGTTCGATATCTTCACGGCTCTGGTTGCCGGCGCCCTGGTGGCAGGTTTGGTGGCTGCGGGAGTCGGTGCCCTAACGTTCCGGCTCGGCGGTCTCTATTTTGCGATTGCCACATTGGCCTTTGCCGAGCTCATGCGGCTGACATGGGTGAACTTGAGCTATCAGGTCGACATTGGCGGCTTTATGGTTGGTCCGAAAGGCACCGAAGGGTTCAGCGGCATCCGCCACATCATTGAGAACGACATTTCGCCCACCGGCTACTTGATCTTTATTGCCGTCTGCCTGCTGGCTGTCCTGGTCTTCTTTTTCATTCTCGAGCGATCTCGCTTTGGGCTGGCGCTCAGAATGATTGACAACGACGAGACGGCGGCAGCGAGTGTAGGGCTGTCGCCCACACGACACAAGATTGCCGCGGCCGCAATCGCCGGAGCCATCGCTGGCCTCGGCGGCGTGCTGTTCGCCCATTACATGACGTTCATCGATCCTCGAAACTTCGGCGTCATGCTCGGCGTACATACTCTGGCCTACGGCCTGATCGGCGGCCTGGGTACATTCTTCGGCCCGCTAATAGGCGTGATCATAGACATTGGCCTTCTTGAATCACTCCGCGTGTTCAGCGGATACCGAATGATCGTTTTCGGCAGTCTGGTCGTGCTCATCCTGATCTTCCGCCCGCGCGGCATTCTGGATGAAAAGACCGTCCATTCAATCTCAACGCGCGTACGATCGTGGTGGGCGCCGCGGCAACCCTCGGCCATGGGAGTGTCAGATGATCCAAAATGACACCAAACCTATGTTGAGCATTCGCGGGCTCACCAAGACATTTGGTGCCCTCCACGCCGTCGATGCGCTTGATCTTGAGATTGACGCGGGCGGAATTTACGGACTGATCGGCCCAAACGGATCCGGGAAGTCTACCCTATTCAACGTCATCTCCGGCATCCACGAAGCAACCGATGGATCAATCCATTATCGCGGCCACCAGTTGACAGGTCTGTCGAGCGAAGCGATCGCTCGATTGGGCATCGCCCGAACGTTTCAGAACTTGAAGAACTTCCGTCGCCTCACCGTGTTGGAGAATATCACCGGTGCGAAGACCAGTGCCGATGATGTGTCCTTGCTGCAAACACTCATTCCACATCGTTCCCTCGAAAACGATCGGCGCGCGCGTGCAATGCACATTCTTGAACGCGTGGGTCTCGCCGACCGGCACAATGTGCTGGCCCAGGAACTGCCGCTTGGCGAACAGCGCCGGCTGGAGCTTGCGCGCGCCATCGCCCGGGAACCCGACCTGATTATGCTGGATGAGCCGGCCGGCGGAATGACGCCCCGTGAGACCGACGCCATGGCGAGATTGATCGAACGGGTGGCGGATGATGGTCCAACGGTGCTCTTGATCGAACACAAGATGGGCATGGTGATGTCGCTCTGCCGGCGCATGACGGTTCTGAACTTCGGGCGCAAGATTGCCGAAGGCGCGCCCCAGGAGATCCAATCGAACGAGGCAGCTATCGAAGCCTACCTTGGTCCGGAATCGATCCATGCTTAAGGTGAGCAACCTGCGTATCGCCTACGATCGTGTGGTTGCCGTGCACGAACTTGACCTGACGGTCGAGCAAGGCAAAGTGGTTGCCATCGTGGGCCCGAACGGCGCGGGAAAGACCTCTACGATGATGGCGATCAGTGGTATCGTCAAACCGGAACGCGGACAGATCCTGTTCGACGGCGAAGACATTACCGCGCTGCCGTCGCACCAGATTTATCAGTCCGGTATTGTTCAGGTGCCCGAAGGCCGGTTGATCTTTGGCGAGCTCCTGGTGCTCGACAATCTCATGCTGGGCGCACATGTGCATGGCAACGAGGCTAACGCGCGCAAGGAACTTAAGGATGTGTTCGAACTGTTCCCGGTGCTTGAGGAACGGCTCCATCAGCGCGCCGACACCTTAAGCGGTGGCCAGCTGCAAATGCTGGCGATTGCCCGTGGCCTGATGGGCAAGCCCAAACTCTTCATGCTGGATGAGCCGTCCCTGGGCTTGGCTCCTCTCGTCGTCGAAGAAGTCTTCGCCATGATTCAGGCGCTGAACGAGCGCGGCATGACCATATTGTTGGTGGAACAGAATGTCCGCAAGGCGCTTGAGATTGCTGACCGCGCCTATTTGCTGGAAGCCGGTCAACTCGTCGAATCCGGCAAAGCTGCTGAATTGCTTAAGAGCGACATGATCCTTCAGTCCTATCTTGGAGCAGGATCAGCTTCCGGAGAGTTGGCAGCTATGAAAGAAGTTAAAACCAAAGAGTAGATATGATGATCACTAGAAGACGATTAGTTCTTACAGCAGTCCTGGCTCTTACCGTATTGGCCCCTTCAGATTATGCGCCGGCGACTGACCGCCTCATGGTGGAGCATTCCAAGCAACCCACCAAAGCGAAGAGCGGGCTTGGTTACGAATACACCTTCAAAGTCATGAAGCACGGCAGCCACGAACCCGTGGACGGCGCGGATTTCATTATTTCAACCGATATGCCGGCGATGCCGGGGGCCCATCACATGCCGCACGTGAAGGGAGAACCCACCGGAGAGTCTGGCATCTATAAGGCCGAGTTTGATTTCGACATGCCGGGGGAATGGAATCTGATCCTGAAGTTCTCCAAGCCCCAGCGCGACCAAGTGGTCATCTCCGACAAGATTGAAAAGAAGGGCGGCGGACACTCGGATCATTCCAGCCATGGATCAAGCAACTGAGAGACACCGCCGTGATAAAACGTAGTAGAAGGTGCCAATGCATGATGGGAAACACTGTGCAAACGTCTGTATGTGACCGGCCATTGACCGAACACGTTGGTCTGGCTGAACGCCGTCGGATTAGATCGGGCTTCGCGATGGAGTCACGCTCGTGAGCCGCTCCAAACTGGCGTTGGTTGCCGGTGTGGGAGATGGCGTCGGCAAGGCCGTTGCCCGTCGGTTTGCCAAGGCCGGGTATACCGCTGTTCTTGTCGCCCGCAAGCAGGACAAATTGGAGCGCATTGTGGGCGAGATCAGAGCGGAAGGTTGGTCTGCGATTGCCCTGCCCGCCGACCTGCGTTTTGAGGATCAGATCAAAGAGCTCTTTACCAAAGTCAAGGATGCCGGTGATCTTGAAGTCGCGGTCTTCAATGCGGGTGCTCAGCACCGCCAACAGTTCCTCGACATTGAGCCTACAATGTTTGAAAAAGTTTGGCGGCTCGGCTGTCTCGCTGGCTTCACCGTAGGCAATGAAGCCGCCAAGCAGATGGTCGTGTTGGGCAAGGGCACCGTTATTTTCACCGGCGCGACTTCATCGGTGCGCGGCGGCGCCGAATTCACCGCCTTTGCTGCCGCGAAGGCAGGGTTGCGTTCGGTGTCCCAGTCGATGGCGCGAGCTCTCGGTCCGAAGGGCATCCACGTTTGTCATGTGGTGATCGACGGTGTCATCGACATGCCAGCCATTCATGAGCGGTTTCCGGATTTGGTCGCCAGTCTCCCTGAGGGCGGCATGCTCAACACCGACGCTATTGCCGAAA
>CAJHYS010000451.1_pt1 | contig 10293 bp, 11 predicted proteins | sample 9198801 | NCBI WGS metagenome assembly CAJHYS01 (sample SAMEA7708368, study PRJEB35096) | sediment metagenome | biome: marine neritic benthic zone biome [ENVO:01000025]; feature: sediment [ENVO:00002007]; material: shallow marine sediment [ENVO:03000034] sea grass bed [ENVO_01000059] ...
CCGGCACACCTTCATCGCCCTGCTTCAAAATGAACGCCTTCTGCGCGTCCGAAAACCTCGATGCCTTCATTGCTTCCACTCCTTTCCCAGCCAGGAAAACAAAGCGGAAAAACTCTAAACCAAATTGCAGGAGATTCTGGGGATCAGATCATCTGCCACATCTTTTAGTGGAACCCCCTTGTAGCGTGGATGAAATGAGCACTTATCATTTGGATACTCTGGCCTGATTTCTTTTATTCGCTTCTTCAGCTAAGAGTCGTCAAAGCAATGCGGACAGACGAGTGTCATGACGCCGATCCATATGCGGCATCAAACTCATCAAATGCGAATTCGACAATCTCCTCCACACCAGCAACTTCGCCATCCGTGAGTTTTTCGAATTCGTTGCTCCGTCTTTTTTTGCTCAGTGTTCCGTCGTTTTGTCGGATATGCATTACTAGGTCTTGTGCCAATCGATCAGGCATCTCGATCAAGTTCATGATCCCGCTTAGTGCCTCATCATTGCTCTTCAGATATTCAATTTCCTTCGGCAGATCGGTTTCGACGGTTCGTTCCACGCAGCTGTAGAGGAATTCGGCTTCATCGGTGCAATCGAAATATCGATACAAATCATCCGTGTCGTTCGTCACTTCGACGTTTTTGTTTGGAAGTGCTCGCCAGTGTATGAATTCCATGAGTGGGCCGGAATGAGATTGCAGTGTTCGACGGTAGTCATCGATGCGATCCAGCATGACCGAAGAAACCGGGAAAACCATGCCGGGCGGAGTGAACTTTCGCTCCGCAAGAACATGATGAACTAGGCAACGATGTAAGCGGCCATTCCCGTCAGCCAGTGGGTGGATGTAGACGAATCCAAATGCTAGCGCTGCGGCTTGCAAGATCGGGTCTACATCTGAATTGCGTAGTCGATTGTTGCATTCGTTTAGTCCGGTCATAAGTGGCAGAACGGATTCGTGCCTTGCTCCGATGAACTCGGGAAGTGGATCGTTGTTATGATCGCGTTCTCCCAGGAAAACACCTTCCGATCGGTAACCGATCTCCGTGAAACGATCATCACCAATCAAGATGCGATGGAGACGATATATTTCTGTTTGATTCAGCGGTCGCTTACCCGCCTCCAAAACGGCACGTCCCCAGCGCTCAAGGCGATTGACTATTGGTCGCTCACCTTCAATCTCAAAACTTGCCCGACTGTCTGCAAGCAGCAAGAATCTGGCGGCACGTGCGATCAGCTGTGCACTAGTCTTACCAATCGTCTCTTGGGCCTTGTTTGCAAGGTCAAGGGCGATGAAATTCTCAAGCTTCTCCGTTTTGCGGACGATTGGACAGAACGTGCAAGCTCCAAGCAGGTTGTCTTTAACCCGGTGACGAGCGGAAAACTTCTCGCGTCCTGTGTAATATGCCTTCGGATCCAGCGCATCGACCGCCGTGACAACAGGAGCGTCTTCAAGGTCAAGCTGATTTCCCGTCAGCGTCTCATAAAAGAACCAAATTCGTCTGGTGATTGCGCCATTCGGGGTCGCGCGAATGATATCGGTCAACGCTTCAATAGATGCGGCGTCGAACACGCGCTTCAAGATTAGCAGATCGATGGTTTCATGGCGGAGAGCAAATGTTAGGTGTTCATCAAGCGTGTCGTCCGGCTGGTATCGCTTGTCAAATACCTCCCATGCTCCTTCAACGCGGCGTGATCCGCGGACATGCTTTTCAGATATGCAGGAAAATTGTCTCAGTGGTGCCTTGATATCGAGGGCATGAACCAGCGCAGCCCACCCGGCTAACCGAGTTCCATCAGGAACTGGTTCATTCTGAAAATACGAAGGTGTGCCGATCTCAAGTTTCATTTGTCGAACTTCCCTCACAAATGTCGAAATTTGCTCACTTGTGCACCAATGGTCGAAATTCACCATACAAGCGATTGTGTCGAAAATCAATCATGAATGTCGAAAATCGTTCAATAAACGAGAAATTATCGAAACTTATACATAACACCCCTTATAAAGCAAACCACAAGAGCCATAACAAGGAATCCGCCGCTCGCACAAAAGCAAGCCTTTCGGCAGGACGATCACGAAGTCCGCGAAGGAAATTGAGCTCGCATGTTCGATCGTTCGCGAGCGTTATTCTACCGATCACAGCCTCATTTTGACCACGTCATGGCTGCGATAATCGGGGCTACAAAGTCGGAGGGAATCTGATGCCCATCATGATGGTCATCGTCGCAGTGCCGGATCAGATGGGACAAACCGGCAGCCGAGGCGGACCGGATTGAAGCGCTGGCCGCCCTTGTGGGCGCCTAACCGCACCACCCGGTCGTTGCAGGCTCCGCCACGGTCTCGCCGCTGCCCCTGAACTGTTCGGGCATTTCGGCGAATTTCGGCAAACCGTCGGCAACATCCATCACCCGTTCGCCATAGTGGATGTGGAATGCAGGTTTGTACTCAAGGCCGGAGCCGACCAGTGTCATGGGATAGACAACGGTCATGTTGACTTGGGGCTTGTGGTTGGCCACACATCCGCCGCACGCAGCACATGAGACCCGCCCGCTTGCTGCATCCGTTGACGAGGTGATGACGGCGCCGCCTGTGATCTCCACATCAGCGCTTGGCCAGATGCTCCAGGCATTCAGCGGGGCGGCATGCCATTTTCGGCAGGAACGGCAATGGCATATGGCACTGGCCGCCGGCGCGCCGGTAACCGTGACTTTAACGGCTCCGCAATAGCATGCGCCCTGATAGTTTGTCTGTTCCGCGGCCATCCACCTCTCCTCGCGCTAAGTTCCCATGACCTGAAAAATTAGAGCACACATCCAAAGCCGGGTTCAAGCGGCCCTGACCGCCGCCACAAAGGCCTCCAGCTTTGCCTTGTTCAGGTGGCCATCGGTGCGCACGCCGGTGCACAGATCAACACCAAACGGCCGCACTGTGCGGATCGCCTGGCCAACGTTCTCAGCGTTCAGCCCGCCGGCGAGGAACACCGGCAAAGGGCTCTCGGCAACAAACCTTGCGCTTACCGACCAGTCATGCGGCAGGCCGGTGCCGCCGAGTTGCGGCACCTTTGCGTTGGGGCGGCCGGAATCCAGAAGAAACGCGTGCGCATGGGGCGCATAATCTACGATCAGCTTGAGCGCACCCTCGTCCTCGACATGGATCACCTGCACCCGGCGAACCGCCGGCTGCAACCGGGCAAGCTTGGCTGCCTCGGCCGGGCTGATGTGCGAGCAAATTTGAACGGTGCTCGGACCGGTCAGTTCGATGTGCCGCGAAATGCCCTCAGCAGTTGTCTCGGCAGTCAACAGGAACGTGGCCACCGGCGGCGGCACGACGTCCGCAATGGCCGCAATCTCCGCATCGCTGATCGGTCCAGACCCCGAGGGCATCGCCGCCACCAGCCCCAAGGCGTGAGCGCCGGCATCAATCGCCATTTGGGCTTCGTCAGGCGAAGCGATGCAGCACACCTTGATCCGAACCGGCACCGGCCTAATCCTTGTCTGAAACCCCCGCCTCGGCGAAGGTGGCCATGCCGCCATGGGTTGCCAAGGCCGCCTTGATCACAGCCACCGCAAGGGCCGCACCGGAGCCCTCGCCCAAACGCATTCCAAGGTTTAGCAACGGGCTCTTGCCGATCTTCTCCAGCATGCGGCCATGGGCGGGTTCAGCGGACATGTGCGCCGCCCAGCAATGGTCGAGCGCACGCTCGTCCATTGCGTGCAGCACGGCCGCTGCCGCGGTTGCCACAAAGCCGTCAATCAACACAGGAATGCGCTCCATCCGGGCAGCCAGAATGGCGCCCGCCATGGCCGCCACCTCGCGCCCGCCGAGCCGGCGCAACACCTCCAGCGGGTCGCCAAGCTGGCCCTCGTTCAAGGCCATGGCGGTGCGCAAAACATCCGCTTTGCGCTTCAATCCGGCCGCATCGACCCCGGTGCCGGGTCCAACCCAGTCCTCCGGCGCCCCGCCGTAGAGCCCATGGGCGATCGCCGCCGCAATGGTGGTATTGCCGATGCCCATCTCGCCGATGCACAGCAGATCGCAGCCCCCGGCAATCGCTTCCATGCCATAGGCCATGGTGGCAGCGCACTCAGCCTCGCTCAAAGCCGGTCCCTGGGCGATGTCCTGAGTGGGCATCTCCAGCGCCAGTTCAAACACTTTAAGCCCCACTTCAAAGGCATTGCAGAGCTGGTTCACCGCGGCCCCGCCGGCAGAAAAGTTCGCCACCATCTGAGCCGTCACCTCGGCCGGAAAAGCCGAAACGCCTTGTGCCACCACCCCGTGATTGCCCGCAAAAACCGCACATAATGGCCGCGCGACCACCGGCACGGCCTGACCCTGCCAGCCGGCCAGCCACACCGCGATCTCTTCCAGCGTACCAAGCGAGCCGGGGGGCTTGGTCAGTTGGCCCTGGCGCTCAAGCGCAGCCTGACGGGCAGCCTGGTCGGCTTCCGGCATTTGCTTGACCAGATTGCGAATATCGTCGAAGGGAAGACCTGATTTGGCAGCAGCGTCCATTATCAAACTCCAAAAGATACCAGACCCGCTAAGAAGCGCGCTTGCGCCCTATACCCGTAACCCGCAATAAAGGCGAGTGCGATGAGAGACGACATGGACACCGAAAGCGGCAACCGCGCCAACGACTGGCTGAACAATGCCTGCGTCAGCCTGATGTTTTTGAGCCGGCTGCCGGTTCCAGGCGTGTCGAAGCACCCGGCGCAGCTCGCCACGGCCATGGGCGCGTTCCCCCTGGCTGGCCTGGTGATCGGGCTTTTGGGCGGGCTTTGCTGCACCGTGGCTCTGGCCCTCGGCCTGCCGCCAACCGTCGCCGCGGTGACCGTGGTCGCCTTCTTGGCCCTGGTCACCGGAGCTCTTCACGAAGACGGCCTGGCCGACGTGGCCGACGGGTTTGGCGGCGGCCAGTCCATCGAGCGCAAGCTGGCCATCATGAAGGACAGCCGCATTGGGTCCTACGGTGTTCTGGCCTTGGTCTTTGCGGTTCTGCTCAAGGTCGCCGCCCTCAGCGCCATTTTGCAGCAGGCGCCGGGCTTTTTCGCCACCTTGGCCCTGTTTGCCGGCCTCGCCGCCTGGTCCCGGGCCTTGTGCGTCGCCCTTATGGCCACCACGCCGAATGCCCGCGGCCAGGGGGTTGCCGCCGGCGTGGGCCAGCCCGGCCAAGACGTGAACCGCACAGCACTCGGCCTTGGTGCGGGCGCCTTGGCGCTCCTCATGTGGCCGGCCTTCGGCCTTTGGGCCACCCTTGCCGTTTTCGCAAGCTCTTGCGCCGCATTCTGGCTGGTGCGCACGCTTGCCCTTCGCCACATTGGCGGCCATACCGGTGATGTTGCCGGCGCGGTTCAGATCGTCGCGGAAACCGCGATGCTGATGGCCCTCGCCGCCACCATTTGAGCCGGATATGTTTACGTTTCTCCCATTCTTCGCTGGGATAATAGCGCCATGAATGACCAGGTTTCGCCGCGGGCCGACAGTCCATGCATCAAGATCTGCGTGGTCGATCCTGAAACGGACCTGTGCATTGGCTGTGGACGCAAAACGGCGGAGATTGCCGGCTGGCTGCGCATGGACGCTTCTGAGCGTGCCGGTGTGCTTGAGCTTCTGCCGGATCGCCTGGCCACCATGACCCGCCGCAAACGCCGCAAGGGCGGAGCGCGCGCCAAGCGAGGAGAGCTGAAGGATGATATTTGCGCTGGCTAACATAGCGCTGATTTTGACTGCCCTGGGCCTGTTCTTCCTGGCGGATCCCGCCGCGTTCTTCTGGTTTTTGGAGCCGGTGCACAGCCGCTATGCCTTCTTCGGCTCGCTGGTGATGCTGTTCGCCGCCGCCGAATGGGTGAACGCCCAGCGCCTTGAAACCCCAATGCGCCTGATGACCTCATGGGGCACATCGCTCGTGGCGGTCGCGGTCCTGGGGCTTCAGCTCTTCAGCACGGTGGACCTCAGCGCCCTCACCGCCCCCTCTGACCAACAACCGCAACAGGTCGCAAAGGTTCAACACCAACCGCGCCCTGAACGCACCAAGCCCATCCAGCAGGCCACCACATATGGCGAGGTGGAGATCAAGGCGGCCCGCAACGGCAATTTCTACGCCAATGCCGATGTTAACGGCACCGATGTGCGCGTGCTGATCGACACCGGCGCCTCCTATGTGGCCCTCACCTACCGGGACGCCGAAGCGCTGGCGCTCGACCCCTTGAACCTGGACTATACGATTACCGTCCACACCGCGAACGGCGTCTCGCAAGCCGCCCCGGTCGAGCTTGAAGAGATCACGGTTGCGGGCATCACCGTAAACGATGTACAGGCCATCGTAACCCGGCCCGGCGCCATGCGGACCACCTTGCTCGGCATGACCTATCTGTCGCGCGTGGGCGGGTTCAAGGTTGCCGGAGACCGTTTGATCCTGGGCAACTAAACGGCCCGATTCTTGAATGCCCCGCAGGCGATGATGCAGCCACTTGTTGAGTTCGCCCTCCAATGCCCTTTTTTGAGGACTTGAGTTTTCATGCTTCAACCGCCCCGCACAGACCTCCGCCCCAACACCCCTGACTATGAGCGCCTCGCCCTGGTCAAGGCCACCGGCTTTCGCGAATACGACGCCCGCTGGCTGTTTGAAGAGGAAATCAACCTCAACGGCATCCAGGCCCTGGGGCTTGGCCTCGGCACCTACCTGCACCGACGCGGCGTCGACCCTCAGATCGTGGTGGGCCACGATTTCCGCGGCTATTCGGCCTCCATCAAAATGGCCCTCATCTCCGGCCTCATGGCCGCCGGCTGCACGGTGCACGATATCGGCCTGGCGCTCTCGCCCATGGCCTATTTCGCCCAGTTTGAGCTGGATGTGCCGGCCGTCGCAATGGTCACCGCCAGCCACAATGACAATGGCTGGACCGGCGTGAAGATGGGCTGCGAGCGCCCCCTCACCTTTGGGCCCGACGAGATGACGGCGCTGAAGGAGATCGTGCTCGCCGGCGCCTGGGAATACCGCGCCGGCGGCGGCCTGGTTCATGTCACCGACATGGCCGAGCGCTATATGGCCGACCTCGTCAAGGACGGCCCCATGAAACGCAAGCTGAAGGTGGTCGCCGCCTGCGGCAACGGCACCGCGGGCGCCTTTGCGCCGGAGGTTCTGCAGCGTGTGGGCCTTGAGGTGGTCCCGCTGGATGCCGAGCTTGACCACACCTTCCCGCGCTACAACCCCAATCCGGAAGACATGGAGATGCTCCATGCCATGCGCGACAAGGTTCTGGAGACGGGCGCCGATGTGGGCCTCGGCTTTGATGGCGACGGCGACCGCTGCGGGGTCGTGGACAATGAGGGCAACGAGATCTTCGCCGACAAGGTTGGCGTCATGCTGGCCCGCGATATCTCGGCGCACACGCCCGATGCCCGCTTTGTCGTGGATGTGAAGTCCACCGGCCTCTTTCTGACGGACCCGGTGCTGAAAGCCAACGGCGCCCGGACCGACTATTGGAAGACCGGCCACAGCTACATCAAGCGCCGCACCACCGAACTCGGTGCCATCGCGGGCTTTGAGAAGTCGGGCCACTTCTTCTTCCGCGAGCCCTTGGGACTTGGCTATGATGACGGCCTCGTCTCGGCCATTGCGGTGGCCCGCATGCTGGACCGGGCGCCAGGCAAGACCATGGCCGACCTCTACCGCGACCTGCCGCAAACCTGGGGCACCCCCACCATGTCGCCCCACTGCCCTGATGAGGAAAAGTATGGCGTGGTCGAAAAGGTGCGCAAGCATTACCAGCGCATGGCGTCGAACGGCGAGCGGGTGGCGGGCCAGCCGATCCGCGAGCTGATCACCGTCAACGGCGTGCGCGTGGTGCTGCAGGACGGCACCTGGGGGCTGGTGCGGGCCTCGTCGAACAAGCCCGAACTGGTGATCGTCTGCGAAAGCCCGACGGCGGAGGAAAACATGAAAGCCATGTTCAAGAACATCGACATGCACCTTTCCGGCTATGACGCGGTTGGCGAATACAACCAGAAGATCTGAGCCCGCCCGAATGCCCCGGATTTGCCCGGCTTTACCCTCAAAACGGCATGTCACCTGATTGCAACATCCGGCAAAAAGGATGATTGAAACCCGGCTAATTGGTGGCGTTTGAGCGGAATCGGCGCTAGTTGCCAAACATGGGCGATGCCATGGGCCGCACCGGGGCCTGTGATGCGAATTGGGAAACGGACAGTCCAATGACATTCTTGCGTGCAACCCTGGCTTCTATCGTTTTCATCTGGCTTTCTGCGGCGGCCCAAGCGGCCGGCGAACCGCCTCGTTTTGACGGGATCTATGGCGGCTTTGTCTCCGGCTATGGTTTTGTGGATGACGCCAGCATTGGGGTCAACGCCTTGCCGCCGGCCAAGTTTGATCTGGAGGGCCCGTCGGCGGGGATTACGGGCGGCTGGAACTGGAAGCACGAGGGCTGGCTTCTGGGCATCGAGGTGGATGGCCAGACCATGGGCATGCAAGACAGGGTGACCAACTGCGTTGGCGGCTGCAATGTGACGGCTGACATTGACGGCCTGGTAACGGCACGGGGCCGGGTGGGCTATCTGTTTGGCGCGGACGATCAGCTTGCGGTCTATGCGACGGGCGGGCTGGCCTGGGTTTGGCTGGGCGTAAGCAACAATGTCTTCGTGCCGACTGTGTCCACCGACTGGACCGAAACCACCTATGCGGTGGGCGGGGGTATCGAGGGCTATTTGTTCGGCACCGATTGGATGTCCACCAAGCTGGAATATCTCTATGTGGGTCTGGATGCCAGCCGCTCGGCGGGGGTGAACACGGCGGACACGGGCAATTACAAGTTTGACGGTTTGCATATGATCCGCTGGGGCTTGAACATCCACTTCAACTGAGGCGCGCGCGCCGCGGCGCCGGACGGGCTGAAGCGCGCTCCGGGGATGTTCAACGGGGCCTCGCTGGGCGAGGGGGCGGACGCCAGGTTGGTGCGTCACACGTTTAACGTTTTTAAGGCACCGATCCGGCGCCCGCCTCGGCATCTGGCAGAAGGGCCGCGTTATTTCATTATGCCCTTCGCACTCACACCATTGGGCTCCCTTGGCCAGTCAGCCGGCGGCTGCGGACAAGCCCGGCCCGCGTTACTGGCCGGGACAAAGAGCCCGGGCGCCTGGTTAGGGCGAGACCGGCAATCGCGCATGAAGCCTCTGGCCGCTTGGCATCTGCCGGCCTCATCGGGTGCCGGGCCGGGGTCGATCAAGACCCTCAAGGCCGGCGCGGACAAGGCCAAGCAGAACGGCTGATCTTCAGAGCACACGCTTTCGCCATACCCCTTTCAGGTGCCGCACCTTTGCCTCACCTGGATAGGTCATGACCAGGATACCCTTGGTGGCAAAGGCTGGAGACACTCAATCACAGGATGAAACGCCTGTCAAGAACAAAAAGTGAACATTTCGCACACCCTCCGTGGTCACCCCGCGCGCTCTCCTTCGTCACCCTGCTCTCTCTCCTTCGTCACCCCGGAATTTTGCGCAGCAAAATATCCGGGGTCCACAGCTCTGGGTCTGCAGCCCGCTCAGATCTACGGGTCCGCGCTTTCGCGGGGATGGCGGGTTGGAAGGGGTGCCCTCTCCCACCCCCCGCGCACCTGCGAAAGCAGGGGCCCATAGCTCTGCGCGTGCTTGTGGGGATCAAGATCAGCCCGCGCGGAGCGGACACTAGTGTCGGCGAGCACGGATAAGCTGATCGGCCAATCAAGATCAACCCGCGCGGAGCGGAGCGAGCACGGACAAGTTGATCGGCAATAAATGGGAACAAAGCACAACGGCTCCGCGTTCTTTTTTATGTGGCCGGGTGCCGAGCAGTTGGAGTCTGCCTGGCGGGTGCGCCTTTCCGCCTTGGGCACGGCGCTTCCCGGGCTTAGCTGGCGGACCGGGGGGCGGTCCGCGAGCGCCATTTCAGCGACGGCTTTGGGGCGGGGGTGCGCGGGGCCAAAAGAACAACCGTTGCGTGCGCGCGCGCGAACGGTTACACGAATGCCAGCCATTTCGGACCTCTCATCAGGTACGGTGTGGTTAGGCGCCTGTACGTGCTGATCCCACGTGCAGGTGCCGCTGCACTTTGCAACCCGGAGTTTAGGGGAGATTGAAGCGGGGTGCAAGGGGGAGTTGTGGGGAAGTCGCTCCATATTTCTCCACTGGGGCACAAGCAGACATTAGAATACCTCGCCATCTTCAGATATCATCGGGTCTCGGGCGTCTGCGCGCATGCAGAACGTTGGTTCAAACTTGTCTAAAGAAGGAACTGAAAATGGCC
>CAJHYS010000253.1_pt1 | contig 10223 bp, 7 predicted proteins | sample 9198801 | NCBI WGS metagenome assembly CAJHYS01 (sample SAMEA7708368, study PRJEB35096) | sediment metagenome | biome: marine neritic benthic zone biome [ENVO:01000025]; feature: sediment [ENVO:00002007]; material: shallow marine sediment [ENVO:03000034] sea grass bed [ENVO_01000059] ...
CGCGCGAGCGCGCGACCGGCTGGCGGTCCAACGCCAAGGGGCTGGGGGCGCTCGGCGGCGAGGGCGTGCGGCTCGCCGCCTATGTGTCGGAGGAGGCGCATTCCTCGATCGAGAAGGACGCGATGATCGCCGGCTATGGCCGGGACAGCCTGCGCAAGATCCCCGCCGGCGAGGATTTCGCCATCCGGGTCGACGCGCTGGAACCGGCGATCGCCGCCGCCCGGGAGGCCGGCATCACGCCGGCCTGCGTCGTCGCCACGCTGGGCGGCACCGGCGTCGGCCAGAACAATCTGGTGAAGCTGCCCACCAAGGGGCCGCTGAAGAGCCTTGATCCGGAGGCTCTGGAGCGCGCCGTTCAGGCCGACATTGCCGCCCGCCACAAGCCTGCCGGCCTGATCGTCTGCATCGGCGCCACGGGCACCGGCGCCAGTGACGACATCAACGCGGCCATCGACGTGGCCGAGGCCCACGGGCTTTATGTGCATGTGGATGCGGCCTGGGCGGGCAGCGCCATGATCTGCCCGGAGTTCCGCCCTTTGATGGCGGGCGCGGAGCGGGCCGACAGTTTCGTCTTCAACCCCCACAAATGGCTCTTCACCAACTTCGACTGCACGGCGCATTTCATCCGCGATCCGGACGCCATGGTCAGAACGCTGGGCATCCGCCCGTCTTATCTGGAGACGCAAGGGCGCGACGGCATCATCAACTATTCGGAATGGTCGATCCCCTTGGGCCGCCGCTTCCGGGCGCTGAAGCTGTGGTTCGTGATCCGTAGCTATGGCGTGGTGCGGCTTCAGGAGATGATCCGCAACCATGTGCGCTGGGCCGAACAGATGGCGGCCCGGCTTGGCGCTGAGCCCGATTTCGAGATCGTCACGGCGCCCATGCTCTCGCTCTTCAGTTTCCGGTTTTGCCCGCCGGGGGCCGACGATCTTGATGCGCTCAACGCCCGGCTGGTGGACGCCATCAACGATGACGGCCGCATCTATGTGACCCAGACGCAGGCCGAGGGCCATTACGTCATCCGCTTCCAGGTGGGCCAGACCCACACGACGGAGGAGGACGTGGCGCTGGCTTTTGAGGTGATTACGGAGCTGGCGCGGGGGCTTTAGCGCGCGCGGTTGGACTGAACCAAACGAGGCCATGTTCTCACCTATGCCGTTCTCGGGCTTGACCCGAGGACTCACTGCCGCAAGCACTAACCCCTGCAGCTTGGGCCCTCGGGTCAAGCCCGGGGGCAACATCCTGAAAGACCGTCTTTGAAAGACCTAACCCCGCACCCGGAACACCTCCACCGGGGCGCTGAAGCCTTTGAGTTCGAGCTCGCCGGCCGCCTCGCCGTCGATCTCCTCTTCCACCGCCCGGTAGGCCCGGGGGCTGAGCAGGATCTCGCCATCGGCCGCGTGGTCGCACAGGCGGGCCGCCAGATTCACCGCCGTGCCCGACGCGGTATACTCATAGCGCCCCTCAAACCCCACCATGCCCACCGTGGCGTAGCCCAGCGAAATCCCCACACCGAACCCCAACCGGTGGCCCAGCCGGCGCCAGCCCGCGCAGAGCTCGGCCATCTCGGCCCGCATGGCGAGCGCCATCCGCACGGCCTCGCCGGCCGGATCCTCGCACTTCAAAGGATCATTGAAGATCACCATGATGCCGTCGCCCGCCCTGTGGTCCACGCCGGCCTCATGGTCATGGATGATCCTGCCCATCTTCTGGTGATAGGCCTGCAGCACTTCGATGGCCTCTTCCGGCTCAGCGGATTCGCAAAACGCGGTGAAGCCGCGCATATCGCAGAACAAGGTGGCGATCAGGGCCCGGTGGCTGCCCAGCAGGGACTCATCGCCCGATGACACGATGGCATCGGCCACCTGGGGCGACAGGAAACGGCGCAGGCGCCCCAAGCGCTCCAGCTCCTCAACCTGTGCGGCCACCCGGCTTTCCAGATCGCGGTTCAGCTCCTGCACCTCTTTGGTGCGCGCCTGAAGCGCGCGGAACTGTTTGACGTTCTCAACGGCGATCACCGCCTGGGCGGCGAAGTTCTGCACCAGCGCCACATCGGCATCGGAAAACGGGGCCACCTCGCGGCGGTAGAGAATGATGCCGCCAAGCGCCACATCGCCGCTCACCAGCGGCACCGCCATAACGGAGCGCGCGCCTTCCATCTCCACCAGCTGCTGGCGCCGGTGCGATGTGGTGGCATAGGCCGGGTCATTGGCCAGATCGTCGGTGCGAATCACCTCGCAGCAGATCACCACCCGGTTGGCCACAACCTGCGTCTGGTCAAACGGTTCACTGTAATTGTCCAGAATGGCGGCAAATTCCGATCGCGCACCCCGGTAGGCCGGGATGGTGACATGGCTGCGCTCCTCGTTGGCCATGGAGAGGAAGGCGAGCGGCGCGTTGCACAGCCTGGCGGCGCTCTCCAGGATGACATCGAACACCGGCTTCTCGTCGGCCCGCGAGCGGCTGATCACCTCAAGGATCTCGCCCACAGCCGCTTCGCGCGCGTTGGCCCCATGTGCGACTTCGCCGTCTTCTCGTGAACCCTCAGCCATTGTCTGCACACCGCCCTCACTGCTCCCCGCCGGACGAAAGATAGCACGCTGGCTGGCGAGATCACGCAGTTTTACGGCCTTGGCTCCTACGTACACAGGGGCGCGGGACAAACCACCATCGTCATGCCACCCGCCAACCGTCACCCCGGAATTTGCGCCAGCAAATATCCGGGGCCCAGGGGCGGCAGGCTCAGAGTCCCGTCGTCCCTTGGTCCCCGCATTCGCGGGGAAGACGAAGGAGAAGGCGGGCATGACAGTGGGGGAAGGCAGAGCGTCGATACTGCCACCTACAGATCCTTACACACCCGCATGGCATCCAAAATCGCCGCATGCATGTTGCGGCTCGCCCAGGCATCGCCGATGCGGGCGAGGAAGAACGCGCCCTCCCGATCATCCCGGCTGTCCTGCGCCGCCGAGGCCGCCAGGGCGTCGAGATCAAGCTCGCCCTCGTTAGAGGAGAGCGGCTTCAGGGCATGGTAGAGCTCATCATTGGCCAGCGTCGCATGATCGCCGATCACCTGATCCACGCTCAGCGTCTCCACCGCGCCGCTATAGCTGTTCTCAACCGCCGCCTCCAAAAGGTTGCCGGCCCGGGTCACGCTCACCAGCCGGCTGTCGGGCCGGATGCTGATCCCGTGCTTGTAGAGCTCGTTCATATGGGCCCCCAGATTGGTGCCGCCCAGCTCGCGCCCCAGGGCGCGGTCGGGCGTGACCACCTCAACCCTCGCCCCGCCGGCCGCCGCCACCTCCGCACACGAAAGGCCGCCATGGCTGCCATTCTCATCAAACAGCAGAATGTGCTCACCCGGCGCCACCGCACCGGAGAGAATATCCCACGTGGTGACCGCATGCTCGGCCCCTTCAAACCGGCCCACATTGGGCAGGCCCCCGGTGGCGATGATCACCGCATCGGGCGCCGCGCCCGTCACCTCCTCAACACCGGCCAGGGTGTTGAAGCGCACCTCGACCCCGAGCCGCGCCATCTCCCCACCGAGCCAGGTGAAGATGCCGGCAAGGTCGCGCCGCCAGGTGGCCTTTGCCGCCAGGATCAACTGGCCGCCCAACTCGCCGGCAGCTTCAAACAGCACCACCTCATGGCCCCGCGCCGCCGACACGCGGGCCGCCTCAAGGCCCGCCGGCCCGCCGCCCACAACCACAACCTTGCGGGGCCCGCCTTTCGCCTTGGCGATGACCTGCGGCAGGGCCAGTTCGCGGCCCGTGGCCACATTGTGCGCGCAGAGCGCATCGAGCCCCGAGATCACCCGGTCCACGCAATAGCCGGCCCCGACACACGGCCTGATCTCCGCCTCCCGGCCCTCGGCGAGCTTACGCACATGATGGGGGTCGGCCAGGAAGGCGCGGGTCATGCCCACCATGTCGAGATAGCCCTCCTTCACCGCATGTTCGGCCGTGGCGCCATCGGTGATGCGCGTGGCGTGGAAGATCGGGATCTCGACCTCCTGTTTGACCGCCTTGGCGAGCTTCAGATAGGCCGCGGACGGCACCCACATGGTGGGCCAGATCTTGGCCTCGTCCTTATAGGTGGAGGCGTTGCCGCCCACCACCGAGATGAAGTCGATCAGGCCGCTGGCCGCCGTGGCCCGGGCAATCTCCACACAGTCATCCTGGGAAAGGCCGCCCTTGGCGAACTCATCGCCCGGCATGCGGATGCCCACCACATAGTCCGGCCCCACTGCGTGGCGGATCGCGCCCAAGATCTCCAGGCCGAGGCGCATCCGGTTCTGCAGGCTGCCGCCATAACCGTCCTCGCGGAAGTTGGTGAGGGGCGACCAGAACTGCTCGATCAGCGTGCCCGCCTGGCACGACACCTCCACCCCGTCCACATGGCCTTCCCTTGCCCGGGCGGCGGCGGCGGCAAAGTTGCGCACCGCTCGCGCAATGTCGTGGTCCTCCATCACCGCGGGGAAGGCGCCGTGCACCAGCTCGCGGGTGCAGGAGGCGGAGAACGCCGGCAGCCAGTTGGCAATGTCCCAGCGCTCGCGCCGCCCGCCATGGGTGAGCTGCACGGTGCAGGCCGCGCCATGCGCGTGGATCGCCGCCGCCATCGCCTGGTAGCGCGGGATGACGGCATCTGAGTGCCCGTCGATCTGGCCGTAATAGATGGAGCATTCCGGCCCGACGGTGGTGGCCCCGCCGAACTGGCAGAGCCCGACCCCGCCGCGGGCCTTTTCGGCCTGGTAGGCGATGTAGCGCTCAGTGATCACGCCGTTCTCCGCGTAGGCCGGGGAATGGGAGGTGCTGAGGAAGCGGTTCTTGATGGTCAGGCTGTTGACCTTGAGCGGCTGGAAGAGGGCATCGTAGGCGGCCATGGCGAACTCCTCAGGCGAGACCGCCGGAGTATAGCAACAGCGTGGCGAATGTCTTGAGGGATGAGCCGGCCACCAGATTATGGTGACCGGCTCAACAAGAAACCGTCCGGTTCTGTTTGGGCGACAAATTCAACCGGACCGCTCTTGTATTTCAGTGCGGGGGGACATTGGCGTTTGGCAGTGAGCGCCTGCTGCGTAATCGACTGACGCGGCGCATCACCGTTGTTCGATGATTGGAGTTATACCGGTGTGCCCCTGAACTCACTCTGAGCTTCGTGTTAATGTGCCGTTCACATGACGGACGCTGCCGCAAAACACCCCGATCTGGCGCACGGCGCGCTCTCCGATCCCGGCCGTCACGGCGCCGAAATCAGCCGAGTTCCAGGCTCGATCGCTGATCTCTGCAAAACCGTCCAGGGGCTCATGATGCACGATCGGGCCTTGCCGCTCTATGGATTGGAGGCCGCCGACTTTGCCCGCTTTTCACGGCAAACCCTGGCGGTGGAGAGCCGTCTCGACCAGTTCTGCCGGCCCGGTGGCGCGCTTGACCTTTCGGCTCGCGGGCCCGCAGAGCGCATGATCGGCACCTGCCGCGACTATGCCCTGCTGCTCACCGGCCTCTTGCGCCACCATGGGGTTGCCGCCCGGGTGCGCTGCGGCTTTGCTGCCTATCTATCGGTAGGCAGGTTTGACGATCATTGGGTCTGCCAGGCCTGGCGCCCGGACGAACGGCGCTGGCAGACCATCGACGCCCAGCTCGATGGGCGCCACCGGGAGGCCCATGGCGTCAGTTTCGATCATTTGGACGTTCCGGACGGCCAGTTTCTGACGGCGGAAGTGGCCTGGCAGGCGGTGCGCACCGGCGCTGAGTGTGCCGAGAGCTTCACCGCAGGTGCCTCGGCACACGGTGCGTGGCTGCTCTGTGTCAACCTTGCCCGCGATTTTCTGGCGCTGGGCAAGCAGGAAACCTCAGAGTGGGACCGCTGGCGCGAGGCGCCCGAGGTGGCGCGGCAGACGGGGGAGGATCTGATGGGCTGGGCGGATCGGCTGGCCGCAGAGATCGCGGCCAAGGCCGCAGATCCGGCCCGCCCGCGCGACCCCCGGCTGCCGGGGGCGCCGTTTTGGTGACAGGATCCGTCATCCCGGAAGCCTCAAAATCAGGAGCAAGCCGCCCCTGGGGTCGCGCTTTTATGGGAATGGCGATGTGCAGTTCGCCCTACACCTTGGTCGCCGGGGCCGGCGGGGTCACCCCTTTTCGGGCAGCCAGGAACTCGCGGTGGGAGATGTAAGTCGCCGCCCCCACGATCACCGCGCCGCCCAGGATCACCATGGGGTCCAGCAGTTCGCCGAACAGCACAATCCCCACGATTGAGGCCCACACCAGCTGCAGGAAGCTGATCGGCTGGGTCACGGTGATGGGCGCCGCCTTGAAGGCCTGTGTCAGGGTGTAGTGGCCTGCTGTGGCGAACACCGCCGTCATGGCCAGCCAGAACACCTCCTCCATGGTGGGGGTGCGCCACTGCCAGATGGCGCCCGGCAGCAGCACCAGGGTGCAGCCGATGGAGAGCATGCCGACGATCACCGCAGGATCTGTGCGCTTGGTGAGCAGTTTGGCGAAAATGAAGGAGGCCGCAAAGAACGGAGCGGCCGCAAGCTGGGCCATCTGGCCAAAGCCGATCTCCTGGAAGCCCGGGCGCAGGATGATGAAGGTGCCGAGCAGCCCCGCCAAAACGGCCGCGATCCGCCGCATCTGCATGCGTTCGCCCAGGAACAGGGCCGCCCCGATGGTCACGAAGATCGGCGAGGTGTAGCCCAGCGCCGTGACCTCGGCGATGGGGATGCGCGCCATGGCGTAGAACCACAACATCACCCCGATGCCATGGGCAACGCCGCGGGCGGCATGGATCTTCATGTCGGCCCAGGCGATGGGGTTGCGCTTCAGCCGCAAGAACACCGGCGAGATCAGCGCCAGGCCGATCGCATAGCGGATGAAGGCCGCCTCAATGGCCGGCATATCGGAGCCCAGATGGCGCACGATCACCGTCACGCACACGAACATGAACCCGGTCAGAACCATCCAGGCAATGCCGCGCAACGTGCCGTCACGGGTCGATAGGGTGATATCGCTCAACGGGAACTCCGTCAGAAGACAAGGACGCACAGTGACGCCGATTGGCGCCATGATCAAGCAGATTGCTCTCGCCGGGCAGATGAGCACCCGACGGCGCTTGTCAGCAGCCCGCCGGGATGAGTGCTAAAATTTTGAAATCGCTTGCAAAATCAAAATGCGTTTTTAGACTTTAACGTTCAGGCAAGCTCTCTTTGAGACCCTGAACGAAGAAAGGACAGGTCCATATGCACAAAAGTGAAATGGAGAAGATGCTGTCTGGCTACGGGTTGATGACGGCGCAGATCTACTACCGCATGCCCGATTATGAAAATCTGCTGCAAACCTACGCCTGGCAGGCTTACGACCTGGCCCCCGATTTTCCCGAACTCTTCAAGTTCCTGGACTTCTGGGACCGCAAGCTGGATGCCGCCATCCAGTCGGTGCAATACACCCACCGGCAACTGATCCACCCGGGCGAATGGCGCAATGCGGAAGGTGAGTTCGTGTTGAACTGAGAACAGTCCGCTCAGCCGTGACCCGCTTCAAACGCCGGATGTGAAGGCTTCGCCCATCTTAGATCTGGCCCGCCGTCTCGCTCCGGCGCGAGGCGACAAGGGACACGCGAAGGGTCTGCAGCTCTTCGGGCGTCATTGCGGTGCGCAGCACAATCGAAGCGGTGGGCCGCATTGAATTCACGAAATGAGCGGCGGCATCATCATCATTTGGCACAAAGAAGATCGAACATGTGCGTTGCAGCATCATGATCTCAAGGAACGCGCAGAACTCCTTGTTCAGCGCGGTTTCAGGAAACTCGTCGCCAAACGCCGAAGACACAACGGCCCAGTCGGCCCGGGCCGGCACCAGCCGCTTCAGCAAGCCTTCGGAAAGAACCTTGCGGTTGACGTCGGCAACCTTGCCGGCGCCGTCGACCTGCACCATCCGCGCGATCACCGTGTTGTCGACCGTGCGGTCAAACAAAGACACTGTGGCCAGCGCGCGAACGAAGTCCGGACGCGTCTCGAGCGCGCTTTGGAGTGCATCTTCCGCCAGCGACGCATAGTCGAAAATGGCGACGAACAACTGTATTGGCATTGCCGCAGGTACCTATTGGTTCAGCAATCGTTGCGCTCTACCAGGGCAAGTTCTGCTCAAGTTGAGCAGAACATGCCCCAGATTATCGTTTAGGGGCGAGCAACTTATCTCCGACCAGACGTAACCGTCTGCTCGGAGACTGCTCTAGTGGCAATCGATGTGTAATCAGTAAACGGGAACAATTAATCAAATAAGCTTGGTCCGCTGGCTCGATGATCCAATCGCGCACGTGTGTTGGCTATGAGCGTGTTCTCCTTTGGCCCTGACCTTCTGCAACGGGTATCTTCGCCACCCGCGCCGGCTCCGCGGTTAAGTCATGCAGGTTCATGAATTCGACAATGGCTTCAAGAAGCTTGTTGGCATCTTTGCGCACCAAAGCCGAGGTGATGACCAGCGCTAACTTGATCTCGGTGTCTTCAACACTCACGATTGCTCCCAACTCCCGTTCAGCAATCCGTTCGCCCTTTGTGCATTCCGACCGATTCACGCGCCGAAATGGCGTTCGGCACACTACCGTCTAATGCACGCTAAGGATGTGCGCTTTGCCACACTTGAGGCTTGAAAGCCCGATGACCGACCTGCTGGTCTGGCCAGAGATTGCACCGCCTAAGCTTCCCTGATATCTCTCGCGCGCACCGGCCTAGGGCATCTTCCGCTCAAACTGAGCGGAAGATGCCCCAGATTATCGTTACGGGCGAGCAACTTATCTCCGCTCAGACGTAACCGTCTGATCGGAGGTTGCTCTAGAACCAGATCGGGGAGCCTGATGACTGTTGCCAGCTTAACCTACTTCAGAGGGCGCGGCCGTGCCGAGACAACACGTTGGATGCTGGCCGCCACCGGCGTTGCGTTCATCAATGTCGCGGTCGACACGCCAGAAGAGCTGGCCGCGCTGAGGGCGTCGGAGAAGCTGCCCTTCGATCAGATGCCGCTGTTGGAGATTGACGGTGTGTGCCTCAGTCAATCCTCGGCGATGGTTCGCTATCTTGCTCGCCGCAGCGGGCTTTATGGGGCCAATGACACCGATGCCATGTGGTGCGACATGGTGGCAGGCGTTGCCGCGGACTTTGCCGAAGTTGCCCTGCAGGCGGCGTTCAAACCGAGCGCCGCGGTGGCCATCGCCGATCTTGAAGCGCGCTTTGAAAAGTTCGGGCCCCGCTTTGAGGAACGGATTGAAGAACAGGGCTCAGGCTTTTGCGCCGCCGACCGCATGACCTTCGCAGACGTCGTGCTGGCGGAAGCTTTGAGTTCCTATCTGGAATGGTGCCCTGACATCCTGGGCGGCACGCCGCGCTTGCAAGCCATGTATGACGACGTGACCGGCAGAGCGGGCATTGCGGACTATCTCGCCTCAGATCTTCGCTATCCCAAACCTGGAGAGGACTATGTGATCGCCGCAGCGCGGGTTCTGCAACGCGCGTTGCCGCCACACATGCCGGATGCCGACCGTTTCGTTGTCTGATTTGACGCCGGGCGGCATGCAGCACCGGTTGCGCGCTCACACGAACTCAAAGTCATTTGCCGCCAAGGCGCTCACAGCCACACCGGTCAACGTCAGCGTATTGGCGCCGTCGGTGATGACCGCATCTCCTGCGCCGTTGCTGCCTAGATGGTTGGCCGCCAAATCGTTGTAGTCGGTGATGCCGGACACCCCCGCCAGATTGATCTTTTCATTCGGATCGGCAGCATTGAAATCGGTGATGATGTCGGTGCCAAAGTCATCCACAAAGGCAAACGTGTCGCTGCCCGCCTGGCCTGAGAACGTGTCGTTGCCTTCGTCGTCCATGAAGGTGTCGTTGCCGGCCCCACCCAGAAGAGTGTCGTTTCCCCAGGCCCCATTCAAAGTGTTGTTGCCGCTGTTGCCCGTAATGATGTTGGCCTGCCCGTTACCCGTGCCGTTGGTGTTACCGCTGCCAGTGAGGGTCAGCTTCTCAAGGTGTTGACTGTGATCGCGCAAGGCAAACGACACGCTGCTGTTGACCGTGTCATATCCGCCATTGGCCTCCTCAGTCACCTGGTCGCCCACATTGTCGACCTTGTAAATATCATTGCCCGTGCCACCCACCATATTATCGGCGCCGTCATCATCCACGAAGGTGTCGTTCCGGCCCCACCCAGAAGGGTGTCGTCTCCCCA
>CAJHYS010000172.1_pt1 | contig 10095 bp, 9 predicted proteins | sample 9198801 | NCBI WGS metagenome assembly CAJHYS01 (sample SAMEA7708368, study PRJEB35096) | sediment metagenome | biome: marine neritic benthic zone biome [ENVO:01000025]; feature: sediment [ENVO:00002007]; material: shallow marine sediment [ENVO:03000034] sea grass bed [ENVO_01000059] ...
CACCAGGATTTCAGCGCTTTGGCATCGACCTCCGGCTGGCGGGCCTTCCAGACCCGGATCATGTCTTCCAGCACATGGGCCACATCTCCGATGATCGGAACATCAACCTGAATGTTCTTGTTGATCGAGGAGGGATCAATGTCGATGTGGATCTTGGTGGAGTTCGGGGAGAACAGTTCGGTGTTGCCGGTGATCCGGTCATCAAAGCGCGCGCCGATGCAGACCATGACGTCGCAATTGTACATGGCCAGATTGGCTTCATAGGTGCCGTGCATGCCCAGCATGCCCAGGAACTGATCGTTGGAGGCCGGGAATGCGCCCAGGCCCATCAGGGTTGAGGTCACCGGATGGCCGGTCATCTTGGCGAACTCGCGCAGCAGCTTCGAGGCGCCGGGCCCTGAATTGATGACCCCGCCGCCGGTGTAAAGGATCGGCTGCTTGGCGTTGGCGATAAGGTCCACTGCCTCGCGGATCGCCGCCTGATCGGGCTTCAGCCGGGGTTTGTAGGTTTTGTGGGCGACGTTCGATGGGCCGGTGTATTTGCACAGCGCAAACTGAACGTCCTTGGGAATGTCGACCACAACCGGGCCCGGGCGGCCGTTGGAGGCCACGTAATAGGCCTCATGCAGCACGCGGGCCAGATCGTCCGGATCGCGCACCAGATAGTTATGTTTGGTGCACGGCCGGGTGATGCCTACGGTGTCGCATTCCTGGAAGGCGTCGTTGCCGATCAGGTGGGTGGCCACCTGGCCGGTGATGCAGACGATGGGGATGGAATCCATCATGGCGTCCGTGAGGCCGGTCACCGCATTGGTGGCGCCGGGGCCGGAGGTGACGAGCACTGTGCCCACTTTGCCGGTGGACCGCGCATAGCCTTCAGCGGCATGCACCGCGCCCTGTTCGTGGCGCACGAGCACGTGCTGGATGGCGTTCTGCTGGAAAATGGCATCATAGATCGGCAGCACGGCCCCGCCGGGATAGCCGAAAATGTGTTCAACGCCCTGATCCTTCAGGGCTCGCAAGACGACTTCTGCGCCTGTCAAACCGTCACTCATTTTTTCCACTCTCTTGCGGCGTTCGCGGCCGCTCCTTGGTCTTTCCAACTTCCTCTGGCAAATTTTGCCAATTCAGCCAACAAAAAAGGCCCCGGAGGGGCCTGGATGCGCGCTATGGGGAGCCGTGACCTTCCTCAGATCACGCCCATGCGCGCCACGATACCACCACGAGGTTGTTCATTTTAAACACAATGCTCCTTGGTAAGCGGCGCGGACTTTATGCGCATGGGGGTTCTGCGTCAAGGGGGAACGGGGATGGCGAGGAACCTCCGTCTTGCCGTCCTCGGGCTTGACCCGAGGACCCAGGGCGGCGCGTTCCGATTTCTGTTGCCCGGCCCCGGGTCAAGCCCGGGGCCGCACCGGACGTGGGATGTCGGCACCCTACCCCGCCTCAGGTTCAAACCTGAGCGCAAGGCCGTTCAGGCAGTGGCGCTTTCCGGTGGGGGCCGGGCCGTCTTCGAAGATGTGGCCGAAATGGCCGCCGCAGCGCCCGCAGTGAACCTCGGTGCGGGTGGAGAAGAAGGTGTTGTCCCCCTTGGTGCCCACCGCATCCGGCAACACATCCCAAAAGCTGGGCCAGCCGGTCTTGCTGTCATACTTGTGGCGCGAATGATAAACGGCGAGGTCGCAGCCGGCGCAATGGTAGGTGCCGGTGCGGCCCTCGTTCAAAAGCGGGCTTGAGTATTTCTTCTCGGTGGCATGTTCGCGCAGCACCGCATACTGGCCCGGGGTCAGCAGCGTCTTCCACTCCTCCGGCGTACGGGTGATCTCAAAGGGCCCATCAGTCGCCGCAGCGAAACTGCGCACCGGGGCGCCCGCCAAAGCGGTGCCGGTCAGCAGAGCGGTTAGGTTCAAAAAGCGGCGGCGGTTCAATCTCGTCATCGTCATCTCCTCGATCGTCTGGTGAATGAAAAGTGCGTGGGCCGGCCAACCCAATACCCGCCGGCCCACGCTCCACGTGTCGGATGTGGTGCGATCAGCGGGGGACCAGCACGTGATCCACAACGTGGATGACGCCGTTGGACTGGTTGACGTCGGAGATTGTGACCTTCGCCGCGCCGCCGGCCTCATCGAAGATGTAGAGCTTCTCGCCCTTCACGACGGCCGTCAGGGCATCGCCGCTCACGGTCTTCATGTTGTAGCGCCCGCCTTTCGACTTGGCCCAGGCCATGAGATCGCGCCCGGAGATCTTGCCGGCCACCACATGGGCGGTGAGCACCTTGGTCAGCATGCCCTTGTTCTCCGGCTTCAAGAGGGTTTCCACCGTGCCTTCGGGCAGCTTTTCAAAGCCCGCGTTCACCGGGGCAAACACCGTGAACGGGCCGGGGCCGGCAAGCGTGTCCACCAGGCCGGCGGCCTTCACGGCGGCAACCAAGGTGGTGTGGTCTTTGGAGTTCACGGCGTTCTCGACAATGTTCTTGCTTTCATACATGGGCGCGCCGCCCACATCCGGGTTTGCCGCATAGGCGGCCGCTGAAATCCCCGTGGCGACGCCAAGGACGATTGCGGTCAGGGTGAGGTTCTTCTTGATAGACATGTGATTTGCTCCTGTTGTCTGGTGCGTCCGCTTGATGGGACGGCGCAGTAACGGGAGCGCTGAGAGATAAGTTTCAGCCCGGCTCAAAAAAATTGAATTTTTCTAGAACTACCTCCGATCAGACGGGCTCGTCTGAGCGGAGATAAGTTGCTCGCCCGTAACGATAATCTGGGGCATCTTCAGCTCAGTTTGAGCGGAAGTTGCCCTAGATCGGCTCAAGCTTGCCCGATGCAATCACCGGCCCTGTGGGGGCGCCGGTGGGAGAGCCGCCGGCCGGTTCCAGGCTGACCGCCAGGGTCGCCCCGCCGCCGAAGACGGCCAGGTTGTCGGCACTCAGCTTCAGATCGCCCAGGCCCTGCTTGTCGAGCAGGCCAAGCGAGCGCGGCACCCCGTCGCCGGGAATGAGCCAGAGCTCGGCCACGCGCTGCTCGGCTGCGTCCTCAAACGCGGCGCGCACAAAGAGGGCGCCGGTTTCAGGATCAAAGCGCGCCACGAATGCCGGGGCCTGGCCCTGGGCGGTGAGCGTGGCGATGAGCGGTTGCGACGGCTGCGGGTTAAGCAGCAAGCCGGCCGGCGGCAGGAACAAGAGCGCGGCAATGGCGGCCGCCGCCACACTGCCGCTTATGGCCGAAAAGCCACGCCAGAAGCCAAGGCTCGACCACCAGCCCTGCGCGCTGGCGCCGGCGCTCGCGCGGGCCGTACGCTGCTCAACGGCGGTCCAGACCGCGGGCGGCGGCTGCACCGGGTCGACCTCGTCAAGCATGGGTGAAAGCTGGGTCTGCCATTCCTCAACCGCCTGGCGGAAGGCCGGATCGGTCTCGCAGCGCCGCTCTGCAGCGCGCATCTCCTCTTGCCCGAGCACGCCCATGGCATACTCAGAGGCAAGCCATTTGTCCTTGTCGTTCAGCGGGGCGTTCATCGGTTCATGCACTCTCGCAAGGATATGAGGCTGCGCCTGATCCAGGTTTTCACAGTGTTGAGCGGCACAGCCAGCTCATCGGCGGCCTGCTGATAGCTCCAGCCGGCAAGGTAGGTTCGTTTTACCGCTGCCGCATGGCGTTCGTCCAACTCCTCCAGGCAGGCTTCGATGCGCCGGGTCTCAGAACCGGAGATCACCGCCTCTTCCGGCGAGGGGTCATGGCTCGCCATCTGCTCCAGCACGCTCTCATCGTCGCTCACCGGCTTGCGGGCGCGCACCCGGTCGATCGCCTGGTTGCGGGCGATTGCAGCAAGCCAGGCGATGGCGCTTGCGTGCCCGGTGGCGAAGCGGTCCGCCTTGTTCCAAACCTTGACATAGACCTCCTGCAACACGTCTTCAGCTTCTGCCCGGTTGTCTAAGATACGAAGGCAGATACCGAAAAGTTTCGCAGAGGTGCGCTCATAAAGCTGGCGGAAGGCGGCACGGTCCTGCAACGCCGTGCGCGCAATCAGCTCTGCTATCTCGTCGGACGGCGCCATGGCGCCAGAATAGACCACAGAAGCAGAGGCCGGACCAGAGCACGGCGCCGGCACGATTGAATGTCATCGCAAAATTAGATATTATATATAATCTTGATCCACGCCAGCACAGGCATCCGCCCCATGAAACCCAAGCTCACCATCCCGGATCTGGCCGCAAAGAAGCGTGCCAGCGAGAAGCTTGTGATGGTTGCCGTGGGCGAGGTTCTGACCGCAACCTGGGCGGAACGGGCGGGCGTGGACATTGTCGGCGTCGGCGACAGCCTTGGCATGACCCTGCACGGCCATGAGAACACTTTGGCCATGACGGTGGATCAGATGATCGACCACTGCAAAGCGGTGCGCCGCGGTGCGCCCGACACGCTTTGCCTCGTCTCCATGCCCTATGGATCCTACGCCACGCCGGAGATCGCCGTGACCAACGCCATCCGCCTGATGAAGGAAAGCGGCGCCGAGGCGGTGAAGATGCAAGGCGGCCGCGAGATGTTTCACATCATCAAGGCGATTGCCGATGCGGGCGTGCCGGTGATGAGCCATGTGGGCCTGCTGCCCCACCGGGTGCACATGGCCGGCGGCTTCAAGATGCAGGGGCGCACCGCCGAGGATGCTTTGAAGATCATCGACAATGCCAAGGCCATCGAAGAGGCGGGCGCCATCGGGCTTGAGATTGAGGCCCTGCCCTACGAGGTGGGCAAGGCGGTGGACGAGGCGGTGGAGATCTTCACCTTCTCGATCGGCGCCGGGGCGGCAGGAACCTGCCAGCTCCTCAACGGCTATGACCTGATCGGGGCATTCGACACGTTCAAGCCCAAGTTCGCCAAGCGCTACGGCAACATTGCCGAGGTCGCCACCAAGGCCTTCGAGGCCTATGCGGAAGAGGTGCGTTCAGGCGCCTTCCCCGATGCCGACCACAGCTACACCATGAACGCAGAAGAAGCGGCCAAGCTGGCAAAGGCGCTCACAGGCCGCCAATGACAAGACACTGAGGAGACAGCCATGAACGAGATACCCACAGGCCTGACCAAGGGCGCGCAGTTGATCCCCAACGGCATGCTCGACGACAACTACCCGCGCAACATGTGGTGGTGCGCCGCCCACCGGGACGAGGTGAGCGAGACGCCCATGGCGCGCTGGTTGTTGGAAAAGCCGATTGTGCTCTACCGCCTCGCCGACGGCACGCCCATCGCGCTCGACAACAGATGCCCCCACCGCTGGGCGCCCCTGTCTCAAGGCAAGGTGATCAACGACCAGTTGGTGTGCCCCTACCACGGCATGGAGTTCGGGGCCGACGGCATCTGCACCAATGTGCCGACTCAGGACACCATTCCGAAATCGGCGAAGGTCCAGAGCTATCCCTTGCGCGAGGCGGGCGCTTTTGTGTGGATCTGGATGGGTGACCCTGAGGCCATCGACCATGACCCTGTCGACATGTCCTACACAACCGATCCTGACTGGTCGTTCGTCAACGGCTATTATGAAGTTCAGGCCAACTGGGTTCTGATCCGTGAGAACGTGCTGGATCTCACCCACATCGCCTTCCTCCACGCCAACACCTTCAAGCAGAACGACTGGGACAACGTGCCGGAAGTTTCCATGGAAGGCGACATCGTCATCTACCGCCAGGATTTCGCCCCCTCCCCGCTCAGCCCGCTGTTCTGCGCCGGCTTCGGGTTTGAAGACGGCAAGGTGGTCAAGCGCGAACAGGAAGGGCGCATGCCTTCGCTTGCCGTGTCGTTCTCCGACTGGGTTATCCACGACATCGATGCCGATCCTGGCGCGCGCGCCGACTATCTCATGCGCGGCTGCCACATCGTGACCCCGGCGAAGCGGGGCCAGACTCACTATTTCTGGGGCGCGGCCTTCGATGTCCCTGGTGTCCCGGACGACGTTGCGGCCAAGACCAAGAAAAGCGTGGTTGCGGCCTTCGACGAAGACAGGGAGCTGCTGGAAACCATGCAGGCGCAGATCGGCGATGACCCGCGCGGGCTCGACTACACGGAGATCAACCTTGCCGCAGACGGTGCGGGTGTGCGCGTCCGCCAGGTTCTCGCGCGCAAGCTTGCCGCCGAACGCGGCACGGCGTGACGCTCATGACCCTTGCGGCATTGGCGAAGACAAACAGCCAGAAGATAGAGGAGGTCAGCCTCGTCGACCGGCTGGTGGACTTGATCCGCGATGCCATCATCGCCGGAGACCTGGCTCCCGGCGCCCATATCGGCACCAAGAAACTGGCCGACCGCTACGGCGTCTCCATGATCCCGGTGCGAGAAGCCTTGGCGCGGCTTTTGGCCTCCAGGCTGGTGCGGGTGGAGAACAATCGCGGCTACTTCGTCGCCTCCAGGCCCAGCCCTGAGGAGTTCGCCCAGTTCGTGGAGGCGCGCGAGCTGTTTGAGATCTCCGTCGTCGGCCTCGGCTTTGCCAACGCCACCGCGGCGGACATCCGCAAGCTGCGCAGCCTGAACGAGAAGATGCGCAAGGTGGCCCGGGCCGGCAAGCCGGACAAGATGGTGGAGTGGAGCGGCCTCAACGCGGAGTTTCACCAGACCTTGGTGGGCCTGGCGCGGAACGGGTTCCTCGCCAACCAATATGCCGACCTGACCTATGGCTACATGCATTTCCAGCTGGTGCGCAGCTATCCAGAAGAGTTCACCAGCCTGGAGACGCTGTGCGCGCAACATGATGAGATGATCGGCGCGCTGGAGGCGCGCGACAAAGACCGGCTGTTGTCCGTCCTGTCCGGTCACATCCGGAACATCACGCTGGGGGAGTAGGAGCAGGGCAAAATCATCCGCCGCCATGCCTGTTGAGGCAGGCATGAGGAACGAGGGCCACCGGGCCCCCGCCACCCCCGAACTCCTGCGCCCCTCAAACGGACACATCCGGAGACGCCGCCACTTGGGCAGAGGTGCATAAAACACGACCGCTGCACCTGATGGCAGGTCTGCAGTGCAGAGTGTTGCGAAAGCAGCGCACCATTGGTAGTCTTGTGACACGGTCGGCAGTCACCGAGGCGTCGCTGCTCCTTTTGGAGTGCTAAACCTGCCAAAGCTCCGAAAACGACATCGCATTAAGTAGGGCGTCGTTTCGTTAAGCCAGCGACCGACGAACCAGCACATCGCCCGACTTGGATGTATGATGAGCAAAACACCTTTACCTTTGCGCGTGGACGACATGACCGTTTTCACGCGCGCATTGTCTCAGCAGCTCGGCGAGACGGGTCCGTCCCACTTGACACTGATGAACATGGTCGCGCGAGCGGCCGGATTTCAAAACGTGCAACACATGCGTTCCGCTTCTGCCGCGGCACAGCGCTTACGCAAACCGACAGATGACTGCATCGCGGATGCGCGCGCCGTAGAGCGGGCTCTCCATCAATTCGACCCGTTGGGAAAACTGTTGCGATGGCCATCCAAACGCTCAGTACAGACCTTGGCTCTGTGGGCATTGTGGGCGGCACTACCGTCCAACAGATCGCTCGATGAGCGCACCATAAATGAGACCCTCGACCGCGAGCATCACTTTCAAGACCCGGCATTACTCCGCAGAACAATGATTTCTTGCGGACTGCTGACGAGGCGAAATGACGGAACCGACTATCGAAGGATTGAGCAGAAGCCACCTATTGAAGCAAGAACTGTGATCCAGGCATTGACTGCCCGCCGCCGCGCGCGTCTCCACGCTACAGTGGACCGGGAAAATGCATAGGGGTTCATGTCTATGCGGCGCAGTCCGGATTTCCGTTACCGGCGACTTGCCTCGGCCCACGGCCTGCCACTGTACGGCGTGCCGAAAGCATACCGGGCACTTTGAAGCGTCAATCGACATACCCCGCACAGCACTCAGCGTCTCAGGATCAGAACACATTCGGTGGTATCAATCGTCAAAGAAAGTGCGCCGAGGCTTCTGCGGAAACTGCGGCTCAACGCTGTTTTGGGACCCGGTCCATCAAGATTGGACTGCCGTCGCAATGGGCGTGTTCGATGGTCCAACAGGGACATCTCTTTCGACGCACATCTTTGTTTCAGAGAAAGGCGACTACTACGAGATCGCCGACAGGCTGCCGCAAAATCAACGATAGTCGTAACCGATGCGAGGAGATCTCAAGAGCTGCCGTTCGTGAACCATGCCGCATCGGTCAATTTGGGTTCAAAGCCGCCCTTCATCCAAGATTCGCCAAAGGCAGGAAATGGCACCTATCCTCCGCCCCGGGCCGTTGCGAGCAAAAGCAATTTCGGACTGACCTTCAGACACCATGTCCCAGCCAGGGGCGCGACAGGAATTCCCGCTTGAGCGCGTTTAAAGGGTAAGCTGGCCACACGAACGTTCCATCGACCCCCGCGAGGCTGACCCATGTTCGAAGGATTGCGTAGCGCATTAGCGTCATTTCAGCTGGGCACGTCCGGCCCTATGGCCCTCCCGGACAATCCCGTGGCAGTCGCAGCGTTGGAAGAACACAAAGCCGAAGGCATGCGCCTTGCCTTTTATGCCCGGCTTGTGGCCCTGGGCGTCATCTGCCTCTTGCTGCCGGTGATCAACCCGGTACCCGGAACGCTCTACTACATTGCCTTCTGCGGGCTCTTTGCCCTGAACGGCTGGGCCCAGCTTAAGGTGGCGCAGGTGGGCCGGAGCCGGGCCGAAGCGCTGCTCTTGAGCTTTGATCTGATCCTGCTCACCGCGGTCATCCTGATCCCCAACCCGTTCTTCGCCAGCGATGTTCCGCTTGAGGTCCAGTACCGCTTCAGCGGACACAGCTATTTCTATATCTATCTGGCGCTCGGCACCCTGGCCTACTCCTGGCGCACGGTGCGCTGGTACGCCACCCTCGGCGCGGTGGTGTGGCTTGCCGGCGCCGGACTGGTCTGGCTGTTCTCCGAGCCCCATCCCAGCGGCGCTCTGGCGGCCAAGGCGTTTGCCGACTACCCGCTGCTGGCCAATATCCTCGACCCGGAGAACATAAGGTTCAGCCAGCGGGTGCAGGAGATTGTGCTGTTCGCGCTGGTGGCCTTCATTCTGTCCATCACCGCCAAGCGCTTCTACGACCTGTTGTTCAAATATGCAGCGTCTGAACGCCAGCGGACCAATCTGTCGCGCTACTTCTCGCCCAACATGGTGGACGAGCTATCGCGCCAGGACGACCCGCTCAAACAGACCAAGCAGCAAAGCGTGGCCGTCTTGTTTGTGGACATCGTCGGGTTCACCGCCTTTGCCAACCGGCAGGACCCCGAAGAGGTGATCGACACCTTGCGCGAATTTCACGCCATCATGGAAGCTTGCGTGTTCGACAATCGCGGCACCCTGGACAAATTCCTCGGCGATGGCCTGATGGCCACCTTCGGCACGCCCATTGAGACCTCCGATGATCCTGGCAACAGCTTCCGCTGCGCACTCGCCATGACCCGGGAGATCGCGGCCTGGAACGTGCGGCGCAAGCAGGCCGGCAAGGAGCCGCTTAAGATCGGCATCGGCATTCACTACGGCCCGTGCATGCTGGGCGATATTGGCGGCGAGAGCCGGCTGGAGTTCGCCGTGATCGGCGATACCGTCAACATGGCCAGCCGGGTTGAGGCCAAGACCCGGGACCTCGGCGTCGATATCGCGATCACCGAGGCGCTCTATGATCGCCTGTCCCGGGAGCCGGAGGCGATGCCGGCAGATCTGGGCGGCCTGCAGCGTTTCGAAAACCAGGAAATCAAAGGCATCAGCGGGGCCACAACACTCTATGGCGCACAAGGTGCGATGCGCCACCAATAGTGGGTAATTTTTCTTGAAAATTGTCCTTGACGTGGGTAGGCATGTTCGCTATACGTTCTTTCACCTTCCTCATCCGAGGGCACCAACCTAGGAGGTACCAGGAGGTGGAGGAAAGGCGGCAGTGCCTTGCCTATTAAGAGATCACCACTCTGAACGGCTTGGACCATGGGAGGATAGGAATAGGCTGTGGAAACTCTGCACCGGCCCGCTAGGCCCCGTAGAAGGACTGCAGTGTTGCTTGGACCAGCAACGCATCCTTGGCGGATTAGCACCCCTTCCGGTGGCTTCAAACAC
>CAJHYS010000306.1_pt1 | contig 9924 bp, 8 predicted proteins | sample 9198801 | NCBI WGS metagenome assembly CAJHYS01 (sample SAMEA7708368, study PRJEB35096) | sediment metagenome | biome: marine neritic benthic zone biome [ENVO:01000025]; feature: sediment [ENVO:00002007]; material: shallow marine sediment [ENVO:03000034] sea grass bed [ENVO_01000059] ...
ACCTCCAGCCACTGCTTGCGCACCTCTGCATCGGCCTGCAGCTCCGCGGGCGTGCCCTCAAACACCATCTGGCCGTGGCCCATCACATAGACCCGCTTGGAAATCTTCATGGCAATGGTGAGCTTCTGCTCCACCAGCAGAATGGAGACCCCGCGCGCGGCGATCTGTTCTAAAAGCCCGGCCACCTGCTCGACAATCTTCGGGGCGAGACCCTCGGTGGGCTCGTCGATCATGATCACCTCAGGGTCGCCCATTAGAGTGCGGCAGATGGTGAGCATCTGCTTTTCGCCGCCGGACAAGACTGAGGCATCCACATCGGCGCGGGCTTCGAGGTTTGAGAACATGGCGAACATGTCATCCAGCGACCAACGGCCGGCAGCCTCCTTCTGGCCGGGCTTAAGGCCGAGAAGCAAGTTCTGGCGGGTGGTGAGGCCGGGGAAGATGTCGCGGTTTTCCGGCACATAGCCAATGCCGGCTTGCGCGATTTCAAAGGGCTTCTTGCCCACCATCTCTGCGCCCTTGAAAAGGATTGAGCCGGAGGGCGCCACTTCGCCCATGATCGCCTTGCAGGTGGTGGAGCGGCCCACCCCGTTGCGGCCCAGAAGGGCGACGATTTCGCCTGCGCCCACGTTCAGGCTCACCCCTTGCAGGATGTGGCTCTTGCCGTAGTAGGCGTGAAGGTCGCTGACGGTGAGCATCTCAATCGGCCCCCTCCAGGGCGGTGCCCAGATAAGCCTCCTGCACCTTCGGGTTGGCGCGGACTTTTTCCGGCTCATCGCACGCGATGATTTCGCCGTAGACCAGAACCGAGATGCGGTCGGCCAGATCGAACACCACGCCCATGTCGTGTTCCACCACGACCAGGGTCTTCTCCTCGGTCACCTTGCGGATCAGGCCGACAATATATTCGGTTTCAGAGGCGCTCATGCCGGCGGTGGGTTCGTCCAACATGATAATGTCGGCCCCGCCCGCGATGGTGATGCCGATCTCCAGCGCACGCTGTTCGGCATAGGTGAGCACGCCCGCCGGGGTGGCGTGCTTGGGGGCCATGTTGATCTGTTCCAGGATCTCGTTCGCCTTGGCGGTGAGGCCGGGCTGGCGGTCCACCAGGTGCCAGAAGGAGTATTTATAATCCATGGCCCAGAGAAGAGCGCAGCGAATGTTCTCAAAGACGCTCATCTTCGGGAAGATGTTGGTGATCTGGAAGCTCCGCGACAGGCCGCGCCGGTTGATCTCATAGGGTTTGAGCCCGTCCACGGCTTCCCCATGCAGCCGCACGCTGCCCATCGTTGCCTGGTACTTGCCGGTGATCAGGTTGAACAAGGTGGACTTGCCGGCCCCGTTCGGTCCGATAATGGCGTGGCGCTCACCTTTGGAAATGGCCAGGTTCACCTCGCGGATGATTTCCACCTTGCCGAAGCTCTTTGAGAGACCCTGAAGCTCAATTGCGGCGGGCGGGGTCATGGCGCGCCTCCGGCATGGTTGGCCTCGTCCCAGGCGTCCTTGAAGTCGGGCAGGAGCTTGCGCAAAGCCCACAGCGCGCCGCCCGCCACCGCAAACGCCGAGATCAGCGCCAGGGGGTTATGGGAGTTGAAGCTGACCCTGAAGAGGCTCATCGCCTCATCGCCCAGAGCCGCATGGCGGGCATGGAAGGCGATCTCCAAAATGGCCGCGCTGGCGAGCGCAAAGGCCAGCGCCGGGCCGGCGATGAGGGCATAGGGCTTTGCCAGCGTGCCCAACTTACCGAGCTGATAAGGCCGGAAATGGATGGCGATGAGGCCGGTGAGGCCGGAGGGGAAGAACATCACGGTCATGACGAACAGGATGCCCAGATAGAGCTGCCAGATCTCCGTATAGAGGCTGAGCACGGTTTGCAGCAGGGTGAAGACGATGGCGCCGATGATCGGCCCCACGAAGAAGCCCGCCCCGCCCAGGAAGGTGATCAGCAATACGGAGCCCGAGGTGGCAAGGTTGAGGTTCTCCTCGGTGAGGATCTCAAAGTTGATGGCGAAGAGGGCGCCTGCAATGCCGGCAAAGAAGCCTGAAGCGCAGAATGACATGAAGCGCACCTTGCGCTGGGAATAGCCGAGGAACTCCGCGCGCTCCTCATTGTCGCGCACCGCGTTGGCCATGCGGCCGGCGGGGGTGCGCGAGTAGAGGTACATGGCGGCTGCGGAAATGACGAGCCAGACGGCCGAGAGGTAATAGACCTCGGCTTGCGAGGCAAAGTCGAGCCCGAACACTTCCGGGCCCATGGTGCGGTCGCCGCTCACCCCCTCCTCGCCGCCGAAGAAGGCCACCACGATGATCGAGCAGGCAGCGATCAGCTCGCCCACCCCGAGCGAGATCATGGCAAACACCGTGCCGGCGCGGCGCGTGGAGAACGCGCCCACGATGACCGCAAAGGCAAGGCCAAAGAGCCCGCCGAACAGGGGCAGCAGAGGAAGCGGCAGCCAGAGCCCGTCATATTCCACCCAGTTCATCAGGTGAACGCAGAAGAAACCGCCGAGACCCATATAGACCGCATGGCCGAAGGAGAGCATGCCCCCCTGGCCGAGCAGCATGTTGTAGGCCAGCGCAAAGATGATGGTGATGGCCATCTGGTTCATCACCGTGAGCGCCGCGCCGGACGCGAATATGAAGGGCAGGACCGCCAGCAGCAGGGCGGCGGCGGCCCAGGGGGCAAGGCTCTGCCAGTGGATGGCCTCAGCCTTCGCGCCCCGGTTGGTTTGGCGCGCCAGGCTCATGTTTCGCGCTTTCCGAAAAGGCCCTGGGGCCGGAAGGCGAGGACCAGCACCATCAGCAGATAAGGCAGGATGGGCCCGATCTGGGGCAGGGTGAGGGTCCACAGATCACGCAGTGCGCTGGCGGCCAGGTCTGCCGGTTCGGTGAGGCCGAGCGTGGTGAGCACATCCCGCATGGTCACGTTGTAGGAGGCAGCGAAGGTCTGCAGCCAGCCGATCAACAGCGAGGCGGCGAGCGCCCCCCAGAGCGAGCCGAGCCCGCCCACCACGATGGTGACGAAGACAATGGTGCCCAAGACCACGGCCATGCCGGGGAAGGTGCCCAGCACCGGCCCTGCTATGACCCCGGCAAGACCGGCCAGCGCGGTGCCCACGCCGAACACGCCCATGAAGACCAAGGGCACGTTGTGGCCGAGGTTCTGAACGGTTTCCGGATAGGAGAGGGCGGCCTGGATGATCATGCCCACCCGGGTGCGGGTGAGGATGTAGAGCAGCACCAGGAAGATCCCCACCGCCACAAAGATCATGAACACCTTGTAGGCCGGGAAGGGGTTGCCGGCGATGGAGAAGGCGGCAAAGCGCAGGATCTCCGGCTCCTCAAACGCCATCTGGCTCTTGCCCCAGAAGAACTGCACAACCTCTTCAATGAGCAGGGCAAGCCCGAAGGTGAAGATCAGTTCGGGCACATGGCCGAACTTGTGCACCCTTCGAAGGCCGTAACGCTCAACCAGGGCTCCGGCCACACCCACGATCACCGGGGCAATCACCAGCCCTGGCCAGAAGCCCACATAGGTGCTGATCTGATAGGCGAAATAGGCGCCCAGCATGTAGAAGCTGGCATGGGCGAAGTTGAGCACGCCCATCATGGAGAAGATCAAGGTGAGGCCGCTGCACAGCATGAACAGCAACAGGCCGGTCACCAGACCGTCGAGCAAGTTAACCAGAACAAGCGACACCGGCGCCCCCTCTCAAACCAGCAGCGAAGTTGGCGCCGCCCCTTAGGGTCGTTTCATCTTGCAGGTGGTCTCGCTGTCTGCGGCGGCCATCTTCACCGTCGATTCCACCTTCAGGCCATAGCCGGAATTGTCCAGATCGAAGGTGATGCCCTCATCGGTGTGGGCCAGAATGTGCACATCCTGGATCGCCTGATGGTCCTGGGCGCGCATCACGATCTTGGAGCCGAAGATGCTGTCATGCTCCATGCCTTCCAGCGCCTTGGCCACGGCCACCACGTCGGTGGCGCTGCCGGCTTTGTCGATGGCCTTGGCCAACATTTCGATCACGTTGGCGATCCGCGGCTGGCCCATGTCCTTGCCGGGATGCTTGGCCTTGAAGGTCTTCATGTAGGCAGACAAGCGTTCAGACGGCGGCGGGTTGAGGGCCCCTTCCTGAACCAGCTTCAGTGGGCCCTTGCCGTCGGCGCCGAAGGTCTTGGTGATGCCGGTTGAGGCGGCATAATAAGTGTAGATCGGCTTTTTGAAGCCCGACGCGATCACCGATTTGCCAAGCCCCACCATGTCCGAGCCCCAGTTGCCGGTGATGATGGCATCAGCGCCTGAGGCCATGATTTTGCGGGCATAGGGCGTAAAGTCCTTCACCTTGCCGATGGGGTGCAGCTCGTTGCCGACGATCTCGATATCAGGCCGCTTGGCGCCGATGTATTTCACCGCCGCAGCCGCAACGGCCTTGCCGAACGAATAGTCCTGGCCGATCAGATAGACCTTCTTGATCTCGTCTTTCTTGGCGATGATGTCGGTCAGCGCGTCCATCTTGATGTCGGCGTTGGCGTCGAACCGGAAGTGCCAGAAATTGCATTTGGCATTGGTGAGCGCCGGGTCCACGGCCGAATAGTTCATAAACAGAACCCGTTTGTCCGGATTGCGCTTGTTGTGTTTCTTGATCGCGTCGGTGAGCGCATTAGCCACCCCTGACGAGTTGCCTTGGGCAATGAAGCGGATGCCCTGATCAATGGCCACTTTGAGCTGGATCAGGCTTTCCTTCGGGCTGATCTTGTTGTCGAACGCCACGATCTCGATTTTTTTGCCGCCCAAGACGCCGCCCTTCTTGTTGACCAGCTCTTCGGCGGCAAACTCGTAATGGGCCAGGCCCTGCTCACCGGTGGCGGCAAACGGACCCGACAAAGGATCAATAAAGGCGATTTTCACCGTGTCGGCGGCCCAGGCGGCAACCGCGCTGGAGACGGCGATAAGAGCGCCCAGCACCAGTCCGGCTAGATTTTTCATGACAGATCCTCCCTTTGATATGTATCGATCGGCTTTGTTTTTGCCGGTTGGAAGTGCTGACGCCTATCCCCTCACAAGATATGCGTGCTGCTCACCTCTCCCCGGCTTTTCGTGCCGGGCCCAGAGTGGCATGAGTTGATCCGGCAAACAACCGCGAGCAGCCGTCACAGGTCCATGTGCGGAGGAGGCCCGTACTGTTTTCAGCCATATCGTGCAGGACAGCTCGCAAGAGCTGGCGTATAACAGGGCCAAGACATTCAAACACCCCGGGGATCATGAACCATGATGATGGAACTGAGTACAGACGAGAGCGCCTTCCGCGATGAGGTGCGTGCCTTTCTAGCCGAAAGCTTGCCGGAAGCTCTTCGCCAGAAGGTGGAAAAGAACCAGCACCTGAACCGCGACGATTTCCTGGCCTGGCACAAGATCCTCTTCGCCAAGGGCTGGATCGCGCCGGGCTGGCCTGAAGAACATGGCGGCACCGGTTGGAGCCCCATGCAGCGGCACATTTTCGATGATGAGCTCGCTACCGCCTATGCCCCGCCCATTATGCCGTTCGGGCTCGCCATGGTTGGGCCGGTGATTATGAATTTCGGCAATGAGGCCCAAAAAGCCCGTTACCTGCCGCGCATCCTGAGCGGCGAAGACTGGTGGTGCCAGGGCTATTCGGAGCCGGGCGCAGGGTCGGACCTTGCTTCGCTGAAAACCAAGGCGGTGCGCGACGGCGATCATTATGTGGTGGATGGGGCCAAGACCTGGACCACCTTTGCGCAATATGCCGACATGATGTTCTGCCTTGTGCGCACTTCATCGGAAGGCAAGCGCCAGGAAGGCATCTCATTCCTGCTCATGGACATGAATTCTGAAGGCATCACCGTGAGGCCCATCCGCACCATTGATGGCGGCCAGGAGATCAATGAGGTGTTCTTGGACAATGTGCGGGTGCCGGTGGAGAATCTCATCGGCGAGGAGGGCAAGGGCTGGACCTATGCCAAGTTCCTTTTAGGCTATGAGCGCACAGGCATGGCCACCATTGGCCGCTCCAGGCGCCAGCTTAAAGAAGTGCGCAAGATTGCCGCTGCCGAGCCCCTGGGCGAAGGCACGCTTCTGGACGATCCCAAGTTCAGGGAGAAGGCGGCCGCGATCGAGATCGATCTTCTGGCGCTGGAATCGCTTGTGCTGCAGGTGCTGGCCGAGCAGAGCGCGGGCGGTAAGCCCGGCCCTGAATCCTCCTTCCTCAAGATCAAGGGCACCGAGATCCAGCAGGCCATTTCCGAGTTGCTGTTGGAAGCGGTGGGCAACTATGCGCACCCGTTCGTGCCGGAGGCTCTGGAGCATGGCTGGAACGAGGAGCCGATCGGACCGGCCTATGCGGCGGCCGCGGCGCCGCACTATTTCAACTTCCGCAAGACCTCGATCTATGGCGGAACCAACGAGATTCAAAAGAACATTGTCGCCAAGATGATCCTTGGCCTCTGAGCGGAAGCGTTAGTTTCATGGACATTATGCTGAGTGAAGAACAGCGCTTGCTGAAAGAGAGCGTCGACCGGTTCATTGCGGACGAATATGGCTTTGAGCAGCGCAAAGGCTGGGCGGAGAGCGGTGCCGGCTATTCAGCTGAGAACTGGACCACCTTTGCCGAACTGGGATGGCTGGCTCTGCCCCTGCCGGAAGATCATGGCGGGCTAGGCGGCTCGCTTGGCGATGTGGCCGTGGTGATGGAAGGCTTCGGCCGCGGCCTGGTGGTGGAGCCCTATCTCGCCACGGTGCTGCTGGGGGCTGCGATCATTGCAGAGGCCGGATCAGAGGCGCAAAAGGCGGGCATTCTGCCCAAGGTGGCCGAAGGGCAAATGAAGCTCTCCTTCGCCCACACCGAACGCCAGTCGCGCTATGATCTGGCGGATGTGAAGACCGAGGCCAGAGCGGCCGGCGGCGGCTTTGTTCTCAACGGGCAGAAGAGCATTGTGTTCGGCGCGCCCGATGCGCACCTGCTCGTGGTCAGCGCGCGCACCCAAGGGGGCCAGCGCGCAGAGGACGGGATATCGCTGTTTTGCGTGGCGCCAGATGCGGCGGGACTCACTGTGCGGGCCTATGGCACCCAGGACGCCCATCGGGCGGCAGACCTCACCTTGGAGAATGTGGAGGTCGGCGAGGAAGCGCTCATCGGTGCGGCTGGCGAGGCGTTCCCTGTGATTGCGCGCACGGTGCAGCGGGCCATGATCGCGCTCGGCGCCGAGGCTGTCGGCGCCATGGGGGTGCTGAACGAGCTGACGTTCGAGTATCTCAAAACCCGCAAGCAGTTCGGTGCGCCCATCGGTGCTTTCCAAAGCCTGCAGCACCGGGCAGCCGAAATGCTCATGGCCCACAAGCTTTCGCGCGCCATGGTGTTCCGGATGGCCAAGACGGCCAATGATGAGACCCTGGCGCAGTGCGCAAGTTCCACCAAGGTGCAGATCGGCAAGGCCGGCAAGTTCGTGGGTCAGCAGGCGATCCAGCTTCATGGCGGCATCGGCATGACCGATGAATATGCCGCCGGCCACTATTTCAAGCGCCTCACGATGATCGATGCGCTGTTCGGCACCGCCGACCATCATTTGAGCGACTATGCGGTTCAATCTAATATTTCCTCATAGGAAATATTTATTCCCTGTGTTGACGGCGCGACCCAATGATGCCAAGGTCTTCGGGAACTTTTTTCGGAGCCGGATATGTGCGGAATTGTTGGGCTGTTTTTGAAGAACAAAGAGCTGGAACCTGATCTGGGGCGCCTGACCGCGCTGATGCTCAGGGAAATGCGTGATAGGGGCCCGGATTCAGCGGGCTTTGCGGTCTATGGCGATGAGGCGGAAGGCACCAAGATCACCCTTCTGTCGAAGACCAACGAGACCGATTGGAATGCGCTGGCCAAGGGCTTGAGCAAGGCCACGGGCGAGGAGGTGAATGTGAAGACCGTGGGCAACCATGCGCTCTTCACCACGCCTGCCGAAGGGCTGGGCGCGCGGCGCTGGATCATTGAGAACGCAGCGGATGTGACCGTTCTGGCCGCGGGCAAGTCCATCGAGCTCTATAAGGGCATCGGCGATCCCGACGCGGTGATCGAAGATTATGCGCTCGCCAAGCGCACCGGCACACACGCCATTGGGCACACCCGGATGGCCACCGAGAGCGCCATCACCACGGCGGGCTCACACCCCTTCTCCACTGGCGAAGACACCTGCCTGGTGCACAATGGCTCGCTCTCCAACCATAACCGGCTGCGCGACAACCTGCGCCGCTATGGGGAGAGCTTCCAGACCGAGAACGACACCGAGGTGGCCGCGGGCTACCTCTCCTGGCGGGTGCGCGAGGGCGACACGCTGAACGAAGCCCTGGAACGCGGCCTTGAGGATTTGGACGGGTTCTACACCTTCGCCATCGGGGTCCGGAACGGCTTTGCGGTGCTGCGCGATCCGATTGCCTGCAAGCCGGCGGTGATTGCGGAGAATGACGATTGGGTGGCCATGTCGTCTGAGTTCCGCGCCATTGCTCAATTGCCCGGCGCCCGCGATGCCAACATCTGGGAGCCGGAGCCCTCCACCATCTATGCCTGGAGCCACAATTAATGGCCGCCAATACGCTTTTTGACCTGGAAGAGGTCACCGTCCGTCAGGCCAACCAGGCTTTGCAGGAGGCCGAGGCGGGCAGTTTCTCCATAGCCAACCCCAAGGGCGCGCACGCGCTGGCTTGTGGCCTCGATGCCCCGTTGGAGGTCACCATCGACGGCCATGTAGGCTATTACTGCGCGGGCATGAACAAAAAAGCCGAGGTGCATGTGGACGGCAATGCCGGAACGGGCCTGGCGGAAAACATGATGTCCGGCCGGGTGCACATCACCGGCAATGCCAGCCAGTCGGCGGCGGCCACGGCCCATGGCGGCTTGCTGGTGATCGACGGCAACGCCTCTGCGCGCTGCGGGATCTCCCTGAAAGGGGCCGACATTGTGGTGAAAGGCAATGTGGGCCACATGAGCGCGTTCATGGCGCAGACCGGCAACCTGGTTGTCTTGGGCGATGCGGGCGATGCCTTGGGCGACTCGATCTATGAGGCGCGGCTTTACGTGCGGGGCGAGGTGGCAAGCCTGGGCGCGGACTGCATCGAGAAAGAGATGAAACAAGAGCATCACGACCAGCTTCGGGCGCTGCTCGGTGCGGCCGGGTGTGAGGGCGTGGAAACGTCCGAGTTCCGCCGCTACGGTTCGGCCCGCAAGCTCTACAACTTCAATGTCGACAATGTCGATGCCTACTAATTTCACGCCGATAGGGTGAGCAAGATGAGCAATGAGAATTGGGGTTTGCGCGAGAGCTACACGTTCGACAGAAACACCATCCACGAGATCCAGCGGGCGGCCAACACCGGCCTCTACCGCATCCGCGGCTGGGGCGCCAAGCGGCCTTTGCCCACGTTCGATGATCTGGTGTTCTTAGGCGCATCGGCCTCGCGCTATCCGCTGGAAGGCTACCGGGAAAGCTGCAACACGGCGGTGACGCTGGGCACGCGCTATGCCAAGAAGCCGATTGAGCTGAAGATCCCGATCACCATTGCGGGCATGAGCTTCGGCTCGCTGTCGGCCAACGCCAAAGAGGCGCTCGGGCGCGGCGCCAGCGAGGTGGGCACATCGACCACCACGGGCGATGGCGGCATGACCCCCGAAGAGCGCGGACATTCCACCCAGCTGGTCTATCAGTATCTGCCGTCGCGTTACGGCATGAACCCGGATGATCTCAGAAAAGCCGATGCCATCGAGGTTGTGGTGGGCCAGGGCGCCAAGCCCGGCGGCGGCGGCATGCTGCTCGGCCAGAAGATCACCGAGCGGGTGGCGGAAATGCGCAACCTGCCCGAAGGCATCGACCAGCGCTCCGCCTGCCGCCATCCGGACTGGACCGGCCCGGACGATCTGG
>CAJHYS010000282.1_pt1 | contig 9911 bp, 10 predicted proteins | sample 9198801 | NCBI WGS metagenome assembly CAJHYS01 (sample SAMEA7708368, study PRJEB35096) | sediment metagenome | biome: marine neritic benthic zone biome [ENVO:01000025]; feature: sediment [ENVO:00002007]; material: shallow marine sediment [ENVO:03000034] sea grass bed [ENVO_01000059] ...
AAGATCCGCGCCAAGGCCCAGATGATCGCGGCCTATCTGCTTGAGGTCCACGACGATGACCTTGAGTGGGATGTGGACCGCTTCGTCGTCAAAGGGGCGCCGGAGCGGGCCAAGACCATGGCCGAGATCGCCTTTGCTGCCTACAACCAGGCCATTCCCGGCATCGAACCGGGCCTGGAGGCGGTGAGCTATTACGATCCGCCCAACATGACCTACCCCTACGGCGCCTATGTCTGCGTGGTCGATATCGACGTGGACACAGGCGAGACCGATATCCGCCGCTTCTATGCGCTGGATGATTGCGGCACGCGCATCAATCCGATGATCATCGAGGGACAGGTGCACGGCGGTCTCACCGAGGCGCTGGCCATCGCCATGGGCCAGCAGATCACCTATGACGAGCAAGGCAATGTGATGGGCGCAAGCCTGATGGACTTCTTCCTGCCGACGGCGGTGGAGACCCCGTCTTGGGAAACCGACTATACCGTCACCCCATCGCCGCATCATCCGATTGGCGCCAAGGGCGTGGGCGAAAGCCCCAATGTGGGCGGCGTGTCGGCCTTTTCCAATGCGGTGAACGATGCCTTTGCCCATGTGGGGCTTGTGCACACGCAAATGCCGCACGATCATGGACGCGTTTGGCAAACCGCGAAGGATCTGGGGTTAACCGGCTAAATGAGTTCTGAGCTCGACAGTCTGAAGGCAAAGCTCGCCGAAACCGGGTTCATCGCAGATCAGGAAATCGCGGTTGCCCTTGATCTGGCGATGAAGCTGGGGCGGCCCTTGCTGCTTGAGGGCGCGGCCGGCGTCGGCAAGACGGAGGTGGCCAAGGCGCTTGCCGACATGTTGGCAACAAAGCTCATCCGCCTGCAATGCTATGAAGGGCTGGATGCGGCTTCGGCCATCTATGAGTGGAACTATCAGCGCCAGCTCCTGGCCATCAAGACCCACGAAGGCTCCGGTGAGGATGCTGAGGCGGTAGAGCGCAAGGTGTTCTCCGACACCTACCTTCTGAAGCGGCCGCTATTGCAGGCGATCAGCGAAGACACACCGCCGGTCCTGCTCATTGACGAGATTGACCGGGCCGACACCGAGTTTGAGGCCTATCTTCTGGAGCTGCTCTCCGATTTCCAGGTGACGGTGCCGGAGATCGGCACGCTGAAGGCAACCTCCATCCCCCATGTGGTGCTCACATCCAACGGCACCCGCGACCTCTCCGATGCGCTGCGGCGGCGCTGTCTCTACTCCTACGTGGAGTTTCCCGACATCGACAAGGAACTGGCCATCCTGAAGCGGCGCATCGCCGGTCTGGATGACGAGCTTGCCGGGCAGATCGTTCGGTTCGTCCAGGCTTTGCGCAAGGAAGACCTGGAGAAGGTTCCCGGCATTGCTGAAACCCTGGACTGGGCCGCCGCCCTAGCCGGGCTGGGGGTAAAAGCCTTGGCCGATGATCTGGACACCGTGCAGGCGAGCCTGATTTGCCTGCTCAAGACCGAGCGTGACCTGAAAGTCGTGGTGCCGGAGGTGACCTCGCGTTTGGCCGGGAAGGCGGCTTGAGCCATGGCGCCGGCGCCTCGCACACCGGTGGTTGAGCCCATGGCCGGCTTCATCGCCCACTTGCGCCTCAATGGCTTTGCGTTGGGTCCGGCGGAGAGCGAGCTTGCGCTGTCCGTTTTGAAATGCACTGGCGGGCCGGACCTGCGCGATGACCGGCTCGGCTTGAAGACGGCGCTTTGTGCCGACCACGAGCAGTGGCAACAGTTCGACGAGTTGTTCGAGGCCTATTGGTTTGCCAAGGGCCGAACCCGTGACGCGGTTAGAGTCTCGCCGCAAGCGGGTCCGCAAAAGTCATCCGTTGCCCAACTGTGGGACCGCAAGTTGGCTGAAAGTGCCGGCGCGGGCGGTGCGCAGCAATCCGTCAACGCCGAGACCGAAGAAGACGTGGAGGCGCAAGGCGGTCAGGGGCGGCTGATCGCCAGCCACCACACAACACAGTTCAAACGCGATCTGCGCGAGATTGCCGAACCTGAGGAGATCCGCCAGGCTGAAAAGGCCGCACTGCGGCTTGGCCAGGCCATCGCCATCCGCCGTTCGCGCCGGCGACGCTCCGCACCCAGAGGTGAACCGCTGGATCTGAAGCGCACGTTGCGGGCCAGTCTGGCGCGAGGAGGCGAGCCCATAGACCTGTTCCGCCGTCGCCGTCCGGAACGTCCGGTCAAGCTCGTGCTCTTGCTTGATGTCTCCGGCTCCATGCAAGCCTACAGCCGTTTTTTCATGCAATTCGCCAAAGGGCTGGTCAGCCAGTGGTATGAAGCCGAAGCGTTCATCTTCCACACCCGCCTGGTCAAGGTGTCCGATGCTTTGAGGGAACGCGATCCATTTCGTGCCATGGCCCGCCTCAGCCTCATGACGCAAGGGATCGGTGGAGGCACCAAGATCGGCGCCAGCTTGGGAACGTTCAACGACAAATACGCAAACGAGACGTTGAACTCCAGAAGCGTTGTCCTGATCCTGAGCGACGGATATGACACCAACACCCCGGATCTTCTGGTGCGTGAGCTAACCCGCCTTAAGCGCAAAGCGCGGCGCGTTGTGTGGCTCAACCCGCTCGCAGGTTGGCGCGACTATGAACCGGTGGCGCAGGCCATGTCGGCGGCGATGCCGCTGCTCGACGGTTTTGCGCCGGCAACCTGCCTTGAGGATCTGGCCCATGCCGAGCCCATGTTGAGGCGCCTGAAATGAGCATCATGGCGGCCGGCATCCTCGATCAGATCGAGGCGCTCAGAGCCCGGGGCGAGGAGTTCTGCGTTGTGACCGTGGTGCGCACCGCCGATGCCACGTCTGCGAAGGCTGGTGCAAAAGCCGTCGTCAGCCGTGATGGGGAGATCTCCGGTTTCGTGGGCGGTGCGTGCGTCCAGGGCTCGGTGCGCCGGGCCGCTGGTGAAGTGCTGGGCTCGGGCGAAGCCAAGCTGATCAGAGTGAAGCCGAAAGAGGCTGTGAAGGGTGCGGTGGACGCAGATGGAACCGAACTGCACTCCAGCGCCTGCCCGAGCGGCGGCACGGTGGAGCTCTTCATCGAACCCATGTTGTTGGCGCCGCGTGTGGTGGTCATGGGCGCCTCGCCGGTGGGGGCCGCCCTGGTCTCGCTCGCGAACGCCATGGGATATCGCACCTTGGCGGCCTGTGCGATTGACGAGCAGGCCCTCATGCCCGATGCTGGAACCTATGCTGAAGGCTTCGATTTGAGCGCGCATGTGCCTGCCGCCACGGACGCCCTGGTGATTGCCACCCAGGGCCGTGCTGACCGGAAAGCGTTGGAGAGTGCCGCCAAGTCGGATGCCGGATACATTGCGTTTGTGGGCAGCCACCGCAAGGGCGAGAATCTCAAGGCCGCCCTGGCCGGCGCCGGCTGCGACCCGGCGCTGCTGGCCCGCGTCAAAACGCCGGCGGGCTTGGACATAGGTGCAATTGAACCAGAAGAGATCGCGGTGTCTATTATGGCGGAAATCATTCGCTGGCGCCGCTCAAGACAAACGGCCAGAGCCAACGACCATCAGGAGGGACAATGAAACTCACAGGCGAACAAAAGATCAAGGCACCGCGCGAAATCGTTTTCGCCGCCCTGAACGACCCGGAAATCCTCAAGGAGAGCATTCCCGGCTGCCAAACCCTCACCAAGCATTCAGATAAGGAGTTTGAAGCCGAGGTTGGCCTGAAGGTCGGGCCCGTCAAGGCGACCTTCAATGGTGCGGTGAAGCTTTCCAAGCTAAAGCCGCCGGAAAGTTACACCATCACCGGTGAGGGCAAAGGCGGCACTGCCGGCCATGCTAAGGGCGGTGCGGCCGTCAAGCTCACCGAAGATGGCGAGCACACAATCTTGGCTTACGATGTGGACGCTCAGGTGGGCGGCAAGCTGGCCCAGTTGGGCTCGCGGCTGATTGATTCCACGGCCAAGAAGCTCTCAGGGCAGTTCTTCAAGAAGTTCGGCAAAATCGTTGAATCCGCTCAGGAACCCGCCGAAGGTGAAGAAGACAAGAAGGGCCTGTGGAGCCGTCTGAAATCTTCCGTGGGCGCCAGCTAGACGGCAGGACCTTGTCCGCCCAGAAACAGCGCCCGGGCGATGTTGCTCTGGCTCTCGATCCGGCCGGAGGGGCCAATGACGCCGGGCTGGTTTTCATCGGGCGCATCAGAAGCCCGTGGAAGACGGAGGAAGAGTGCCCCAAGAACCTGGTTCAGGCCCGCGAGCGCGGAGGGGCCGTCTGGATTGAGGTGGATGAGCCCTGGCGCCAAGGCCTTCTGGGGCTGGATGCCCATTCTCACGTGATGGTTCTCTACTGGATGGACCGGGCCAGACGCGATCTCATTGTGCAACAGCCACGCCACAGAACCGATCCGGCCGGCACCTTCGCGCTGCGCTCTCCGGCGCGGCCGAACCCCATTGCGGTGGCCACCGTTCGGCTTTTGAAGATGGATCAGGACGCCGGCACTCTCACCATTGATGCGATTGACTGCCTCGATGGAACACCGCTTTTGGACATCAAGCCGTGGATGGAGCGCATCGACGCGGCTTTCCTTGCAAAATAGTTGCGGTAAGCCGCTTACCACCAAGGTAGATGCTGTGATAGCGTCCGCCGCGTTTGGCTGCAAAAGGAACAAGAAATGACACTGCCTGCCGCACTTCAGGGAAAACTGCGACTGCCGCTCATCGGCGCCCCTTTGTTCATCGTATCGGTGCCCAAGCTGGTGATCGCGCAATGCAAGGCCGGCATCATCGGCGCGTTCCCGGCGCTCAATGCGCGGCCGCAGGAGTTGCTTGATGATTGGCTGAAAGAGATCAAGGACACGCTCGGGGCCTACGCGGAAGAAAATCCCGACAAGCCGGTCGCCCCATTTGCCGTCAATCAGATCTGCCATTCCAGCAACGAGCGCCTCATCAAGGATGTGGAGACCTGCGTGCGCCACGAGGTGCCGATCATCATCACCAGCTTGCGCCCGCCCGCCGAAGTGGTCGAGGCCGTGCATGGCTATGGCGGTCTGGTGTTCCATGATGTCATCAATCTGCGCCATGCCCGAAAAGCCATGGAGCAGGGGGTTGACGGCATCATCGCGGTGTGCGCCGGGGCCGGCGGCCATGCCGGCACCACGAGCCCGTTTGCGCTGGTGAAGGAGATCAAGCGGGAGTTTGATGGCGCGGTGATCCTGTCGGGCTCGATGACCAATGGCTCCGACATCCTGGCCGCCCGGGCCATCGGTGCGGACCTGGCCTATGTCGGCACCCGCTTCATTGCCACCGAAGAGGCGAACGCGGTCGACCGCTACAAGCAGATGATCATCGACAGCGCCGCAGCCGACATTGTCTACACCTCGCGCATATCCGGCGTGCATGGCAGCTATCTCAAACCCAGCATCGCCAATGCCGGATTTGATCCGGACAATCTGGGCGACGACAATAAGCACACCATGGATTTTGCCAAGCGGGACAAGGGCGAGGCCAAGGCCTGGAAGGATATCTGGAGCGCAGGCCAGGGTGTCGGCACGATCGACGATATCCCGACGACAGAAGACCTGGTTATGCGGCTGGCCGAGGAGTATGACGCTGCGCGTCAGGCCCTCGCCGCGGAATGATCGAAAAGGAGGATCACATGGGCGATCTGGTCACCATCGAGAAGGCGGATGCGGTTTGGGAGATCACGTTAGACCGACCCAAGGCCAATGCCATCAGTGCCGAAGTCAGCCGCGCCCTGGCTGCCGCGTTCGTGGCCTTCCGCGACGACCATGATGCCCGCGTCGCCATCCTCACGGGCGGCGGGGAGAAATTCTTCTCCGCCGGCTGGGACCTGAAGGCCGCCGCCGCGGGCGAGGAAGCCGACGCCGATCATGGGGAAGGGGGCTTTGCCGGCCTCACCGAACTCTGGTCGCTGGACAAGCCGGTGATTGCGGCCGTCAACGGATATGCGGCCGGCGGCGGGTTCGAGCTGGCCCTGGCGGCAGACATGATTGTGGCCGCAGACCATGCCCAGTTCATGTTGCCGGAAGCCACTCTTGGGATCATCGCAGATGCCGGCGGCTTCATCCGCCTGCCACGCCGGGTTCCCCGGGCCGTGGCGAACGATATGCTGTTCACCGGGCGCCGCATGCCCGCCGGGGAGGCCAAGCACTGGGGATTGGTGAACCAGGTTGTTCCTCTGGCCGAACTCATGCCCGCGGCCCGCGAACTGGCGGCCCGGGTGTGCAAATGCGCGCCCTTGGCCCTACGCGGCGCGAAAGCCGCAATGGCCGCAACGGAAATGATGAATGTGGAGGAAGCCTATGCCCATATGCGCAGCGGTTCGGTTCCCGCCTATGATGCGATCTTTGCCTCAGACGACGCCAAGGAAGGCCCTGAAGCGTTTGCCGAAGGACGGGCGCCGGTCTGGACCGGGAAATAGGGACAAATCATTCTAAATCGCCGGGCATTCCTCTACACTGGCCAGTGATTCGCCCCGGGGTTAAGGAGGGGATGGGGACGTGGTGCGCAGACCCAGCTTTGCGGAAATGTGCCTTCAGGCCGTGATTGTGGCGCTGATGCTGCTCTGGCTGTTTGAGCTTTACCAGGCCAGCCAGGGCGTGGCGTGCAGCGAGACCATCGCGGGTGCCAAATGCTATGAGTGGGGCACCAGCGGACCCGGGCTGGACTCTTGGCATTACCGCTCAAAAGAGCTCTATCTGGTCCACCTCGTCATCTTGCTCGAGATGCTCGCGATCGGTTTCGTTCTGCCCTTTCTCACCGCCTCCGCATCAGGAGCCTTCAGCGGCCTGGCGATCCTGGTGTGGATCTACCTCAGCGGCAATTACGCCATCTCCACATTGATCTATTGAGAGCTACTTGCGCTCGCCCTGCACGATCCTATCGAGGATCATGGCGCAGAACAGGATGGCAAATCCGGCAAGAATGCCCTGGCCCACATTGGCGTATTGCAGGGCCTCCAGAACGTCCTCACCAAGGCCTTTGGCACCGATCAGCGAAGCCACCACAACCATGGCCAACGAGAGCATGATGGTCTGGTTGATGCCGGCGCGGATGGAGGGGCTGGCGAGCGGCAGGTCCACACGGCTCAAGAGATACCACTTGCTCGCCCCGAACGAGATGGCCGCCTCGCGCACGCTCTCCGGCACGCCGCGCAAACCCAGCACCGTGAGGCGCACGACGGGCGTGCCTCCGAAGATCATGGTGACGATCACCGCGGCCGGCTTGCCCACACCGAAAAAGGCGATCACAGGCACCATGAACACGAAGGCCGGCATGGTCTGCATAAAGTCCATGATGGGCTGCACGAAGGAATAGAGCCGCGGCCGCCGGGCGCAGAACATGCCGAGCGGAATGCCGATGGCGATGGAAAGGCACGCCGCAGTACCCAGCAGCGCCAGGGTGGTCATTGCCTTTTCCCAAAAACCTAGAAGGCCCATGTAGCCCAGGAAGGCGGCAGAATAGATCGCCGTGCGGTTGCCCGCCGACAGCCAGGTGAGCAGGATGATGAAGCTGGCGATGACCATCCACGGGGTCTTCACAAACAGCAGTTCCAGCGCATCGAGGATCGCCCGGATGCCGAAGGTGATGGCATCGAAGAACAGTTCGCTGTTGCGCACGCACCAGGCTATGAACCCTTCCACCCAGGCCACGCTCGTGAGACGTATTTCGCGGTCCGTGGGAAACTCGGTCAACAGGGGGAAGGCGCCGGGGAAGCTGTAGTGCACCATGGCGGCTGAGACGATCAGGACCGCGAACACGGCGCTCAGAACAATGTGCTGCAGCGGCAGGCCGGCGGGCAGGGTGCGGTCGGAGAGCCAGTCGGAGAAGCGCGCTTCCAGCACGGTGTCGGCCGCCGCCGATTGGGCCGCCTTGGCCAGCAGCAGAACCACAAGACCGGAGAGGAAAATCCAGATGCCCTGTTCTTCCATCTGCTGGGCTTCCAGGCGGTAGCCGCCGATCGCCTCCTCCAGGGAGGCCACCGTGCGCTTGTACACATCCACCTTGTCGGAGCCCTTCTCGATGGCCGACTGCAATTGCTGCTTGCGCAATGCCAGGGTGCCTTCGATGGAGGCAATGCGTTCAAATGCATCGGCCGCAAGGTCACCAAACAGGCCCCGGGCCATCTGCACAAAGGCGAAGGTCTCGATGATCAAAAACACAAGGGCCCATTTCCACAAGCTCCGGGCGCCGAACCAGATCGGGCCGAACAGGCCGGCAAACATATTGAAGGTGGGGGTGAACTTCGGCGAGCCGCCGATCTTCTTGAACTCGGTTGCATAGTAGTCCGGGTTGGTGCGCACGAACTCGGCCACCTGCTCACGGCGTTCGGCTTCAAGAGCGGCGATCTTGTCCGGATCGGTTTGCAGGAGCGGATTTGGAGCCGTTTCGTTCATCACATCTCTGTCCCCTCAATAACCGTGCGCAGAATGTCGGCCCGGGTGATCACACCCACATCGGTGCCGCCGTCCTCCACGATGATCGGAGCCTCATTGTCGATCGCCAGATGAATGAGCGTGCTGAGCGCTTCGCTCTCGTTCACCCGCGGTGCTGATTTGGGGATCTTCTTGCCGCCCGCCGTGGCGCTCTCCATCGGTTGCATGACCGCATGCGCCCGCACCACCTTGAGCCGCGAGATGCCGGCCACGAACTCGGCCACATAATCATCAGCCGGGTGCATGACGATGTCCTCGGCCGTGCCGATCTGCACCACGCGCCCGTCGCGCATGATGGCGATGCGATGGCCGACGCGCACCGCTTCATCGAGGTCATGGGTGATGAAGATCGTGGTCTTTTTCAGGATCTTGGACAGGTTGATGAACTCATCTTGGAGTTGGCGCCGGATCAGCGGATCAAGCGCGCTGAAGGGCTCGTCCATGAGGAGCACGTCCGGGTCTGCCGCCAGCGCCCGGGCGAGGCCCACACGCTGCTGCATGCCGCCGGAAAGCTCATGGGCGAACTTGTTGCCCCAGGCGCTCAACTCGACGATTTCAAGAATTTTGCCTGCCTGGCTCAACCGGTCGTTCTTGTTGATCTGACGGATCTCCAGGGGCATGGCCACATTGTCCAGCACCGAGCGGTGCGGCAACAGGGCGAAGTTTTGGAACACCATGCCGATCTTGCGGTTGCGGAAGGCCCTGAGGTCGGCCGGTCCGAGGGCCATCACGTCGGTGCCCTCGATCAGGATGCTGCCCGCCGTGGGCTCAAGCAGCCGGTTGAAGTGGCGCACCAGCGTGGACTTGCCTGAGCCCGACAGGCCCATGACGCAGAAGATCTCGCCGCGCTGAACATCCAAGCTCACATCGGCGACGCCCACCACCGCATTATATTGCGAGAGCACCTCGGCCTTGGAGAGACCGTCATTCCGGATGGCCTTCAGAGCCGCTTGGGCGTTCTCGCCGAAGATCTTCCAGACATTTGAGATCTCGATGACGGTATCGGCGGTTGGTTCCTGCAGCGCAGCGGACACGTGGCTCTCCAATGTCGGGTGAGGGAAGGGCGGCACCGGCGCTACCGGCCGGTGCCGCTCAGGTTGGTTACGTCAGATCAAAGGCCAAGCCAGGCATCGACCTTCTTGGGGTTGTTCTTGACCCATTCCTTGGCCACTTCCGCAGGGTTGCGGCCCTTTCCGGAAATCTCATAGGCAAAGCTGCTCACGTCGTCGGTTTCCAGCTTGAAGCGTTCGAAGAATTCCGCAATCGCCGGAGAACGCCCTTTCAGGGAGTTCGACCAGGCGATCTGCACGTTCTTCAGCGCATCCTTGGTGGCCACTTTCGATTTTTCGTACCACTCCGGAGAATCGGACGGCTGGATCATCTGATATTTCGCCGGATCGAACTTCGGCTCCGACAGCATCTTCACATCGAACATGTACCAGATGGCGTGGGGCTTGTAGCAGTAGAAG
>CAJHYS010000054.1_pt1 | contig 9900 bp, 8 predicted proteins | sample 9198801 | NCBI WGS metagenome assembly CAJHYS01 (sample SAMEA7708368, study PRJEB35096) | sediment metagenome | biome: marine neritic benthic zone biome [ENVO:01000025]; feature: sediment [ENVO:00002007]; material: shallow marine sediment [ENVO:03000034] sea grass bed [ENVO_01000059] ...
ATCATGGTCATGCCTTCCTGGGCAAGGTCCACCATCACGTCGAGCACTTCCTTGATCATCTCCGGGTCGAGTGCCGATGTGGGCTCATCGAACAGCATGATCTTCGGGCTCATGCACAATGAGCGGGCAATGGCCACACGCTGCTGCTGGCCGCCGGAAAGCTGGCCGGGATACTTGTTGGCCTGCTCGGGGATCTTCACCCGGGTGAGATACTCCATGGCGACAGCTTCCGCTTCAGCCTTCGGCATCTTGCGCACCCAGATGGGCGCCAGCGTGCAGTTCTGCAGGATGGTGAGATGGGGGAAGAGATTGAAGTGCTGGAACACCATGCCCACTTCGCGGCGGATCTCGTCGATCTTCTTCACATCGTTGGTGAGCTCGATGCCGTCAACGACAATCTGCCCCTTCTGATGCTCTTCCAGCCGGTTGATGCAGCGGATCAGCGTGGATTTACCCGAGCCTGAGGGCCCGCACACCACAATGCGCTCGCCCTCATAAACGGTGAGGTTGATGTCGCGAAGCACATGGAAATCGCCATACCACTTGTTCATACCCGAGATCTCAATGGCCATCTGGTCGGACACCTTCATCTTCGGTGACGCTCGTTTGACCGGTGCCTTTTTGGCGGGCGCCTTTTTGGCGGGCGCTCTTTTCGGGGCCGGTTTCTTTGCCGCTGCTCTGGCCATGACTAATATCCCTCACTCACCTTTTGTGTCCGGTATGGAGCTTGTTCTCCATGAAAATCGAGTATCGCGACATGCCGAAGCAGAAGATCCAGAAGACGATCCCTGCAAACACCAAGCCGGTCATGTGGGTGGACGGTGCAAACCAGTTTGCATCTGCCCCCACCTCGCGCTGAATTATGCCGAGCAAGTCGAACAAGCCGATGATCAGCACCAACGTCGTATCTTTGAACAGACCAATGAACGTGTTCACGATGCCAGGGATCACGAGCTTCAGGGCTTGGGGCAAGACAATCAGCCCCATCATCTTCCAGTAGGGAAGACCGAGCGCCTGGGCGCCTTCATATTGGCCCTTGGGAATGGCCTGGAGGCCGCCGCGCACCACCTCAGCCATATAGGCGGCCGAGAACAGCGCCACACCGATCAGACATCTCAGCAGCTTGTCGAAGTTCACGCCCTCCGGCAGGAACAGCGGCAGCATCACCGAGCTCATGAACAACACGGTGATCAACGGCACACCGCGCCAGAATTCAATGAAGATCACCGAGGCCAGGCGCACCGCCGGCATGTTGGACCGCCGGCCCAGCGCAAGCAGAATGCCGATGGGCAAGGAGGCAACGATGCCGGTGATCGCCACCACCAGCGTCACCAGCAGCCCGCCCCACAACGCGGTTTCAACCGCCACCAGGCCGAAGGAGAAATCCACCAGGAAGTAGAGCACGAAGATGTAGGCGAGGATCGCCGCGGGCACCATGAGCACCGAAGCCACGTCCACATCCGAGCCCTTGGTTTGCGCTCGGATCACAAAGAATGCCGAGGCGGCCAGGGCGACAATGGTCAAAAACGCCAGAAACTTCCAGCTTCCCGGATCCACATCGAAGTCGCCGCCGGTGAGCAGAATGAGTGCCATAACCGGATAGACCGCCGCCATGAAGATGCAGGCCCATTTGCGGTACGGCAAGTTCTCAATCAACGTCCACGCCAGACCGATGGCGCCCACCAGCATGGCGAGATCGACCCGCCATCTTTCGTCCAGCGGATAAGGCCCGTAAACGAACGTGGAGATTTTGGCCCGCACAAAGGCCCAACAGGCCCCAACAACAATGCCTTGTTCTTCATTGTTGAGGCAGGCCTGGTTGTTCTCCCCCGTCCAGACCGCGCGCAAGAATCCCCAATCAAGGATCGTGCTCAAGAACAGGTAGGTGATGTAGAGGCCGATCAATGTCAGGATCGTGTTCGCCCAGTCGGAGAACAGATGTTCGCGCGCCCAGCCCACAACCCCTCTCGTGGAGGCCGGCGGCGCCATCGTCGGCGCCATTTCAGTTCTGACAAACGGTTCAAGATTGGACTTCGTTGCCATGATTACCGCTCCGTCAGCGCCATGCGCGCATTGTACCAGTTCATGAACATGGAGGTGAGCAGGCTCAAGGTCAGATAGACTGCCATGGTCATCAGCAACACTTCCACCGCCTGCCCGGTCTGGTTCAGCACCGTGCCGGCAAACACCGACACCAGGTCCGGATAGGCGATCGCCGTGGCGAGTGAGGAGTTCTTGGTGAGATTGAGGTATTGGCTTGTGAGCGGCGGAATGATCACCCGCATGGCTTGCGGGATCACCACCAGGCGCAAGGTGGGACCATTGCGCAAGCCCAGCGCATGGGCCGCCTCGGTTTGCCCGTGGCTCACCGCCAGGATGCCGGCCCGGACGATCTCCGCAATGAACGATGCGGTGTAGAGGGAGAGCGCAATGAGGAGCGCAACAAACTCCGGAATGATCTGCAAGCCGCCGCTCAGGTTGAATCTGCCCTTCTCCGACAGTTCAAAGTCAATGGGCATTCCAGCGAACAGATAGGCCAGAAGGGGCAGCCCCAAGACCAGGCCAACTGATGTCCAAAACACCGGGAACTGCTGGCCCGTGGCTTCCTGGCGCTTCTTGGACCACCGGCTGATCACGATGGACGCCACGACGGCGATCAAGAGCGCGATTCCGATGGAGCCTGAACCATCTTCAAACAGAGGCTTTGGCACATAAAGCCCGCGGCTGTTCAGGTAGACCATACCGGTGACCGGCTCAAGCGAGTTCCTGGCGTTCGGCAATGCGCCCAGAACGGCAAAGTACCAGAAGAAAATCTGCAGCAACAAGGGCAGGTTTCTGAGGGTCTCAACGTAAACCGTTGCGATCTTCGCGACGACCCAGTTGCTCGACAGCCGCATGATACCGACGACGAAGCCGAAGATTGTTGCCAGGATAATTCCGATGAAAGCAATCAGGATCGTGTTCAACAGGCCGACGATGAACACCCGTCCATAGCTGGACGCTTCGCTGTAGGGCACCAGCGTTTGAATGATGCCGAAACTTGCCGTCGTGTTGAGAAAATCAAAGCCCGAGGCAATCTGTTGCCTTTCCAGGTTGGTCAGGGTGTTGGTGACGATTTCATAACCGAACCAAACAATGAGACCGATCAGGATGGCTTGAGAGACTAGGGCCCGAACATTGGGGTCGTTCCACAACGGCACCTTCGCGCCGTCTGCCCCTACGTCTGTTGCTTCCGCTGGTTCTGCTTCCGCTGACATGATGCCGCTCCCACCCCTGCGATGACGGCCCGTCCAATGCCCTCACGGGACCCGGCCTATTCACCCACTCCACTCAACTTACGGACGGGTTTGGCCCGCCTCTGTCTTTGTCACGGTAAAGACATAGTCTCGCCCAGAACCGCCCCTCGGTTCAAGACAAAAAAGATGACCCGGGGCAATGAGCAATCACAAAATGTGATCTCATCGCCCCGGGGCCAGAGATTTCAGAGCCGTCCTTAGCGGACCGGCGGTGCGTACTGAATGCCGCCCTTGGACCACAGCGCGTTTACACCGCGGGCAATGCCAAGAGGCGTGTCGGGACCTACGTTCGCGTCGAAAGACTCGCCGTAGTTACCAACCTGCTTGATGATGTTGTAACCCCAATCGTTACCAACGCCGAGGTTTTCACCGAAGTTGCCTTCAACGCCCAGAAGACGCTTAACGGCAGGGTTGGAGGACCCCTTCATTTCATCAACGTTCTTGGAGGTCACGCCCATTTCCTCAGCGTTGACCATCAGGAACAAGGACCACTTCACCAGGTTGAACCACTGGTCGTCGCCCTGACGGACAACCGGGCCGAGCGGCTCCTTGGAGATGATTTCCGGCAGCACGATATGGTCATCGGCATTCGCCAGCTTCAGGCGCTGTGAGTACAGGCCCGAGGCGTCCGTGGTGTACACATCGCAACGGCCCTTGTCATAGGCCTGCACAACTTCGTCAGCTTTTTCGAACGCAACAACTTCATACTTCATGTTGTTGGCGCGGAAATAGTCGGCCACGTTGAGCTCGGTGGTTGTGCCTGTGTTGGTGCACACGGCAGCGCCGGCCAGCTGCAGAGCAGACGTGACGCCAAGCGATTTGCGGACCATGAAGCCCTGGCCGTCATAGTAGTTGACGCCGGCAAAGTTCAGGCCCAGCGCGGTGTCGCGTGTCGCGGTCCAGGTGGTGTTACGGGACAGAAGGTCCACTTCACCGGACTGCAATGCCGTGAAACGCTCTTTAGCCGACAGAGCGGTGTACTTGACCTTGGTGGCGTCGCCGAAGATCGCAGCGCCGAGCGCGCGGCAAACGTCAACGTCCATGCCGGTCCAGTTGCCCTTATCGTCAGGATTTGAGAAGCCTGCAAGGCCCTGGCTCACACCGCACTGGACGTGACCTTTTTTCTTCACGTCGTCGAGCGTAGCGGCGGAGGCTGCCTGTGCTGCAATCATGCTGATTGCTGCGCCGGCTGCGATTGAAAGGATTTTGGTTTTCATGTCTGACCCTTTGTCGTTACCAATAGGTAGCTGCGCGCACGCAAAACGAGACGTTCCCCACTCAAGAGACGCCCACAAAAGTTCAAATCTGTGACTCGAAACACGTCAACGCAACTTTTTCGTTGTAGTAGTTTTCACTCCCAGAGGGGTATTTCCTCCCTCACGAGCGCCTTTTTGGCGCCAAAACGCCTCTGCGGTCAAGAGGCGAGATGTTTTCGTTTCAGAATTGGTTTACGACGATGGGTTGAGCGGGCAAGCTCAACATCACGATAATCCAGGCGGACGTAAGGTCATGACAAGCTCCAAAGAACAGCAACAAAAAGCCGGTCCACGCACAGAAATTGTGCATTCCGGACGCCATCCGGAAGACAATCATGGGTTTGTGAACCCGCCGGTCTACCATGCCTCGACAATCTTCTTCCCAACCTATGAGGCCTTGAAGACACGGGATGCGAGGTATCTCTACGGCCGGCGCGGCACCCCAACCATGGACGCGCTCGAAGAGGCCATGGCCAATTTGGAAGGCGGTCACGGCACCAAGCTGTGTCCATCGGGCCTGTCGGCCATAACCACGATGATGTTGAGTTTCCTGGAAGCCGGCGACCACGTGCTTGTCACCGACAGCACCTATCGGCCCACCCGGAGCTTTTGCGACCAGGTTCTGAAAAACCTCAATATCGAGACCACCTATTACGACCCGGCGATCGGGTCGGATATCTCCAGCCTGTTCAAGCAGAACACCAAGCTGGTCTACACAGAATGTCCCGGTTCGCAGACCATGGAGGTGCAGGACATTCCGGCCATTGCCGAAGCCGCCCATGCCCATGGCGCGCTGGTGTCGACCGACAATACCTGGTCGGCCGGTCACTACTTCAAGGCCTTCGAACATGGCTGCGACATTTCGGTGCAGGCCGGGACCAAATATATCGTTGGTCACTCAGATGCGATGCTCGGCACCATCACCGTCACCGAAGAGCACTGGCCACGGCTCGCCAAATATTGGGAACTGATCGGCTCGTGCGCCGGGCCGGACGACATCTACCTCGGCCAGCGCGGCTTGCGCACGCTGGATGTGCGTCTGGAGCGGCACATGAAGAACACGCTGGAGATCGCCGGCTGGCTTGAAGGGCGCAGCGAGGTGGAACGGGTCATGTACCCTGCCCTGCCGTCCGACCCTGGCCATGAGATATGGAAACGCGACTTCACCGGCGCCAGCGGCCTCTTCTCATTCGTTCTGAAGCCGGTGCCCGAGAATGCCGTTGCGGCCTTCTTCAACTCGTTGAGGTTCTTCGGCATGGGCTATTCGTGGGGCGGCTATGAAAGCCTCGCCGTGCCGTTCGACCCTTCAAGCTACCGCAGTGCGACAGTATGGCCTCATGAAGGATCCGGCGTACGCCTCCATATCGGGCTGGAGGATGTGGACGATTTGAAGGCCGATCTTGAGGACGCATTTGCGGCTTTGAAAGCGTCGGCTTGACCTGAGAGGAGAGACCAACTTGTTACGGTTTACAGCAGCGCTGGCGCTGATCTTGTCATTTGCACTTCCGGCATATGCCGACGATGATCCGGATCTGATCTTCAAGAAATCCACCGTCTTCAAATTGCTGTCGCCCGACCACAAGCTGGCCACCTATGCCATCGACGATCCGCTGATCGAAGGGGTGGCCTGCCACTTCACCGTGCCTGAAAAAGGCGGCTGGATCGGCTGGGCCGGGCTTGCCGAGGAACTGTCGGACGTGTCGCTGGCCTGCCGCCAGGTTGGGCCGGTGAAGTTCAAGGCGAAGTTCGAACAGGGCGACAGCGTTTACCGGGAGCGGCGCTCGCTGTTCTTCAAGAAGATGCAGATCGTGCGCGGCTGCGATGCAAAGCGCAACGTGCTGGTCTATCTCAGCTACTCCGACAAGCTCATCGAGGGCTCGCCGAAGAACTCAACCTCAACCGTTCCGATCATGCCCTGGGGCACGGCCACCGCGCCGCGCTGTGGAGATTTTCTGGACGAGTGATCTGTTGCGCTCATCGGTTCTGGTGTAAACCTGAGAGCGTCCCCGTTCCCGTTCCGCGCATATGCGAAGGCCCGCGATGGATCACAGTCAGTATAGTCAGTATTACATCCGCGACATTCTGAACGCGGTGCACACCATCGCCATCGTGGGGGCGTCGAAAAACATCATTCGGCCCTCCTACATGGCCATGATGTACATGCAGCAGAAGGGCTACCGGGCCATCCCCATCAATCCCGGCCTGGCGGGATCGGAAATCCTGGGCGAGAAGGTCTACGGCTCCCTCGCCGAGGTTGAAGAGCCTATCGACATGGTGGACATCTTCCGCAATGCCGAGGCGGCAGGACACATCACCGATGAAGCGCTGAGCCTTAGTCCCTTGCCGAAGGTCGTCTGGATGCAGCTGACCATCGTCAATCAGGAGGCGGCGGAACGGGCCGAAGCGGCCGGGCTGAGGGTGGTGATGAACCGCTGCCCCAAAATGGAGTATGGCAAGCTCTGCGGCGAATGGGGCTGGATGGGCGCCAATTCGGGCCGCATCACCGCGCGCCGGGGCACCATCACGGGCGACAGGATTCAGAGCCTGGGGATCAGCAAGGCAACGTCATGACCACAACAATCTGGCTGCGGGCGGAAGAAAAACCGTTTGAACGGCGCACGCCTTGCGTGCCGCGCGATGCAGCCAAGCTGGTGGCGGCCGGCCACAGGGTGGTGGTTGAGCGGTCCGACGAGCGGGTGGTCCCCGTTGAAGCCTACTCCGCAGCGGGATGCGAAATCGCAGATCAGGGCAGCTGGCACACGGCCCCTGAGGATGCCATCATTTTGGGGCTGAAGGAGCTGCCCGAAGACACCCACCGATTGCGTCACCGCCACATCCACTTTGCCCACATCTTCAAGGGCCAGCCCGGCGCCGAACACATGCTGCGCCGCTTCAAGACCGAGGGCGGCGCGCTTTACGACCTGGAGTGCCTGGTGGACGGGAACGGGCGCCGCATTGCCGCCTTCGGCCATTGGGCCGGCTATGCCGGTGCAGCCGTCGCGGTCAGCGCCTGGTGCGGCCAGCAAAACGGCGTGGAGCCGCCGCTCGGCGCGCTGAAGGACTATGACAGCCGCAGTGATCTGGTGGCGGAACTGAAGGGCGCCCTGTCTGAGCTTGGCGGGCGCAAGCCAAACGCCATCGTCATCGGCGCGCTCGGGCGTTCGGGCAGCGGCGCGGTCGGCTTGCTGGAGGAACTGGATATCGCGGCAACAAAATGGGACATGGCCGAGACCAAGTCAGGCGGCCCGTTCCGGGAAATTCTGCAGCACGACCTCTTCGTCAATTGCGTGCTTTTGGCGCCCGGATGTCCGGCCTTCATCACGCCTGAGATGGTGGCGGAGCCGGCACGTGCGCTCAGCGTGATCTCAGATGTGAGCTGCGATCCGGGCAGCCCGCACAATCCGTTGCCGATCTATGATGCCTGCACCGATTTTGCCCGCCCCACGGTGCGGATCAACGGCGCTGAGCCACCTCTCGACGTGATCGCCATCGACCACCTTCCGTCCATGCTGCCTTTGGAATCGAGCGAGGACTATTCGGGGCAGCTGATCGATGCCCTCATTGGCCTGGATGCGCCGGACAAGGGCGTTTGGGGGCGGGCCTTGGCGGAATACAACAAACACATCAAAACGGTTTAGGGAGAAAGCCAGATGGCGCGCATTCATTGGATCGGCACCGGCCTGTCTACGGTTCCGGGCATTCGCAGGCTGATCGAGAACGGACACACCATCACCTTGTGGAACCGCACGGTGGCCAAGGCCGAAGCGGCGGCGGCGGGCCTCAGCGGCGACTTCGACGTGAAAGCCTTCACCATGGACGCGCTGAAGGACGCGCTTCAGCCCGGCGATGTGGCGGTCTCCATGCTGCCGGGAGACTTCCATGTCCCGGTGGCGGACCTGTGCATGGAGGCCGGCGCCCATTTTGTCTCCAGCTCCTACATCTCGCCGGAGATGCGCGAGCGCGACGCTGTGGGCAAGGCCAAGGGCCTCAGCCTGGTGAACGAGGTTGGGCTTGATCCGGGCATAGATCATCTGATGGCCCATGTGCTGATGGACGAGTACCGAAACAGTTCGGCCTTTTCCCCCGGTAACCGGCTGCAGTTCCGCTCCTATTGCGGCGGCGTCCCGAAGATCCCCAACCCCTTCCGTTACAAGTTCAGCTGGTCGCCGCTTGGGGTCTTGAAGGCTCTGAAGTCGCCCTCCAAGAGCATACAGAACGGCGAGGAGATCACCACCAGCGCCCCCTGGGATGCGCTCTCAAGCTATGAGGCCCAGTTGCCGGACGGGGCCGAAACGTTTGAGGTCTATCCCAACCGCGATTCCCTGCCCTTCATGGAAGAGTATGGTTTTGAGGCGGGCTGGCCGGTCGACCAGTTCGTGCGCGGCACCTTGCGCCTTAATGGCTGGGCGGAGGCCTGGGATGAGATTTTCAAGACCGTGGGCGGCATGTCGGCCGAAGAGCTGGCGGCGCTGAGCGCCCGCCTGGAGGCGGAGAACAGCTACGACCAAGGCGAGCCGGACCGGGTTGTCCTGTGTGTGGACCTGCAGGCCCAGCGCGACGGTGTCGATGTGTGGGCCAAAAGCTACGTGCTGGATGCGGCCGGCGATGAGACCCACACGGCCATGGCGCGGCTGGTGTCGGTCCCGGTCAGTTTCGCGGTCGAGGCGGTGCTCGCCGGAAAGATGCCCGCCGGCGTCTCCGCGGCCCCGAGCGATCCGGCCCTGGCGCGCACCTGGCTTGCCGAGCTCAAAGCGCGTGGCGAGCCCATGGAGCTTGTGGACCGGCTTGCCTGACCTTCAGGCCTATAGCTAAATGTGTTCACCGCCGAGGGCTTAGGGACAGGCACGCGATGAAACCGCACAAGGGCGCGACAATCAACTTTCAGCCGCGCATTCGCAAAGGGGCGTTCTTTGAGGCGTCGTGGCGCTATGGCTGCCGTAACTTCTCCGTCTACAACCGCACCTACATCTCCAGCACCTTTTCCAGCGCGAAGGAAGAATACTGGCACGTGATCGACCATGTGGGCCTGTGGCCCGTGATGGGCGAACGCCAGGTGGAGATCAGCGGCCCGGACGCAGGCATGTTCACGCAATACCTCACCTGCCGGAATCTGGACAAATGCGCGGTGGGCCAATGCAAGTATGCCCTCATCACGGCCGAGGACGGCGGCATCATTTGCGACCCCATTCTGCTGCGCCCCGATGAGCACACCTACTGGCTTTCCACGTCGGACTGCGATTTGGAACTTTGGGCCCGGGCGCTCGCGGTGAACGCCGGCATGGATGTGTCGATCCGCGACGCAGACGTCTCTGTGATCCAGGTGCAAGGCCCGAAGTCCCCCGGGCTGA
>CAJHYS010000187.1_pt1 | contig 9889 bp, 9 predicted proteins | sample 9198801 | NCBI WGS metagenome assembly CAJHYS01 (sample SAMEA7708368, study PRJEB35096) | sediment metagenome | biome: marine neritic benthic zone biome [ENVO:01000025]; feature: sediment [ENVO:00002007]; material: shallow marine sediment [ENVO:03000034] sea grass bed [ENVO_01000059] ...
GACGAGACGGCCGTCTTTTCGAAGGTTTCCCAGTCGTTCCTGATGGCCTCAAAATCACTGTGGATGGTGATTGAGAGGGTCATCGGGGCCTGTTCGTGACGCCGCAGCAGCAAAGTTCCCGGCGCGCCGGGTGCAATTTCCCGATCGGTCGGGATTATTTTTTCCACCTGCATTACTCAACTTACCTTGTTTGCACCGGGCAATGCGGGCCTGGAGCATGCGCAAAACGCGCGTCCGCACCGCTAAGCGCCGGCTGCCACCCCAGCAACGGCCTTAAAAGGCATACACACAGGAAGTTAAGAACAGCCCAACAAGTTGAGTTTTTTGGCCGGGTTTACGCCGCTTCCTGGCGCGCCACGGAAATGGCTTCGCTCAGGTAGATCTCGCGCATCTTGCGGGCCACAGGGCCCGGCGTGCCATCGCCGATCTGCCGGTCGTCAATGTTAACGATGGGCAGAACGAAGGTTGAGGCCGAGGAGAGGAAGGCCTCATCGGCTTCCAGCGCCTCTTCAACGGTGAATTTGCGCTCAACCACGCGCACCTGATGGTGCTGGGCAAGCTTGAGCAGCACCTTGCGGCGGATGCCCGGCAGGATCTCGTTGCTCAAGGGCCGGGTGATGATGACCCCGTCCTTGACGATGTAGGCCGATGACGAGGTGCCTTCCGTGACGTAGCCGTCCTCGGTCATCCAACCTTCGGTCGCGCCCTGTTCAACGGCGGCCTGTTTGGCCACGCACTGGGCCAGAAGGGCAATGGATTTGATGTCGCGCCGTTTCCAGCGAATGTCGTCAACGGTGACCACTTTGACGCCGGCTTCCGCGGCCGGGTTCTCCAGAAGGTTTTTCGCCTGGGTGAAGGCCATCAGGGTGGTGGGCGTGTCGGCCGGGTAGTGAAAGTCGCGGTCTGCCACGCCGCGGGTCACTTGCATGTAGATGACGCCCTCGCTCAGACCGTTCTTGTCAGCCAAAGTGTCCAGCATCTCGCACAGCTCTTCTCTTGTGCAGGGCCAGGCGATGTCGAGCTTGTCCAGCGAGCTGCCGAAACGGTCGAGAAAGGGCGCCTTGTCCAGGATCATGCCTTCGATCACCGGCACAACCTCGTAGATGCCGTCGCCGAACAGATAGCCCCGGTCGAAGACCGAGACCTTGGCCTCTTCCTCAGGCAAATAGTCGCCATTCAAATACACAGTCCGGCTCATGGGCATGCTCCTTCAAAACGACCCGCAACGGCCCCGCACAAAATCAGAAAAGACGCGCCGCGTCCATCACTTGCGACGGGGAATTTTAGAGAATTTGGCAGCCTGTCTCATCGACACCGTCATAGAGCCATTTCATGCCCTGATAGGCCTGGTCGGCCGTGCGCCCGCCCAACATCAGGGCGCGCAATTCGGCCGTCACGCCCCGGGCATGATAGACGTCTCCGTAGAACCGCGCGGTGAGCTGCACCCTGCCCGTGCGCAAATACCGGTGGGCCTGATAGGCTTTGAAGGCGCTCTCATAATCCTCGCCGAACTGGTCCACCTTGGCGGCCAGACAGACCGCATCCTCGGTGGCCATGCAGGCCCCTTGCGCCAGATATTGCAGCATGGGATGGGCCGCGTCGCCCAGAAGGGTCACCCGGCCGCGGCTCCAGTTTTTCACCGGTTCGCGGTCACACAGCACCCACATGCGCCAGGCCTCAATCTTGTCGAGCATGGCGTGAACGGCCGAGTGCTGGCTTTGGAACCTGTGGTTAAGTTCCTCAGTGTCACCATACACATCCCAGCCTTCCTCATATCTGTCTGAATGGAAGACCGTGACCAGATTATAGATCTCGCCGCGGTGCAGCGGGTAATGCACCAGATGGGTTTTGGGGCCCGCCCACAGCACCACCGAATTGTTGCGCGAAGTGTCCGGCACCTCGGCGGTGGGCAGAACGGCCCGGTAGGCAATGTGTCCGGAGACATCGGGCGCGCCTTCAGTGCGCATCTGCTGGCGGATGGTGGACCACAGGCCGTCGGCGCCGACAAGGGCGGCCCCGCTCAGGCTCTCGCCGCTGTCCAGATGAACCTCAACGCCCATATCATGTTCGTCGTAGCGGACAATCTTCTGGTCCAGCGAAATGGTGACCAGGTGCTGGCGCTCGCACGCCCCGATGAGGATCTGGTGCAGGTCGGGCCGGTAGATGACGCCGTAGGGATGGTCAAAATGGCGCTGAAACTCTTCGGTGTTGAGCGGAATGCGGGTGACCTGCTCTCCGCTCAGCGCATCCATCATCACCAATGCGTCGGGAAACACCGCCACATCATTGACCGCTTCTGTGAGGCCCAGAACCTTGAGCATGCGAAACACGTTGGGGCCGAGCTGAATGCCGGCGCCCACTTCTTTCAGTTCGCCCGACTGTTCGATCACATGAACCGCGCGGCCCTTTTGCGCCAGGGCCAGCGCCGCGGCAAAGCCGCCAATGCCGCCGCCCGCGATGAGGATGGGAAGATCAATTGGCTCGGTGGTCATGAAAGTGCGTGAACCCTCATTATGATGCTTGTATGGTTTGCGCGAATTCAAGATTACTCGGAGACAGACCGTTGAGCAAAATTCTTCTCGTCACAGGGTCAAGCCGCGGCATCGGGGCGGCCACCGCCAAACTGGCCGCCGATCAGGGCTATGATGTGTGCATCAACTACGCCAGCAACGGCGCTGCTGCCGAAGCGGTGGCCGACTATGTGCGCGGCAAGGGCCGGCGTGCCGTCACGGTGCAGGGCGATGTGGGCAATGAGGCCGATGTGCTGCGCCTGTTCAAGACGTGCGATGCCGAGCTGGGGCAACTTACCGCGTTTTTCAACAATGCCGGCGTGGTGGACGTGATCACCCGGCTTGAGGAGATGAGCGAGGCGCAGGTTGAACGCATGATGCGGATCAACATTATCGGCTCGTTCCTGTGTGCCCGCGAGGCGGTCTTGCGCCTGTCCACCAAGCATGGCGGTTCGGGCGGGGCCATTGTCAACATGTCGTCGGCGGCGGCCCGGCTGGGCGGTGCGAACGGGCTCCTTCATTACGGCGCCTCCAAAGGCGCGATCGATACGTTCACCAAGGGACTGGCCGAAGAGGTTGGCGGCGAGGGCATCCGGGTCAACGCGGTGCGCCCCGGCATCATCGAAACCGATATCCACGACGATATGGGGGTGAGCGGCCGGGTGGAAGAGCTTGGCCCCACGGTGCCGCTGAAGCGCTCCGGCGCGCCTGAAGAGGTTGCCGAAGTTGTGATGTGGCTGTTGTCGGACAGCGCGTCCTATTGCACGGGCACGATTGTGGATGTGTCGGGCGGGCGCTAGGGCGGCGAATCAGACCGGGTCGCGGCGAAGCTGATCAGGCGCCAAATGCTCTTTTAAGGTTAATACACCTTTTGGTGCACGCAAATACGGCGAAATGAGTGGCATGTTCCGTGCTGATCACAATGGAATGAACAGATATTTGATAAAAAGTGTTGAAATCTTTGAGGAATTCAGCAACCTTAGAGTTGAAGGGGGTGCCCTGGGAATAACTGAGAAAGGCACCAGACTATGTTTAAGAGATTGAGTCTTCTGCCCAGCCAATTTTGGTTAGGGATCAGCTCCAAAGTTGCCGGTTCTGACGAATCTGCCGCCGAAGGGCCCGATCTTCGCAGACGCATGCTGTTGGGTGGGGGCCTGGCAGCTTTAGGTGTTACGGCGGCTGGGTTGAGTTTGACGGTAGGATCTTCGGAAGCCGAAGCGCACTGGACCGGTTGGGAACATCGCCACCGGCGGCGGCGGCGGCGGCGGAGAAGAAGATACCGGAGGAGAAGGCACCGCAGATGGCGGAGCAACCGGTATGGATACGGTGGCTACGGCGTCTACAGGCCCGCGCCCTACTATGGCGGGCCGAGCATCATCCTAGATTTCTAGCCCTAACCTGAGAACGCATTTAACGGCCCCCTTTTGGGGGCCGTTTTCGTTTGTCGCTCAAGGACGTTATGCGCAACAGATGGCTCGGGCATTGCTTGCAGTCCGTGCTGCCGAAGCGCGGGGCGGCGATCTCAAATTCGGGTCGTTCAAGCAGCGCGGCAAGCAACGCACATTCATTGCCGCCGGGCACCGCAAGGCCGGCCATTCTGCCTGTTGCCGCCGTCAGCCGGTCGATGTGCCAATGCAGCTTCTTGTCCGCCCTGAAATGCCGCGTCAGGCGAGCCCTGAGGCCGCCCGGCCCGCGCGCGCTGCCCATATAGGCGTAGCAACCCGGCCTCAGGACCGAGCCGGAGAAGGGCCCGAACTCCAGTCTGGCCGAACGGGCGAGCTGCAACAGCAGGACGTAGGCGCCTTTTTGCCCATCCAACTGGTCGGTTTGGTTGGGCGTGGCCCAGGCGCCCACGATGCCGGCGGCATTTAGGTAGCTATGCGCCTTCTGCAGGCTCACCTGCCCATCCGTTCCGGCGCCAGCTTGATGTTGAAGCGTTCGCGGATCTTGGCGTCCGCGCCGGCATCGATATATTCAGGCGCCGGGGCATCCAGGATCTCGCGCACGCGCCGATGCGCCCGGTCGCTCATGCCTTCGCCGCCGATTTCCTCCCAGGCATCGGTGTTCTCACGGCCCGCAAGGTCGGGGTAGAGGTAGTCGCGCTGCATGGAGGCGATCGTCTGGTCATGGCCGAGGAAATGGCCGGGCCCGAACACCACATCCTCAATCACATCAAGACCCATGGTGTCCTCGCTCACCTCGATGCCGCGGATCACCCGGTGCACCATGCCGAGCATCTCATTGTCGATCACCATGCCCTCAAACGAGGCGCCGAGGAGGCTTGCGAACATGCCGGCCGATTCATAGACCAGGTTGCCGCCGGCAAGCCCGGCCGCCAAAGAGGAGACCGCTTTTTCCATGCCAGATTGCGCGCCCGGGCGCTTGGCGTCGGCCATGGAGGCGCAGACCCCGCCGGGGAGGCCGTAATAGCCGGACATCTGGGCAGCCGCCGCGTTGAGAACCGATATCTCGCCGCCGGAACCGGCAAAGGCGCCGGTGCGCAGGTCAATGACGAAGGGCCAGTTGGAAAAGATCGTCGGGTGGCCCTTGGAGAAGATGTTGACCATGATCAGGCCGGCCAGGGTTTCAGCCAAGGACTGCACCAGCATGGCCGCCAGCGGAGCCGGGCCGGTGGCGCCCGATTGCGGCGCGATGATCTCGTTGATGGGCATGCCCACGTCAATGGCCGCCAGGGCCACGCTGACGGCGTCCTCGCCATAGCGCAGCGGTGAGACTACGGGCGAGACATGGGCCTTGCAGAAGGGGCGCTTGCGGAACTCGCCTTCTCCGCCGAGCATGGTGTCGAACATCTCCACCACCGGGTAGACATACTCACCTGTGAAGAAACTGGTGCCGATGGGCTTGGTGGTGCCCGCCGCGATGGCGTAGGCGGTGTTGATGTCGAGCTCCATGATGTCTTCAACATCGGTGGCCACGACATTGCGGGTGAACCAGGAGATGTTCTCCAGATTGTCGGCCAGGCGGGCGAAATCGTACAGGTCGGCCAGGGTGGAGGGCCGGTAGCTGTTATTGTCGAAATCGAGCGTGCGCACGGCTGCGCCCCCTGTGCCGAAATAGACCCGGCGGCCCGTGATCTCGATGTCGTGCTTGGGGTCGCGGCCATGGAACGTGATGCCGCGTGCCGCGCCGGCCAGAATGTCCTCCACAAAGGCGTGCGAGAACAAAAGGCGGCCCCGGTCGTCATAGGTGCAGCCCTGTTCGGTGGCCTTTTCGACGAGGATGTCCGGCACCTCGCCCATGCCGATATTGGCCAAAACGTCGAGCGCCCCTTTGTGGATCTTCTCCACCTCGGCCTCTGTCAGCGGCTTGTAGCGCCCGCCCTCAAAGCCGGGCTTGACCGGCTTGATGTCGTCGGGAAGAGCCGAGGCGCGGGCTTCGTGGCGGGCAGAACGTCCGCCGGCGCGGCGTGTTTTTCTGGCTGGTTGGTTCATGGGGTCACCTGGCTATGTCCTTCCTCTATGCCCTTCATTTGTCGTCCTCGGGCCAAGCCCGAGGGCGACATTGAGTAGGTTGAAAGCAAACCCGCTGTTCCTCAAATCGTCCGCCCGCCGTCAACCGCCAGGGCTGTGCCGGTGATCGCGCCGGCTTCGCGCTCCGACGCCAGATAGACCGCCGCATGGCCCATATCCTCCGGCGTGATGAAGCGGCCCATGGGCATGGAGGTGCGGAAGGCCTCCTTCTTCTCGCCGGTTTCCTCGCCGCCCATGAACTCCTGCAGCATCGGCGTGTCGCCGGCAGCCGGGCACAGCGCGTTGACGCGGATGCCAAGCGGGGCCAGCTCCATGGCGAGCCCCTTGGCATAGACCATGACCGCGCCCTTGGTGGCGCCGTAGACCACCAGATTAGCCCTCGGCATGAGCGCTATCCCCGACGCGGTGACAATGATGTTGCCGTGGCCTTGCGCCTTGAACAGCTCCACCGCGTGCTTGCAGCAATAATGCATGCCCTTCACGTTCACATCGAACTGACGGTCATACTCCTCGTCCGGCGTCTCATCCAGCGGGCAGGGGCGCTGGCCGAGGCCGGCATTGGCCACCATGATGTCGAGCCCGCCAAAGGTGCTCTTTGCCGCCTCGATCATGGCCTTCACCGCCGCGCTGTCGGTTACGTCGACCGCATGGGCCGCCGCATTGGCGCCCAGCCGGGCCGCCTCGCTCTCAGCCTTGGCCCCGTCGATATCGGCAATCAGCACCTTGGCGCCCTCGTCGATGTAGCATTGGGTGATGCCGAGGCCGAAGCCGGAGGCTCCGCCGGTGATGATTGCAACTTTGTTTTCCAGCCTCATGGCCTGTTCCTCCAATTTGAACTCGTGATAGGGTTGTGTTTGCGGGATTTCGAGGGAGCAATAATAAGATGGTTGCGCTGAACCCCAATGCCACGGTGCTTGAGGAGGAGGGCGCGTTCGCCGTCTCCGACCGGGCTGCCGAACTGGCGCGCGAAGGGCGCTCGATTGTCAATCTGGGGATCGGCCAGCCGGACTTCCAGCCGCCGGCCCACATTCTGGACGCGGCCGAAAAAGCCGCGCGCGATGGGCCGCACGGCTACACATCGCCCGTGGGCATGCCCGAACTGCGCGAGGCGGTGGCGGCCCATGTGCATGGGCGCATCGGTGTGGATGTGGACCCGGGTCAGGTGATTGTGGTGCCGGGCGGCAAGGTGACGATTTTCTTTGCCTGCGCCATGTTCGGCGGGGCGGGCACGGAGATTCTCTACCCCGACCCGGGCTTTCCGCCCTACCGCGAGGCGGTGCGCTTCACCGGCGCCAAGGCGGTGGGCTATCCGATCCGCGAGGAAAACGACTTTGCCTTCGATGCCGAAGAGGTGCTCTCGCTGATCACGCCGAGAACCCGGCTGATCATCCTCAACTCGCCGGCCAACCCCACCGGCGGCGTGGTGCCCAAGGCCCAGCTCGACCGGCTCGCCGAGGGGCTGATCGCCCATCCCAACGTGGCGATCCTGTCGGACGAAATCTATTCCCACCAGATCTACGACGGTGGCCCGGCCAGCCTGTTGCAGGTGCCGGAGCTGAGTGACCGGGTGGTCTTGCTCGACGGCTGGTCGAAAACCTTTGCCATGACCGGCTGGCGCCTGGGTTACGGGGTGTGGCCGGCGGCACTCATCGACCATGTGCGCAAGCTCATTACCATCAACCATTCCTGCGTCAACGGTCCGGCCCAGATGGCGGCCCTTGCGGCCATCACCGGGCCTTACGATGAAATCGAGGGTTTCCGGGAGACTTTCATGGCCCGGCGCAAGGTGGTGGTGGACGGCCTGAACGGCCTGCCCGGCGTCACCTGCCGCATGCCGGGCGGGGCGTTCTATGCCTTTCCCAATGTGAAGAACACCGGCTGGCATTCCACCGAGCTGGCGGTGCGTCTTCTGGAAGATGCCGGCGTGGCGTTGCTGCATGGGGGAAGCTTCGGCGACAACGGCCATGGCTATCTGCGCGTCTCCTATGCCGCCTCGCGCGAGGCCATAACGGAAGCCATCGAGCGCATGGGCGACTTTCTGGAGAGCGCCCATCCGGCTAACCCTCACCGCGTCTGAGGATCAGGCCCTCTTCGGCACGGACCCGTTCCAGCTCGTCCATCCATTGGACGATCTTCTCGTCCCCATGAGCCACGATCAAGGCGACCAGCGTTTCGATCAGCGCGATGACGGCGGCTTGCGAGGGGAAGAATTGCGGGCTGGCGGTGGAGGCAAACAGAGCCACGTCGGCGGCGGCACCGGCGGGCGAGGCCCGGCTGTCGGTGATGGCGAAAATCTTGGCGCCCCGGCGCTTGGCAAAGGCCACGGCGCGGCTGGTCTCGCGGCTGTAGGGCTCCACGGAGAACGTGGCCAGCACGTCGTTCTCACCAATATGGGCAAGATCATCAATCGATGTGCCGCCTGACGCACCCACCGGCACCAGATGCGGTAACACCATGTGGGCCACGAAGTAGAAATAGTTGGCCACCGCGCTCATGCCGCCAAAGCCCGACACATAGACACGGGCCGCGCTCTTCAGCATCTTGGCGGCCTCTTCCAAGGTTTCGGTTTCGATGCCGCGGAAGGCGTTTTCAACATTGGAGATCAGCGCTTCGGCCATGGAGCCGGTGAGCTTGCCGGTGTCGCCTTCGCCGGCGAGTTGTACCAGCCATTCGGTGCGCGAGGCAAAGCTGGCGCCGCCTTGGCGCACATTGTCCTGGAACGGTTCGCGGAAGGCCTCATAGCTCTTGAACCCTGAAGCCTGGGCCAGGCGCACCATGGTGGAGGGGGCAACGCCCGCATCGGCCGCCACCGAGCGCATGGACTTCAACGCCACATCCTCCGGCCGGTCCATCACATGCTTGGCGGCCAGGCGCAGCTGCGGGCTGAGCTGAGGATAGTTCTCCGACAATGTGTCGATAAGATCTTGCATCAGTCGCAGATATGGTTGTGAAACATTTGGTTCATTTGATAATCTCTGTAGAACAATTGAACCGAATGTGCTAGTGAAATTCCTTCACGACCCTTAAGAGGTGGATCCGATGGCCCGTTTGAGCCCTCAGATGAAGCAGGTGATCGGCGAACAGAAGCTGGGTTTCGTTGCCAGCGTGGGCGGGGACGGCGCGCCCAACGTGTCGCCCAAGGGCACGTTTCTGGTGCACGATGACGAGCACATCATGTTCGGCGAAATCCGCTCCCCCAATACCTTGCGCAACATTGCCGAGCGGCCAAAGGTGGAGGTCAACTTCGTTGATCCGATCATCCGCAAGGGCCTGCGCGTGAAGGGCTCAGCCCGCTTGGTGGCGGCGGGATCCGAGGAATTCGGCACGCTGGTGCCCGCGTTTCGAGAAGTCTGGGGTGCGCTCTGCGATAATTTTGGGGGTATCGTGGTGATCAAGGTCGAAAAGGCTGCACCGCTCACCAGCCCGGCGTATGATCGGGGCACTTCCGAAGAGGACCTGCGCGCGCAATTCCTCACCTATTTCACTGAACTGCACGGTAACTGAGAGACTTAATCCTCCCATGACACACTATTCCTGGTTCAGCGTCCTTTTCAAGGCGCTCAGCGGCAATAAGGGCTGGGACCGCGCCTGGCGCGACCCTGAGCCCAAGGCGGCGTACGACGTGATCATCGTGGGCGGCGGCGGCCATGGGTTGGCCACGGCCTATTACCTCGCCAAGGAACACGGCATCACCAATGTGGCGGTGCTGGAGAAGGGTTGGCTGGGCGGCGGCAACACGGGCCGCAACACCACGATCATCCGGTCGAACTATCTTCAGGACCCGTCGGCGGCGATCTACGAAAAGGCGCGCTCGCTTTACGAGACGATGTCGCAGGACGTGAACATGAACGTCATGTTCTCGCCCCGGGGCGTGATGATGCTGGCGCA
>CAJHYS010000366.1_pt1 | contig 9740 bp, 6 predicted proteins | sample 9198801 | NCBI WGS metagenome assembly CAJHYS01 (sample SAMEA7708368, study PRJEB35096) | sediment metagenome | biome: marine neritic benthic zone biome [ENVO:01000025]; feature: sediment [ENVO:00002007]; material: shallow marine sediment [ENVO:03000034] sea grass bed [ENVO_01000059] ...
AGGAGCTCCTCCAGGATCTCGCGCCCTGTACACTCATACATGGGCTTTTGCACAAATTGTCCTTTGTGATCCTCGCCGAGCGCTGATACCCAGATCACGCACGTGTCAGCGGCTTGGCCAGGAAAAAAGGGCTGCCGATAGGTGTGAACATGCATGATCCAAGGCGATTGCGTCAGGGGCAAGGGGCTTTGCCGCCCCATCTGCCGCTCGACGAGCCACTGGAACTTTCGCTCAAACAGGTTGCCGCGGAAGGTCACTGTGAAATGCATCATCTTAGAGAGCGAGATATCGCGCATGAAGCGCTGGGGGCACCCTAGATCAGGTTGCTTAGCCACCAACTTCTGCCAGAGCAAATAGGCTCCGCCCGGCTTCTCCTGGGGCGACATCGAGACGGGCTGGTCGTGCGAACCATAGGCGTGGTTGGATACGATCGAGCCGATGGTTAAGAACGCCCTATCATGAAGCCGAACCTCGATCGGCTCCATGGCCTCACCGGCCGAGCTCTCCAAATGCAAGCGCTCAATCCAGCGCTGTTCGCCGCTAACTTTGAAGTCCACGTCCGTAATGCGGCAGTCATAGTGGATTTGCACTCCTTTCTCAGTCAGGAGGCGCAGCGCCGGCAAGACGAAGGAATGGTAATTCGTGTAGCGGGTACGCTCGAGACAGGTCATCTTCTCCATGTCGGATATCCGGTGGAAAAAGAGGCGCATATAGCGCCGCATCTCAACCGCCGAGTGCCAAGGCTGAAATGCGAAAAGGGCGCGCCACATGTACCAGTAGTTACTGCGAAAGAAGGCCTCGCTGAAATAGTCGGTAATTTTGGCATCAGCGGGAATCGCCGACTCGGGTGTCGCAATCAAGCGCGCCATCTGAACGGTCTCGATGGGACCTAGGCCGAGGTCGTGGCCGCTGTCCTTTTCGCCATCTGCATGCAGCAGACGGACGACGGTGTCGACGTGGCATTCTTCACGGTTGCGCTCATGATCATCCAAGCAAGAGCCATGTTCGTCATAGGGGATCAGCGACCAAAGCTCTTTGGTGCAGCAGAAGACCTTGTCTTCGTACATCCGGCTGCCACGCATGAAATAGACAGGCTTGCCATCGACCATTTTGGTCGAAGCATCCATGGAGCCGCCGACCAGGTCTCCTTCTGGGTTTTGTTCGAAAATATAGATGCTCGTTGGATCAAAACCGGCTTTCTGCACCAGATAGACCGCGGCCGATATGGAGCCCAAGCCCAGGCCGTTGAGATAAACTTTGGCATTCTTCCTATTATCTTGCGTCTGATTCATATTGCTCTTTTTGCCTCTGTTTAGCGGCGATACATCTACCGACTTTCCCCAAGTAGAACGCCATCCCGGTGACGTTGACGGTCGATTGAGCAAAGGTCAAGCTTCTCGGGTGTGCGTCGTTCGCCATGCCTGCACCATCACGTTCCAACTGCCCGAGGTGGCTGTCAGCGGTGATCTGTTCACCCGCATCCTCGCGGCCATCCATCGGCCCCACGCTGCACATGGCGGACAACCAGAGCGTGTTGGGTCTCATTGAGAAAATGTCAAAAACGGTTCTCTGATTGCGGCTTTGTCAAGCGGGAAAACGGTTTGTCCGTCCGGGATCATGGTTCTCTCCGAGGTCGCACTAATAGCGCCTCATTATGGTGTTCGTCGGAAGATCGTCTCCGAATGTCGTTTGCGGGGTTTTCTCCCCAACCGTTTTTGCGAGATCGATCAACCTCCGTCCCGTTGGGACATTGCTTCCCGCCGTCTGGTGGCAGAAACGCAGATCAGGCCGTGGCCTCCTTTTTCCAATGATATTCGGTTCCGTTCTTCCATAGTGTCAGCATCAGCACGGCAATCTTACGTGCGGTAGCCACCGCAGCTTTGCGGAAGCCCCGTTTCCCGGCAAGCCGTACTGCCCAGGATTTGAGCGCGCAGAAACGCTTTACCTGCCGGATCACACAGGACGCTGCCTCAAACAGCAGTCCTCTCATCGCCGCATCCCCACATCTGGAAACTCGCCCTGACCAGTCCATCTCTCCAGATTGATGACGGCGTGGCGTCAACCCGAGAAAAGCGCCCACATCTGATACCTTCCTGAAACGGGTAGGATCATCGACCAGTGCCATGAAACTTAGCGATACAATCGGCCCAACGCCCGGGATCGTCATCAGGCGACGGGCGGTGCTGTTGGCTCTGGCCATGGCTTTCAAAGCCTTTTCGAGGTCAGCAGCAGCAACACACAGCACTTCGTGCGCAAGTATGAACCCGTTCGCAATGGTGGCGAGCACCGGATCGGTTCTGCCTGCCTGCGCCAGCTGATCGCGAAAGCCCTGCCGTAGCCGGCCTTGACTGACAACGCGCATCCGGATGCCAAAGGTCTTCAAGACGCCCCGGATGTGACCTTCCAGGTCCTTGCGCAGACGGACCAGCCTCTCTCGCGCACCGATCAGCGTGCGCAACTGATCTGCTTCCTCACTGCGCAAATGAACGGGAGTGAACCAGCCGGTGCGGCTCAGTTGTGCCAGGCCTTCAGCGTCAGAGGCATCAGATTTGTTGAGCCTGGCGGACAGGGTCTTGTGTGCTTTGCGGGCATCAATGCAGACAGCAGGCAGACCAAGCCTTATCAGCCCTCGTTGTAGCCAGATCGAAAGCTGACCGCTCTCGTGCACCATCCGCTCTGGTGTCAGTGATCTTTCTTCCAACCAATGTTTCACTGCTCGGGGAAGAGCCTCGACGCTTCCACGCGCCATAACCTGTCCTTCCTGATCGACAACACAGATCGAAATCTCTTTGAGTGATACGTCGAGGCCTGCATAATGTTTCATGGTCGTTCTCCTCACGGCTTAGTTCCATGAGGCCAACATACCGGACCTCGTTCGCCGCCGGAGAGCGACCGCCGCAATCACACCATGTCGTTTCCGCTGCCATCAAAACTAGGCGCAAAACTTCGAAGGAAATTGCCAAGGTTACAAGGTGTTCGCGCGAAGCGTGCGGTCGGAACGTCCGCTTTCAGATCTAATTTTGCCGTAGGAAGCTGACGGCCGACACGGGCATAGATGGCACAAAATGCTCCTGCGGCCAGGTCGTACAACACGGTGGTTATCGGGGGTACTCCGGACGTTTGGAGCCCAGATGTCCTGTGTGGATGGCTCCGTGATTGCAAGTGCTTTTTGTGATGAATTTCCGAGGTCAGATACAGTCCTGTGTCCGGCCTTTGTGCGCAGATTTTGCTGCTGGCCTTGATGGTTTCCGCGAGCCCGGTCCCATTCCGCTTAGCGGACTATTTGTGTCCTCAGACATTCCCGGTGTGTCCTGGCTCTCCGGCTGGCCCGGATCCTCATCACATCATGCGTCCTTGCAAATTGGTTGTTTCTTATCGGGCAGCATCAACCTCCCTGTACGGCTCGCCATTCGTCAGTACCGCCCAGACGATGCGCGCGGTCTTGTTCGCCATGGCAACGGCAGCGAGCTTTGCCGGTTTGCGCTCAAGCAGATTGAGCAGCCAAGGGTCCGCACGATGCGGCTTTTGCTTTGCATAGCGAACACGGCTTGCCATGCCATTGACAAGAAGGCGTCTGATGTATCGATCCCCCATGCGGCTGATGCGTCCCAGCACTTCCTTGCCGCCACTTGACTTGTTTAAAGGCGTCAAACCGATCCAGGCAGCAAAGTCGCGGGCGCTGCGGAATTGTCGTCCGGTGTCAATTGTTGCAACGATGGCAGAAGCCGTAATGGGTCCAATGCCTGGAATAGTTTGCAAGAGTTCAATGCGCTCGTCCTTTCTAGCCTCAGTAGCAATCCTCTTGTCCAGGCTGGAGATACGCCGGTCCAGATCAATCAATTGGTCGCAAAGCAGAGCAATAACATCCTCGGCTGTCTCAGGCATATCCAGCACTTCACCAGCCTGCACCTCAAACGCGAAGCGACGTAGATGATTAACGCCTCTTGGAAGAACAATGCCGAACTCTGCAAGAAGACCACGGATCATGTTCGCCAATTGTGTGCGCTGGTTGATCAAGGATTGACGCACCCGGTGCAGGCTCAAAATGGCCTGCTGATCTTCGGACTTGATGGCGACGAACCGCATGGTTGGCCGCGTGACCGCCTCGCAGATCGCCGCTGCATCGGCAGCATCAGACTTGCCGCGCTTCACGTAGGCTTTGACGTAGTTGGCCGGCATCAGCTTCACTTCATGGCCAAGTGCCGTCAACTCGCGCGCCCAGTAGTGGCTCGATCCGCACGCTTCAATGCCGATCAGGCAAGGATCAAGCCTTGCGAAAAAGTCGAGCATCTGAGACCGGCGCAGCGGCTTGTTGAACGCCACCGATCCGTCCTCGTAAACACCATGCACCTGAAAAACCGTCTTCGCTAAATCAATCCCAATCGTGGTAATCTGCATATCGTGGCTCCTATACTGGCAGTCGTGACAACTGCACTATGGCGCATCAAACGCCGAGGTGTAGGAGCCATCCACACCATCCGCTTTCAGAGGGACTTTCTCCGTTTACTGAGTACCTCGCAGAAGGGGATAGATGACTCTTATCTGACACTAATTCGTTGCCTTGAGCCGTCTCACTGGCTGCTCACCAGCGCCAATTATTGGGTGATTTTGCAAAAACGAGAACCCCCAGCAGGAGTTGTTTTACAATGGGGAGATCGCTGGGAGTTCTAGGTTTTGAGCGTTACCATGGCGTTGGCAATGCTCGCGCATTTTTCAACGAGACAATGAATTATTTATTTATGGAGTCGTTGCCAATCACTCGACCGACCATGATTTGAAACAAAAAAGACATCCGGCCCCGGTTTTACAGCCGAGGGTGAAATTTCTGACGCAACGAAGGCGACCTAATCAAATCTGGTCAATCGCTCTCTCTTGCGAGGCGGCCGATTGAATGGAAGGCGCAAACGATCACCCTTCCCATCGCGGGCTTCGCATTCTCGAAAGTCATTCAGCAGCACATCAAAACACAACAGGCGCGATGGGGTTTGATCAATCAACGCGATTTCGTCAACAAACGTTGCAGATGAAATGCTCACATTATCTGTAAAGCTTTGTTGCGCATGAACATGCTGTGCCCAACTGCCACACAATACGGCTAAAATCGTGATTTGATATTTTGTGCTGCAGAGTTTCAAGCTTCCCCGCCCCAAAGACCAATTTGTGTGCCTGATGTTGGCAAAGATGGGAAGCTAGATAGCGTCTGTCCCTTGATTCTGACAAGACACCCAACGAACAGTCACTTTTTGGTGGGGCAAAACGCATGATCCAAAGACGGAGGCCAAAAGAAAGCCTTGATCCAATGGATTCAGGCTGAGTTGGCTCTCGTCGGAGCTGCTCCGATGCGTCGATCGCTATTACAATTTGTAGAACAGCCGGCTTTAGGTATGCGATCCCTTACAGGAGAAAGCCGCCAAGAGGCTGAAAAGCGGCGAGTTCTGCTCTGTGTGGGATGAGCCCGGTCACAACCGGGGTGTTAACTGACCGGGCCCAAATACCCCCCGAAGTGAAATTCTAGACTCAACAATGAATATGTGAATTTAGCACAGTTCACACGCGCGCCCTAGTTGCCAAAAATTGAAATTCTCAATTTTAGAGGGCAAAAACAATCAAGTATCGTGACGACTGCTGTTTCCTTGGATGCCCATCATTGCAAAGCGATAGGGCGGACGCCGCGAATTGAGGCTTGCGATACATCTCAGCTGATTGAAACTCTGTGAGAAATGTCACAGCTTTGTGTCCGGCACCATGTTAGGGCTAAATACTATTCGGGGATCCTGTGTGACGGTGAGGCGTCTAACAATGGTATATGATGAGAATCACAATCCTGAAAAGCTCTTGACACAAGAGGTTGTGCTTACCTGGGTCTTTTGCGTGTCTCTGGTGGCAGTGCTCCTGCTAATCATCGGCATGGCCAAGTAAGCATAGCTATAAATTTGCTGGCGATGAGACGGTGTGCATCGTCAGCTTTGATAGCGCAGTCATAGTTTGAGCTGCATCTCCGGCCCTAACACTTCGACATAGTGTCAATGGTCTCAATCACGAAAGTTCGTTCAGCAAAGCCGCTGCATCCTGGAAGTCTGCAGTTTCTAAGCCTTCGGTGAAACGGCTGCAAATTGGGGCAAGAAGATCCCGAGCCTCATCTCGTTTTCCATGATCCCGCCAATAACGGGCGAGGCTGATTCCAGCTCGGAGTTCCCATAGACCGGCTTTCTGTTCCTTTGCGACCCTAAGCGCATGAACGAAGTTCCCCTCCACCGAGGTCTCACATTCTTGAGCAACGGTCACCTCACCAATCAGACGGTGCACTTCTGCTTCAAACCAGTTTTCTTTGTTGTTTTCTACGCGATGAAGTGCCTCTTGCAAGAGTTCCAAGGCTCCTTCGTACTCGCCTCGTTTCGCTAGCGCTTCTGCAACAAGGGAAATGGTGTGCGGAAAGAAGTCTTCGTCCTTAATTGCCCGCAGCGCATCAAGGCTATCGCAAAGAAGAGGTATTCCGTCGTCAATGGAATTCCGCTGCACCAGAGCCCAACCCTGATAGAGGCGCGCCGAAATGCTATATGTGACGAACCCCTGCTCGCACGCCAGCGCTTGCATCGTTGTCGCTGCGTTCTCAACCGAAGAGATATCGCGGCGAAGCTGATGGACTGTTATGGATCGGTGTAGCGCAAAGCCGAGAGACAAAGGATGCGAAATCTCTTCCGCCCTTGTAACCGAATCTCGGCTCGTTTGGAGCGCGCGATCGCTTTTCCCAAGGGAGAGCTGCACCCACGCGAGATAGCCCAGACAAAGAACTTTGGGATCATAACTGTAAATGGTTTTCAACGATGCGTGACGTTCAGGATCGTAGAGAGCAAGAGCGGATTGCAGTTGATGCTGTGCGGTTTCAAGTTCACCGTGAGATAGTCGAAAAATGCCCAGGTTCATGTGCGCGACAACTTTTGCTGCATCATCGTCGTTTGCTTCGGCGAGACCCAAAAACTCTTCGCCTAATTGTATAGCTTCAATAAATTCAGCGCGGCTGAAGTGGAAAGTCATCAAGCCGTCCAGAGCCGGGTAGAGCGCCTGAGGTTGACGTAGCTCGCGTGAAAGCTCGATGGCTCTTGCGTAGGAGCGCTTTGTATCTTGCGTACCATGCCCTTTCGCCGCAGCAAGTGCCCCAGCCAGCGTCAGTTGAATATCTAGCTCAAGAAGTCTTATTTGCTCGTCATCGTCCATCTGCGTGAGGACATCGAGACCTGATTGCAGATGAGCGATTGCTTCCGCTGTGCCTGATTTAGCGAGTGCCAACTGCCCTGCCATGTGCCAGTATTTCACCGCATTTTCAGTTTGTCCGCCTTGGGAAAGATGCCGAGCGAGGAGCTCGGGCTCGGACTCGACCGTCACTGGGAAATTCTCTTCCAACTCTTGTGCTATGCGCGCATGTAATTGCTGTCGCTTTGACTTTAGTAATGATTGGTAGGCAGCGTCCTGTACCAAGGCATGTTTGAAAACAAAAGTCACCTCAGGGGGCGTGCCTCGTTGAAATACCAGCTCCGCAGCGACCAACTGGTCAAGGGCGTCCTGGAGCTCATCTTCCCCAAGGGGTGACACCGCAGCAACCAGCGTGTGCGAGAACTCACGACCCATAACAGCGCCAATTTGTGCAACTTCTTTTACCGGTGCCAGGCGATCCAAACGTGCCATGAGCGAGTCATGCAGGGTGGCAGGGATCGCCAGCGGTGGTAGCTCTCCAGCCGTTTTCGAACAGTTGCCGATGTCCTTGAGCAACCCCGATTCCAGCACCACCTTAGTCAACTCTTCCACGAACAAAGGAATGCCATCGGTCTTAATCAAGATCTGTTCCTTGACCTCCGTCGGCAATAGCTTACCGCCATTCAGTCCGTCGATGATTTCCATGCCTTGGTCGCGCACTAGGCGGTTCAACGCGAGGGTAGTGGTGTGCGAGCGCGCTGCCCATGGCGGATCTAGCTCCGGCCGAAACGTTACCAAGAGAAAAACAGGGAGATGCCGAATGCGCTCAATAGTTTGGTCTATGAGTTCCGCTGTCGTGGGGTCAATCCAGTGAGCGTCCTCGACAAGCATAATGACAGGTTGGATCTCAGCGTGGCTCTCGAGTTGACTTAGCAATGCCTCCAATGTTCGTGCTCTTTGGGCCATTGGAGACAGATTGAGCGGTGGATAACGCTCGCCAATCGGGATCGCACAAAGTGAGGCGATGAGTGGGACTATATCGGTCTTCCGACCGAGTAACTCTTCCAGCTTGCTGAGACTGTTGTCTGCAAGTTCATTTGCCTGGATATCGGCTGCGCGCCTCAGCTGATCAATCACAGGATGAAGCGCACTGTTTGTGTGGTAGGGCGAGCAGTGATAACTCAGCCGCATGTGCGGTTCTTCAGATAATCTCTCTCGGAATGCCTGGGTGAGTCGCGATTTGCCGATCCCTGGCTCGCCTGAAAGGAGCACCACCTGCCCTTCACCGTTCTTGGCAGACTGCCATCGATTCAGCAGAAGGCTGAGCTCTGATGCGCGGCCTATCATTGGGGTAAGTTCAGTCGCGTGAAGAGCATCGAAACGGCCTTCAGCCTGGCTCTCTCCGAGCACGCGCCAAGCGTTCACCGGTTCTGCAAGACCCTTTAGTGGATGCCCGCCTAGGTCGGCTAACTCAAACGTTCCGCCCAAAAGCTGCCTGGTTTTGGCTGAAATGATAACGCTGCCTGGCTCAGCAATATCCTGCAATCTTGCGGCCAGATTGGGAGTCTCGCCAACGACCGTTTGCTCTTGAGAAGACCCCTCTCCGATCAGATCGCCCACAACAACAAGACCTGTGGCGATGCCAACCCTTACCGCGAGTGGATCGCCCGTTGGAGTGGACAGTTTGGACACCACGTCAACTATTTCTAATCCAGTCCTCACCGCGCGCTCACCTTCGTCTTCGTGTGCAATGGGATAGCCGTAATAGGCAAGCACCCCGTCGCCCATGAACTTGGCAATAAACCCTTCGAAGCGGGCAATCACACCTGCGCAACTGTCTTGGTAGGCTCGAATTATATCTCGCATGTCCTCGGGATCGAATCGCGTGGACAGCTCCGTTGAACCAACAAGATCGCTGAAAAGGACTGTGAGCTGGCGCCGATCGGCTTCCGCTCTAGGACGTGGTGGCGTTTGTGTTGAAGTTCGGTGTTCGTTGGCAAGCCTCTTTGATCCTCGCAGCTCGTAACCTGTTGCCGTCATAGCGGCAATTGCCTTGATCAATTTCTTACGATGGCCTAGCGAGTTGATGCCGAGCTCGCTCAAGTCAGATTCGCTCAATTCAGGCAATATTTCAGCATCGATATCATTGTCCTGAAACGCCTTACAGTAACGCTCCATTCCAAGTTCCCGCAACCAAGCAGATACGTCCAAATCAGCCTCCAAGTGCACTATTTGGCCAAACATTGACCCATAGGCGATCCCGGTAATCTGCAGTTTCAGGGCGGATGCAATGCAATTCTCCCCGCCTAAAGATCTAGCGAAGTCTTGTTCTGCGTTCTGAAGCGGCGCGAGATTGCTGACGCCTCAATTCTTATTGTTTGGATCCGCCCCGCCAAACTTGAGCCCATGATATCATGGCTTGACGTAGTTTGTCGTGAATGGATTCAAATATCATCGCAGCGAATGGAGTCTTTAAGCGTTTACGCACTACGATTTGCGCCGACCCTGCAAACAAAGCCTCGTAAGCCCAACGTCTGGAAGTGGCACAT
>CAJHYS010000071.1_pt1 | contig 9678 bp, 10 predicted proteins | sample 9198801 | NCBI WGS metagenome assembly CAJHYS01 (sample SAMEA7708368, study PRJEB35096) | sediment metagenome | biome: marine neritic benthic zone biome [ENVO:01000025]; feature: sediment [ENVO:00002007]; material: shallow marine sediment [ENVO:03000034] sea grass bed [ENVO_01000059] ...
CTGTCAGGGTCACAAGTCTATTCCGCACCCAAGGTTCCTCAAGGGCCGCGGTTGCCAAGGCAGGCCATTCCGGTGTTCTGACTTAAGCTTGCGGCAGCCTCCTCAAGGCCCGAGACGAAGGTTATGGCAACTCAACCCTGCGGTCCCTGGAAAGCTGCGACAACAGCTTAGGACGGGCCGTCTGGAAGCCGGTCGGGTCGGTCCACCCAGCACTTGGCACCTGACATCAATCAGGCCCTATATCGCATTGAATATATAGAAATTTTTCAGCTTATCCACACAGCCATGTGGGCCGGCGTGCTAGAGCTTGGTGACGATTGAACGCCCCGAGCATCTTCTGAGCTTCGAATCAGGCCCCACCACGCCGCAGGCGACGTAGCTGTCTTTCTTGCCCAACGAGCCTTTCTCCCCGATATAGCCCAGAAGCTGGCGCTTTTGGCCCTTCGGCACGCTCTTGGCGGCGGTGTCAGACGCAGACGCTTCTGCCGTGGCCGGCTCCGGCTTGCGTTCGGCAAGCGCCGGCAGGCGAACACGCTTGTGCCCCTTGTTGCCGGCTGCGGTGGGCCGCGCCTGGCTGTGCGCCACTGCTGCCGGCTCAATGACAATCGCCCCGGGCGCCAGGGATGCTGCAGGCACCGCCTTTGGGAGCTCCACCGCGGCCTTCTTGTCCGGCCGCTTGGTTTTGCGGCGTTTGGACTTGTCCTGCTCGCTCCAGATCACGTTGATTTCGTCGAGCAGGGCATCTGTATCCTTCAAATCGGCTTCTGCGCCGCGCAGGGCCGAGTTGATCTCCTCGTTCGCCTTGCGCATGGCTTCGTCTGAAAGAGGCGCTTTGCGGGGCTTTTCAGGGGCGAGGTTCAGCCTCAGCTTGTCCGGCTCCTCCTCCTGCGAAGCGCTCTGCGCCGCCGCGCTGCGGGCCGCAGCTTGAGGCGCGGGCATCTGCGCGTCAGGCCGGCCAAACACCAGGCGAGCGGTGTTGTGATCCGTGCTCCGGCCCTCGGCCGGCACCAGGCGCCCGCCGTCGTCCGGCAGCGCGGCAAGCGCAACCTTTGTGCCGGAAACGGCCGTTGTGGAGGCCTCTTGCTTCAAGATGACGGTATCGGCCTTCTTGGCCGGCTGCTGCGGGGCAACGGCGTCCTTGGCGGCGGGCTGCGGCGCGTCACCGGCCTTGTCCACAACCTGGCCTGAAGCGGCGCTCAGATCGCTCTTGGCGCCGCGCTGATGACCAGCCTCCTCGCGCTTCACCTGGCGTTGGGTTTCTGATGCTTCCTTGAAGCGCGGGACAAAGCGCAGGCTGCGAATGGCCGAATCGATCTGATTGGGCGAAATCGAGCCGGTCAGCACGGACGGCGTGACCACGGGCTGCAGCTCCTTGCCGGCACTGCCGGCGCTTTGGACATCGCTCACCACCTTGGTGAACGGCCCGCCCAATGCCTCCCGGGAGGCCCGGTTCATGCGATGATTGTCGGCCAGGGCCGCCAGCGCGATCGGATGGCGCGGGGCCTTCGCGGCCGCCAGGGTCTCCGCCACCGGCGGGGTCTTCGCCACCACGGTGACCGGATCGGCGGCGACCAGTTTCACCGCGTCAGGCGCGGAGGTCTTGAAGAGCGTGGTCAGCCTGGGGGATCTCCGAGGCTCCTTGGCCGGCTCAAGCGCGCCGGGCCGGCCGTAGAATATGCTCGCCAGAACCGGCGGAAGAAGGATATCGGGCGTCCGCACGGCCGTCGGCTTGGCCGGCGCCGTGCGGGCCACCTGCTGCAAGTCCTGCTTGGTGCTCGCCGCGGCCACCGGATCCAGCTTTGCCGTGGTGATCGCACCGGCCGGCTTGTCCGCTGTGCGCGCCGCCGGCGTCTTCTGAACCACCGTGATGGGCTCAGCCTGTGTGGGCGCCGGGCGCATTAATGCTACAGTTTCCCGTTTTTGCACCACAATTGTACCGCCTGCCCGCGGCGTCGGGTGATTCTTGAAGGCGTTTTGCGGTGAGGTCAGGAACGCCACCATCATCCGGGCGGACCCGCCGGTCTCGCGTTTGGCGATCACCATGTCGCTGCGCGCTTCCGGTTCGTCCTCGCCGTAGAGAATGCTGAACAAGACCGACGGCAAGGTCAGCATTGCAGGCAGGTTGGCCACCTCCCGCACCGCCCAGGCATGGGACCTGATGGTGCGCCGGCCGATCAACTCATCGCTGCGGAGCGATGCAAGGATCGGCTTCTGCTCTTGGAAAGTGATGGCCACATCCGGCGCCGGTTGCTGTGAACGTGATGTGACGGCGACCTTTTCGCGGCTTGCGCCGCGCTTCACTGCAGAACTCTGGGCAGTGGCGGACCTGGCCTTTGAGGCCTGCGGGCCGCCGGCCGTCTGCTTGAAGCGGAGGGTCACCGTCCCCTGATTTGCGGCGGCGGACTGCCCTGTGGGGAGGCCGGCTATGGGATCGAGGGCCGAATAGGTGCCGAACAGGGCCGCAAGGCTGGACAAGCAGAACAGAACAACAAACCTGCCCGGCAGGCCAAGTTGAAGCCTGGAGGCGGCCTCTCCCTCGTCCTCACTCACAAATCCCCTAAAACTTCCAAAGATGAATATGCAGGTGAAAAGATAGGAAATCAGCAGCGCAATCAGCGCGATCACGGTCGGCAGCGGCGACTCCACCATCAGGATCAAGGCGCAGAACACCCCAACCATTAATGCGGAAAATATTGAGAATAATGGGTTTATTGCAAAACCCCTCCCCAATTTAAGCTGTTGTCCCGAAGTGCTCACGATTGGCCCCTGTCCCAATGGACACCACAATTTGCCACAATTTCGGCCATTTGACCATAACTATTTGTTAACCACGATTCCCGGAAACACAAGTTTTTCTGAGATATTGTAACCACGAAAATCTCTCAAAAAAGCACAGCGGAAAGCGCAATGCGCAGGCCAGGCGAACATATGGCCCGGAATAGCTCAAGGCTTGGGGTCGAATCGAGCGGAGGCGCGAGAAGTAGTTTTATTTCAGTGGGTTATCCGCCAAGCGATTCGTTCGCGAAATTCGCAAGTCGACCATTACTTGTTATAATTCAATGATTTATACGTTATGGTTAACAAAACACCACCGCCGCAATTGGCGATCGGCCAGCCGTATAGCTTCGAAAACACCAAAAGATGCGTTTCGGTATTATACAATTTTGAGATGATTTATTAATATCTACCTTTAAAGAACCATTTCGTGAGCCGCCACATGACACAACGGCGCTCCCGCCTCTCAAAGCCTGGAGTCGCTTTCAGCCAAGCTTGGTTGGCAGTGGTTTGATCCGACCTTCAAGTACTTTCTTATTAAACTCACGCGTCACCAGCTTGTAGTCGCGCCACACTGCATCTGTGAGCTTGTCGACCTCCAGGGTGTACCAGGAAAAGGGAACCGGGCCCATATCCTGATCGCGCAAAAAATTCTCCACCTCAGCATCAAAGGGCGCGCCCGACTGGCGGTAGGCCCGGCCGAGCTGTTCCGGCCGCATGTCCAGACACAAGAGCCGGTCCGCCGGGTCCTGCCAGAAGATCAGGCAGACTTGCGCCCGGCCCGCACCCAAGACATCGCCTTCTTCTCTGCGGGTTACGAGCCTCTCCAATGCCTTTGAGGCAATTCCGCTTCCAATGCGCGGGGCAAGGCCGGCGCGGGAGGCCTGATGAAGCGCGTGGATCTGAACCGCCGCCGCAAATGAATAGAGCCGCGGCGTGCGCTTGCTGCCGCCACCGGTCCAATGATCAATGTGCCTGGCTTTGCACATTTCATTAATTTTGCTGACCGGCGCTCCGGGACCAAACAAGGCCACCACACCGGCCCCAAGCCAGGGATCAAACAAATCTGCCGTTTCAGGAGACATTGCCCAAGTGATCCGCCCTTTAGTTCGTTAACAGATAAAAGGATTATCCCTTCTAACGATTTTTGTCAATATTCACGTCATTTTTCGCAGGGCGCGGCCAAGAGGGCTGCCCACTGGCCCATCAAGCCCGAACGGCCGCCCTCCCCGCTGACGGCGCATGCCGGAACGCCGGCCCGGCCGGGCGTAATGCACAGGCGCGGAAAATCACGTCGCTTCGTCTAAATGCACATACACCTAGACCGTGGCACCATATGGAAAAGGGTTTTGAGGATTTCGATTATAGGAATTTTTTCTACATCCCGGCCCAATGCCAGAAAGGCCGCACGGCATGCGCTGGTTCGGCCTGGCAGATCTATTTCTGCCGCCAGCGCGCCCGCAACTCTTCATAAGAACTGCGGCGCGCCATTTCCGGCCGCCGGACCCGGTCGCGAATTGCGTTCAGATCACCAGTTTCTGCAGGCTGATCGCCGTCAGGCCTCGGCGGCGGATCCGACGCCTGCTCAAGATAGGCTCTCAAACGGGGAAGTTGGAGCCCCTTTTCAGGAGGGACCGGGGCTGCGCCGCGGTGCTCCGGCCCATCGAGGCCCAACGGTCCGCCCAGGGCGCGCGCAGCACTCTCCCCGAGTGGCTCGATCACCTCATTTTCCGCAGATTTCCGCCCTTTTTTGACCTTCTGGATGAACTTGTCGGACGGCCTGTATCGCACGGTGATCTGGCGGGAAACCACCTTCACGCGGGCACGTGCGGCGCCTTTTTGGGAGCACACTATGCGCGTCATGCCACTGCTCTCGATCACTCACCCATCCGACGCCCCTTTTGTACCGCGGCTTTGCAAATCAAACGTTACGATGGGTGAAACTCCACCGAATCGGTGGCATGAAGCGGCTTCGAAGCCGTGGAATTTGGGGGAAAGGATGGTTAATGGAGACTATTTTCCGATTATTGAGATGCCGTTTCACTTCTTAAATGTTTTAATACAGTGGCTTATAGGGTTTTGTTGAGATTTTATCTCAGAATTCGGGGCTGACATGTTTCAATCCTTTATGCCGGCACGCCCGGACAGGGGCACAACGCCCGCCGGCAGCCGCGCTGAGCTCACAGGCGGTGCGGCCAGAAGAATGGAAATCCGGTGCATTGCGAATGAGGCTCGCGGGTGCGCAAAACCCCGGGGGTTTCTGCGAGCCTACGTTGTCACTGCCACGCACAAGAGGCCGAACTGAGCGAGGAGCCCGGCCCACCCGCAATCGGCAATCGGCGCGCGAGACAGACAGCACTCATCGGCCTCGGGCGGGCGCAAGCCCCCTCCCCCGCCGTTCGAAGGTGGAGTTGTCGCTATTTTGAGCGGTTCTTCTTTTGCCGGTGGGGCTGGATCTCGACCACGCTCACCTGCTTGTTCGGGCGCGGCGCGTCGGCGGCGTCCTGTTCGGGCTCGGGGTCGCGCGCCGGCGGCGTCGGCGCATCGGGGATCAGCTCGCGGGCGGCTTCATCCGGCCGCGGGCGAACCTTCTGGATCCGCGGCAGACGCAGGCTGTTCTCGCGCACCACCCGTTCCAAAACGGCCACGTGGGCCCTCAGGTCCGTGTTCTCGATGCGCAGGCTTTCAGCCTGACGGGCGTGAGACCCTCTGATCTTCGACGTTTCGGCCTGCAGCGTGGTCAGTTGATCCCTCAAACGGCTGGATTCGCGCTCAAACACGTCAATCTGCTGCTTCAGCGCGCTGGTGGTGTCAATGCTGCCTTGCAACTTGCTGAGGGCCGTGTCGCGCTCGTCGCGCAGCCGGTCGACCTGGCGCTCATAATCGCCGCGGGTGGCTTCCAGCCGTTGGGCCACCCTGTCCAGCTTGTTCTGGGCCAGGGAGCCTTTGGATTTCTCGTCCGTCAGCAGCTGGGTCAACTCGGAATTCTTGCGGATGTAGTCATCCAGCATCTGTTCGCGTGTCGCGAGGGTGTCCTCAAGCGAGGTGTAGCGCTCCAGAGTGTCGGAGCGCTCCTGTTCCAGAATTTGGATCTTGCCGTGAAACTCGGCATTTGAATCCGCGAGATTCTGGTAGGACTGCTTGAGTTCGTCGATCGCCTGCTCAGATTCCTCTATCGTCTGGTCCTGTTTCAGACAATAGGCGCTGACCTCCTCGAGGCGTTCGTTGAGAGAAACGGTTTCCGTTTCCTTCTCTCTGAGGGCCTCGTTGATCTTCTGAACGCCTGCCTCCAGCTCGGCCTTTTCGCGCGCGCTGCCGTCAAGCTTCTGCTCCAGGCCCACAATCTTCGTGTGAAACGCTTCAATCGTCTCAACATCTTCCACAATGGCTTCGCCGGCCAACTCCAGCTTGCGCTGGATGCGCTCGCCCTCGCCCATCATCTCCTCAAGCAAAAGCTGGCGGCTTTGCACCAGGTCCTGGCGCACCTCGGCAGGGAACGCGGCGATGTAGCCTCCGGGGCGGTTCAGCCGGGCCTCGGCAAACGACGGGGCCGCGGCACTCCGCACGGGCGCCGGGGCCGGTTCAGGCGCGGCCTGGCTCTCGGCCTCAACCTCAGCCTCAACCTCCGGGGCCTTGCGCTTGCGCGTCACCAGATAAGTGATGAGCGAAATGGCCAGCGCTCCGATAATGAGCAGCACGACCTGATATTCTAACGTGAGCTGAGCCACCCCTCGGCCTCCCCTACGTTCGCTGACCTTGATACTGAAACTGGCGACTGCCCGCACGCGGGGTGCAGTATTCCGCCGCCTCGACCGCGCAAAAGATACTCCATGACGCCAGCAGACACCAGACACCAAGTGCTAATAATTGGGCCGAAATGCGGCCAAAACCGGCGATTTAGGCGTATCCGATGCTCCACCGGGGTCTTCAGGGCAAACCGTGCGCCGGTCAATCGCACGCAGCCCGCGAATCTGATCCGGCCGCAAGCTCGGCGTGCCGGACAAAAGCAAAAGCAAAATCAGTAACTTGACCCGCAATCACCGGGTTTTCCGTGCGGCCCCGGGGCGTCAAGGCCGGCGGGCCGGCCGGTCAGGTGCGGCCAATTGCGCGAATATTTCCGGCCAGCTCGGAAACCCGGAACGAATCATCGCCCCGGTAGGACGAAAACGGATCGGAATGTTTCAGGCCGACCGACTGGGCCGCGTCCAGGCTTTGGCCGGTCTCCTCATAGAGCGCCGCCATGGAATCCAGCCCATCGGAGATCTTGATCAACGCTTTCTTCTCGTGTTCGAGGGCTTCGAACATTTCGTCGATCTGTGTGCAGCGCTCCCGGATGCGCTGTTTTTCCTCGTTCATGAAACGCGCGAATGAAGGCTCGGACATGTCAGCTCCGTTGAAGTTTTCAATGTGCGCCGGTGTTTCAAGCCCCAAGGCCCCCGCCAGCAATGAGTTAACCCAGATACCCTAACAGAATTAACAAAGATTAACATTCGGTTAACCTGAGACTCTGTGAGAGGACACTCTCATATCATTCGTCAAACCTGCTTCGCTACCCCTCTCTTCCGCCCATCATCAGGTTGGCTTCAGCGCCCCCAAACGGCGTCAAACCAGGCCCTCGCGTCCGGCAAGCGCGATGTGAGGGTAAATGAGAGCATTCCGGTAGGACATGAGATTTACCCCAAATTAAACCTCCTCAGGCAAACATGCGCCCTCGGCCCCCGTGGCCAGGTTAGTATTGAGAGGTAACCATGCCAGCCCAAACCTGTTCCAAATTCGCTCAAGATGAGAAGCGCTACATTCAAACCCGCTGTGAAGAAATCAGCAACAATGTTCAGGCGCTGCAGGACGAGCACCGCGTGCTGGAAGCCAGGCTGACAGCCCTTTCGACCATGGAAGAAATCTACGTCCAGACCGAAGACCATCTGCGCTCGGCCCACTCCATCCAAAAGCGCATCAACGCCGCGCTTAAGGAAATGGGCGCCGACGAAAATGGTGTTTTGGCCATGCAGGACCGGGTCACCAATTCAATCCGGTGACCCTCGCCCGCTCCCCTTTCAGACCCGGGGAGACCGGCCTGGCAAATCATGTACAAGTGAATTTACTTTAATCAGATCACTCGATTGAAGGAATTTCACTTGTATATAGGCTATTGAATATCAACATAATATTTCAAAAGAATCTATTGTCCTTTAATCGGTCACCAGTGCCTACTGGTCTGGCCGATAAAGCTTCGGCGTGAGCTTTCTGCGGCCATGTAGTACACGCACGAGATCGATTCGCCGGCCCTGAATGCGGTAGAGGACGCTATAGGCGCCGAGCACCAGTTGGCGGCAGTCCGGCGCGATGTCTGCCCGGCTGATGCCTGCCTCAGGGTGCGCCTCCAGCATCTGGCAGCGCTCCCACAGATCATCGATGAGCTGATCTGCGGCCACCATGTTGTCTTGCGCAACATGCAGCCAGATCTGCTCAAGATCGCCTCGAAAACTCGGCAGACAATGAAGCCGCGTCATGCGCCTTTCTTGGCCATTGGGCCGAGCCGGCTGCGGCCTTCGGACTTGATCTGTCTCACGGTTTCGGCCGTAAACGCTTGCGGCGCGCCGCTGGCGAGCCCGTCGGTCCAAGCCGCACGCAATTCTTCAACCGTATGGCCATGGAGCTCGCGCCGTTCCTTCCATTGGCGCAAGGCCTCACGCACGACCTCGCTGGCATTGCCGAATTCGCCCCCCTCCACCGCCTGATCAATCAGGGCGGACAATTCAGACGGCAAACTGATGCTGCGTTTCTCCACGGTGGACATGAACGACCTCCTTTAGGCCCATATAGTAGCAACTATTGCTACCAAAAGCCAGTTTTTGCCGATCGTCCGGGCGATTTTGCGGGCGCTAAGGCGTCTCCTCGCCACTTTCCAGTCCATTTTGCCGGCAATAGAGCGCCCAGGCCTCCTCAATCAGAACCCCTTGCACCACGCCGCGCCGTTTGGCTTCCGCGGAGATCTCCTCGGCCACATGGGGCAGCGTCTTGGCGTGCACCTGGCCGGTGCGCGGGCTCGGCCGGCGCCCTCCCCTGCCCTTCGGTGCCCGGTTGACGAAGCCAAGCCGTTCGCCGGCCACGTCCGAGGTTTGCACGAACTGGGCTGTGGGCTCCGGTTTTGTCGCGGTTCTGAGCTTGCCGATGTCCACGCTGAATGGGTGTTGTTCGCTCATGCCGCGGCCTCCACCGGCTCAGCCAGGCGCTGATAGACGGCCCGGGCGAAATCAACAGCATTGGTAATGGCCCCGTCCATATTGCCTTGAGGGGGCAAATTCCGCAGATTTCCGCCAAATTCGAACAGGGCGGAATAGGCCGCACGTTCCATCAGGGGCGGATCGATCACGTCAACCCCCTGCCCTTTCAGCGAGATTTCGATACCTTTGTGCTGATTGGAGCGGATGGCCCGGGTCATGGTGAAGACCACCGCATGGCGGATCTTGCGGCCGAGCGCCTCTTCTTCTTCGGCCACCAGCGCCAGCGCCCGGGCGCCGATCGTGGCGTCAAGGGTTGTGCCGCGCATCGGTGTGATCACCAGATCGGCCTGCGAGATGGCGCGCGAGACCAGGCGTGAGGCCACGCCCTCCAGATCCACAATGACGATCTTTCCGTCCGTGTCGTGATGCTTGATGGTGCGGATGATTTCAGATTCGCCCACATCGTTGATGAACTCGATGTTCTCCGGCAGCGCCCGGCGGCTGGCCCAGATGCTGACCGAACGGTTGGGGTCGCAGTCGAACAGCACGGTGCGCGCGCCGGCAAGGGCAAGCTCAGTGGCGAGCAGGATTGCCGTGGTGGATTTCCCAGCTCCGCCTTTTGGTGAGGCAATGACGATAACAGGCATGGCGTCTCCTTTGTCGGGTGTCCGCGTTAACC
>CAJHYS010000297.1_pt1 | contig 9614 bp, 8 predicted proteins | sample 9198801 | NCBI WGS metagenome assembly CAJHYS01 (sample SAMEA7708368, study PRJEB35096) | sediment metagenome | biome: marine neritic benthic zone biome [ENVO:01000025]; feature: sediment [ENVO:00002007]; material: shallow marine sediment [ENVO:03000034] sea grass bed [ENVO_01000059] ...
AGGTGACTATGCGGTATTCAAAGCAGAGATGGATTGCATAGTCGTGCTGTCGGCGTGCCCCTACGATCTTGAAGGTCGTAACATGCCAGTCAACGGTCCAGATGGCCAACCCAAAGAGATTCACTACGAAGTGTGGTGAAGCTGCATTGAAGATGGTTTCCGGTGGTCCGCTGCTGTCGCCGAAGTCTCGATCATTTGGCCAGAGAGAAGGGGTGCGGCCCAGTTTCCATAACCATTAAATAGTCTCCCCACCGACTTTTTGCGATACGGTCATCGATGCGAAAAAGCACAAGGCAAATCTCAAGATCTTTGGCCAATTTCGGCCAAACCTCGCAAAGCATATCATTTTCAATTCTGCCAACGCCCCTGTCTCCGGCGTTCACACCCGGTTGGATGGCACCTCCGAAGTGCTCGACCCTTCCATCGGTCATTCGCTGCTGTCGCCAGCGGCCCATGCTGTATTGTTCGTACCAGAAAACCCTTCCTTCGATCTGCGATCCAAACAGTAGTGTTTTAATTTCAGGGCCGGTTAACTTGTTGTCCGCAGTCAACGGTAAATAGCCGCCAGAACGTTTCGGCACACCTGCCCTCTTAAGTCCATTCGCAAGCCGCTCCAAGACGCTGGCGCTTGAGAAGGGGTACAGCGACACCACTTGATCCAAGTACCAAATGTGGTCGATTGAGGGTTTGAAATAGTTGAATGCAGCCGACGCTTTTGCGGTTTGACCTAGCTCCCCATAGGCTGCGGCCGCGAGACCTGAAAAGCTCTTTTCATTTGGCGCATGCCTTTTTGCACGGGTCAGGAATTTTACGGCTGCTTCAGAGTTTCCCTGAGCAAATTTGGCCAATCCTATGAGATAGAGCGGATGTCCTTGTTGCGCCGGATTTTGGCGTATCGCTCGTTGCGCATATTCAATTCCCGCTTCGGCTTGGCCGGAGAAAATAAGCGCTTCAGACAAAGCTTCAATTGCTTCGGGATCGTTTGAACTAAGTTTCAGAGCGCGCTTAGCGTAAGAAATCGCGCGGACCGGCTGGTGCCTTTTCAACGCAAGCCTGGAGTGAACTATGAAATAGTCCTTGTCCGGTCTGGCCTTCGCCTTTTGTAAGTATTTCCAGATTCTAGACGTTCCGTCCAGCCAGCTAAACGCCAGTTTCTGGCTGTAATCAAACATGCCGAACATCCCCTGAACATACACATTAGCAAGAGCCGAATACGCCTCCGAATAATCCGGATCCAATTCGACCGCTTTTTCAAAATGAGTCTGGGCCGTGGCGTTGTCTTTAGGGGTTCGGCGGTGATAGAAGGACAACCCAAGCAGATAGGCATCGTACGCATCAGCGTTGTTGGTTCCAGATTTCGCAACAATTTGCGCTTCCTTAGGCGTCAGTGTTACAGCCAGTGCGCTCACAATTTCATTTGTAACCTTGTCCTGTAGGGCAAATACGTTTGCGTTCGATCCGTCGTAACGCTCTGCCCAGAGATGACCTCCGGTTGTCGCATCGATCAACTGAGCATTGATGCGCACTTGCTCGCCGTCGCGACGGATGCTGCCTTCGAGTACATAACGCACGCCTAGTTCTTCGGCCACTTGCCTCACCTTGACTTTCTGCCCCTTGTACGAAAACGACGAGTTGCGAGCGATAACGAACAGACCGGAGACTTTCGAAAGGTCTGTAATTAGATCCTCGGTCATACCGTCAGCGAAATATTCCTGGCTGGCATCTCCCGACAAATTGTTGAATGGCAACACTGCGATGGATGGCCTGTCCGGCAATGAGAAGGCCATGCGTTCAACGGAAGCGGGCTCTTCCCGCGGAACCCATCGCTGCCACCACAGCACCCCGCCCACCGCTAAAAAAAGCACTGCGATACCGACCGCTCCGGCGGCCCAGGTCCGGTTGCCTCTCACGGATCGGCGCGGCGCACCGGCAGAATCGGGCCCGTCGGATGGTTCGACGACACGGAACACTTGAACAGGCTCGGATATGTTTTTTAGCTTGCGCTCTCCGAGGTCCTCAAAATCCGGCTTGATCTTTCCTTTCACGTGGTCAGCGACGGAACGCGAAACCATGACGTCTCCAGGCTCGGCCAGTCCCTCCAAACGGGCCGCCACGTTGACGCCGTCCCCTAAGACATCCTCTCCTTCAACAATGACGTCTCCGACATTGACACCTATGCGGAAACGGATTGCCTTTTCCTCTGCCACAAGCCCGGCGCGTGCTTCAACGGCATGTTGCCAGGCAATGGCACATTCCAACGCATCGACTACACTCGAAAACTCGATCAAAAATCCGTCGCCCATGAGTTTGACGACTCGGCCGCGATGAGTGCTGACCAGGGGATCGAGAATTTCGGCTTTTAGCCCCTCAAGACGCGTATGTGTGCCCGCCTCATCTTCCTCCATCAGGCGGCTATAGCCGACAACGTCGGCAGCCAGTATCGCGGCAAGGCGCCTTTCCATACGAAATCTCCCTGCGCGGGAAGACTAACCCAACACGTAGGGAAACTCCATGCGCTGGTAAATGGCGCGCGAGTGTTTGATTTTTACTGTTCAATGATGGGGCCTGACCACGCCGAAATTTCGGCAATACTTTCGGGAACGGCGATCCATGAGCCCAACTCGACCCGGCAGATTTTAGTGCCTGTTCTCCGTGCAGGGAAGACAGTGCGATGTCGCCTTTGGGTCTTGGGCGTGTGGAAACGGTCGGCGATTGTCGGGTCAGTGACCGCTAGGTGCAGATCTTTGGCTTTTTTCGGATTTGGTTGCTGATGGGCTTTCTGATTGGCCCATGAGGCGGTATCGGGCTTTTGGGAGCGTTCGGTGGATCAGTTCGGCGCAAACCGGGTCTGTCACGCCCGGATCGCTGCCATCAGCGGTTTGGCGCCGATGATGTTCATCGCACGGGTGAGATTGTAGGCCAGAACGCTCAACGCCATCTCGGTTCTGACGTTGTGCAGCCGCTTCATCAGGAAGTGGGTTGCCCCCATCCACATCTTGATGGTGCCGAACGGGTGTTCCACCGTCTCGCGGCGCTTGCGCATAGCCTCAGGGTTCTCATCCAGCCTGCGCTGCACCTCCTCCACAAGGTGCTCATGCTCCCAGCGGGTGATCCGCCGTTCCGGTCCGGTTGTGCACTGATGCTTCAGCTCACAATGCTCGCACATGGTGCACCAGTACCAGCGCTTCACCAGCCCATGCTCGGTGCGGGTGAAGCGGTATGTAAGCTCTTCGCCGGCCGGGCAAACATAGATGTCGTCCCCGGCCACATAACGGAAGTCCTGTTTGCCAAACCGCCCCTTGGCCTTCAGGCCTGAGGTCATGGGCTTGGGAAGGGTCACCGCAACATCGGCCCGCACACACTCGATGATCTGATCGGAGCTGAAGTAGCCCCGATCGGCGACCACCTCCAACTTATCGCCTCCCAAAACCTCTTTTGCTTTCTTGGCCATAGGGGCAAGCTGGGCACGGTCAGAACCGGTCTGCACCACATCATGGGCAACGATCAGATGATGATCGGTCTCCACCGCGGCCTGCACATTGTAGCCCACCACACCTGAGCCTCGGCCGCTGGTGGCCATGGAACGGGCATCAGGGTCCGTGAGCGAGATCTGCTCATCGGGCTCATTGAGCATCTGAACTTCCAAAGCCTTCAACCGAGTCATCTCCTCGCGCAGCTTGCCAATCTTGTCGTGCAGCCGTTCGATGCGTGAGGCAATCGCACCTGAAGGTTCCTGACGGTCAGCACTGTCCAGTTGTTGCAGATAGCGGATAACGCTCTCCTCAATCTGCTTCATTCGCCGCGCCATCTTCGCTTTGGTGAAGTTCTTGTCCCGGTTGTTCACGGCCTTGAACTTCGAGCCATCGATCGCAACACCAACTGCAGACAACAGCCCAACCCGCCGGCACAACTCCACAAACTGAGAGCAAACCTTTCTGATGGCAGGTCCATTGTCCTTGCGGAAGTCTGCGATGGTCTTGTGATCGGGCACCAGTCGGCCCGTCAGCCACATCACCTCAACATTGCGACCCGCTTCACGTTCAAGCCGACGCGAAGACTGAACCCGGTTGAGATAGCCATAGACGTAAAGCTTCAGAAGAACTTCAGGATGATAACCCGGACGACCCGTGTCCGCCGGCTCAGCACGCGCAAACCCAAGCTCATGCAAATTTAGCCCATCAATAAATGCATCAACCACTCGGACCGGATTATCCTCGTCGATCCAGTCCTCAAGTCGCTCAGGAAATAGGGTAGATTGGCTGCGATCAGCACCTTCAATAAAGCGGGCCATGAGATCCTCCGATCACTCCGAGGACACTACATGACTCGCACGTTTCCACACACCCAGGGTCATTATTGCCCGTCTCCGAGGCGCTCAGTGTACGGAGAAACGCCCTCGGAAAGCGGACACACGTGCCTCACCTGTCCGTAATGCTCCCGCTAGCTGCCATTATTTGAAGCAGCCCCGAAAGAGCAAATTCGGGGATCGACCTTTAGTTCATTTGTTGGTTTTGTCGACAACCAGTTCATATGAGATGTCGAAAGTCTTGCCAGCTGCACTCGCTGCGCTGCCACCGAGTTGAGCAATTCGGCCAGCGATGCCGTCAAAAGTGCCGCTTCCGCTACCTTCGTTGATCTCGCCAGAGGCATGGAAACCTTTGCCATCCCAAGCGCCGGACGTGGTGTATGCGAAGCCGCCGCCAGAGCAGGTCACGTTGCCTGCTATGTCAAAAATGCCCCAGGCGCCCTTGTCACGGCCATAAAGTGACTCGACAATGTCCACAGTACAGCCATCGAGCTCACCGCCTTTCAGCGTAATCTTATAAGCCACTGTAACGCCGTCTGAAGGCTGTTTCGCCGTCTTCTCGCCAATGCCCGTGTTAAAGGCAGCGTTGGATCGTAATGCCCCAGCAGAAACTGGAGTGGCGGCCATAAAAAAAACCAGTGAAAGTCCGACTAGAATTGAAGCAAAATGAGATGTACACATGGAAATTCTCCGAAATCGCACCGCGTCCGACCCTTGGCACAAATGATACCACCACAATCCCAAATACTGGTGCATCGCACTGCGCTTTGGAGTAATGACTCGACGGTTGAAATTAAACTGTGCTTGGCGTTTGCAGTTGATCTGGACTTTGCGTTCGCAGTTGACCTGGACTTAACGTTCGCAGTTAGACTGGGCCTAAGATCACAGTTCCTGCGTGTATGCTATCACAATCCCGATGCCGGGTCGAGTTGTTGGAAAAGAGCCAAGAAGGTTTCAAGGTTTTCTTGTGCCCCGTAGTTCTGCTTAGGGTCAAAAACGCCCGTTTTGAACCATGCGACCGGACGTCGGGTTCACACTCGAAGTCTGACAACGATGTCCGCTTTTGCTAAGAATGCCTGCTTTGCCTCCAAATGGAGACGTGGGTCTCTAGCCATTGGAATGTCCGGAAGGTGCCATTTTTAGTCATTGGCATTGCAATGAGATACCACTTCCAAGCCGGGTGTCACGCCTTGTGGAACACTTCGTATAGCTGCGATGTGGGTTCTTTTTCCAAGAGAAAGTCATCGTCTTCTGGATAATATTTGGCGATCTCCGGATCAGGGCCAGCAAACGCTTTTACCGCTTCCATAGAACTCCAATGCGTGACCAGCAGGAAATGCGCCGCATCATCGTCAAGCCGTCGCAAGAAATAGCAGTCCAAATTTCCCTCAACTGACGCGTAGTCGGGTGCTGCTCTTTCTCGCATGAATTGCGTATATGCCTCAAAGTCCTTCTTTGCGGTTCGTCCATGCCACAATCGCACAATCATGATGTCCTCCTTGATTGCAAATCGAACCCCTCGGTATTTACGCAACGATGCGTCGCCAGGATTGAGAGCACAAGGAGTGGGGATGCAAATGTCGGCAGTGGTTCATTTTTGACCGTACGCCAACGGTGAGTCTTGGGTGCAATTCGCAAGCCTATGACCCGCACAGCAGTATGAGCGATTTCTTCTCTCCCAGTGCGGACAAGCGCGAGCTCACACGATCACAAAGATCAATAGAGCAATCAACACAAGCAGCAGCAAATTCATGTAAGTCGTCGGCTTCGTCGGCCAACGCAGGTTCGCCTCCCGCAGGTAGCGCTTGGCGCGGTCCTGTTCTTCACGCTGGTGATCTTCCCGCCTGTTCGGCATGAGCCCATTTTGCCACAAAAAGTGCCCCCCAAACAGGCGCCCACCCCCACAACTCCCCCTTGCACCGACGCGCAATCTCCCTTATCGTCATCTGTGCAAAGTGCAACGGCACCTGTGTGCGATTGGAGCGCACACAGGCGCCTAACCACATCGAACCTGATAGAGAGGCTCGCTATGGCTGGCATTCGTGTACCTGCTTGCGCGCGCGCGTGCAACGGGTGTTCTCTTTTCGCACATCGTCCCCCATCGCTGCCCACACCCTTGGCTTCGCGCCCAAACTTGTGCCCCCCGGCTCAGGGCGGCGTTCGGGCAAGGGGCTCATGTGGCGGCTCCCCCAATGGGGGCGGGTGCTTGGCGGAAGGCGAAAGCGCGAAGCCGTTGTGCTTTGCACCGGGGCTGAGCCCCCGCGCTCAAGTCCGGCCGGGCAGGGTCACGTCGGTGAGCTCTTTGTAGATCGCCACATTGTGTTTCAGCGCGCTGTTGAAAACCTGGCCTGAGGCATCCTCGTAGCTGATTTGAGCGGAAATCACGTTGGGCTGCTTGCGGGCAAAATAGCCGTGGATGCGGTCGACGAAGACCGGGATGGTCTTGCGCGGCGCCAGGGTCTCGATCTTCTGAAACACCCTCAGCGCCGCGATGTCGGTTTTGCCGTCCCAGCCGATGATGGGCTTGTCGAACTTCACCGAGACCCGGTAGAGGGGCTGGTCTGAATTGTTCTGCACGAGAATAAAGAGCTGCAACTCCTCAAACAAAAGATCGACGATGACCGCCGGATTTCTTGTTTTCTTGATTGGTGCGCGACCCATGCGAAGCTCAGCAGAAAAAGAGGCTAGAGCTTAACATTTAGCATTATGCGGCAATATTTGCTATCGTGTCGTGAAACCGGTGACGGCATTTTAAAAAAACCTAACAAGACGAGTGGACAAGACCCATGCCAAATCGAAGAGAACACGATCACATCGGCAACTTCAATTTCAGGGTCGAAATCGAAGGGGTCACCCAGGGGAGCTTTGCTGAGGTGTCCGGTTTGGATTCAGAAACCGAAGTTGTCGAGTACCAAGACGGCGACGACATCATCTTGCGCAAACGTCCAGGCCGAACCCGATACTCAAACATCGTGCTGAAGTGGGGCTACAGCCAGTCCGATGAACTTTGGAAGTGGCGAAAGGCCGTCGTTGACGGAAGAGTGGAACGCAAGGCGGGCTCAATCATCTTGATGGGAGATGACGGCGCCACGGAAATCGGCCGGTTCAACTTCTTCGAAGCCTGGCCGTGCAAGTGGACGTTCGGTCCCCTGGACGGGCAGGCGAACGAAACGATGATCGAGGTGCTTGAACTGGCGGTGGAGAAGATCGAGCGCACTTAGGGGTTAACCCCATACGTCGTCTGAGACGACGGCCGCGGCCCTACGCCAGCTCGTAGATGATCAGGTCCACCTTCAGGCCCACCGGCTCATCGCCCGGCGCCTCTTGCGCCCTGGCGCGCAAGGCCGCAACGCCGGCCTCGAATTCGGTATCCGGCAACTGCGCCACGAAGCTGTCGGCGCGCAGCGCGATCTTTTCGGCGAACGCGCCCCAGCTTGGCGCGATCTCGTGCCACACGGCCTCATCGGCCACAACCTTGAAGCCCAAGGGCTCAAACACCCCGTGCAGCCGCTCGCGGCTTAAGAGCTGGCGCGCGATGATGGTGCGGATGGAGGGGAAGACGTCGAGATAAGGATAGCTGTCGATCTCATCGGCCATGGCATTGCGGATGCACACATGCCCACCTGCGCGCAAGGCCCGCCAGCATTCCAGCGCCACCTTGGCCGGCTCGGCCAGATGATGCAGCACCATGGACATGAACACCATGTCGATGGAGCTGTCGTCCACGGGCAGCGCCTCGCCCGGGGCCTCCAGGAAGCGCAGGCGCACATCGGAATGCTTGGCCCGGGCGCGCTCGATCATCTTGGCGGACGGCTCAACCCCCAGCACATTGGCATCGAAGATCTCGGCCAGCGCGCCGGAAAAGCGCCCGGTGCCGCAGCCCAGATCTATGATCTTGTGCACATTGGCCGAGCCGATGGTCTGGGCAAAGCGGGCGATGAACTCGCGCTTCTTGTCCGCGGAGATTTCCCGGCCCGCATCATAGCTTTCGGGCACGCACGTCTGATCGTAATCCATGGGAGTGGCCTTGGGGGGATTCGATGGTGCTTATGAGGCGACGGGAGTGCGGTAATATTGTGGCGTCAGCGCCGGCTTTCCCCTGAATGTCGTCCTCGGGCTTGCCCCGAGGACCCAGGGCCGCGAGACCTGAGTTCTGCCGCGTGGGCCCTCGGGTCAAGCCCGAGGGCGACAGATTTGGAGCCCGAGGGCAGCAGACTTGGAGCCCGAGGGCTGCAGGTGTAGCTGGTCCTAGACCGCCAGTTCCCTGAAGCCCACAAACTTCGGCATCAGGTCGAGCAGATGCTTGGTGTAGTCGTGCTGGGGGTCTTCAAACAGGTTCTCCGTCTCGGCCACCTCCAAGAGCTTGCCATGGCGCATGACGCCCACCCGGTCACAGATCTGGCGGATCACCGGCAAGTCGTGGCTGATGAACAGCATGGTGAGGCCGAGCTCCTGTTGCAGGTCCTTTAAAAGGTTGAGGACCTGGGCCTGGATCGACACATCAAGCGCGGAGGTCGGCTCGTCGCACAGAAGGAAGCGCGGGCGGGTGGCAAGGGCGCGGGCAATCGAGATGCGCTGGCGCTGGCCGCCGGAGAACTCATGGGGAAACTTCTGGGCGGCTGCCGCGCCGAGGCCGACAACTTCGAGCAGGTCGTGGACGATCTGCTGCGCCTCGTCCTTTGAGGAGGCCATGTTGTGGAAGTGGATGGGTTCGGCGATGATGTCGCGCACCCGCATGCGCCCGTTGAGCGACGAGAAGGGGTCCTGGAAGATCATCTGCATCTGGCGGCGCCAGGGGGCGGCTTCTTTGCGGGTCTTCAAGGACGTCAGGTCGGTGCCGGCAAAGCGGATGGTGCCGCCTGTTGGCGTGTAGATGCCGGTGATCATGCGGGCCACGGTGGACTTGCCGGAACCCGACTCGCCCACAAGGCCGAAGACCTCGCCGGTCTTGATCTTGAACGAGACATCGTCCACCGCATCCAGATAGAGCCGGTGCTTGGCGAAGAAGGAATGGCGGGTGACGAAGCGCATGTGCAGATTGTCGGCCTGGAGCAGCTCGCCCCCTTCGCCCTCATAGTCGCGCGTCTGGCCGAGCCAATGCGTGGAGAGGTCGAACGTGTCGCCCAGCTCGGTGGCGTCCTCGATATAGGTGACCAGCGGGAAGCGGTGCAGGCGCCGTTCCGGGCGCGGCACGGCGGAGATCAGGCTCTTGGTGTAGTCATGGTTGGGCGTGCCCATGATCTGCTCGGTCTTGCCGGTCTCCACCACCCGGCCGCGATACATCACCGCCACCCGGTCGGCGGTCTCG
>CAJHYS010000284.1_pt1 | contig 9609 bp, 9 predicted proteins | sample 9198801 | NCBI WGS metagenome assembly CAJHYS01 (sample SAMEA7708368, study PRJEB35096) | sediment metagenome | biome: marine neritic benthic zone biome [ENVO:01000025]; feature: sediment [ENVO:00002007]; material: shallow marine sediment [ENVO:03000034] sea grass bed [ENVO_01000059] ...
ACACCATGGATTTGGAAGACGTTCTTGGCCAGGTCAAGGCCGATTGTGGTAACTTGCATATGGATGGCTCCTCTTATCTGCAGTCCTCAATGGAAACTGCGTTATGGCGCATTACGACGCCGGGAGCAGGAGCCATCCACCCCATCTGGTTTTGCCCCAAATCAGACCCCCCAACAACTCGCCCTTGCCCAATCGCACAATCTCCCCTATCGTCATCTGTGCAAAGTGCAACGGCACCTGTGTGCGTTCAGACCACACACAGGCGCCTAACCACGACGAACCTGGATAAGAGGCTCGCTATGGCTGGCATTCGTGTACCCGCTTGCGCGCGCGTGCGCAACGGGTGTTCTCCTTTCGCACAAAGGCGCCCCGCGGCGCCGCCCACACCCCCATCTAGCGCCCATCACCCCCTTGCCCGCCGCCCCCCGGCTGCAAGGGGCCGGGCGGTATGGGTCCGTTGTGGACGTGGGACCGGAGAAACATGAAGCCGTTGTGCTTTGCACGCGACGCCGGAGGATTTGCGCGCGCGGGAGAGAAACGCCCCGGCCACACGCATCCACACGCATCCACACGCATCCACACGCATCCACACCTCATTTGCCACTTTTAGTGTCCCGTGTTGGCACGACTCTTGCTCCTCACCCAGCCCGGGGGTGGCATCGTCTCAGCCTGATGGGCTGAAAGCGTGCCGGCCGCCGAGGTGGGTTCGGTTATTGGGGGGTTACCATGACTTTGCGGACCGAAAGTATTGGACACGACACAGTTAAGGGAGAAATCCCGCTGAGGACGCGCGTGTGCGCCAACATTCTTGCGGGCCACGTGCCTCTCGTTCACATCGGGGAGTAATCGGATGGGCATCGCATTACCAGGTTTCAACAAACCTCTGGAACTGATCGTCGCCGGCGCAAAGCTGCTGGAACAGGCCGAAAACGAGCTGAATGTCACGGTCAACGTCTCAACCGACTTTGAGGTCTTCGCCAGCACGCGCGAATGGGTCAGAGGCTCCAAGCCCTGGCCCTATCTGGACCCCAAGCTCAACAGCTTCAATCCCACCAACGCCTTCTGGGTGGAAGCGGTGCAGAACGGGGAAACCGTGTTCCTGCACGGCTTCCGCTATGACTATGTGGCCGAGGATTTCCCGCTCTGGTGCCGCACCTGGGTGTCGGGCCTGCATGCGCGGGCCGGCGACATCGTGAAAATCGAAGAGCCCACCGCGGCAACCAGCGAGCGGGTGCAGAACCTGAACGGCCCGCTGTGCCACCAGGCCGAACTGTGGGTCGGCGGGTCGGGCCACAAGTTCAAATGGCGGGCGCTGGACATTCTGCCGCGCATCGGGGTCATTCTGGCCTACATCCAATGGCAGCCCGAAGCGATCTGGGCCCTGGTGGACCCCAAGGACGTGGCCCGCGGCGGGGTTTACCGGGCCGGCAACCCGCATATCGAACCGGACTTTCTGGTGTGGGAGACGCCCGCGCCCGGCATGGACTATGACCGCGAGGCGCTCGCCACGCTGACCAAATCGGAACTTGAGGTGATGGTCTCCGAACTGCGGCGCACCATGGAGACGCGCGGTGAGTTCAACAAGGCCGAGCCGGCGCTGGTGGCCAGCCGCTAGGCCCCTACTGCACCGGGCCCAGCAGGTAGTCCAGGCCGTTGTCCAGCTTGACGCACAGGTTGGCGAGCTGAACCTCGCCGTTCGCCTTCTGAACCGGCCAGATCAGCCGGTGATAGCGCATCCAGTTGGGCTCCGGATCGGTGGGCATGAGACGCACCAGAGCCTCGTCATAATAGGCGTCCATGGTCTCAAGCACATCGCGGTAGGCGCGCGTGACGGTGCGGTCGGCGCTGGCATTGGGGCCGAGATCGAAATCACCGCGTGCCACCCAGTCCGGCCCCATGATGTCGGCCATAAGCGAATGGGAGCCCACGCTCACCAGCGGAAAGCCGCGCTCGGTGTCGGCACTGGCCAGGGTGAGCAGATGGCTGGCGTGGCCGGGATTGTTCCTGATGGCCGCGAACAGTCCCGGGATCTGCTCAGGCTTCTTGCGGTAGGACATGAAGCAGCCCGGAATGGCCACATCCTTCAAGGACGTGGCCTGTTCGATGCGGTCGATCGCCGGAACGGGCGAGGCGAAGCTCTCCTCAAACCAGCCATCCTTGTAGAGGCTGAGACGCACCGGACCGCGGTGGTCGGCAATCAGCGAACAGGCGGTCTCAATGGCCTCTTCGGGCACATGATCCAAATCGAAACGCAACGTACAGGTGTCGTCCGCGGTCTCCAGGCTGGCCAGACCGAATGTTCTGTAGGGCAGATCATTGTCGGAAAAGAGCGGCCTGGAAAACCGCGTCAACTGTTTGCCATCAATGTAGGCAAAATGCGTCATTTGCTGGCAAAACGCATCTGGTTTGCTGCGTCCCATACCGCGCGCTGAGCCGGCTGGAACAGCGCCTCCAAATCCGCATCCAGCGCAATGCCGTACGCCACCACCGCGAGAAACTGTTTGTCGATCTCCCCGGCCTCGATCGCACGCAGCGTCTCGGCGGGAATGGCCCACTGCTCAGAGATATCGTCGACGGAATATCCCAACTCCCGCCGCAAACCACTCAAAACGTTTCCAATCTTCTTCTCGCGCATCTAATGATCCCCTTTGTCGAATACTAATCGCTTGACTGAAAGTCCCTCAAATTCTGAGCCACTAAGTCTAATATTTCGTGATCCAAATTCTGGCCTTCCCGTTCGTCCCTATCTTGTGCCATCACAAGTGTTCGCGCAAGTATCAACGCCTGCTCATTGTTGACAGGCAGGCCATTTCTTTTGGCAATCTCGACAAAGATGTCGGAGAACAATTTGACCCGCATGTCGCTTCGGTCCGGATCATTTTCGGGACCTTCGGTCTCATTTGCCGGCGGCGTGCGCTCGAGTGACCCTTCACCCGTGGCCAGCCAGTGAAAATTCACGTCCAGCACATCCGAGATCTTCGACAGCGTGCTCGTGCGCGGCGAGTGACTCTGGCCAATGAGAATCATCCGGATGGTGTCGGGCGCCCCGGTGGCCATGATGGATGCCGCCCGTGCGGTCAATCCCTTCCTCTCCAGGGCTTTCCTTATCCTCAAGACAAGAGGCTCGTTCAGTTTTGCCGGAGCAGTCGTCATCACCGGTAGTTTTGCAAGATCGGCGTTCGAGATCATAGCGTGAAATTCCACTTGACGAGACGTGATTTCCCACTCATATATACCCGATATGGTTGATTGTTACAAGTTTAACGCAAGTAACCATAGGAACGCTTGTACGGGTTTGCGGGCTCCACACTTCGCCTCTCAAAACCCTGCAGCGTTGGTGTTTGCAACCAGATGCGGGGTGAGAACGAGCAGAACAAACAGGGCGCACCAACAGCTGTCAATTGAACGCGCGGGTCTTGGCTGAGAGAGACCCCTGCGTTGATGGCCATTGGCCGCCCGCGAAAGACCGGTCATCAGGATTGTCGCAATCTAATCCGTTCGCCCGGACGATGACCGGCAGGCCGAAGAGGTTGGACAAAGGTTTCTCGCAAGAGCCTCATGTCTGTTCCCTTCCCCGGGATTCCTCTTCGGCCACCCACGCCTCGGAGCAACGATTTGGCCTGCAAGGTGTCATGCAAATGGTGCCGCGCAGGTCAAACGGGCGAAGGTGTCGACCCCCCGAAGCCTTCGCCCGTCAATCTTTCCCCGCCGCCCCTCAATTGCCCTCCCCGCTCCAACTGGCGCCAGGTCGCATGGCATTCTTCAAACGCTTGTCCTAAAACCGGCTGCGGCCTCACCCATGGCGGGCCAACCGGGAGCAACAAATAGATGCCCTACACCTACCAGGAGTATGCCTACACCACACCGCCCGCCTTGCGCGGTGCACCCGACGGCCCTCATCAGGTGGCCATTGTCGGCGCCGGCCCCATCGGCCTGGCCATGGCGATCGACCTTGCTCTGAAAGGGGTGGCCTCGGTGGTGCTCGACGACAACAACGTGGTGTCGGTCGGCTCGCGGGCGATCTGCTGGGCCAAACGCACGCTGGAGATCTTCGACCGGCTGGGCGTGGGCAAGGCCATGGTGGACAAGGGTGTGACCTGGAAGCTGGGCCGGCTCTACCGGGGCGAGAGGGAGGTCTATAGTTTCGACCTGTTGCCCGAAGACGGCCATCAGATGCCGGCGTTCATCAACCTGCAGCAGTATTACGTGGAAGAATATCTGATCGAGCGCTGCGAGCAGTTTCCTGACCTGATCGACCTCAGGTTCAAGAACAAGCTGGTTGATTTGCGCCAGACGGACGCACGCGTTGAGGCTGAATTTGAGACCCCCGACGGCGCATACACATTGAACGCGGACTATCTCATCGCCTGCGACGGCGCCAATTCCACCGTGCGCCGGCTCATGGAGCTGGAGTTCGCCGGCCAGCTGTTTGAAGAGCGCTTCTTGATCACCGACATTGAGATGAAGGCGGACTTCCCTTCAGAGCGGCGCTTCTGGTTCGAACCGCCGTTTCATGCCGGCCAGTCTGCGCTTTTGCACAAGCAGCCAGACGACATCTACCGCATCGATCTGCAATTGGGCTGGGATGCGGACCCCGAAGAGGAACGGCAACCAGAGAACGTCATCCCGCGCATCAAACGCATGGTCGGCGAACGGCCGTTCGAAATCGACTGGGTGTCGGTCTACACCTTCCAGTGCCGGCGGCTTGAACGCTTCGTCCACGACCGGGTGATCTTCGTCGGCGACAGCGCCCATATTGTCAGCCCGTTCGGCGCGCGCGGCGGCAATGGCGGCATTCAGGATGTGGACAATCTGGGCTGGAAGCTCACCGCCGTTCTGGACGGCAGCGCGGGCCCGCACCTGCTGGAGAGCTACGATGAAGAGCGCACTCACGGGGCAGATGAGAACATTCTGAATTCCTCTCGCTCGACCAACTTCATGTCGCCCAAGCCGGGAGCGGAAAGCCTTTTCCGTGAGGCGGTTCTGGATCTTGCGGCCACCGCGCCGTTTGCCCGGGTGATGGTCAATTCCGGCCGCCTGTCGGTGCCGTGTGTGTTGGACGGCTCGCGGCTGAATGGCGATGAGGCTGAAGGTTTGCCGGCCGTGGCGCGCCCGGGCGCAAGCATGCCGGATGCGCCGCTGGACGGGGGCTGGCTTTTGAACCGGCTGGGGGACGGTTTCAAACTGCTCTTCGTGAACTGTGCGCCGGAACATGTGGAAGGGCTGCACGCCATGGCGGTGGCGGCCGATGAAACCATGCGCGAACGCTTTTTAGGGGCGGCGGACAGCGCCGTCTATCTGATCCGGCCCGACCAGCACGTGGCGGCCAGATGGACCAAGTTTGACGCCATGGCGGTGCTGGCCGCCCTCGACAAAGCCAAAGGATTTTGACAGATGGCCGGTTTGATCGACACACCCAACATTGAAGACCGGGACGGGTTTTATCAGGACCTTCTGGCCGCCCATGACGGGCTTAGCGAGGCCCAGAGCCATGCCTTGAATGCCCGCCTGGTGCTGATCCTGGCAAACCATATCGGAACCCAACAGGTCTTGACCGAAGCGCTTGACCTGGCAAAGACCACACAATCGGCCTGACGACAAAAAGGGGCCAGGAGGGGAAGAGCAAATGGCAAGATTCAATCGCATTCTGGTGACCGGCGCGGCCGGCCAGCTGGGCGGCGTGCTGCGCAAGGGGCTCGCGCCGCTGGCTGCCAAGATCCGCGCCTCCGACCACAAGGAGATGGCGCCCGCGGGCCCGGGCGAGGAAACGGTGATTTGCGAGCTCGGCGATTTTGATGCGGTGATGAAGCTGGTCGAGGGCTGCGATGCGGTGGTGCATTTCGGCGCCGCGCCGGTGGAACGGCCGTGGGAGGAGATCCTCAACTCCTCGATCATCGGGGGCTATAACGTCTACGAAGCCGCCAGGCGCCACGGCATCAAACGCGTCGTCTATGCCAGCTCGATCCACGCGGTTGGCTATGTGCGCCGTGAAGACGGCGCCGACACCGACACGCCGCACTGCCCGGACAGCCTTTATGGGGTGTCGAAATGTTTCGTGGAGGACCTGGCCTCGCTCTATTGGCGCAAGTTCGGCATGGAGAGCGCATTGTTGCGCATCAACACCTCAATCCCCGAGCCGAAGGACCGGCGTCATCTGGCCACCTGGATGAGCTATGATGATCTCACCCAACTGGTGAGCCGCTGCCTTGTGGCCGAACGCATCGGCTGCGCGGTGCTCTACGGCATCTCCGACAACAAGGAACGCTTCTTCAACAACGACAAGTCGCGGCACATCGGCTATGTGCCCAAGGACACTGCCGAGATCTACCGCGAAAAGGTGGAAGCGGCCTTTCCGCCGGGCGACCCGCACGATCCGGCCGTGGAGTTTGCAGGCGGGGTGTTCTGCGCCATGGGCCACCCGGATGACGAAGAGGTGGCCGACCCCAGAGGCTAGAGCGGTTCTTTGTCATATGGAAACACTTGACCGGGTTTTCGCGCCCGCTGAGCTTCGTTGCGGGCCACTTGTGGTCTAGAGCCTCAAGCCTTGACGATCTTTTCGTCGAACCCGGTCAGGTTGCTCGTAGCATTGCGGCTGTCGACCACGACGGGCACCGCCTTGGCAATCTGCGCATAGTCCACATCGTCGTGATCGGTGACGATGACGGCCGCATTGTAGGCGCTTAACTGGCTGTCGACCGGCTCGATGCGCTTCATGCCTGCAAGGTCCGGATAGTTGCGGGTGTCGGGCACTTGCGGGATGAAGGGGTCCATGTAATCCACCTCGACCCCACGCTCCTTCAACAGCGCGATCACCTTCAGCGCCGGGCTTTCGCGCAGGTCGTTCACGTTCTTCTTATAGGCCAGGCCCACCACCAGAACCTTGGCCCGGGACAGGCTGAGGCCGAGCTTCTGGTCCAGCGCCCGGGCAAGCTTGCGCACCACATAGTCGGGCATGGCATTGTTGATCTCGCCGGCCAGCTCGATGAAGCGGGTTGAGATCTCGTGCTCGCGGGCCTTCCAGGTGAGATAGAACGGATCGATGGGGATGCAGTGGCCGCCCAGGCCCGGGCCCGGGTAGAACGGCATATAGCCGAACGGCTTGGTCTTGGCCGCTTCGATCACTTCCCACACATCGATGCCCATCTTGTCGTAGACCACCTTGAGCTCGTTGACCAAGGCAACGTTCACGGCACGGAAGATGTTTTCCGTCAGCTTCACCGCCTCGGCCGTCTTGGCATCGGAGACCACGACGGTGCTGATGACGAAGGCATCATACAGCTGGCGGGCAAGCTCGCGCGCCACCGCGCCTTCCCCGCCCACCACTTTGGGGATTTGCGAGGTGGAAAAGTCGATATTGCCGGGATCCTCGCGTTCCGGCGAGAAGGCCAGGAAGAACTGGCTTCCGCACTCCAACCCGCTCTCGTCCAAAATGGGGCGCACCACTTCCTCGGTCGTACCGGGCCAGGTTGTGGATTCCAGCACGACCAGTTGACCTTCGCGCAAAGACGGCAGGATGGCGCGGGTTGAGGCTTCCACATAGGAGAGATCGGGCTCGCGGGTCTTATTGAGCGGCGTGGGCACGCAGATCAGAATGGCGTCCGCCTCTGCGGCGCGGCCAAAGTCGGTGGTGGCCTCAAACAGGCCATCCAGGCGCATTTGGGCGACGGCGGCATCGGAAACATCACCGATATAGGAACGGCCGGAATTAAGCTGCTCAGCCTTGCTCTGATCAATGTCGAAACCCAATACCTTAAAGCCCGCGCCGGTGCAGGCCAGCGCCAGGGGCAGGCCCACATAGCCCAGGCCCACAATGCCGATTCGGGCGGTTTTGCTGGCGAGTTTTTCGCTGAGGGCGGCGGCGGCGGGGGGGAAATCTTGTGACGGCATGGCAGGAGGCATTAGGTGTTCGGGTGATGGTGGCTGTGAGACCCCCGCGGATATCACACCCGGATGCAGACAGCCAGAACAGAAAGTGCGTGGCGGAACCTGTGTTTTCGCACTGGACAGCAGGGAGTGGTGCTGTTAGATGCCCCTCCCCTTGGGTTTGGCGGATGGCTGCACTATATTGATCTGGCATCCCAAGACGGCAGGCGCATAGCTCAGTTGGTAGAGCAGCTGACTCTTAATCAGCGGGTCCGGGGTTCGAGTCCCCGTGCGCCTACCAAGGATTTCAATAAGTTAGGCAAAATTGCCCTTTCTCACGAATTGCTTAGGGACTAATTGGGGACTAAAAACTGTTGAATTTGCCCCAATTCCCTATGCGCCCTTTGGATGGCTTTGCACTCTCAAATTCCATCGGTTGCACCCAAATCTCACGCGCAACGTGATTGGAATATTATTCTGGCCTAGCTTGCACCGCTTGCCCACCGGCCGGGATCCCGCGAGGTTCGTGAAACCAGATCTGAGTACTCGTTGAAAATTCTGCGCTCGGGACCGAGAGGAAGAACTACACGTTATAAGTGTTATATTAACCTAAAGATTGCACTAAGACGCATTGGACTCATTTCGTATTCAGTTGATTGCCCAATTCGGCGCTTCAAAGCACGACAGGTAACGCCAAAGCTGGGGGGCACAAACAGAGTATCGGTGAGCCAAGAAGATGCTTTTGGACACACTTTGGCGCAAGTTTGCTGCCTTTCGGCGTGAACAACACGGCAATATCTCTATCGTTTTCGCATTGGCCATTGTGCCGTTTATTCTGGCTGCGGGCCTTGCTGTCGACTATGGCCGCGCCGTGAATGCAAAGAATGTCATTCAATCGGCATCCGATGCCGCTGCCCTAGCTGCGGCTTCAATGACGGGTGCGGACAATACACAGCGAACGACGATGGCCCAGAAGGTGTTTGCTGCCAATTTCAACGCGCCAAAGAACATTCAGATCGGAAAGTTTGAGGTCACTTTCGACCAGCAACACGTCCGGGTTACGACCAATGCAGCCGTTGATACCGCGCTGATGAAACTGGTCGGCGTTGACAAAATACCAGTGAACATAACGACTGAGGTCAACATGCCCAGTTCGAGTAAGGCCGAAATCGCATTGGTTCTGGACTATTCCGGATCGATGAACAGTACTCTCAACGGAGAAAAGAAATACATCACCATGCGCAGAGCGGCCAAAGAGCTGGTGTCCGATGTTTCCCAAAGTGCTGAAGAAGGCGATGTAAAAATCAGCTTGGTGCCTTTTTCACACCACGTCTACACCTCTCTGCCCGGAGAGTATGTTATTGGCGGCACGCATGATACAATTTGGACCGGCTGCACCTATGATCGCAAGGCGCCCTACAATGTTACCCACGACACGCCGATTGCCGGTAATGATGCATCGAAGTGGGGAAACACGATTAGCATAGAGAAATTCGACAAATATGACTGCAGCGGATACGAGAGCCGCTCGCTCTACCTCCGGCCGCTCACCGCTCATACGGCCTCGATTCAAAGTCAGCTGGACGAAATGACCCCGTACGCTTGGACCAACATCGCGCTGGGCATGGCCTTTGGATGGCATACGCTGTCGCCCAATCCACCATTTAATCAAGGTGCGGTCTATAACGATGGCAAGACGCTCAAGGCCATCGTTCTCCTGACGGACGGAGCACAGACTGCCTATTC
>CAJHYS010000381.1_pt1 | contig 9435 bp, 4 predicted proteins | sample 9198801 | NCBI WGS metagenome assembly CAJHYS01 (sample SAMEA7708368, study PRJEB35096) | sediment metagenome | biome: marine neritic benthic zone biome [ENVO:01000025]; feature: sediment [ENVO:00002007]; material: shallow marine sediment [ENVO:03000034] sea grass bed [ENVO_01000059] ...
CCCGCGCCGCTGCACCCTTCCCGCGCTGCTGCCCTCTTCCCGCGCCGGCTCAGTAGTCCTTCTCAAAGAACACGCCGGCGCGCGACGAGCCGTCGGAGCCTGCCGCGCCGCGCAGCTTGAAGTTCTTGGAGATACCCAAATCGATGATCACCCGGCTCGTGTTGGTTTTGGTGGTCTGTTCCACCCCGATCGAGAGGCGCTCATTCAGTTGCTTGCCGGCACCAACCGCGGTTTCCCCGGACGGGGTTTCGGTAACCTCAAGCCAGTCCACGCCGAGCGTGTCCTGGAGCCCGCCCAACAGGCTGTTGTCGCTGCCGCCGCTCAACACTGCAATGGATGCGGCCAGTTGAGCGATCTGCAACGGGGCCAGCTGCAACAGGTCGCGGTTGAACACCAGGCGCGCCAGGGCTTCCTCTTCGGGAAGCTCCGGAGATGAGGTGACCGAAATCTGCGGCGCGCTGGCCCGGCCGGCGATCAACAGCCTTATGGTCGAATCCGAGGTGCGCGACACCGCAACCAGATTGAGCCGCGGATCCAGATCGCCGTCAAAGTCGAGCCGGCCGCTTTCAAACTCCAGGCGCTGGCCAAGCAGTTTCAGGACGCCGCGACGCAGTGTGAACGAACCCTCGGTCACCAGCGCCGCCGGGGTGCCTGAAATCCTCAAAGACCCTCCGAGCAGAGCCGTGATGCCGCGCCCGCTGACGGAAATCGACTGGCTGGCAACAATCCGCAAGTCCAGCCTGATATCCGCCCCGCCGCCGCCGCTGCGGGCCCGGATCTTCTGCGATTGCCGCAACACATTGGCCGGCGCCCGCTTGTGGCGCACATCGATCGGCTTCAGTGCCGCAGGGGGCACTTCGCTGAGGGTCACGCTCGTCTTCTTCAGAATGATATCGCCCTGCAACAGAGGCGTTCCCGCCAAGGAGCCGCGGAGGCTCAAGTTCGCATCGTAGCGCGCCCGCACCAGGGTGCCGTCGGCATAGACGCCGTTCTGCACCTGCACCCGCACATTGGCCGGCAGCGCGTCGTCCAGCCCCACCGTGCCTGACGCGGAGACCGATCCCGATTTGCCCATGCGCCCGGCGAACGACACAATGCGCACCTGGCTCTTGCTGATCTCAAAGCGCCCACTCGCCCGGGTGACGACGAACCGGCCTTCCAGATCGCCAACGGTTGCATCGCTCAAGGTCAGCGTTCCTTGAACTTCGGGACGCTCAGCGGTGCCGCGCACTGTAATGTCAAACCCAAGCCGGCCGGCAAGCCGCGCACCTGCCTCGGCAACCCGGTCGGCCAGAAGCCGCGTGCCCACCTTGCCGCTGGCCCGAAGATCGAAGGAGAGCGGCGTGCGGGCAAGGTCGATCTGGCCCTGAAGGTTTGCCGACACGTCATTGCCGCCTTTCACCGTGCCGCGCAGAGACACCTTGCGGTTCGCCATGCGGCCGCTTACGGCAACTTGCAGCCCACCCAGCCCCTGGGCCCGCAGGTCGTCGGCCGTCAACCTCTGACCGCTCAACTCAAAATCACCCACAGGCGCGTCAAGCGCGCCTTTGACATTCGCTCGGCCCGACACGCTTCCCCGCAAGCCCGGCACACCGGCCAGCAGCTCAAACGGCCTAAGCGGCACCGCCTTCAGCGCGACCTTCGCATCAAGGTCCGGCGAGACCTGGCCGTCAACGCTCACCCGTCCCTTGCCGATCTTTAAGGCGGCCTTGTTCACCCGGACTGCGCCTGATTCATCCTGCGTCAGCGTGAAGGGGCCGGCAATGCCAAAGGCGATCTGCTGCGCCTTGCCGGCAAGCTTGGAGACGTTCACCACCACCTGGTCGCCGTCAATCTTCACATCGGCCAACGCCCGGGCAGAAAGGTCACGCCCGCTCACATCAAGCTCAACAGCATAGGCATTCTCGCCCGTGCTCTCGGCCGTTGCCTTGATCTCCTCAAAGCTCATGTCCGCGGCACGGACCTTGCGAAGCCCGGCCTGGCCTTGCACCCGGGGCCGGCCGAGCAGGTCCTTGACCTGAATGTCGCCGGAGGCCTTCGCGGCGGCGAAACTGTCCGCCTCAATCCCAGCACCTTCAAAGACCGCCCTCAGCGCGGATTGATTGTCCACGTCCGTCAGATCAATCTGCGCATTGAGACGTCCACGCAACCGCATGAGCAAGAGCGGCCCAACGTCGCCCAGGTCAGGCGCCGTCAGGTCGAACCTGCCGGTCGGCACCCCTGAAACAGGCAAGCTGAGGCGCCCGTTCAGGCGGGCAGAGCCGGAAACCACCGAGACCTCCCGCAGTTCCCGTGTGCCATCTGCCGTGGTGGCCAGCAGGGCCCGCGCCGACACCGGCCTATCCTCCAGCGTCGCCGTCAGGTTGAGCTGGCCCTCAGGTGCGGTTTCGCTCAGCGTCATCTCCACCTTGAGGTCAGGATCGCTGAGCGCCGCGCCCACCAGGGTCACATTTTCGCCCCGCGCCTGAAGGGTGAGCAACGGCGCCGCCCGCGCGCCGCTCACCTTGGCTTGGAGCTCGGCAGCGCCGCTGGCCTCTTCGTGCAATTGAGAAAGATCGCTGATCTGGCCGGCAAGGGTCAAATCAACGGTTTTGTCCACCCGGCCGCTCAAATTGAGCGCCAGAGTGCGGCTGACGATACGCCAATCGGTCAGATCGAACCTGCCCCCACCATCGCTTGCCAGGCGGCCGGACAGGGCAGCATCGCCGGCCAACAGCCGGTCCAGCAGGGTGTAGCCGGTCTCGGGCGACTGCGCATCCGCCTTGAAGCCGAGATCAAACGCGCCATCTTCCGCTTTCAGATTGCCCTCAAGAGCAAAATTGACCACGCCTGCAGAAACCGCAGTGTCGCTGATGACGATCTGGCCCTGCTCATTCGTCTGGGCCGCCAGGTTGGCGCGGAACGGGCCGATCAGCGCGGCAGGCATCACCCTGGACTTGCCGCGCGAAACCTCAGCGGAGACCGAACCGCTGAGGTCCGTGCCCGCTTCGCTGAAATCAATCCCGGCGCCCCTCAGCTCAACGCTCAATTGCTTCAGGACGGCCGGATCCGACGTCATCTCCCGGGCCGACCCCTTGAACTGCCAATCGGGGTTGGCGATGGTGCCGGTAATGTGAAGATCGCCGTTGAGCCCGCTCACCTGGGCCCGGCCCAGCGTTCCGGGTTGATCGGCGATGATGAGGGGATGGGTTGCATCGGAGCGGAACTCAACGGTCAGGTCGCTTGTGTCATCGGCCCAATCGACCGGACCGGACGCCCGCAACTGCACATTGTTGTTGCCGATGCGGATGCGCTGCACGTCGGCCCGGCCCCTGTCCTTTTCGAACAAGACCGACCCCACAAGTTGGGTCGATCCGCCAAGCCAGCCTGCAAAACGCTCAGACACCAGACGGCCGATCTCGCCCTCCGCGTCCAAGGTCAGCCGCTTGCCGGCCGGCTCGGTGTCAAGCTGCGCGGTGCCTTGCGCAACGGTGCGCTCATCGAGCTTCAACCCGAATTCGCCCGCCCAATCGTCAATGGAGCCCTTGGCCGAGACGCTTAAGTCCACCGGCGGCTGGTTCGCGATATCCAGGAGGTTCACGATCAGGCCGTCACGGCCTTCCTTCAGCTGCAGGTCCACATTGACGACCCGGGTGACCGGGTCCAGCAACATGTTGGCCGTCAGGCGGCTGTCGCCGCCATCGATCCGCTGGGCCTCAAGTTCAAGGGAAACTTCAGCAGGCGTCTGCTTGATCCGGCCCGACCCGTCCACGGCAAAGATGAACTTCGTGCCGGCGACCTGCTCTGAGAGCTCCAGATTGGCAATGGCCACCTTTTCGATGACCGCATCTTTCAGGTTTTTCAGCTCAACCGGCGCACCGTCGCCTTCCGTCTCGGCTGCATTGGGCAGTCGCTCAACATTGATGCGTTCGACGCTGAGGCTGTCGATCTTCAGACTGTCGGACAGCAGCGACAGAGGCTGCCAGTCGAGTGCAAATTTTTCCAAAACAAGCCAGGAGCCGGCATCATCCTGGACCTCGATCCGGGTTGCCGTGACATCTCCGTCAAGGCTGATGGACACCCCGTCCACCAGAACCCGGCGCCCTTCGCTCGACAGAATATCCTGCAGCATGCCTTCCACCAGACCTTTCGCGGTCTGATTTTGGGCCGACACAAAGGGCAGCGATGCCATGCCGAAGAGGGCAAGCGCGACGATGACCAATCCTATAGCTGCGTTGCGCATCAGAATGTCTGCCCTATGCCTGCATAAATCGCAAAGTCCGGATCGCTCGAGCGCGGGTCGAGCGGCACCGCCACGTCCAGACGAATGGGCCCGACCGCGGTGTAGTAGCGAAGGCCAAGCCCGGCCCCGACCTGGAAATCGTCATTGCCACCAAACAGGGTTCTGGCCGTCACCAGGCCGGCATCGATGAACGGCACCACGCCGATGGTCTCAGTCAGCTTGATCCGGGCCTCAAACGAGCCTTCCACCCGCGAAAGCCCACCCGTGGCCCCGAAACCCGTCACGCGCGGGCCGATGTTCAGGTGGTCGTAGCCGCGCACCGAGCCGCCGCCGCCGGCGTAGAAGCGCCGATGGGCGGGGATATCGGCAATATTCGCCCCGGCGATCGTGCCCACCAGGCCGCGCGCGGCAAACACATAGCGGCCATTGTCGTCCAGCGCCAGGTAGTGGCGCAGTTCGGCATCAGCAACGAAGAAGGCCGATGTGGAGTTGACCTCAAGCAAAGGTTCTGCCCGCAACTGCGCATAGACGCCGGACGTCGGGTCCAGCACATTGCTCCTTGTGTCATAGCTCAAAATCGCCGGCAGGCTGACCAGAGTGTAGTTGTTGCGGCCGAACGCATCATCGATCCGGGCCCAATCATAGGTCACCCCGCCGCTGATGCTGAGATAATCGTCCACCTTATGAGTGACCTGGGTGCTGACCACCACACCGCGCCGATTGTAGGGATCGGGATCCTCCTGCAGCGCGGTAACCTTCACATCAAGCCGGTTGCTGGGATGGAGAAACCCCGGCACGCTGTAGAGCACGGAGAACAGACCGTCATATTCGTCCAGATCGTCAGCCTCGAACAATTGGCCCACGCTGGCATCCACCCTGATTCTCTCTGCCTCGCCGAAGAGATTGCGGTGCAGCCAGAATGTCTGCAGCGCCAGGCCTTCGATGCTGGAATAGAATGCGCCTGCGCCCACCGTCCGGCGCTTGCGCTCTGAAACTTCGATGATCACCGGATAGAGGCCGTCCGCATCCGGGGTCTCCCGGACCGTCACCGAGACACTGCCCAGGGCATCAAGCGAGGTCAGGTTCTTGCGGATCCGCTCAATTGTCTTGGGGTGATACTCCTCGCCGGCCGGCACATTGGCCTGGCGGGCCAGGAACTCCGGCGAAACGCGCTCGGCGCCGCTCACCTCGGCCGGGCCAAGGCGGGCCGGCACACCCGGCTCAACGCGCAGCGCCACATCAAGCTTTTGGGTTGCATGATCGGCAACAACCTGGCGCCCGGAGACCTTGGCGAACGGATGGCCCGCGCGCCGCCAGGCCTCCACGATGGCCCGTTCGGCTTCAACGATGGTGCGCGATGAGGCCTTGTTTCCCGCCGCCAAACCGCTTTCTTCGGCCGCTTGGCGGGCCAAGGCCCGATCACCGCCCACAAGGCGGATATCGCCAAAACCAAACTCCGGGCCGGTCCTGACGATGACCGTGACCGGAACCTTGCCGTCAACCTCGTTCAACCTGTCGGTAACATCGATCTGGTCCGGCCGCCTGCCGCCGATCTGGGTAGACACCGTGCCGCCGTAAAACGCCTCTTCAAACAACAGGGCGAGCAGGTTGGCCTCGTCATCACGCGCCCGTGCGATCAGGCCGATGGTGCCCGACGGCGGCTGTTCTTGTTTGCGGATGAGCAGGGAGCCGTCCACAAGCTTGTCGGACAGTGCAGGAATATCCGGTTCAACCCGAAGCTCCGCCGAATAGGGAACCGGATCGACGGTCTCCGCATCCGCCTCTTCATCGCCGCCGAAGAGCTTAATCCCAAACAGCTCGAATGCAGCCGCGGGCGCTGAGACGGCCGGTGCCAGCAGGCAAGCAAGCAGCAGGGCTACGGCTATTTGCTTCAACACCAGCACCTTTCACGCAGAAGCTCGGGCAATCTGAGCTTTACCATAACGTCAATTGTCGATCCGCTCTGCACTTTGGCATCCGGTGACGCGATTGTGACGCCCACTCTCTCAGCTTCCGCGTACCCAGGTAATCCATCGCATTCTTCGCCGGTCCAGTCCAGTCCCGCAAAGGCGTCGATTGCAAAATTATCTGGCACAATCAGGCAGATAAGGAACCGAAAGCACGCAGCATGAAGAACGGATCCGTCTTCAATTTGTCCGCTGTATCATTGTAAAGCCGCCGCCCTTGGAATGACATGTCCAATTGTGGCCGATTTCAAGCCATGTCCGCCACGGCTCCCAGCGTCGTTGGGGCGTCAGGCCGCCTGCCGGTCGGGCCACAGATGCCGGCCCACCCGCCGCTGGACCCCCTTAAACAATTCGCCCCAGGTCACGCGGCCATGGTTCATCGCATCGCCCAGGCTGGTGAACATGTTAAACGTGTTTTGCGCCTCGGGCTGAAGGATCTCAAACTTTCCGCTCACCGCCGTGGTGTTCCAGCCATAGTCGAACTTCATGCAGAAATTCAGTGTTTGCGATGACATGACGATGCCGCACTGCTCTATGCTCAGATCGGCCATGGGTGTGAAAGAGGCCAGATCAAGCCGATAGGCACAGCCGTGATCCCGCACATAGACGTCCAGAGGTCTGACCACACGGAAAGCCCTAAGGAGCTGCAAGTAGGCCACATTGGCGCTCAGCCGGCCATGAAACGCGCTGGCCGATTGCTCCAACGTTTCCCGGTCAACCGGAACCGTGTGGACAAGCGGCCCCCGGACCGCCTCATAGTCTGCCACATAGCGCTGCACCGCCTGTTCACAGTCATGCGCTGTGCCGACGGTCCAGGTGTCGCCCGGATAAAGAACAATCGGCACCGCCTTGGGGGTGCTGCGAAAGTGCTCATAAACCGCATCAATGCGATTGATGGCATCGTTCATATGGAAGTTCTCTTCGTGGCAGAAATAGACATAACTGGCAAGGGGGATGAGATAGCGGGGCGCAAGAACATCGATCTGCGCTTTCATTTCCGCCAGTTTGTGCTCGGCGCACGCACGCCGCTCTGCGTAGGTTTCCCCCACATAGCAGGCATAGGAAAACTGCGTCAGCAGAACATCCACGCTGCCGTCGACCAGCGACTGCAGCTTGTTCAGATGGCGTTCCGACCCCAGCACGCAATCGTTCGTGTTCACAATGGTTTGCCCTCCGGCAACCACAACCAGCGCGCTGTCATCGTGATAGGGCTGGCACAGCAGCTTGATATCGTCATTCAGGCGATGCCACTCGCCGTGGGGCAGCTCGACCACCTCCTTAAAGCCAAGCTTGCTGCAGAAGCCGACCACCTTCTTGTCCAGTGTCTGTTTGAACAGGACGGTGATCCGGCTTCGGAACTCCTCTGGAATCTTCTTCACATTGGGTGGGAAGAGGTGATCGGGATGCTCATGGGAAAACCAGATATGGGTGATGTTCTAGTAATCCTCATAGGTGAATTCAGATTTGCTGAGATGAGCCCAAGAATTATCAAACACGGTGCCTTCGATCCACGGATCGGCAATCAGTCTAACGTCACCGTGCTCGTAGATGACTGAGGCATGGTTCACAAATTCCAGCTTCATGGCGATCCCCTGAAGACTTGATGTCTATCCCTTCGATTGAAGGGAAGGCTGTGTTCAAATCAGACCAACTTCGGTTCACCAGGAATTGCTACATGATTCGCCGACGCCCACCAATTGAATTGCCTGAAGCACACAACCCTTAGAGGGTATTTTCAGCGCGTTTGGAGGGGCTTGACGCAGCGGGGATTTGAGCGCGTAACTGTTGCCTGGGCCTGACTCTCACGGCCTCACTGATCAAGGCGGGGCCTCGTTCCATGACCAAGGTTCTTATCGTCGTTTTCGATGCTTTGCGGCCGGAGTTCCTGCGGCCAGACCTGATGCCTCACCTCCACCGTTTCGCCGGCACGGGCGTGCGCTTTGCAAACAGCCGCTCCACCTACCCCACCGAGACCCGCGTGAACCAGACAGCCGTGCTCACCGGCTGCATGCCGCACCGTCACGGCATTGTGGGCAACCGCTTCCCCGAGCCGGACATTGCGCCCGGCGAGGTTGTGAACACAGGGGTGGATGCCGAGATCGCAAAGGCCTTCGCCCGCGCCCCCTCCGGCCTCATCAAGATGCCCACCATGGGCGAGCGCCTGGCCGTGGCCGGGCGCACATTCGCCGCGTTGAGCGCGGGCACCCCCGGCGGCGGCCGGCTGATCAATCACATGGCAGAAGAGCAGGGCACCTTCCGCCTCGCCATGCGCGCACCCGAAGCAGCCACGCCGGCCGGCGCCGTGGGCGAGATCATCGAGCGCGTCGGCCCCATGCCCGACTACACCCTGCCTGCCACAGACTGGATCGCCTGGGCGGTTTCGGCCTATCTGGACTATGTTGTGCCCGAGGTGGCGCCGGATGTGATGCTGCTCTGGCTCTGCGAGCCTGATGAAAGCTTCCACTTCCTTGGCATTGGTCACGAGGATGCATTGGCGACCATGCGCAACGCCGATGCGCAGTTCGGCCGCATCCTGAGCGCACACGAAGAAGCGCTTGAGCAAGGTGCGCTGCACATCATAGCCATGTCCGATCACGGCCAGATCTCACTCGCGGGCGAGCCCCTGGATCTGCCCGCACGGCTCACCGAAGCCGGCTTTCCAGCCGCCAAGACACCAGGCCCAGACAATGAGTTCACAGTGGTGGTCGGCAATGCCGGAGGCATCTGGGCCTCCGAGGCCGCCAGGCATAGGGTGCCGGTTCTTGTGGACTGGCTGTTGCAACAGACCTGGTGCGGCCCGCTGTTCACCCGCGATGGCGCCTCGGGCACGCTGCGCAACAGCGAGATCTGCTGCGATCATGCCCGTGCCCCCGATATCAGTTTGATCCTGCGCAGCGATGATGCCGCCAACGCCTGGAACATCACCGGCACCACCCTGCATGACGCCCCCTATCCGGTGGGCGGCGGCTGCCATGGCGGTCTGAGCGCGCACGAACTGCAGAATGTACTGGTGTTGGGCGGCTCGCGGTTTCAATCGGGCAGCGTTTCAGAGGCGCCGGCGGGGAATATAGACATCCTGCCCACGGTGATGCACCTTTTGCAGTTGCCGCCTCCTGACGGCATCGACGGGCGCGTGTTGAGCGAAACGCCCGAGCCGTTGGCTCTTAACACACACACCCTAACGGCGCCCAATGGCCAGACCTGTTTGTCGGTCACCGACTATGGGTCTCAGCGTTATCTCAACCA